>ERZ824575.848-NODE-848-length-34463-cov-4.506452_pt1 | contig 34463 bp, 29 predicted proteins | sample MGYA00519470_ERZ824575 | MGnify/ENA primary metagenome ERZ824575 (study PRJEB31778, sample SAMEA3449170) | human gut metagenome | biome: human gut; feature: human-associated habitat; material: faeces | place: United Kingdom | collected 2010/2012 ...
GGCGGATGCAGCTGCCGACCATTCTCTTCGACGAGATCGACACGGGCGTTTCGGGGCGCATCGCCGACGCGATGGGCGAGATCATCTGCACGCTGGCCGAAACGATGCAGGTCGTAGACATCACCCACCTGCCGCAGGTCGCCTCGAAGGGATCGACGCACTTCGTGGTTTACAAACGCGACGGCGAGACGCATATCGCCCGCCTGACTCCCGACGAACGGACGACCGAGATCGCCAAGATGCTTTCGGGCAGCGAAGTCACCGAGGCAGCGATGACGCAGGCGCGCATTCTGCTCGGCGGGAAATAATCCCCGTCGGTCGCTCCGGCCTTTGTAAAAAAGTAGAGGCGTGATACCGTTGCGGTGTCACGCCTGTCGTTTGTCGGCCGGTTCGGCCGCTGTCACTGCACCGGCGGCAGCTCCACGCCCCGGCGGACGGGCGGCCCGATGGTGACGATGCTGTCGACGATGAATTTCGTAAAGCCCCGCCAGGGCAGCGCTCCGAAATACTCCTTATAGTGCAGTTCGAGCGTCCGGCCCCCTTGGAGCATCAGTTCCCGCGCAAGCGCAGGGTCTTCGACCGAGAACTCGAATTCGTAGGACTGGATCGATCCCGCCTCCTTGGAGCGGATGCCGGTCTGGATGAGTTTGCCTTCGTACGTCTTGAAAAGGACTCCCTTGTAGACGACATAGTTCAACTCACCGCTCTTGACTCCTTCGCCGAAGACGAAGAAGAAGCGGAAATAGAAGAATACGGTCAATGCGATGACGGCCAGTACCGTCAGAAGTCCCAAATGTTTTTTCATAGTTCCGATCGTTCGCCCGCCGCGCGGCAGGCAATCCCGCCGCAAAGATAGTGCAATTTGCAATTAAAATGAAGCGCCGGAAATTAAACTCTCTTCCGCTCGGCTGCGTGGGGCGGCGGCTTTCCGGCCGAAAGCCTGTTACCGGTTTTTGAGCAGCCACTCGGCGATCTGCACGGCGTTGAGCGCCGCACCCTTGCGTATCTGGTCGCTCACGCACCAGAACGCCAGTCCGTTGGGGTTGGTCACGTCGCGGCGGATACGCCCCACGTAGACGGGGTCTTTGTCGGCGATGAAGAGCGGCATCGGGTAGACCTTCTGCGCCGGATCGTCCATCACGACGATCCCCTCGGCCGCTTCGAACGCCGCGCGCGCCTCGTCGGGCGAGACGGGACGCTCCGTTTCGAGCCAGATGCTTTCGCTGTGGGCACGCATCACGGGTACGCGCACGCAGGTGGCCGACACCTCGATGTCGGAGTGCATGATCTTGCGCGTCTCGTGGTACATCTTCATCTCCTCCTTGGTGTAGTCGTTGTCGGTGAAGACGTCGATATGGGGGATGACGTTGTAGGCCAGCTGGTAGGCGAACTTCTCGACCTTCGGCTCACGGCCTTCGGCCAGGTCGGCGTATTGCCGTTCGAGTTCGGCCATCGCCTGCGCCCCTGCGCCGCTGGCCGACTGGTAGGTGGCCACGTGCACGCGGCGGATGTGCGACACGCGCTCGATGGCCTGCAACGCCACCACCATCTGAATGGTGGTGCAGTTGGGGTTGGCGATGATGCGGCGCGGAGCGTCGAGCGCGTCGCGTCCGTTGACTTCGGGCACGACCAGCGGTACGTCGGGCTCCATGCGGAAGGCGCTCGAATTGTCGATCATCAGCGCTCCGTGGCGGGTGATCGTCTCGGCGAATTCGCGCGACGTGCCCGCTCCGGCCGACGTGAGGGCTATGTCCACGCCGCGGAAGTCGTTGTTGTGTCGCAGCAGCTTGACGGTGACGGGTTTCCCGCGGAACATATAGGTTTGTCCGGCGCTGCGTTCCGATCCGAACAGCAGCAGTTCGTCCACCGGCAGGGGACGCTCTTCGAGAATGCGCAGGAACTCCTGACCTACGGCGCCGCTCGCGCCGACGATTGCGATTTTCATGGTCGATCTTCTTTAAGTGTGGTTGAACGCTTCGGGAGTCAAAAGAGGCTCCTCCCGCAGCAAAAGTAAGAAAATCCGCGCGATTTTCCGCCGTCCGCCGGATTTTTCGGCCCGCTGCGGCGGAAAACGGGCGTCTCAGAGCAGCAGTTCGTAGTCGACGACGTCCAGCCAGCGGCCGAATTTACGCCCCACCTGTTCGAAATGCGACACGCGGCGGAATCCGACGGATTCGAAGAACCGGCGGCTCGGTTCGTTGTCCGCGGTGATGCAGGCGACCAGCGCATGGCACTCCGTCGTGCGGCATTCGGCGACGAGCCGCTCGACGAGCCGCCGGCCGATGCCGAGTCCCGTACTGTCGGGGGCGACGTAGACGGTCACCTCCTGCGTGTGCCGGTAGGCTGCACGTTCCTTCCAGTCGTGAGTATAGCCGAATCCGACGATCGCTCCCTCCCGTTCGCAGACGAGGCGGGCGGTTGCGCTCTCCAACCGCGACCGCATCTGTTCGGCATCGAGCGGTTCGGTCTCGAAACTGGCCGTGCTGTGCAGCACGTAGTGATTGTAGAGTGCTGCCACGGCTGCGGCGTCTTCGGGTTTCGGGGCGCGGATTGTCATGCTGCGGAATGTTGTCCGGGGCGGGATCAGTCGAAGAATCCCTCTTCCTCCTCCGTGTACTGCGACTGCTGCATCTCCTCCTCGCAGTCGTACTCCGTCACGCGGTCGGGGCGGCGGAACCGGTCCTGCTTGGAGATGCCGAGCGCCGGATTCTTGTAGACGGTCGAGAAGAATTCTCCCACGATCGGCAAGGCCATGATGCTGCCCTCGCCGCCGTAGGTCGGGTGTACCGACTGGTCTTCGCCGCCGACCCATGCACCCGCCACCAGCTTCGGGGCCACGCACATGAACCACGCGTCGCGGTTGCGCTGCGAGGTGCCGGTCTTGCCGCCCAACTGGGCGTCGCCCAGATCGAACTGCCATTTCAGCCGGCCGGCCGTTCCGTTCGTCACGACGCTTTGCAGCATCGTGAGCATCGTGTAGGCCGTGCGCTCCGATACGGCGTCCTGCGATTCGGGAATGAAGGTGGCGATCAGGTTGCCCTGCCGGTCTTCGATGCGCGTTACGAAGATCGGGTCGGTGTGCACGCCGCCGTTGGCGAAGGTCGAGTAGGCGCTCACCATCTCGAAGACGCTCGATTCGGAGGTGCCCAGACAGAGCGCGTAGACCGGATCGATGAACGAGCGGATGCCCATGTTGTGGATGAAGTCGGCCACCGCCTCGGGCTGTTTGGCCTGCTTCATGATCCACGCCGAGTAGTTGTTGCGGCTGCGCGCCAACCCCCATTTCAGGGGGTGCATTTCGCCGTCGTAGACCACCTTGCTCGCCTCTTTGGGCGACCACGGCGTGCCGTTGCTCGTATCGATCGTCACCGGTAGGTTGGGCACCGGCGTGCAGGGCGTCAAACCGAGGTGGTCGATGGCGAATGTATAGACGAAGGGTTTGATCGTCGAGCCGATCTGCCGCTTGCCCTGCTTGGCCATGTCGTACTTGAAATAGCGGAAGTTGGGGCCGCCGACGTAGGCCTTGACACGGCCCGTCTGCGGTTCGATGGCGACGAATCCGGCGCGCATGATGCGTTTGTGGTGGAGGATCGAGTCGCGCGGCGAGAGGATCGTGTCGCGTTCGCCGCGGTAGGTGAAGACCCGCGTGGGGCAGGGCGTGCGGAAGATGCGGTCGATCTCGGCCTCGCTGCGCCCCTCCTCTTTGAGGGCGCGGTAGCGGTCGGAGTAGCGCATCGCCTGCCGCACGATCTTCTCGCGTTCTTCGGCCGACGTGTTCTGGAAGAGCACCTTGGTCGAACGGTACTGGGCGTCCATCTTGGGCTGGATGACCGTGCGCAATTGTTTGAGCATCGCCTCTTCGGCGTACTGCTGCATCGTGGAGTTGATCGTGGTATAGATTTTCAGCCCGTCCTTGTAGATGTTGTAGGGCGTGCCGTCGGCCTTCGTGTTCTTGTGGCACCAGCCGTAGATCGGGTTGTTCTCGTACTCCTTGACGGCCTGCTCGTAATCCCATTCGGTGTAGAAGTTGCGGCGCTTGGGGGGCCGGGCGTTCATCACCTGCCGCAGCATCTCGCGGAAGTAGGTCGCCTGCCCGTCGTTGTGCGAGACGGGGCGGTAGTTGAGCGTAATGGGCAGCGCCGAGAGCGAGTCGCGCTCGGCGTGCGTGATGGCGCCCGCTTCGGCCATGCGCGCGAGCACGAGGTTGCGACGGGCCATGGCGTTGTCGTAGTTGCGCACCGGCGAGTAGCGCGTCGGTGCGTTGACCACGCCTACGAGCACGGCGGCCTCCTGTAAGTTGAGCTGGTCGGGCGTTTTGTTGAAGAAGGTGTGCGCCGCCGACTTGATGCCGTAGGCGTTCGATCCGTACTCCACGATGTTGAGGTACATCGCGGCGATCTCCTCCTTGGTGTAGTTGTATTCGAGTTTGAGCGCCGTGATCCACTCCTTGAATTTCGCCAGCACGAGCTTGCCTTTGCGTAGCAGCGCGCTCTGGCGGCGTACCGTGTCGCGCGGGAAGAGGTTCTTGGCCAGCTGCTGCGTGATGGTCGATCCTCCGCCTGCCGAACGGTTCTGCAAGAGGATCGTCTTCACCCCTACGCGGATGAGCGACGGGATGTCGATGCCCGAATGCGAGTCGAAGCGGGCGTCCTCGGTGGCGATGAGCGCCGCGACGATCGGCGGCACTTCGCGGCCGTTGATCGAGGTGCGGGTCACCGAGTCCGAGGCGAACAGCTCCTCGTACTGCACGTAGGAACGGTTCTGCACGAAGAAGGTTCCCAGCACCTTGCCGTCCTCGGAGTAGATCTCCGTGGCGATGTTGCTGCGCGGGTTCTCCAACTCTTCGAACGAGGGCATGCGCCCGAAGGCTCCCAGCGCCGTCAGGGTAAGCATCGCGGCCAGCAGTACGAAGGGTGTGAGGGCCGCATACCACAGCCATTTCACATAGTTGGGGGCAGGTGCGCCCTGCGTCTTCTTTTTCACGTTGCGTCAGCGGTTTTTGTCGAGTGACAAAGGTACGAATTTTTTGATTTATTCGACGGCGTCGATTTTCATTGCGCCGTTTTCATCGACTATTTTCACGATTCGGCGCCCTTCCGTGCCCATGTCGACGAAGTCCACCCGGTAGCGTCCGTCGCCCAGCGCGGCTACCTCTCTTATCTCCGACACGTCGTTCGGCCCGTCCTGCGCACCGGTGCGGAAGAGCCATACCGCATACCCTTCGCCGTCGTAGCCGTAATCGGCCCGCAGTTTTCGGAGCAGACGCTGCGTACAGCATTTTTCCAGAATCGGGCCGCACGCGGCATTCCCGAAGACGCAGTTCGTATAGAAATGCCGGATGAAGCGCTCGGCTTCGTTCGCGGCGGGGACGGTCGTTTGCGGTGTTTCGCCGGCCGGCAGGTTCCGCGCCGACAGGGGCGGCAGGGCGCTGCCGGCACAGAGCGCGAATAGCAGCGGGAGGATTCTTTTCATGTCCGGTTCGGTTTCGGTTCGGTTAGAACGGCAGTCCCAGCGAGGCCGACCACCACAGACCGCCCTTGCTCGGCGCGTAGAACGACAGCCGCAGCGTCGAGGTGGCCGACGCGGGCTGGCGGAAAACGTTGAAGTCGACGTAGAGGTCGCCGCCGAAGGGGTGGATGCGCCGCGTCTCGGTACGTCCTTTCCGGTAGTCGAAGGCGTCGAACTGCCCGTAGTCGGCGCCGAGGTTCAGCCGGATGCGCTTGAAGTAGAGCACCGAGGGGATGCCCCCTTCGGGATACCACACGGGCAGCTGGTAGTCGAGCGACGCGGCGAAGTAGTTACGGCTGTTGATGTCGTTCGAGTCGAAGCCGCGCGGGATCAGCCGCGCCGACTTGTAGGAGAGGAACGACTCGCCCGCCGGGTTTTTGAACCCGCCGATCGAGGTCTGGTAGGTGGCGGCCGCCGTCAGCGAGTTGTGCGGCGCGAAGCCCGGCGTGTAGAGCTTGCCGTAGACCGAGATAAGGTCGCTGAAATGGTCGTTGGTGGGGTTGAGCGCATAGGAAGCGCTCAGCACGTAGCCGCGCGGTGTTATGAAGTCGCGGTGGGCGAGCTGCACGGAGTTCGAATAGCCGATGCCGAAGGTGAGCTTGTGCAGCCCTTCGCGGTAGCCGATGTGCTGGAGGTTGGTGAAGCTGTGCGTCGCCTCGTCGTAGGTGAGTTTCCCGACGTTGGCCACCAGCCCGTTCGAAAAGTTCCATGCGGCCGAGAGGCTCAGCATGCGGGTGCGGTAGCCGGCGGCGAAGACCAGCGGCAGCGTGGCGCCCGCCGAGAGCGAGTAGTATTTGTCCGGGATAGGCTGCGGCTGGGCCTGTCCCGCCGCATAGATCACCTGATTGCCGCCGTAGGTGCCGGCTACTTCCAGTTCGACGCCCAGCCCGTTGTAACGCAGGCTGCCCTTGACGACCGACCCTTCGGCGTGGTTCCACGCATAGGCGAGGTAGCTCTCGGCCGACGAGAGGAGGTTTTGTGAGACGAGCGTCACGCCCAGCTGCACGTCGATGTCGTGTTCGTCGATGATCTTGAAGGGGTTGACGGCCACGGGCATCCAGCTGTGCACCTTGAACAGGTGCAGCGGCCGCGAGTAGCGGCGCGCGCGGTGACGTGCGGCCGACGAGACGGAGTCGGCCGCCGTGAAACGCACCGTGTCGAGATTCGCCACGGGCCATTTGCGGCGCGGCGGATTGACGACGTTGCGCGGCAGGCGCGACGGCCGCACGGGGCGTAGCGTGTCGATCGGCTGCCGTGCGGCGTGGTAGCCTTCGGCGTCGTAGGTGGTCATCAGCACGTTGCCCTCGCCGTCGGCCGACGGCGAGAACGAGCCGTAGGTCGAGGTCGAGAGCCGGTACTGGCGCCCCGTGGCCAGGTCGTAGCAATGCACCTCGTCGTAGCCCGAAGCGATCGATCCGAAATAGAGCCGCCCGTCGCGGGCCGTGAGGTCGCTCAGCGTGATGTAGGCCCCTTCGGTCAGATGAGTGGCCGTCCCGTCGGGTTCGATGCGGCCGAGCCACATGCCTGAATCGTCGGTGGCCAGGAAGTAGAGCCGCGCGGTGCGGTCGTCCCACGCCAGTCCGTGCAGTTCGGTCTGCGCCGGAGCCTCCCAGTGTTGCACACCCGCCTCGCCCGTGACGGCGAAACGCCCGTCGGGCGAGTATTCGACCCATGCCAGCCCGCGGTCGGTCGGCGTGGGGTAGAGCGCATGGCGCCGCCCGCGCACGGCTTTGGGCTTGCCGCGGTCGAGATCCATGTAGCAGAGCTGCGAGTTGACCCGCTGCTCGAAGAGCGTCGAACGCCGGTACTCCGTCCACCAGACCCGCCCGTCGGCGTAGGCCGGCCGCGTGGAGACGCTGCCCGTGTAGGCCACGGCGCGTTCGCGTCCCGACTCCGTGTCGATCGTAACGAAGCGCGTCGGGCGGTCGTAGTCGGTTTTGAGCTGCGCGTCGACGGCCAGCGGAAAGGCGTAGGTCGTGTAGCTCTCCACCGGCTCCGCCGAGAGATAGCGCGACGAATTGCGCCGGGCGGGCAGGGCGTTCCAATAGTAGTTCAGCCCGTCGAACGTCTCGGCGAAGAGCGTACCCACGTCGGTGCGATAGAATTTTTTCAGCGCGATCGAGGTGGTGAAGATCATGTAGGGGTTGCGGGCCCCGTACCACGCCACCTTGTCCCAGATGTTCTCGCGGTAGCGCGTGTCGGCGTAGGCGGCGATCTGGTAGCCCAGGTGGTAGTGATCGGGCACGTTGGTGCGGTACGAGCCGCAGAACCAGCGGTCGATGTTGCGGCGGCTGCGCACGGCGTCGCCGAGGGCGCGGTACTCCATGGTGAACGACGGTTGCAGCGCACGGCCGAACGACGACATCTGCGTCTCCATCTGCACGGCGTCGCCTTCGATGAGCCAGATGGGCAGCAGCAGCAGCCCCACGGTCGAACCCTGCTGTCCGAGCACGTAGCTCAACCCCTTGATGACGCCGCGGTTGAGGTTGTTGTACTGCACGGCGTGGCGGTATTCGTGCGCCACGAGCTGCTTGTACCACGGCATCGAGTAGCTGTCGATCGCGGGCGAGGTGAGGAACTCCACGCGCTTGGGCAGCCACATCACCAGCCCGTTCGAGCGGAAGTTCTCGGGGTGCATGACGAACGGGATTTTCAACGGCCCGTGGCGGAATCCGTAACCGATCGAGGGCTGTGCGGCCTCGATGAAATGGAGCGTGCGCCGTGCGATCGCGCCGGCCGTGTCGGGGAAGATGACCTGCACGTCGGGGGTGCGGATCGTCCGCCAGCGCAGCGAGGCGGCGTCGGCCCCCCAGCTGTAATATTGCGCCCGCGCGACGGTCGCGGCGAGCAGCAGCGCTGCCACGAGCAGCGTATGTCGGATGGTGCGTGTCAAGTAATTTAATTGAGAGTAGGTTAATAAATACCTTTTTCTCGTAATTCTAAATTCCAATAATCTCCATATTTACTTTTGGATATGATTATTTGTGTCAAAGCATTGCCTTTCCCGACTTGTAATTGGCCATCGGAAAAAGCATATAGATATGATTTCGAGAATCGTTTTTGGTAAATCTTTTTGCCCGTAGCATTATCCGTAACAATCACTTTTATTCCATCTGTGAAAACATTGCCTGACAATGGCGCCGCTTTTAGTGTGATAGTCACGTTTTTATACTCTTTTTTCTCGATTGTTGCGTAAGCAATTTCTCTTTCTACCGTGACATCATGTGTGGGTTTCGCCGTTTCTGTTTGGGCAAATGATGTCGTAATTGAAAAAATGAAAGCGAGGGTAACAGATAATAAGTTCTTCATGATGGGAGAGGGTTTATTGATTGTTCGCTATTAATCAATTCCTATGGGTAGATGTCATCCTCCCGCCTTCTTGCAGCCGTAGCCCGCACGCAGCAGGATCTCGACGATGCGGTCGCGGTGGTCGCCCTGGACGATGATCTCGCCCTCCTTGACCGACCCGCCGACACCGCAGCGCTGTTTGAGCATCCGCCCCAGCGCCTCCAAGTCGGCCGCCGTGCCGCGGAATCCCCGCACGAGCGTCACCACCCTGCCGGCGCGCTGCTTGCGGTCGAGCCATACGCGCAGCGTCTGTTTGTCGGGCGGCAGGGTTTCGGGCTCTTCTACCTCGTCGGTGGTGTATCGGAAGTCGGGATCGGTCGAATAGACCATTCCCAACCGCGATTTCCAATCGTTAGCGTCGTGCTGTTTCATGTCGTTGAATTTCATTCGTCCATTTCTCGCCATGGCAAAGCTCGGACACCCGTTCGGCTCTGCACTCGACTTAACGAAATGGTTGGATTTCTTTCTTCCATTTCTCGCCTCGGCATAGCCCGAACTTCGTTCGGCTCTGCACTCGGCTTAACGAAATGGTTCGTTTTCAACAGTCGTTTTCTCGCCATGGCATAGCTCGCGCAAGCGCGGCTCTGCCCATTTGGCTTAGCGAAAACGTTCGTTTTCGTCGGTTCGTTTCCGTTGTTCGGGGCGAGGCGTCGCGCCAGCCGCGCATAGCCGCTTCGCGGACTTCGACAATCCCTCCCCTCTGTCCCCTTCCTTTGAAAAGGGCGGGGCTTTTTCGGTGTCGGATTCGTTCGTTTTCGTCGGTTCGTTTCCGCGGTTCGGGGCGTGTCATCGTCGTCCGCCGCGGGGCCCGTTCTTCCGCAGGCGGGATTCGCTGCCCTTCGGCCTTCCCTTCTCCGGTTTTGTCGGAAACGGTCGCGGGTTTGTCCTCTATCTCCGATCCGAACGTCTTTTCGGGCGGTTTTGTTTTGTGCAAAAGTAATAAAATATTATCTTTGGCCACAGTATGAGCCGAAAATTCGTTGATAAGCTGGGGCGGCTGAATCCGTTCGGTTCCCGGTGCAAAGAGTTGCCGAAGGCGCTGCCCGTCCATTCGTCGCAACGGTTGGTGCGGGTGTTCGTCGAGGGGTACGAGGACGTCGCCTTCTGGCGGGGCGTCTTCGACCGCTTCACCAACCCCTACCTGCGTTTCGAAATCTCCGTTCCTTCGCGCGAAGACCTGCCCAAGGGCAAGAAGGTGCTGCTCGGAATGATTCCGCAGGCGTCGGACGAACTGTTGCTGTGCGTCGATTCCGATTTCGACTACCTGTTTCATAACTCGACGGAACAGTCGCGCGAACTGCTCTCTTGCGACCGCATGTTCCACACCTACGCCTACGCCACGGAGAATTACCTCTGCTATGCGCCGTCGCTGCACAACGTCTGCGTGCGCGCCACGAAGAACGATACGCGCATCTTCGACTTCGAGCGGTTCATGGCCGACTACTCGCGCATCATCTATCCGCTCTTTCTGTGGTACGCCTACTCGGCGCAGCAGGAGTCGGAACACATTTTCACGCTGGCCGATTTCCGTGCGTCGGTGCGGCTCAACTTCCTCGAAATCGAACACAACGGGCTGCGGACGCTGGCGTGGCTGCGCCGCAACGTCGCACGCCGAGATCAGGCGTTGCGCGAACGCCATGCCGAGATGATCGAACCGAAACGCGCTTTCGCCGAAAAACTCTTCCGGCGGGGCGTGACGCCGGAGAACACCTATCTTTTCATGCACGGCCACACGCTCATGGACAATGTGGTGATCGTGCTGCTGAACACCGTCTGCGAGAAGTTGCGCGAACTGTCGATCGCCAAGATCACGGCCTCTTCGAAAAAGGGGGTGGCGCTCAAAAACGAGATGTCCAACTACACCAATTCGCTGCGGTCGATCCGCGACGTGCTGCTCGACAACGAAAACTATACCGATTGCTTCCTGTTCCGCCGTTTGCAGTGCGACATCGAACGGTATCTGCTGAGCGTATTGGGCGAGAAACGAATGCGCGAGGTCTTCGGCGACGCGATGATCGTCCGCCCCTGACGTGCGGATCGTTCCCGGCGGTCGTGACGGTCGTGCGGAGGGTTATGCTCAGGGGGCCGTCTGTTGCCGGCCGCCTTTGCAGCGGCAGCCCGTCAGGTGGTCGTTCACGAACCCCGTGGCCTGCAAGAAGGCGTAGCAGATCGTCGATCCGAAGAATTTGAATCCTCTCTTTTTCATGTCCCGGCTCATTGCGTCCGATTCGGGCGAGGTGGCGGGAATCTGGCTCAGGCTCTTGAAATCGTTGACGATCGGCTGCCGGCCGGGAAAGAAGGAGAGCACGTATTCGTAGAAGCTGCCGAACTCTTTCTGAATTGCCCTGAATAGCTTGGCATTGTTGATCGCAGCGGTGATTTTCAATCGGTTGCGGACGATTCCGTCGAATCGCATCAGCCGGTCGACCTCTTCCGGCGTCATCTGCGCCACCCGCTCCGGATCGAAACGGTGGAAGGCCTTGCGGTATCCTTCGCGTTTGCGGAGAATCGTGATCCAGGACAGTCCCGCCTGCGCGCTTTCGAGCACCAGAAACTCGAACAGGATCCGGTCGTCGTCGACGGGTTTGCCCCACTCTTCGTCGTGGTACTTGACGTAGAGTTCGTCCGTACCGGCCCAGCCGCAGCGGGCGTTTATCAGGTCGTTCATCGTAATTTTTTTCTATTCTGAAACCTATGCAAGTCGCCGTTTGTTACAGCAGCGGTGCGAAGAGCCGTGCGATGCGGTCGCCCAGCCGGTAGTGCACCGAGCGGCGCCGCCACGCTTCGGGATCGATCGGAGTGCACGAGGCGAGGTCTTCGTCGAAGCGCCGGATCGCCTGCCGCACCGTCGCGGAATCGAGCAGCAGCGCCGTCGCCTCGGTGTTGTATTCCAGACTGCGGTAGTCGAAGTTGGCCGTGCCGACCGAGGCGACGCGCTCGTCGGCGATGAGCCGTTTGGCGTGGAGAAATCCGCCGCGGAAGCGGAAGATCTCGACTCCCGCGCCGAGCAGTTCGCCCAGATAGGCGTCCGTGGCGCGGCGGGCGAGCCACACGTCGCTGCGTGCGGGCAGCATCACCAGCACGCGGCACCCGCGCCGCACGGCGCGCAGCAACGCTTCGTAGAGCGCGGGCGGCGGCAGGAAATAGGGCGACGAGATGCGCAGCGTGTGCCGCGCCTCCTCGATGAGCTGCGCGAAGAGATCGGTCAGCGTCGTGCGCGAACGGTCTTCGCGCGTCCATGCGATTTGGAGCGGGGAGCAGGGCAGATCGTCCGCCGGCGCGGCCGCGTAAAGTCCCTCCGACAACGGTTCGCCGCCTTCCAGCGCCCAGTCGGCCGCGAAGAGCCGTTGCAGGTCGTCGACGGCTTCGCCCTCGATGCGCAGGTGTTCGTCGCGCCAGCGTCCCAGCGCGTCGCCGTCGAGGTAACGTTCGGCGATGTTGATGCCGCCCACGAATCCCGTGCGGCCGTCGATGACGGCGATCTTGGAGTGGTTGCGCCGGTTGGCGCGCGGCGAGAACCACGGGAACCGCAGCGGCGCGTAGGCGCGCACCTCGATTCCTGCGCCGCGGAGCCGCCTCACGAATCGTTCGGAAAGTTTCCACGAACCGATGGCGTCGTAGAGCAGCCGCACCTCCACGCCGGCACGCGCCTTGCGGACGAGGATGTCGGCGATGGCGTGGCCGATGCGGTCGTCGGCGAAGATGTAGTAGGAGAGATGGATGTAGCGGCGGGCACCCTGCAAGGCGGAGATCAGCGCGGCGAAGGCTTCGCCGCCGTCGTGGAGCTGTTCCACGCGGTTGCGGTAGCGGACGCGCGTCGAACAGCCGTACCACAGCATCCGCTCGATGCCGGCCGCCGGCCGGCTGTCGGTGGGCGGCACGTCCCGCACGGGTTTGCGGTATCCCGCCAGCAGGTAGAACAGGCTGCCGCCGATCGGCAGGAGCACGATGGCCAGCAGCCATGCGATCGCTACCACGGGCGTCTGCTTCTGCCGCAGTACGGCTGCCGCCGAGGGGATTGCCAGCAGGAGATATGCGGTGAGGAAAAGATACATGATCAGGGTCGGTTTTTGGTTCGCGGCATACTCTGTGCCAAAAAAATATTTGGAAATTAAGAAATTACTTTTTATCTTTGTGTAGAAAACAGGCTATATGGGGTTCTGATCGCAAGATTGGAATTCTTATTTTTTTGTTGTATTGAAAAACTTTAAAAGGGAGATATTTATTATGGCAAAGGAGATTATTTATCTGACGGCTGAGGGTTACAAAAAACTCAAAGACGATCTCGACCACATGAGGTCGGTCGAGCGTCCGGCGATCTCGGCAGCCATTGCCGAAGCGCGCGACAAGGGCGATTTGTCGGAGAACGCGGAGTACGACGCTGCCCGCGAAGCGCAGGGGCTGCTCGAAATGCGGATCGCCAAACTGGAAGAGACGATCGCCAACGCGCGTGTCATCGACGAATCGAAGATCGACAAGAGCAAGGTGCAGATTCTCTCGCGGGTGACGCTGTTGAACCATACCAACGGGAAGCAGATGTGCTACACGATCGTATCGGAAAACGAGGCGAACCTGCGCGAGGGCAAACTCGCCATCGGTACGCCCATTGCCAAGGCGCTTCTGGGCAAGAAGAAGGGCGATCGGGTGGACGTGGAGGTTCCCGCCGGTACGATCCACTTCGAGATTCTGGATATTTCGATCTGACGCTGCGGTTTTCCCGCCTTCTGCGGGGCCGTCCTTCGGGGCGGCCCCGTCGTTTTTGCGGCACGGGGAGGCGGCGGCGTGCGGCCGGCCGCAGAGCGTGCTGCGTCGGGTGCGGCGGACGGGCGATGCGGGGAGGGCACTCTCCGCGGCGAAAGGCCCCGTAGCCCCGATACCGCGGACGCCGGGTCTGCGGCGCTCTGCGCGGGATTGCCCGACGGCCGGCATTCTCCGCACCGCACGGAGGCGCGGAGGCTGGACGGGTACGAGGGTCGGCGTTGTTGTCATCGTTCGATTCGAATAGTTGTCCGGACGTGTGCCGGTGCGTTAAACTTGTTGCGTCGTGACGGGCAGCCTGCCGGATCCGCTGCCTGTGGAAACGCAGCGGCGGCCCGTTACAGGTTGCGTTCGACGAAGGAGATCATCCGCCGGCGGATCTGCCGCGTGTAGTCGGGCTGCATCGAGTGGTTCTGGTCGGGGTAGATCATCAGATCGAACTCCTTGCCTGCGTCGGTCAGTGCGCGGATCATCTCCGCCGAGTTCTGGAAATGGACGTTGTCGTCGGCCGTGCCGTGGATCAGCAGCAGCCGCGTGCGGTCGTCGCGCAGCAGCGGCGCCAGCATGAGCGGTGCGTTTTCGTTGTATCCTGCGGGATTCTCCTGCGGCAGGCCGTTGTAGAGCTCGCTGTAAATCGTGTCGTAGTAACGCCACGAGGTGACGGGCGCCACGGTGACGGCCGCCTTGAACAGCCCGTCGCCCTTGCAGGCGCACGAGAGAGCCATGAAGCCGCCGTACGACCAGCCGTAGATGCCGATGCGCTCGGCGTCGATCCACGGCTGCGCGGCCATGTAGCGTGCCGTCGACAGCTGGTCTTCGACTTCGAGACGCCCCAGCTGGCCGTAGGTGCTCTTCTTGAACGCCTCGCCGCGGTAGCCCGTGCCGCGGCCGTCGGTAGCCACCACCACGTAGCCCCGCTGTGCCAGCACGTCTTCCCAGTCAAGTTTCCAGCGGTTCTGCACCGTCTGCGAGCCGGGCCCCGAATACTGCGTCAGCAGGCAGGGGTAGCGGCGTGCGGGATCGAACCCTGCGGGGCGGACGATGTAGCCGCCCAGCGTGTCGCCGCGTTCGGTCGTGAAGGTGAAGAACTCCTTGCGCGGCAGACGGATGCTGTCGGCCAGACGGCGCAGGGCGGCGTTGTCGGCCACGGTGCGCACGGTGCGTCCCCGGGCGTCGCAGATCTCCACCCGCCCCGGATCGTCGGCCGACGAGAAGGTCGAGATGTAGTAGCGCATTCCGGCGCTCGGAGCGATCGTATGGAACCCCTTGTCGGGCGTGAGCAGGCGTTTGTGCCGTCCCTTGTAGTCGACGGCGTAGAGGTTGCGTTCGAGCGGCGACCGCTCGGTCGAGGTGTAGTAGACCGCGCGGTCGTCGGCTCCGACGATGCCGGTCACCTCCCAGCGCCCTTCGGTGAGCGCCCGCAGCGGTTCGCCGGGCTCGCCGAGGTAGAGGTGCATCCAGCCCGTCGCCGTCTCCTGCATAATGAGGAAGCGGCGTCCGCCGTCGATCCAGCGGAACGAACGGTCGGTTTCGTGGGCCACATAGCGGGGCGAACGCTCGCGGTAGATCGTCTGCTGCTCCGCCTGCGGCGCCGTGAGCGCGTCGGCCGCCAGCCGGCGGAAGACGATCTGCTGCTGACGGCGGTCGCGGGTCTCGTACCATAACTCCCCGCGCGGCGTCCAGCCGATGCGGGGAATGTATTGCGTGGTGTCGGCGCCGGTGTCGACCTTCGTCGTACGGCCCGTTTCGAGGTCGAAAACGTGGAGCGTCACCACCGAATTGGCGTCGCCCGCCTTGGGGTATTTGAAGTCGTAGGCGCGGTTGTAGAGCGCGCCGTCGTAGCGCATCATCTCGAAGAGCGGCACGCGCGACTCGTCGAAACGCAGGTAGGCGATGCGCCGCGAGTCGGGCGAGACGGCGAAGGCGCGCGTGAAGCCGAACTCCTCTTCGTAGACCCAGTCGGTCGTGCCGTTGATCGTCTCGTTCCAGCGGCCGTCGCGGGTGATCTGCCGCGTGCCCTGCCGTTCGATATTGTAGACATACAGGTTGTTGCAGCTCGAAAAGACGATGTTGCGGCCGTCGGGCGTGAAGACGGCGTCGCGCGGGGAGGGGATGCCGAGCAGAATCTCGCGCAGGCGCCGGCCGTCGTAGTAGAGGTAGCGCGTGGTGAACGAGTGGCGGTAGATCGGTTCGGCGCCGTCGGCCACGAGCACTCCGCCGTCCGGAGCGATCGCATAGTCGGCTATGTCGAGCCTGCGGCTGCCGGCGTCGCACCACGTGCCGGTGGCGCGGTCGAGCGAATCGAGGGCCACGGCGCCCTCTTCCGCGGCTGCGGGCAGCAAGGCCGTGCCCGCGGCGTCGACGGCATAGCGGTGGCGGAAGATGTTGCCGTCGCGGATCGTGGTGTAGTGTTCGCCGTCGGCCGTGGGGCGGATGCCCGCCAACTGTACCGGACGGAAGCGTCCGTCGGCGATGTCGTCGTAGTCGAACGCCTGTGCAGCGGCCGTCGAGCAGGCCAGCAGCGCAAGGAAAAGGGTCGGTAATTTCGATATTCGCATGTCGTATTCTCTTTTTTTTGTTCGGCGTACCCGCGGACGGGCGTCCGGTCTGCGAACGCCGCCGTGCGCGCCGTTATTGTTCGTGTAGCAGGCTGTCGATCGCCTCGGTGATCGTGCGGTCGCTCTCGGCGGGGGTATAGCCGCAGAAGGCGTGGCGCACGCGCCGTTCGGCGTCGACGAGCAGGTAGACGGGCACCGCCCGGTCGGGCAGGTAGGCGTCTACCGTTTCGTCCGTTCCGGCCAGCATCGGGTAATCGATCCGGTTGCGCCGCACGTAGACGCCGATCGAGCGGAGCGGCGTGCCCCACGTTTCGATCGCGACCACACCGACGTCGGCGGGGGTGTAACGCTCTTCGAGCGAGCGCAGGAAGGGGATCGAGGCGTGGCAGGGGCCGCAGCCGATGCCGGTGAACTGGATGAGCAGCACGCGGCTGCGCAGGTCGCCGAGCGATATGGCCGTCGAATCGGCGTCGACGAGCGTCCAGTCGGGCGCCTGCCGGCCCACGATGTCGTAGGGTTTCTTGGCTTGGTTCCGCAGCTTGCGCTTGCGCAGCATGTAGCCGTCGGGGTAATACGCTTCCAGCCGGAGCGGCGCTTGCGGCTCGTAGTCGATGCGCACGTCGAAGACCGAGTCGACGGTGATCTGGTGCGTCTGTTCGCGCCGCAGTTTGCGGGGCATCCGCTCGCTGTCGAAGACGATTTCGTAGGCCGAGTGCTTCGCTTCGGGAAACAGTTCGCGCGGCGGGCGGTTGTAGTAGGGGCGGCCCCAGAATTCGACTACGCAGTCTCGATCGATGTCCACTCGCAGGCGGTATCCGTCGTCGCAGGGGGTGAACTCGGTGCGGATCGGATCGGAGGTGGTGAGCACGTAGCGCAGGATGGCCTCCGCCCGGCAGAAAAAGGTCATGTCCGTCAGGCGGTAGGGCGCTCGGGGAATCGAGAAGTCGTCGATGACCACTTCGCGCCTGTCGTGGTCGAGATCGACGGCGATCGTTCCGTCGTATCCTCCGTCGATGCGTGTCGTGTCGTCGGCGTTGTAATAGGAGAGGTAGCTGTGGCGCAGCGTCGTGTCGGCGCGGTTGCGCTGCTCGACGTAGTAGCGCAGGTAGCGTCGGGGAATCGTGTCGCCCGGGAGATAGCTCTCCGAACTTCTCCGGTAGCCGACCCGTTCGATGCGTTCGAGTTGCGAAAGGGCCTTTTCGAGATAGGCCGACTGCTCCGTCCGGCAGCCCGTGCCGAGCAGCGGAAGCACGAATAGGAGGCAGATCGGTTTCATGGTTCGGAAAGCCGGGTGGTCGGGAGCAGTCAGATGTCCTCCACGTCGAAGTCGTAGTCCAGGCGTTTGCCCGTGACGAACTTCGAGTTGTCCATCTTGGTGTTGAACTGGTCGACCGTCACGCGTTTGGCGTCCTCGTAGGGAGGCGTCAGCAGGTCGAAGTCCAGCGAATAGGCGATCGCCGTTTCGAGGATTCCGACGAGCGCTTCGCGCGTAATGGCGGCGCGGCCGAAGGCGATCGGGCGCATCGAGGTCTGGCGTTTCCCCTCGACGAAGTAGCGCCGTTCGCGGTTGATGAAGATGCGGCCGATCAGGTAGCCTTCGTCGGCGTTGCGGTTGAATTTGAACGAGTCGGACAGGAAGTTGTAGATGTTGATAAGTCCGCAGTAGGAGTTGTCGCGGTCGGCCTGCACGTAGGGGCTCTGCCAGACGAGGTGGTTGGCGTCGAATTCGAAGACGTCGGTGTGCATCCGGAAGATCAGCAGGTCGCTGGCCACCTGGAACTGCGTTTCGAACTTGCCGCGGTCGCGGTATTCGATCCGCACGCGGCGGTCGATGCGGCCGTCGAGTTCGTCGTCCCACTCGGACGACATTTCGAACAGGATGTCTTTCAGTTCGTTGAACGTGGCGAACGTGTTGTCGAAGACCTGCTGTTTGAGGCTCGATTTGCGAACGATGGTTTCGAGGATTTTCGCTCGTAGCGGTGAAGGGTCCATCGGATTGTGAAATTAAAAATTTAAGCGTTGAAAATTAAAATCTTTTCGCACTTGCCGTAAATTATGCGTCGCGCCGTTCGCGCGGGGCCTTCCGGACTGCCGCGGCTGCCGTTTCCGGCGCGGGCCGCATGTGTCGGGTCCGCGCCGGAAAGGTACCGTCTACCGGATGCGCAGCGTCTGGCCGGTGCGCAGCGCGGCGCCCGCTTTGAGTCGGTTGAGTTTGCGCAGCGACTTTTCGCGCAGCGCATAGCTCTGGGCCACCGACGCGACGGTCTCGCCCTCGGTGACGATGTGATGGCGGGCGTTGCCCTCCCAGCGTTTCTGCTTGCGGTCGATGTAGATCTGCTCGCCGCGCACGGGCTGCGCCTTGCCTTTCAGGTCGTTGAACTTGCGCAGGTTTCTCGCCGAGATGCAGAAGATCTCCGCGAGCGATTCGAACGTGTCGCCCTCCTTGGCGACGATGTAGTTCACACCGTTGGTGACATAGATGTTGTATCCCTTGTAGGCGTTGATCGTCACGCGGAAATCGTCGGGATCGATCCGCTCTTCGTTTACGGGCGTCAGGGGATTCACGCTGCTTCCGGCCTCGAAGCCTTCCACGGCCTGCTCGGCGCGCGAGCGGTTGCGCGCTGCGTAGAGCGCTTCGCCCTGCGGGCGGTCGAGCAGGTAGAGCTGCGTCTCCTCGATGATGCGGCACAGCCGCTGCGCATAGTCGGGCGCGGTGGCGTAACCGGCCGCCTTCAATCCGCGCGCCCAGCTGCGGTAGTCGTCGGCGGGGTAGACGAAGAGCGAGTCGTAGCGCGGCTGCGAATCCAGAAAACGGGCATGATCCTCGTACGAAGCTTCGACCGAGCCGTAGGCGCGGAAACATTCGCCGCGGGCGTCGTCGTCGTGGAAGACGCGCCGTCCCGTCCAGTCGCTTTTGCACTTGATGCCGAAATGGTTGTTCGATGAACGCGACAGCGCGCTGTTGCCGCAGTCGGATTCCAGAATGCCCTGCGCCAGCGTGATGCTGGCCGGAATGCCGTAGCGTTCCATGTGCGCCACGGCGATGTGCTTGTAGCGGTCGATGTACTCCTCGCGGGTCTGGCGCGTCTGCGCATGGAGGGCGCCGAATCCCGAAAGGAATAAAATCGCGACGAGTATTGATTTTTTCAAAATTAATCGTTACATTTGTATATACTGAAACAAAGATAGCGATTTCTTTCGGAATTACAATTATTAAAAGAAAAGTTATGTTTACGGAAAATGCGAACCGGATCTTCAATCGTGCGATCGACGATTACCACCGTTTCGACGATGTGGATCATCCGGTCGGGAACCCCTTCGACGAGGGTTCGCTCGATCATCTGCTCTATATGAAGAACTGGGTGGATACGGTGCAATGGCATCTGGAGGATATCATCCGCGATCCGCAGATCGATCCCGTCGAGGCGCTGGCGATCAAGCGCCGCATCGACAAGTCGAATCAGGTGCGCACCGACATGGTGGAGTACATCGACTCCTATCTGCTGGACAAATACAAGGCGGTCGTGCCGCAGTCCGACGCGCGTCTCAATACCGAAACGCCGGCGTGGGCGATCGACCGGCTGTCGATTCTGGCGCTGAAAATCTACCACATGCGTCAGGAGACGCAGCGCAGCGACGTGGACGAGGCGCACCGCGACGCCTGCCGCAAAAAGCTCGACGTGCTGCTCTCGCAGCAGGTCGACCTGTCGCGTGCGATCGAGGAGCTGATCGAGGACATCGAGGCGGGGCGCAAGTACATGAAGACCTACAAACAGATGAAGATGTACAACGATCCGGCATTGAATCCGGTGCTCTATGGCGCTAAGAAATAGAAAGTTGCCGCGACATATTCTGGTGATCCGCAATTCGGCGATGGGCGATGTAGCGATGGTGCCGCACGCCCTTCGCGCATTGCGCGAAGCGTACCCCGACGTTCGCGTTACGGTGCTCACGCGGCCGCTCTTCAAGCCTTTCTTCGCGGGGCTGGACGTCGATTTTCTGGAAGCCGACTACGCAGGCCGCCACAAGGGGGTGCTCGGGTTGCTGCGTCTGGCCGGCGAGGCGCGGCGGCGGGGAATCGACGCCGTGGCCGACATGCACGGGGTGTTGCGTTCGCGCATCGTCGGCCTGCTGCTCCGGCTGCACGGAATGCCGGCGGCGCGCATCGACAAGGGGCGTATCGAGAAGTGGTTCCGGCTGGGGTGTACGAATCCGGCCGCCTCGCCGCTCAAACATACCGTCGTGCGTTATTGCGACGTGCTGCGCCGTCTGGGCTTCGTCTTCGACGATCCGCAGCCTGCGGCGAAGCCGCTACGGCCGAATCCGTTTGGGGAGAAAAAAGGAGTGTGGATCGGCTTCGCACCCTTTTCGGCGCAGGCGGGCAAAACCTATCCCGAAGATTTGGCGGCCGAGCTGGTCGCCGGACTGAGCGCCCGCTACGACCGTGTCTTCATCCACAGCGGAGGCGGCGGCGAAGCGGCCTTCGCCGAACGTATGGAGCGCGAACATCCCAATGTCACGGCGCTTTGGGGGCGCGTCCGTTTTGCAGGAGAGCTGGATCTGATCGCCAATCTCGACTGTGTCGTCTCGATGGACTCGCTGGCGATGCACATGGCCTCGCTGGTGGCCACGCCCGTCGTATCGGTGTGGGGCGCCACGCATCCCGCGCTGGGCTTTCTGGGTTACGGTTGTCCGCCGGAGGGGGTGGTGCAGCTCGACCTGCCGTGTCGTCCCTGTTCGGTCTACGGACAGCGGCGCTGTAAGTTCGGCGATTACCGCTGTATGCGCATTCCGCCGCAGGCCGTTCTCGACCGTGTGGAGGAGTGCTTGTCGATCCGTCGGGCGGAGGAAGCCGGCCGTTGAGGCCGGCGGGTTCGATTGCCTCGTGCCGAAAGATAATGATCCTATGAAAATACGAATTTTCCTCTTTCTGACGCTCGGCGCCCTTCTGGCGGGGTGTAGGAATAGCGCGACGGCGCCGAAGAGGGTACGCCTGAACGTCGAGATGAGCGTGTCGGCCGGAAATCGCGCGGCATTGCTGGAAAACCTTCTGCTGCTTGCCGAGGCGTCAAGGGCCGAACCGGGGTGCATCGGCTACGAGATCTACGAGAACAGCCGCGATTCGTCGCGCATCCTGATTTTCGAGACGTGGCGGGACGCCGCGTCGCTCGAAGCGCATCAGCAGACGGAACATTTCCGCCTGCGTGCGCCGCGCAACCGCGAACTCTCCGAGACGTCGGTGCTCAGCCGGTTCGAGTTCTGACGCCCGCGCGCTCCGTGCGGTCCGGAATGACAAGAGCCCTCGCAGCATGCGCTGCGAGGGCTCTTGTCGCCGGGGGCGGGCGATCAGTATTTCACCTTGATCCACGGAGCTTTCTCCGCCAGCCAGCCTTTGACCTCGATCGGTACGTCGGTGCACATGTAGTCGCAGCCCAGGTAGGCGCCGAGCATGAAGTCCTCGACCGACTGGCCGGGCCACAGGCTGACGATCAGCCCCTCCTTGTGCGCCTTCTTCACCGCCTTGCGGCTCGTGCCGTCCATCGTGCAGCTCAGGCGCTTGATGCCTACGGCCTTGCTGAAATCGATCGTCTCGTCGCAGCAGGGTTTGCCCGTGATGAGCATCAGCTCGGCGTCGGGATGGTTCATCTGCATGTAGCGCAGCGCACGGTAGTCGCTCGACGTGAAGACGAACTGCGCGTCGGCCGGCTCGGCCGCCTTCACCATGCGGTAGAGTTCGTCGCAGTATCGGGCCAGCCGTTCCTCGGGGTAGAGCGCCGCGGGGTGGGTCTTCATCTCGAACTCGACGTAGAGGCCCTCTTTGCCTTCGAGGAATTCGAGCAGTTCGTCGAGGAAGAGCACCTTGTTGCCCTGCTTGGTGCGCAGTCGGCGGATTTCGGCCTCGGTCTTCTCCTCGACGGTTCCCGTGCCGTCGGTCGTGCGTTCGAGCGAGCTGTCGTGGGTGATGACCAGCGCACCGTCGCGGGTCATGCGGATGTCGGTCTCAAAGCCGCGGTAGCCGGCGTCGTAGCTGGCCTGAAAGGCCGAAAGGGTGTTTTCATCATGTTCCATGCGTCCGCCGCGGTGCGAGAAGAGACGGATCTCCTGCTCCTGAGCCGAGGCGTCGAGCGTCGCGGCCATGCAGGCGGCCAGTGCGATCATTCGGATCTTGTTCATTTCGATCGAAGGGTTTGGTTCGTAATTTTCGGTTGCCGCAGGGTCTCTAACGGCCGTCGCCCATTCGTTTTCGCGCCCACTCCATCACGTTGGCGGGGGCGCGGCGGTGCATCAGTTCGTTCCGCATGAAGTCCATGTAGGGCTCCGCATGACGGAAAAACCGCTGGTAGCCTTTGCAGAGATAGTTCAGCCCGGGTTCGCCTTCGCGCGTGCGTTCGAAACGGTTGCGGGGGCACTCGCCGTTGCAGGCGAACAGGTAGCGGCAGCGGCGGCACTGCGTGGGCAGCGCCCGCAGTTTGGCGTCGCCGAAGGCCGTCTGGCGCGGGCCGCGCATCAGCTCCGTGAGCGGTGTTTCGAGGATGTTTCCCAGCTTGTATTCGGGGAAGACGAAGTGGTCGCAGGCGTAGAGATCGCCGTTGAACTCCAACGCCCCCGCATGACCGCAGTTCTTCGAGAGCGTGCAGACGCCCGGCGCTTCGCCCACCCAGTTGGCCAGCGTGGCGTCGAACAGCTGCACGAAGATACGCCCCACGTCGCCGACGACCCACTCGTCGAACAGCGCGCAGGTGAAGCGTCCCCACTGTTCGGGCGTGACCGAAAAATCGGCCAGCGGGGCGCCGGCGTCGGCTGCCGAGGCGAGCTGTCGGCCGTCGTCGTGCGGCAGGATGCGTTCCACGACGGGGGTGAATTGCAGGAACCGGCAGCCGATCGAGCGGAAGAACCGGTAGAATCCCGCGGGGTCGTCGGCGTTGCGGCGGTTGACTACGGCCAGCGCGTTCCACTCCACGCCGTGTTTCTGCAACAGCGCCACGCCCCGCATCACCGCCTCGAACGTGGGGCCTCCCTGCCGGTCGCGGCGGTAGAGGTCGTGCGCCTCGGGCGGTCCGTCGAGCGAGATTCCCACCAGCCAGCCGTTTTCGCGAAAGAACTCGCACCACGCATCGTCCAGAAGCGTGCCGTTGGTCTGGATGCTGTTGTCGATCTGCCGTCCGTCGGCGTAACGCCGTTGCAGTTCGACCACGCGGCGGTAGAAGTCGCGCGAACGCAGCAGGGTTTCGCCTCCGTGCCATGCGAAGGATACGGCGTCGCCCGCCTGTGCGGCGATGTAGTCGCGGATGAAGCGTTCGAGCAGTTCGTCGCTCATCGTCTGCGCGGGTGCGGCGGGGTAGAGGCTGCTCTTTTCGAGGTAGTAGCAATAGGTGCACCGCAGGTTGCAGCGCGCACCCGCGGGTTTGGCCATTACATAGAAGGGCCGCACGTATTGCCGGTATGAGAGTATTTCGTCCATTGCGGTGTCAGCGTCGGTTTGTCGCACCTCCCTTCGGAGGAGCTATTCGGCCGTCCGGCCCTTCGCGGCGAAGACGGAGCCTTCGCATGCGGTCGGCCTGCCGGTCAGACTTCGGGGATCTCCATTTTGAAAAGCGGATTTTCCGGCTCGGTGTGCGAGGCGCGGATGAATTCCCACATCCGGGCCACCACGTCGGGGTGGTCGGCCGCCACGTCGTGCTCTTCCAGCAGGTCGTGCCGCACGTCGTAGAGTTCGAGCTGCGTATTTCCCTCCTTGACCTTGCGCAGCAGCCCTTTCCAATCGCCCCAGCGCACGGCGACCCATCCCTTGCCGCCGGGGAATTCCCAGTAGAGGTAGTCGTGTTCCTGCTGGCGGCGCTCCTTGCCGCGGATCGTGGGCCACAGCGAGATGCCGTCGGTCGGGGGCGTTTCGACGCCGGCGATGTCGCACAGCGTGGGCATCACGTCGGGGAAGTAGCCGACGTGTCCGTTCACGTGCGGCCGCTCGATGCGGTCGCCCCACGCCACGATGAAGGGCATCCGGATGCCGCCTTCGCGCAGCGACGATTTGCCCCATCCCTTGCCGCTGCGGAAGGGATGCGCGCTCTGGAACCATTCGGTCGAGGAGCAGGAGTTCGACGCCGGCCCGTTGTCGCTCGTGACGACGATGATCGTGTCGTCCCAGATGCCCAGCCGCTTCAATTCGGCCACCAGCCCGCCGACCTGCCGGTCGAAATAGGTGATCATCGCGGCGTAGGTGGCGTGAGGCCAGCGCGAGGGGAAATACCCCTTGCCTTCGATCGGCGCTTCGTCGCCGAACTTCTCGACGTAGTACTGCACCATCTCGTCGGGAGCCTGCATCGGGCTGTGCGGGATGGGCGTCGTCCACATCAGGAAGAAGGGCCGTTCGCGGTTTTCGTTCACGAAGCGCAGCACGCGGTCGTACATGATGTCGGGGCTGTACGTCTGCTGCGTATATTTGTCGTAGCTGTGCGGGTCGAGCGGATCGGCGCCCTCGTCGAGCGGCGTGCCCGGGGGCAGCAGCTCGTTGTCCAGATAGATGCGGCGGTCGTTCTCCCAGAGGAAAGGCGGATAGTAGCAGTGCGCCTGTCGCTGGCAGATGCAGCCGAAATATTCGTCGAAGCCCATCTTGTTGGGCGTACTCTCGGTGGCGGGGCCGCCGACGCCCCACTTGCCGATCATCGCCGTGCGGTAGCCGCCCTGCCGCATCACCGAGCCGAGCGTCGGCGTGCCCGCTTTGAGCGGGGCCTGTCCTTCGAGCGTCGAGTCGCGCAGCATCGCTTCGTGGTTCCACACGTCGCCGCGCGCGGTCATCTCGTCGTTGGCGCGGATCTGGGCGTGTCCCGTGTGCATGCCCGTCAGCAGGCCGCAGCGGGCGGGCGACGAGAGCGGCGCGGCCGAATACATGTCGGTGAAGCGGATGCCGCGTGTTGCCAGCGAGTCGATGTTGGGCGTTTCGATGCGCGTTTGGCCGTAACAGCCGAAATCGCCGTAGCCGGCGTCGTCCATCAGGATGAAGATCACGTTGGGCTTGCGTTCGGGCGTCTTGTCGCACGAAACGGCCGTCAGCGCGGGGACGGATGCGGCCCCCAGGACGAGTGCGCGGGAGAGGGTGGAAGTTTTCATTTCGGGTTTCTTTTTCGGGAAGTTTTTAGTAGTCTTGTTGCTTTTCGTTTGCAAATATAGTCTTTTCAGGTGAAAAAGAGCTTCTCTTCCCGAAAACTTATAATTTTCTCACCGACCGGCAGACGATCAGCGAAGGCGGCAGACGCCGTTGCTCCTCCCCGCCGGTTTCGCCCGCGATCCGTTGCAGGAGAATTTCCATCGCCTGCGCGCCGATCTCGTCGCTGGGCTGGCCGACGCGGGTGACGGCGGGGTCGAGGTAGTCGAGGTAGTCGTAGTTGTCGAACGAGACGAGCGAGATGTCGTCCGGAATGCGCAGTTTCATTTCGCGCACGGCTTTGAGCGCACCCAGCAGAATCGTGTTGCTCAGCGCGAAGATGGCCGTGGGCCGCTGTCGGACGTGCAGCGCCCGCAAGGTCTGTTCGTACCCGTTGCGGATCGAGAACCCGTCGCCCGTGACGCGGGCGTAGGCGCTCAGCCCGTTGTCTTCGAGCGCCTGCCGGTAGCCCCGCACGCGGTCGGCCGACGGGACCGAGTGGCGCACGCCCTGGATGCAGAGGATCCGCCGGTGGCCGCGGTCGATGAGGTGCTGCGTCGCCTCGCGGCCGCCCCGCAGGTTGTCGGTCACCACGTAGGGCAGCGACGTTTTCGCGAAGTGGCGGTCGATGCAGACGACGGGCGTCTGGCGCGCGGTCGCTTCCAGAAAGGCGGGGTCGTCGCCCGCCGGGGCGATCAGGATGCCGTCGACCTTGCGCGACAGGAGCGAACGGACTCCCTCGCGTTCGTTGCGTTCGTCCTCCGACGTGTCGATCAGGATGACTTTGTAGCCCTTCGCCCGCGCTTCGTGGACGATGATGCTGGCGATATGGGCGAAATAGGGGTTGTCGATGCTGGGGATCAGCAGACCGAGCGTGTCGGTACGGCTGGTGCGCAGCCCTTTGGCCAGCAGGCTGGGCGTGTAGTTGCAGCGTTCGGCCTCGCGCGCGATGAGCGCGACGGTCTTCTCGCTGATACGGTATTTGGCGGCCTGTCCGCTCAGTACGCGGGAGACGGTCGAAACCGAAAAGCCGGTGCGTTGCGCGATGCTGATGAGGGTCTCTTTCGACATAGGCGGGTCTATTTTGAGACAAAGTTAGAAAAATATGTGAAAAACAGGGCCGCGATTTTGTTTTTTTACTTTTCGTTTTTACTTTTGCAGAACTTGCACAAACGTTTGCGTTGAAGCTGGACGGCTGTTTTGCGGGATGATGACCGCGGTTGTCCGCACGCCGGATGCGGAGCGTTTGAACCTGAAACTTTACTAACTAACCGATTTGTTCGATTTATGGGAAAAATAGTGGTGATCGGCAGCGCCAATACCGATTTGGTGGTGAAGACCGACCGGATGCCTTCGCCGGGCGAAACGATTCTCGGCGGCAGCTTCATGATGTCAGGCGGCGGCAAGGGGGCCAATCAGGCCGTCGCGGCTTCGCGGCTGGGCGGCGAAGTGACCTTCGTGGCGCGCGTGGGGAACGATCTGTTCGGCGAGCGTGCGCTCGCGGGCTACCGTGCCGAGCGGTTGGACGTGCGCCATGTGACGCGCGACGCAACCGTGCCGTCGGGCGTGGCGCTGATCTGCGTCGATGGGGCGGCCGAGAATTCGATCGTCGTGGCCCCGGGCGCCAACGAGCGTTTGTCGCCGGAGGACGTCGACCGGGCGGAGGCTGAGATCGCGGCGGCGGATTTCGTCGTGTTGCAGCTCGAAATTCCGCTGCCTGCGGTGATGCGTGCGGCCGAGGTGGCCGAGCGGCACGGCGTGCGGGTGATCCTCAATCCCGCCCCTGCGGCGGCGATCCCCGACGAGCTGCTGCGGCGCTGCTACCTGCTTACGCCCAACCGCGGGGAGTGCGCCATGCTCACGGGAATGCCCGTAGCCGATGCGGCCGGTGCGGAGCGGGCGGCCGACGCGTTGCTGGCGCGCGGCGTACGGCACGTGGTGGTGACGCTCGGCAGCGAGGGCGCACTCGTCAAGGGGGCGGAGAGCTGCGAACGGGTGGCGGCACGGAGGGTCGAGGCGGTCGATACGACGGGTGCGGGCGACACCTTCAACGGTGCGCTGGCCGTGGCGCTTTCCGAAGGGCGTCCGCTCTCGGAGGCGGTGCGTTTCGCCACGGCGGCTTCGGCGATCGCCGTCACGCGCATGGGCGCCCAAAGCGCCGTTCCGATGCGCGAAGAGGTCGATGCACTGCTGGCGGAGGTCTGACTACGATGCACGTGCGAAGCGTGCGGCGGGGCTGTGATCGGATCCCGACGTCGAAAATAAACGAGAATCCGGCGAATTTCAGAATTTGAAATTCGCCGGATTCTCATTGCCGAAGTCGCGGACCCGCGTCCCGACGGCATCCCGACCTACTCGAACCGCTCCATCACGCGTTCCATCTTGGCACGGATGCGGTCGTTGCAGAGATTGCCGATACTCCCTTCGTGGGTGTGGCGCACCTCGCGCGTGGGCCGGTACGTTCCCGCCTGCACCTGCTCGCCTACGCGGCGGTAGGCCTCGCGGAACGGCACGCCCTGCAACACCAGCCGGTTGACGTCCTCCACGGTGAAGAGGTAGTCGTAACGCGCATCGTCGAGGATATTCTCCCGCACGCGGATATGCTGCAACATGAAATCGCACATCGCAAGGCATTCGGCCAGCGTCGCGGTGGCAGGAAAAAGGATGTCCTTCAACAGTTGCAGATCGCGGTGGTAGCCCAGCGGCAGGTTGGTCACGAGCAGCGCGATCTCGTTGGGAACGCCTTGCAGGCGGTTGCACTTGCCGCGCATGATCTCGAAGACGTCGGGATTCTTCTTGTGGGGCATGATGCTCGATCCGGTGGTCAGCTCATCGGGCAGCGAGACGAAGCCGAAATTCTGGCTCATGAACAGGCAGAGGTCCATGGCCATGCGTCCGACGGTCGCCGCCACGGCGGCGATGGCGGCCGCTGCGGCGCGCTCGCTCTTGCCGCGGCTCATCTGGGCCGCCACGACGTTGTAGTGCAGCGACTCGAAGCCCATCAGGCGCGTGGTCATCGTGCGGTCGAGCGGGAACGACGATCCGTATCCGGCGGCCGATCCCAGGGGATTCTGGTTGGCGATGTGCCACGCCGCGGCGAGCATCCGCATGTCGTCCACGAGCGTCTCGGCGTAGGCCCCGAACCACAGTCCGAACGACGAGGGCATGGCGATCTGCAGGTGGGTGTATCCCGGCATCAGCACCTCGCGGTAGCGTTCGCTCTGCTCCTGCAGGCGGTCGAAGAGCCGGCGCACGGCGTCGGCGATCTGCCGCAGCTCGTCGCGCAGAAAGAGTTTCAGATCGACCAGCACCTGGTCGTTGCGCGAGCGTCCCGAGTGGATCTTCTTGCCCACGTCGCCCAGCCGGCGCGTGAGCAGCAGCTCGACCTCGGAGTGCACGTCCTCGACGTCGGGCTCGATTTCGAAGGCGCCGGCCTCGATCTGCGCGGCGATCTGCTGCAGTCCGGCGGTGAGACTTTCGAGCTCCTCGCGGGTCAGCAGCCCGATCTTCTCGAGCATGGCGATGTGGGCCAGCGACCCTTCGACATCGTAACGCGCCAGCCGCAGGTCCAGTTCGCGGTCCTGTCCCACGGTGTACTCCTCGATCATGCGGTCGGGCTCGAAGCCCTTGTCCCAAAGTTTAGTGCTCATATTCCAATGCCAAATTTTCGATGAATCTGTGATAGACGGCGATGCCCTCGGCAATCTCCTCCGGGAGAATGTATTCGTCGGCCGTATGCGAGCGTGCCGAGTCGCCGGGCCCCATCTTGAGGGCCGGGAAGGGCATGAGCGTACGGTCCGAGGTGGTGGGCGAGACGAACGACGTGCGCCCGGTGGCGCGTGCGGCGCGCATGAGCGGATGTTCGTCGCCGAGCGCCACGGCGCGGATGCGCGTCGAGCGGGGCGTCAGCTCGGAGCGTACGGCCGCGCGGAGCAGGGCGACGGTCTCTTCGTTCGTGTAGGCGTCCGTCGTGCGGACATCGACCACGAAGCGGCACGTGTCGGGCACGACGTTGTGCTGTGTGCCCGCCTCGATCTGCGTTACGGCGATGCCGACGGGTCCCAGCAGCGCCGATTCCCGCTCGAAGCGGAACGAGCGCAGCCGCTCGATATCCTCCAGCGCGATGTAGAGGGCGTTGATCCCCTCGCCGCGGGCCGCGTGGCCGCTCTTGCCGCGGGCCGTGCCGTCCAGCACGACCAGCCCCCTCTCGCCCGCCGCGGCCTGCATTCCCGTGGGTTCGCCCACGAGGGCCATGTCCACGGGCCCGAGGGCCGGGACCAGCGCCCGCATGCCGTGCTCGCCCATGCACTCCTCCTCGGCCGAGAGGGCCAGCAGCAGGTTGAAGGGCAGCGCCTTGTCGCGCAGCGCGAGGAAGGTCTCCGTGAGGGCCACGACCGAGGCCCCGGCGTCGTTGCTGCCCAGTCCGTAGAGGCGTCCCTCCTCGAAGGTCGGCGTCCAGGGGTCGCGCGTCCACGAGGCGGCCGGCCGCACCGTGTCGTGGTGCGAGTTGAGCAGCAGCGTGGGCCGCGCGGGATCGAACCCTTCGCTGCGGGCCCAGACATTGTTGTGAAGCCGCTCGGGCCGTGCGCCGCGCGCGGTGAGGTACTCTTCGAGCAGGTCGCCCGTGCGCGATTCGTCGCGCGAGAGCGACGGGGTCGCGATGAGGCGTTGCAGCAGTTCGAGGGCTTGTGTTGCGGTGTTGTCCATGTCGTTTGTCGCCGGGGCGTTCCGCCACCGGATTATTCCGTTTGGGTAATGCGGGTTCCCGAGCCGTCGCCGAGCGCCTCGGAGCTGCGGATCGTAACGCTCCGCACCCCCTGCGCGACGGCCCGCAGGGCGTTCTCGATCTTCGGGATCATCCCCTTGCTCACCGTGCCGTCGGCCTTGAGCGGCGGGTAGCTCTCCGGGGTGATCGTCCGGATGACCGACTCCTCGTCGTCGGGATTGCGCAGCACGCCGCGCTTCTCGAAGCAGTAGACCAGGTCGGTCGGGGCGAGGCGTGCGGCGCCCAGCGCCACGGCCGAAGCCACGCTGTCGGCGTTGCAGTTGAGCAGTGTGCCGTGTCCGTCGTGCATGATGGCCGAGAAGACGGGCGTGAGCCCCGCGTCGAGCAGCGAGGCGAGCCGCGGGGCATCGACCCGCTCGATGTCGCCGACGAAGCCGAAGTCGATGGGCTCGGGCGAGCGGCGGCGGGCCGTGATGACATTCGCATCGGCCCCCGAGAGGCCGATGGCGTTGCATCCGGCGGCCTGGAGCCCGGCGACGATCTGCTTGTTGGCCAGTCCGGCGTAGACCATCGTAACCACGTCGAGCATCCCCTTGTCGGTGATGCGGCGCCCCTCGACCATGCGGACCTTCAGTTCGAGCCGTTCGGCCAGCCGTGTGGCGAGCTTGCCGCCGCCGTGGACGAGGATCCTGCGCCCGGGCAGGGCGGCGAACTCCTTCAGAAAGCGCTTGAGTGCCGCGGCATCGTCGATGACGTTGCCGCCGATCTTTACGACCGTGATTGCCTCCGTCATGCGAGTTCCTCCAGCAGTCGTTTGAGCACCACCTGGGCCGAGATCTCGCGGTTTGCCGCCTCGGGAATCACCAGCGAGCGCGGCGACTCGATCACCGAGTCGGTAACGATCATGTTGCGGCGCACGGGCAGGCAGTGCATGAAATAGGCGTTGTTCGTGAGGGCCATCTTTTCGTCATCGACCGTCCACGAACGGTCCCGGGAGAGGACCTTTCCGTAGTTGGGATCGGCCCAGGCGGCCCAGTTCTTGGCGTAGACGAAGTCGGCGCCCTCGAGGGCCTTGCGCTGGTCGTACTCCACGCGGGCCCGGCCCACGAAACGCGGGTCGAGCTCGTAGCCTTCGGGGTGGGTGATGACGAAGTCATAGCCGGCGGCGTTCATCCACTCGGCGAACGAGTTGGGCACGGCCTGCGGCAGGGCGTTGGGGTGCGGCGCCCAGGTCATCACGACCTTCGGGCGATCCGTGCGCTTGTACTCCTCGATGGTGATCAGGTCGGCGAAGCTCTGCAGCGGGTGGCGCGTGGCGGCCTCCATCGAGAAGACCGGACGCCCCGAGTAGCGGATGAACTGCTCGAGAACGCGCTCCTCGTAATCCTCGGCCTTGTCGCGGAAGCGGGCGAACGAGCGCACGCCGATCACGTCGCAGTAGGAGCCCATGACGGGAATCGCCTCGAGCAGGTGCTCGGCCTTGTCGCCGTCCATCACCACGCCGCGCTCCGTTTCGAGCTTCCAGGCCCCCTGGTTCACGTCGAGAACCATGACGTTCATGCCGAGGTTCATCGCGGCCTTCTGGGTCGAGAGCCGCGTGCGGAGGCTCGAGTTGAAGAAGAGCATCAGCAGCGTGCGGTTGCGTCCCAGACCGGTGTACTGGAAGCGGTTGCGCTTGATTTCGAGGGCTTCGGCGACGGCTTGCCGCAGGTCGCCGATATCTTCCACGCAGGTAAATTTCTTCATGTTCGGTGCGTTTTTTTGTCGGTTTGCGGGCCGGGCCTCCGGGCAAGTGCCCCGGGGCCGGCGTCCGCTATTTCTTGAGCGTTTCGGCGAAGGCTTCGAGGAAACGGTCGGCCAGTTCGCGCGTGAGGCAGAGCGCCGGCAGCAGCCGGACGGTCGAGGCGCCGGCGCCGCCCGTGAAGATGTGCTTCTCGAAGAGCAGCTCTCGGCGCAGCTCCGATCCCGATCCGTCGATCTCGACGCCGATCATCAGACCGCGGCCCCGCACCTCCTTCAGGCGGTCGAAGCGGCGCAGCTCGCCGAGCAGGTAGTCGCCCACGCGGGCGGCATTCTCCACGAGCCCCTCGCCTTCGAGGGTCTCCAGCACGGCGATTGCCGCGGCGCAGGCCAGGTGGTTGCCTCCGAAGGTGGTGCCCAGCATGCCCTGTCGTGCCTCGAAGTGGGGAGCGATCAGCACGCCGCCGATCGGGAATCCGTTGCCCATGCCCTTGGCCGTGGTGATCAGGTCGGGTCGGATGCCGGCCTGCTGGTGGGCGAAGAAGCGCCCCGTGCGGCCGTATCCCGACTGGATCTCGTCCAGAATGAGCTGCGTGCCCGTCTCGGTGGCCGCCGCGCGTACGCCGCGCAGGAAGTCGTCCGTCGGGCAGTGGATGCCCGAGACGCCCTGGATGCCCTCGATGATCACGGCGGCAAACTCACGCGTAGAGAGCTTCGCGCGGACCGCTTCGAGGTCGTTCAGCGGCACGAACTCCACGTTCGGCGTGCGGTTGAACGGCGCCGAGATCGCGGGGTTGTCCGTGGCGGCCACGGCGCCCGACGTGCGGCCGTGGAAGGCCTTGCCCATGGCCAGCACCTTCGTGCGGCCCGTCTGGAACGAGGCGAGCTTCAGGGCGTTTTCGTTGGCCTCGGCCCCCGAGTTGCAGAGGAAGAGGCGGTAGTCGTCATAGCCCGAGATGCGGCCCAGCAGGGCGGCCAGCCGCTGCTGGAGCGAATTTTCCACCGAATTGGAGTAGAACCCCAGGCGGGCGACCTGCTCCGAGATGGCCCGTACGTAGGCCGGGTGGGCATGGCCGATCGAGATGACGGCATGCCCGCCGTAGAGGTCGAGGTACTCGGTGCCGGCCCCGTCGTAGACGAAGCATCCCTTGCCGCGTACCGGCTCCACGGGATAGAGCGAATATACGTTGAAAAGTTCCATGTCTGTCTGTGTGGTGTGGTTGTGCCGCACCGCAACGCCCGGACCCCTTGCCGGCTCCGGGCACACTGCGGGCAGCAGGATTTAAAAGGCGCTGGCCTTCAGGCGCAGTCCCTCCCTCTCGTCGAGCCCGAAAATCAGGTTCATGTTCTCCACGGCCTGACCCGAAGCTCCCTTCAGCAGGTTGTCTATGACCGAGACGATGTGCAGCATCCCGCCGTGGCGGGCGACATGCAGCAGCGCCTTGTTCGTATTGACCACCTGCTTCAGATCGACGTCGTACGCAACGGCATGCGTGAAGGGCGAGGCGGCGTAGTAGTCGGCATAGAGCCGGCGGGCCTCCTCCTCCGCAAGGTCGCAGCGCGTGTAGACGCTGGCCAGGATGCCGCGGGCGAAGTCGCCGCGCATCGGCACGAAGTTGATTTCGGGCGCCGCGCCCTCCTGCATCGCGCCGAGCGTGCGGCCGATCTCCGAGAGGTGCTGGTGCGTGAAGGCCTTGTAGACCGAGATGTTGTCCGTCCGCCAGCTGAAATGGGTCGTGGCCGAAGGTTTCACCCCCGCACCCGTCGAACCCGTGACGGCCGTCGCGTGCACCTCCTCCCGCAACAATCCCTCACGGGCCAGCGGCAGCAGCGCCAGCTGGATCGCCGTGGCGAAGCAGCCGGGATTGGCCACGCGCCGCGCCGCACGGATGCGGTCGCGGTTCAGTTCGGGAAGTCCGTAGACGAAACCCTCCGACTCGTCGCGGAAATCCTGCGCCAGATCGACGATCCGCAACCCTTCGGGCAGGGCGTTCGCCGCGAGGAACTCGCGGCTCCGGCCGTGCGCCGAGCAGAGGAACAGCACGTCGATCGCCCCCAGATCGTATTCCGCCGTGAAACGCAGGTCGGTCTCGCCCAGCAGCCCGCCGTGCACGTCGCCGAGGGCGTTGCCCGCGTTGCTGTCGCTGTGGACGAATGCGATCTCGGCCGCCGGATGATTCACCAGCAGCCGCAGCAGTTCGCCGGCCGTGTAGCCGGCGCCGCCGATGACGCCGACCCTCATTTCTTCGCCTTGCCGTTACGTGCCTGCACGTTGTAGTAGATCTTCATCTGGTTGCCCAGAATCTTCGTGAAGCCCTTCACGTCGTCGGCCGTCCACGCCTTGTTGACTTCGCCGTACTCGCCGAAATCGGTCTTCATCAGATCCAGCGGCGACTGCACGCCCACGAGCGTATAGCCGTAGGGACGCAGCGTCAGTTCCACTTCGCCCGTCACGTTCTCCTGCGAATGGTCGAGGAAGCGCTCGATGTCGCGCATCACGGGTTCGAGGTACTGCGCCTCGTGGAGGAACATGCCGTACCACGTCGAAAGCTGATCCTTCCAGTAGAGCTGCCACTTGGTGAGCGTATGCTTTTCGAGCATCTTGTGCGCGGCGATGATGAGCATCGGTGCGGCGGCCTCGAAGCCCACGCGGCCCTTGATGCCGATGATCGTGTCGCCGATG
>ERZ824575.864-NODE-864-length-33878-cov-3.140437_pt1 | contig 33878 bp, 20 predicted proteins | sample MGYA00519470_ERZ824575 | MGnify/ENA primary metagenome ERZ824575 (study PRJEB31778, sample SAMEA3449170) | human gut metagenome | biome: human gut; feature: human-associated habitat; material: faeces | place: United Kingdom | collected 2010/2012 ...
ATATGAAAAAAGTATTATTAGTACTTGTAACGGTAGCCTTGCTTACCTCCTGCGGTAAATCTCTCCGGAGTGCCGGCGGTGAGGTGACAGGTGTCAGATCGGTAGCGTTCAATGAACCAGCGCCGTATGGAATGGTCTTGGTTAAAAGAGGTTCGTTCGAGATGGGTCCCGCCGACAAGGATTCCTTGTGGGGAATCATGCCGGAGACGAAAGGGGTCTCTTTCGACGCGTTCTGGATGGATCAGACAGAGGTAACGAACGCCAAATATCGCCAGTTCGTTTATTATGTGAGAGACTCTATTATCCGTGAACGCTTGGCGGACCCGGCTTATGGAGGCAACGATCTGTTCAAGATCACGGAAGACCGTTACGGGGAACCTGTCACTCCGCATTTGGACTGGAACCGTCCGATTCCTTGGAGACGGGCGAACGAGGATGAGCAACGTGCGATAGAAAGTGTCTATTACACGAATCCCGTTACCGGAGAGAAAGGTTTGGACCCTAAACAAATGATCTATAAATACGAGTGGTACGACTATACCGCCGCCGCTCTCCGCAAGAATCAATTGAACCCGGCGGACCGGGTTCGTAATACGGATATTCAGGTAGATCCGAACGAGGTAGTCATGATCTCCAAGGACACCGCTTACATCGATGATGAAGGACGTGTAATCAACGAGACGATCACCCGCCCGTTAAGCAGCGAATGGGATTTCTTGAATACCCGTATCGTCAATATCTACCCGGACGAGAATTGCTGGGTGAACGATTTCAAGAATGCGTACAACGAGCCATATACCCGTATGTATTTCTCTCATCCGGGTTACGATGATTATCCCGTAGTCGGTGTTTCTTGGGAACAAGCGACTGCCTTCTGCGTATGGCGTACGAATTTATACAAAGAATCCTTGAGCTTGCCACCGGGACAATTGGTAGAGCCATTCCGTCTTCCGTCCGAAGGAGAATGGGAATATGCCGCCCGTACAGGTAAGAACGAGAATAAGTTCCCTTGGTCTACCGACGAGCTTCAAGACAGTAAGGGTTGTTTCTTGGGTAACTTCAAGCCGGGTAAAGGTAATTATACGGAAGATGGCCATTTGATTACGTCTCGTGTAGGCTCTTTCGCCCCGAATGAGTTCGGGCTATACGATATGGCAGGAAACGTGGCGGAATGGACCTCAACGTCTTACTCCGAGTCTGGCCCGAGCCAAATGAGCGACATGAACCCGGATCTGCGTTACAACGCCGCCAAGAACGATCCCTACGCCATGAAAAAGAAAGTAGTGCGAGGGGGTTCATGGAAAGATGTCTCACAATTTATCCGTTCGGACATGCGTACTTTCGAGTTCCAGAACGAGAGCCGTTCTTACATCGGTTTCCGTTGCGCACGTACCCAAATAGGATTCTCTCGCTCCAAGGGAAAGAAATAAGCGGGAATTATAAATTTAAAGTTTTGAATCATTTAAGACAATAATACAACGATGGGAAAATATAGAAGATATAAAAACAGACTGGAGATGTTCCTATCCAGCGAAAGAGGAAAACGAGTATTGAACTTCCTGTATAGTTGGGGTGCGTCCATCGTAATCCTCGGTGCGTTGTTTAAGTTATTACATATACCATACGCTAACCAGATCCTGTTCGTGGCGATGATCACCGAGTCTATCGTATTCTTTATCTCGGCGTTCGAGCATCCGAACAAGGAATATCATTGGGAAGATGTTTTCCCCGTATTGAAATCAAAGAACCCGATGGACCGTCCGGATTTTACCGGTACGCCGATCTCAACCATGATCAATTCTACGGATAATGTAGAAGACGATGAGATAGCCGGGGGAATAAATATCGGTTCGGCAGCGTCTAAGGCGAACGCGCAAAGAGGCGGTTCCTTGAATATCGCAGGTAATCTGGACGTGACGGAAGAAGATACCAAGAACTTATCCGAGAGCATCAAGAAATTAAGCGGAGCGGCCGAGCAAATCTCCAAAATGGCGGAATTGACGGAAGCTACCCAAAAATATCTGGAGCAATTATCTGGCATGTCTGAGAACATGGAGCGTTTCAGCCAAGTGACTCATTCGCTTACGAACGTATCCGATACGCTGTTGAACTCTTATAAGAGTATCACGGATAATTCCGATGGCATCAGCCAGAACTCCCGTGGTTACGTACACCAGATGGAACAATTGAATCGTAATGTGTCCGGATTGAATACGATCTATGAGATCCAGTTGAAGAGCATCAGCTCGCAGATCGAGTCTATCGAGCATATCAACAGTGGTTTGAGCCGTATCCGTGAGATGTATGACGGATCGGTGGTAGATAGCTCCGTATTCCGTAACGAGACGGAAAAGATGACTCGTCAACTGGCCGAATTGAACCAAGTATACAGTCGTTTATTGCAAGCGATGACCGTGAATATGGGTTATCAGCAGCCACAACAGCCCAGTTACCAACAGCAATATCAGCAACCCTATGGTTACCAACAGCAACAACAGGCTCCGTATACAAACAACCCAATGAAGTAAAGAAATATGGCAGGAATATCAAATAATCCCAATTCTCCCCGTCAGCGGATGATCAACCTGATGTATCTGGTGTTCATCGCCATGATGGCACTGAATGTGTCGTCGGAGGTGCTGGATGGTTTTGAGTTGGTGGAAGGTAGCTTGCGAACCTCTATCGATAACTCCTCCCGCCGAAACAAGATCGTAGCGGACGAGATGGAAGCTTATTACCAAGAGAATCCCCAGAAAGTGGGTGAGTGGGCATTGAAGGCCCGTGAGGTGAAAAAAGCCTCAGATAGCCTCTATACGTATATACAAGATTTAAAGATCCGTATCGCTAAGGTAGCTGATGGCGAGAATGCCAACGTAAACAGCATCGAGCATAAGGATGATTTGGAAGCCGCTTCCCGTGTAATGCTCTCTCCTGTAAGCGGAGAAGGTAAAAAGCTGAGAGCGGAAATCGATAAGTATCGTATCTGGATGGGCGGCTTTATCGAAGATTCGGCGAAGACTGCCGTATTGGAGGCGAACCTAAGCACGACTCCCCCTCATAAAGCGGGGATCAATACCCGTACTTGGGAAGAGGCCTTGTTCGAGAATATGCCGGTAGCGGCGGCTGTTACCCTGTTAACAAAAATGCAAAGTGACGTTCGCTACGCCGAAGGTGAGGTCTTATCGAACTTATTGAATAGCGTAGACGTTGGCGATTACCGTGTGAACCAGATCACGGCGCAGGTAATCCCGGAAAGCCAGATCGTAATGCGAGGAAGCCAGTACAAGGCGAATATCGTATTATCGGCGGTAGACTCCACGAAACGTCCTACGATCTATGTAAACGGAAAAGAATTACCTTACGAGAATAAAGGAGTCTTCACGGTGAATACCGGAGCTGCCGGGACATTCCCGATCAAAGGTTATATCGAGATGCCGAATAGCGACGGCAGCATCATGCGCCGGGATTTCGAGAGCGAGTATTTCGTGACCGAGCCGACAGCTACCGTGGCCCCGACATTGATGAACGTATTATATGCCGGTATCGCCAACCCGATGCGTATCGCCGTCCCGGGTGTACCGAGCGGTAATGTGACAGCTACCATGACGAACGGCACATTAACCCGCAGCAAGGATGGTTGGGAAGCCCGCCCGTCTAAAGTAGGAACGGAAGCCGTGATCACGGTAAACGCTCGTATGGCGGATGGCCGGAACATAGAGATGGCAAAGACTACCTTCCGCGTGCGTGCCCTCCCCGATCCCCTACCTTATATCGAGTATAAGGATCAAAACGGTAACGTCCGTAAGTTCAAGGGAGGTATGATCGCCAAACGTAGCTTGGTAGAGGCTGACGGTATTCTGGCCGCTATCGACGATGATTTGCTAAATGTAAAATATACGGTATTACGTTTTGAGCTGACTTTCTTCGACTCCATGGGTAACGCTATCCCGGAAGTGGCCGAAGGAACCAACTTCTCGCAACGTCAGAAAAACTATATCCGCAATTTAAGTAAGGGTAAACGTTTTTATATCACCCGTGTAGTCGCAAAAGGTCCGGACGGTATCGAACGTACCATACCGACTATCGAAGTAATCGTAAATTAAGATTCGCAGTATGAAACATCTGTATTACATAGCCGCTTTGGCCGCCACTTTTTTAACAGCGATGCCTCTTCACGCGCAAGAAGAAGCAGAGAACGATGCTACGCAGCAACAACAAACGCGTCGCCGTTCGCCTCAAGCCAGCCGTGGGGAAAGAAACGATAAGAAAGATACCGGTTTACCCGAACTGACCGTACGGGCCCAAGATATGAACGAGCGTTTGACGCAAGAGATCGGGAACGCTCGCTGGATGCGTATTATCTACCGGCAGGTGGACTTGATGAAAGAACAGAACGCTCCGCTTTATTACCCGACCCGCCCGATGAACGGACAGATGAATCTTTTCTCCGTAATCTTCCAGCTTTTAGGTGAGAACAAGATCAAGGCCTATGAGTATCTGGACGGATACGAGGAGTTTGACGAAGCCCATTTGATCAACTTCAAGGATTTGCTGGATCGCTTCTACATCCTTTATGAGGAGATACCGGGGAGAGCGGGTGAGGAACCGACTTTCGTAATCAATGAAAGCGATATACCTGCAGCCGACGTACGGTCTTACTATGTAAAAGAAGCATGGTATTTCGACCAGAATAATTCCGCTTTTGATGTCAAGATATTGGCGATTTGCCCGATCCTTACCTCTACAGGTGATATGGGAGAGACAACCATGCCTATGTTCTGGCTTCCTTACGAGAATATACGTCCGTATATCAGCAATTCATACATCATGACGTCTAATATGAATAACGCCATGACTTTTACGATGGATGACTATTTCCGTCGCCGGATGTTCGAGGGGGATATCATCAAGACCCAAAACTTGATGAATCTGCCATTGCAGGCGTATTGCCCGACACCGGATTCCTTAAAGAACGAGCAAGCTCGTATCGAAGGTCAATTAACCGGCTTTGAGAAATCACTCTGGTATCAACCGGATACGACTCAAGTAGCGGTAGACAGCAAAGCTGCGAAGAAGGCCAGAAAGAGCGCCGCAAGAGGAAAAGGTACTACAACCAAAGAGCCTGCCTCCGAAAAGAAAGCTCCCACTGTCAAGGCTCCGAAAGCAGAAAAATCCGCTCCGGTACGCAGTGTTCGACGCAGAAGATAAAAACGGACTCACGATACGGGTCTGAGCGATAACCGGAAATACGCAACATATGAATAAAGAAATCAAGATTAGACCAGAGCAAGAGAACGATTTCCAAGCAGTAAGGGAAGTCGTGGAACTTGCTTTCCGTGACGTGGAGGACAGTGATCAAAGCGAACCGTACCTTGTAGAACGTTTACGAAAAACGGACGCTTATATTCCGGAGCTCTCCTTTGTCGCTGAATTAAACGGCGAAATCATAGGGCATCTCATGATGAGTAAGGTGGAAATCGTATCAGAAGACCAAAGCGTGATCTCTCTTGGGCTAGCACCGGTTTCGGTGGTACCGAAGTACCAAAGGATTGGCGTTGGTAGCGCTTTGATCCGTGAAGCGCATAAGCGAGCGGGAGAGCTAGGCTATAAATCGGCCGTCTTATTAGGACATAAGGATTATTATCCGAGATTCGGATATAAAAGGGCGATTGATTTCGGCATTGAGTTCCCATTCGATGTCCCCAGCGAATATTGCATGGTTGTCGAGTTGGCACCGGAAGGACTCAAGAACGTGCATGGAATGATTAAATATGCCAAACCTTTTATGGAGTGAGAACTGTCTGTAATGAAATGAGACGGGACATACCCCATCTCATTTCACCAGATAATCTGATCCTTATTTAGAACCTACCCATGTCCACTTATGCCAAAGACCTTCCAACGGTCCGTGTTTATGTCTTTCAGCCCACCATTTACAGAAGCGTACTTGCAAAAAGAAAAAGGCGATACCGATGAACATGCTGACCGTATAACCGCAGTAAGGAGCCAGATTCAAGCCGATCGGGAAATAGATCAACGCACCAGCAAAAGATTGTGTCACATAATTCGTCAAGCTCATCTTTCCATAAGAGCGCAAGATAGAGGTAAAACGCTTAAAGGCCTCGCGCTGATACAGTAACACAAAGGAAGCCACCAATACGAACGTAAAAGCGAATTTCTGCCACATATCAAACACAACACCTGCCGTCTGGCGCACGATAGCGCTGTCCGCCGTATCCATCAACAATACTTTCAGTTGGTATAAAGGACCGAAAGCGATCGCAGTAATGATCAAGGTCTTTATCCAAAAACGGGAATTCTCCTCCGAGGGGATAAATAACTTTTTGCGCCCGATCAACATTCCCAGCATAAATAACCCGCAGGTCTGTACATACCGGCCGGCACCAACAGCCCAGAGCAAACTAGCCTTTTGTCCTAACGTCACGTTCTGCCAGATGAAATTCCATAAATCCCCCCGCTTGGTATGCTCCGCCATCTCTGAGTACATCTCCCCTACTCCTAAATTGGGTAATTGGTAATCCGGATTAAACAGGCTAGCGATATAATGATACCACTCCACCGGCTGCAATAAAAAGATAATAGCCGTTATCAAGACAGCCTTATCGCTCCATTTACGCACGATAAACAAAACAACGCCCACGATCGCATACAGCAGCAAAACATCGCCTGCCGGATAAAAAGCGGCGTTCAACGTAGCGAAGATCGTCAACAGCAGTAATCTCCAAAGGAAGCGGTAACCGAAGTCTTTTCCCTTCGCCTGCTGGTTCGAATACTGTATATAAAAGGTAAAACCAAATAACAAGGCAAAGATAGAATACGATTTCCCGGCAAACAAAGCGAATACCACCGTAAACACGCCTTCATTCAATACGTTCAACCATCCCGGCAGCGTAGCCGGGTCCGGATAGACCGGATAGATAAAATGTTCCACATTATGCACTAATAAGATTGCCAAGACAGCGAAACCACGTAGCGCATCTACCACCTCTACACGAGGTGACTTAGAGATTGTTGTTTGTTGCATACTATTTATTTGCTATTTGTTGTTTCTGTTAACCATGCTACCTTTTGATTGGACTCATGCGGTTGGCCGATAATATCCGCATAAAGTTCCGGACGACGGGCATTTCGGTAACGATATCCTCCAGCCTGTCTCAATTTCTCAGGGATAGCCGTAGCGATCACGAAATCATCACCCAGTTTACGGCATTCCGCCACGATATCGCCGAAAGGATCCAGAATCATCGAGCAACCGTTCTTGATCTCATTATAATCACGCCCGATCGGATTGGAGAATACCACATATACCGCATTGTCGTACGCCCTAGCGGGAAGCCATTTCATAAGCCAAGCACGTCCCTTCAGGCCATCGAACTCCTGTCGCAAGGAAGTCGGGTCGTTTGCCCGGTTCTCCCATAACATAGGATTTATCAAACCAGCCCCGGGGCGAGGGGAAGGGGTACACATCGTCACGTGAGGCATGAAAATGATATCCGCCCCTAATAAGGCCGTGGCACGGACATTCTCTATGATATTATTATCGTAGCAAATCAATATGCCACATTTCCATCCCTTGATCTCAAAAACCACATATTGATCGCCCGGCAAGATATTCGGATTAATAAACGGATGTAGCTTGCGGTACTTTGCCTTCAAGCCATTGCCATCCACGCAAACTTGCGCTTTATAGATGCGATCCCCATCCCGCTCAAAGAATCCGGCCAGTAGCGTGACGCCAAACTCTTTGGCGATGGCGATCAAGGCTTGCGTACTCTCCCCCGTGGGGATCGGTTCGGCAATAGCCAACAATTCCTTGCGAGACAAGTCCTTGGCAAACGTATATCCACAAACCGAGCATTCGTGAAAAGCCACTACATCCGCTCCCTCTACCGACGCTTTCCGGCACATCTCCCGGATGATAGAAAGATTATACACTTTATCGTTATCCCGTGTCTCGAACTGCACGGTAGCAATTTTTAATGGTTCCATGATATTTTGATTTAATTGGTTTATATATTTTTCGACTAGATTCGCAAAGATAACAATAATATACTACTTTTGCGAGATAACTTTTTCTACCGATCATGAATATCAGACGAACACGACAAGAAGATCTGGCCGAGGTAATGGCTATGTACGATTATGCACGCAGATTCATGCAAGAGCATGGCAACGGCAATCAATGGATCAATGGATATCCTTCCGAGGAATTGATCTCCAACGAGATCAAGGCCAGCCATAGTTTCGTATGCGAAAATGAGCAGGGCGAGTTAGTGGGGACCTTTTGTTACATCGAGGGAATCGACCCTACTTACCTAAAGATCTATGAAGGCGAATGGCTGAACGATGAACCTTATGCCGTGATCCATCGCATGGCCTCCAACGGTAAGCAAAAGGGGATCTCGACCGAATGTCTAAAATGGGCATTCGCTCATTGCGATAATATCCGTATCGATACACACCGGGATAATATTGTCATGCAAAACTTATTGAAAAAGCATGGCTTCAAGCAATGCGGTATCATTTACATCGCAAATGGTACGGAACGCATCGCTTTCCACAAAATAGTAAACCCAACAAATAAAGAATCATGAAGCATCCTATTGACCTAGAGCATTGGAACCGGAAAGAACATTTCCTGTTTTTCGGTTCTATGGACGACCCTTTCTTTGGGCTGACCACCCAGATAGACGTGACCTCCATCTATAAAGAGGCGAAAGCGGATCATGCCTCTTTTTTCCTCTACTCCTTACATAAGATTATGACAGCCGTTAATGAGGTGAAAGAGTTCCGGTACCGGATCATCGACAACATCCCTGTCTGCTTCGACCGAATCCACGTGGGAACAACGATTGGGCGGGAAGACGGAACATTCGGCTTCGGCTTCTTCAAATATACACCGGACAGGCAACTGTTCCTTCAAAACGCACAGAAAGAGATCGAACGTGTGCAAGCTCTCACAGGCCTTTGCAAAGATAGGGAATCAGACCGGCAAGACTTAGTCCGTTTCTCCCCGGTTCCGTGGATCGCCTTCACGGAGATGAAACACGCTTCCTCTTTCCGTACAGGCGATTCCGCTACCCGTATCTCCACCGGAAAGCTGATCGAGCAGAACGGGCATCGGATGCTCCCTATCTCCGTAACGGCTCATCATGGCTTGATGGACGGCAGACATGTGTCTATCCTCTTAGATCGTATAGCGGATAAAGATTGATAAAACAGCGAGACACCCCCGACAGTCAGCCCAGTACTCCCGGCGGGAGTACCCCAGTACCACGTAGGAAGTACTTCGGTACTTTCATCAAAGTATTCCAGTACTCCTTACGAAGTACTGGGGCAAGTCTATAGGCTATCCAATCGGGCTTATTTACGTACCCGCAAGAAACGTTTGGTCAGGTACCTGCGGACAGGCTCGTCGTATATCCTCAAACTGATATAAGCCAGCGCAATACTTCCGAGAACCAAGGCCAATGCTTCCGGCCACGCCTCGGCAAATGTAAGGTTCTCCTTCTTCACCCACCCAAAATACAAGTATATAAGAGGGTAATGTACCATATACAAAGGATAAGAGATATCTCCCAAGAATTTACAAATACGGGCGGAATGTTTATCGGTTGTCTTCCCGGAAGCCCCCAGATAGACAAGCATAGGGAATATTAGGATCGCGCATACAGAATCATAGATACCGTTCATCCATAAAGCCTCACCGTCACCGACATAGGGCATGGAAAGTAAAACAACGATCGCCAAGCTACAAATCCAAAAAGCACCTTTGACATGAATGGGCTTAAAGACGCGCGACATCAACAATCCCATCGAGAAAGAAAATAACACTCGTAAAAAGCCACCGATCAAATTGTACTCTTCCATCGTCCACCCCACACCTAGGTGCCCCGCACCGGAAAAATTGAATATAGCGAACGAAGCCAATCCGATTCCCGCCAAGACAATAAGTGCCATAAGCGCCTTCGTTGACATCCGACGAATAAACAAGGCATACATAATATTCCCGATATACTCGAAGAACAAAGACCAACTAGGGCCATTTAAAGGAAACATCTCACCATTTCCACGGATCTCAGGCCCGGAACCGGGTACAGCCGGTATCAAAAAAAGGTTGATAAGCAAAGCTAGCATCACCATGGATATAGAGACATGCGTACCATCCCACTTCTCACACCCTTGTATACAAAACGCGATAACTCCCAAAACGGCTCCAAGGACAACCATCGGATGCAAACGGATCAACCGACGTTTGATAAAATCCTTTGTCGTCATGGTTTTCCACCGGTCGTCATAAGCATAACCAATCACGAACCCGGACAGGATAAAGAAGAAATCAACGGCTAAATAACCGTGATTAAATTGTTGATCAATGGGACTCGTAGCAAAGGCTTCGAATACATGATAAAATATAACCATTAACGCTGCGACACCTCTCAATCCATCAAGAAGGTCATAATGAGGTTTTGTGTCCGCAAATGCGGCCGCTGAGATTTTTGAGTTTGACATTAATTGTTTGAGCTTATTTTTGATACTACTATTACTCCTAATTTCCGCAAAAATACAAAAAGGCCCCATCTTTCACGTTATTAGACAGTTCTTTTTTCATTAGTTACACATAAATAAGGTCGCAAAATACGAAGTCCCCAGCAAAGCTTACGCCTGCCGGAGACTTGTTTCTTTATCCGTACTCCATCCTCACGGAGGTACTTACGGACCTCTTAATTTATTACTTTAGTATTAATATTAATCCAACTCCCGCCTGTTCATCCGTCACGGATTACTTGGATCGATACCCGCACGGGAATTGTATGATTATCTTATTTTGTTAAATTCTTATTTAACGATAGCCTTAACAGCTTCCTCACCATCAACAGCCACTGCTACGATACCGGCAGGCACGGAGATTGTAGCGTTATCGGAAGTAAGAACGGTCTCAGCGATTACCTTACCCAAGATATTCGTGATAACTACAGACTTACCAGCTGCGCCTTGAACGGTTACGGTACCGTTACCGGCTACTACAGAGATACCTTCTACAGCATCGATTGTTTCGTTATCTGTTGCGATATCATCACCTTGCTCCACATTAAAGATCAAAGCATCGTCACCACCTGTATTCATCTCATCGAAATTAGAAGAACGATCATCAGACAGAACTAAACAACCATTCTGCATTCTCAACCAAGCCGCATATGTAGGAGCGATGTCACCCATAGCAGAATTATTGTAACCAGAAACATGTTTACTCTTCATAGACTCGAACAAGAATGCTCTATCAGCTTCTACCTCATTAGCGGCAACTTCCTTGTTTACGAAACGCATAGACCAAGTCACATACTTATGGTTATCACCAGATAAGATATATTTGTGTGAAACAAATTCATCTTCAGATACTCCAGCCTTCTTAGCCGCAGTCCAAGCATCCTCCTCAGCCTTGTTCAAATCAGCGAAGTTGATCTTCTCGTTCGGTAAGTTCTTGAACTCATCTCTCAAGATATACAAAGTATCAGCTACACGGATAGCTTCCACGAAACCTGCACGATCATATTTCTTCCACATGTAGTCAGCATCTTGCTCCCCATTTGATAATGTTGACCAACCATATTTATTAGCGAAATCATGGAAATTGATCAAATATTTACCTCTTTCAAAGCCCGGAACAGCCGGTTTTGCGTGAACGCAATGCCATTTATCTGTCGGTTTACCTTCTGCGGTAAAGTGATGGTCATCTTCCGTACAAGGTACGCCTTCAACTCCTTCGAAATCGTTACGATCAATAGAGATCAAATATTGAGGCTTGATATTACCAGAACCACGGTTTACCCATGCGGTATCAACGATGAATGACAAACCATCCTCAGTCTTATCCGGAGTATAAATACCTAAGAAGTCAATACCTTCTTTCATGAAGTTCTTATTATTCTCAACCTGCAAGTATTCTTTACGGTATTTCTCGATAAAACGTAAAGTATCGGCCTTGTCACCTTCATTACCTTCAAGTTCAAGAGAACTGAAACGACGGTAAAGCGGAGTGTTGTCCGGTTCGATAGCGAAAGCAGAAGTACGAGTCTCGCCTAATACTTGATTCTTCAATGTAGCGGCACCGTCATAATCGGATACTCCAGCTTTCTGATAACCTAATACATATTTTGTAGCATTAGGATAATTATCATATGCAGCATTAACAATCGCATAATAGTGCTTTCCACTGATATGGTTGTTTTCTTTGAAGAATGCATAATAAGTCGTATAAGATTGCTGATGACCAGTAGCACTAGAACCTACATTAAACTTATCTTCCTTATTAACTTTCCATTCATTAAGTTCACCTTTACCATCTTTATAAGAAACCTCATAAGCAGTTCTCACTAGAGTCTTCAAGCCTTTAATACGATTCTTAGCCACATCATCGCTAACCTTATAACCGTAAGGGATATCTACAGTCGCAAATATCTTTGAGTTATTATACCAACGCTCAGTCAATGTATCAATTACGAAAGCATCTTTTCCATCCAACACAGTCAACGTAGAGTCTGTAGATTTAGCGATGTATTTATCCGTAGCATAAGGATGCCAATAGTTAAACGTATATTTGTTAACCAACAAAGAATCTTTCTCCAACTTTCTGTAACCTAAATACGGATCAGAAATAGAAGCTGCCGGAACTTTCTCGAAGAACAAAGAATCTATACCGACAGAGCCATACTCCGCTGTAAGTTTATCTCCATATACAAACATATAAGAACCACCCTCTGCCTTTCTTAACTGAACAGTAGAATAAACAGCAGTCTTATATGACTCCATCTGGCCATCACCATCAAAATCCGCATTTATAACTTTATCTGCGAATTCACGGTTAGAGATAGTAACCGGAGACACAGCCTTCACTTTATCATTACTTGTATTTTTCTTCAATACAACCCATTGATAAGCTGGCATATGAGCAACACTCTGCTCATCCTCATTCACGGTTGTCCAACGGATAGTACCATTCTCATAGATAGGAGAAGCTAAATACTGTCCTTGTTTATTCTTGATGAAATAAACACCATCATCAACGGAAGTCTTGGAAGAACCCTTTTCCTCACATCCGCTAAGACCCAAAGAAATATGAGTGTTCTGGTCCTCCGGATCAACTGTCAAAATACAAGTTTCATCTTTAATCAAGTCTTGCAAAGAGACACGCCAGAACTCATGCTCGTTAACTGGAGTAGCCGTAACGTGCGTATTCCAATACTTGCCATCATTATTCCAAGTAACTTTTTTTACATAGATGTACAAGCTATCGCCACTCGGAGAATAGATGAATTTGAACTGATGTTGAGCACGTAATTCAGAGCTAATAGAACTGTAAGCATCAGCTTTATCCTTTGCTTTCTCTGTCCAACCGTAAGCTAAGAACTTTGTACCTGTCTCATTCGTATAAGCCGTATCAACTTTCAAATAAGCGTCTTTATCCTTTTGCTTGATGAAAAGCCATTTGTTATTATCTTTATCCTCTGCGATAAACTTCTGCTCATTGAACGGATTCTTTAAGCTAGTACCTTTCACGTCCGGAGTGAAAGTCAATTGTACTCCAGCCTTGTTATCTTGAAGAAGACCCAACTTCGTATTTACTTGATCTTCGCTCAATGCGATTTGTGCTGCGCCAACCAAAGCAAAGTTAGTCACATCAGCGGCGTTTGAAGTGGCATCTATTTGATTAGCACCCCACTTGGCAACCTTAACAGCTCCGGTAGTAGGATCCGCTTTCAAACCAACAATTGAGTCCGTTGAGAAATAAGAATACAAAGGTCTCTTTTCTTCCAAATCCTTGTATGAGCGAGAGAATGCCCAACCTGCGATCTCACCACCTAAAACAGGTTTCCAAGCACCATTCGTACCATTCTCAGTCTTCTCATGGCCAGCCATTGTCAAATCCAACATAGTTCCAGACAATTTATTCTGGAAGTCATAAATAGGAGCTTGACCTTGATTATAATTAGAGACAGAAACACACCACAATGTAGCCTCTAAGTTATTTTTAGCTTCGCTTGCACTATAAACACGTAGTTCATAATCACCTGTTCCACGATTTAGCTCCATCGCAAGATAAGCAGGAGTAGTGCCATCCATGACCTTCAACTGATAAAGACCAGAATTAGCTCCCTCCTTCAAACCGCCTAAACGCCATTCTTGACCCAATACAGTTTCTGGGTCTACTCGACTTGGTGTAGTCTGTGCATTAACAGACATAACACTTAACAGTGCCATACCTGCCAAAAGAGTAGAAAACTTCTTGTTCATAAATTCAAAATTTAATATTAATAATAGTGTTAATTAAAGTCCATCCCGCCGTTTAGCACCCTTGTTTTTCTCGAAAACGACTAGTCTAAACGATCGTCTAAATCTTGCGTTTTTTGAGCGTCGAAACGGGAGGTTCGTTGAAGGAATCGCTTGTTTCGTGAAGGATAACCTATCCTATTGATAAGAAAGAGAATAAGCGATAAAAAAATCGTCTGGAAGGGTTGCAAGTATCGAAGAAACGCGTACCTTTGCAAATGACTAAAAGAATCGATCGTTTAGACTAGCCGTTTCTATCTATTATATAATGTACGCATGTACATTATATATGGTATCCATCCATAACCGCATAATAAATACAAAATACAAACATTCACATGTAATCATTGCAAATACTACAAACGTATAATCCAAGGCTTGTCAAGCCATAAGCTTACGAGTTGAGAAGTGATTAGTTATTCACTTGGAGAACTTTATGCTAGCGGCTTAGTCTATTATTTAATGTTATCTTTATACGTGAAAAGAATAAGTCAACCATACCAAATTTGATCTCTTAAAAAGTACAATAAGCCTAATATTTAAAGATTGTTATTTATATTTCTGATAATCAGCGTATAATAAGAATTGATCAAAATGGGAGCCGATTACTATCCATAGTATTTTGCACTACTATTAATACTAATCGTACTTTCTATAAATAGTAAAGCTGACTACCATGAATCTGCTTTTTAAGAAATATACAATAAACAGGATGTGCGATACGAAAATAAACCTTACCTTTGGAGCAGTAATCACCTAAAACCATTTAACTATGGCACAATACGTAGACATCATGACTGATGCTGGATTTAAGGCTGTCTTCCAAGACAAGCAAGTTACCATCAAGTTCCTTAACGCCGCCCTAGCCGGCGAACGACAGATCAAGGACATCACCTACCTCGACAAGGAGATCAAGCCCGAGATTGTCGAGAACCGTACCATCATATTCGACCTGCTCTGCGAGGACGTGTCCGGGGCCAAGTTCATCCTAGAGATGCAGAATTGTCCCCAGTACTATTTCTTTAACAGAGGTTTTTATTATCTTTGTCGCATGGTGGCCCGGCAAGGACAAATCGGCAAGCAATGGCAATATCGGTTGCTACCCATCTACGGAGTCTATTTCTTGAATTTCAAGTTGCCGGAGTTCACAGACTTCCGTACAGATGTTGTCCTCGCTAACGAGAGGACGGGAAAGGTGTTCAATGAGATCAAGATGAAGCAGATCTACATATCGTTCCCGTTATTCAGTTTAAGCAAGGAGGAGTGCAAGAGCTCCTTCGAACGTTGGATTTATACATTGAAGAATATGAACCTATTTGAACAATCTCCCTTCAAGGAGGAACAGGAGACCTTCCTTCGCTTGCTGGATGTGGCGAACGTCAACTCACTCAGCGAAAAAGAACGTGCGATCTACGAGGAAAACCTAAAGAATTATCGGGATTGGTATGCGACCATCGATTACGCACAAACGGAAGGGATTGAAAAAGGAATGCAGGAAGGAATGCAGAAAGGGATCGAGAAAGGCCGTCAAGAGGAAAAACTCCAGATAGCCCAAAAGATGAAGGAGCAAGGACTTGACTCCGAACTTATCGCCCAATGCTCCGGACTTTCTGTTGAAGACATTGAGCGACTATAACCCGAATCAACCGATTCGATTCAATTCGATCCGGGCCGCTTCCTTCCACTATCCGGAGGAAACGCCCCGGATTACTTTCGTACATTCACGATACCTAGAAAGCGTAATTAAAATCCAACGGAATAAAGAAACTGACGATTGTTCCGCTCCCCATCCCCTTCTCCTTGCTTTGGACCGAATAGGTGATCTTCTCTTTATTTCTCCTATTCAACAATAGGATCGTACGGTAAAGGACTTTCGTTCCCATCCCCGTACCGTTCGTATGTCCCGCATTCGTAAACGGACGATACCCGGGTCCATTATCCTCTATACGGATATGGATGCCTTTCCCGTCGCGCTCCACGAAAACGGATAATCGCTTCTCGCCCTCAATCGCACACAAGCCATGTTTCACGGCATTCTCTACGGGAATCTGGATCAGCATGGCCGGGAGATAGATCGCGTCCGTGTCAAGGGAAGGATCGATATTCCATGCCAAATGGAAGTCCGGCCCCAGCGCTTGCGTTTGCAGGTTCAGATACGTACGCACGAACCTCAGCTCCTCCCGCAGCGTAATACTGAGCTTTTCCGAGATCTCCAAGCTACTCCGCAACAACTCCACCAGCCCGGAAAGTTGCGTGCGGCGGAGGCTTCCCTCCTCTTCCGTGCTGATTTCCCGGTTCAAAACGTTGAATATAAAATGAGGGGATACACGGTTGCGGATACTCTCCATCTTCAGCTTCGTCACCTGATCGATATGGCTTAACCACTGGGCATGCCGTTTACGTTTCATAAAGTAATAAGCCATGCCGCTGACGATCGACAAGATCGCAAAAAGAAAGATCCAAACCCAACGGCTCATTTCCAAGTATTCCATCCGGCCGGCCTGTTGTTTAATAATAGCCTCCCGCTTGAGCAAAGTCGTATCTTGCCTATAACGCATATCGATCTCGGCGACACGCATCTGGGTTCGTTCGCTACGAATATTGTTCTCAATGACGCTATTCTTCGTTTGATACTCATAAGCACGCCTAAAATCGCCCGTGGTAGCGAAGTAATTCTGCAAGTTCTTATTACGGATCACTACCATCTTGGGATCTATGCCTACCGTATCCGTGTAACTCCTCAACAATTGATAAGCCAGCCCGGAGTTCCCCTCTTTTAAGGCTAGCGAAGCCTTCAGGGTTGTCAAATGGTACAAGGCTGTCTTATTATTATAGGTATGGAAGTACCTAAACCCTTTTTCCAGATAAAAACGAGCGGAATCCAACTGATCCATACATAGATAGATCTCCCCTAAATTGATCTCGCATACGTTGGTATAGAAATCCATATGAGTAGGACGTACCACCTCACGGGCTTTCAAGAACCAAGGAAGCGCCTCCGCGTATTCTTCCTTGTAATAATAGTAATTTCCCCGGCTATTGCAAAAGGTGAATTTCTCGCTCAAGTTACGAGAATCCAGTTCTTTCTCCGCCAAACGGTAAAAGTGATCGGATAAGTCAAAGTCCCTCAATTCCATATACGTCTCGCCCAAACCAAAATAAATAGGAAAGGACATCCGATCCATAATACCCAATGAATCACTCACGAAAAGAGCTTGGCGAAAGTAGCGGGCTCGCTGATCGTAAGCTCCTTTCCGGGCATATATATCCGCTATATTGATATAAATATCCGGGATTTTATGCTCCATCTCACTCTGCCGGATCTCTTGATACGCCTCGGAATAGCAAAGGAGGGCCGAATCCGTTTTATCCAAAAATGAATAATAATTGCCAACCGTATTTTTCAGCGTCCCTAAGAGTCCATGTATCTTGGGAGACATCGGTACACGGTCGCAATAATCTATAATTGACCGATGTAAAACAAACCCGGAATCATATACACTATTAGCAAAATAAATCTGGCTTTTAGCCGCAAGCAATTTATAATATTTATCGCTATCTTTAGTTAGACTTAAAGCTTCATCCAATGCGGAATGAGCATATCGAGGATTCCGGTAAATCGAATCCATAGCCATATGTTCCAAAGAATCAATCCGCAGGTTATCAGAAAAAGCAAATGTTTTTTCCGGTAGCTTTCCACAAGAAAACAGAAACACAAAATGAAATAGCAATAATAAAATGGACATAAAAGTCATACACACTCTATATTTCGTCATCATCTTGGCGGTTTTAAAGTTCATATGCAAAAATATTTAAAAATTTAATCTACGCAATTATTTCTCCTAATAAATATCGAAAATCGATTACATTTGTAAATCTAAAATAGAGTACACATGAAAAACTTGATGATTCCTGCGCTGGCGTTATTTTTATCGGCGGCGGCGCAAGCAGACGACAGTCCGTTATGGATGCGTTACTGTGCGATCTCCCCGGACGGGCAGACGATCGCGTTTTCTTACCAAGGGGATATCTACACGGTCCCTTCTTCCGGAGGGAAAGCCCGGCAGTTGACAACACATCCGGCTCATGACACCCGTCCGGTCTGGTCGCCCGACGGACAAAAAATAGCCTTTGCCTCCAACCGTAGCGGTAACTTCGATGTATTCCTCATGAATAAGGAGGGAGGGGAACCCAAGCGGCTCACCACCCACTCCACAAACGAATATCCCACGACCTTTAAGGATAACGGACACATCTTGTATCTGGCCAACATATTGCAAGATGCCAAGGATATCCAATTCCCCGGCACCCGCTTTATGCAAGTCTATGAGATAAGCACGGACGGAGGAAGGCCGGATTTATATTCTTCGTTATACATGGAGAATATAGCCCTCAGCAAGGATGGCAGTAAGCTATTATACAATGACTATAAAGGTTACGAGGACCCTTGGCGCAAGCATCATCAATCTTCTATCACCCGTGATATCTGGTTATGTACGCTTGGAAAAGATCGTTCTTTCCAGAAAGTAACCACTTTTGGCGGTGAGGATCGTAATCCTGTATGGGCCGCGGATGGGGCGTCTTTCTATTACCTAAGCGAGGAGAAAGGAAGCTTTAACATCTTCAAGAAGGATTTGGCAGGCAACAGCGAGAAACAAATCACGACGCATACCACCCACCCTGTGCGTTTCCTTACCTCCGATAATTCCGGGACTCTATGCTATAGTTACGACGGCGAGATCTATACCGTTAAGGAAGGCCAGAAACCTGCCAAGGTGAATATCCAGATCGTCGCGGATAAGATCGAGAACGACGTGATCCATCGTCTTCTGACCGATGGAGCTACGGATATCGCCGTCTCCCCGAATGGAAAAGAGGTAGCGTTTATCACTCGTGGCGATGTTTACGTAACTTCTATTGAATACGAGACTACTCGTCAAATCACGAACACGCCGCAACAAGAGCGCAATATAGATTTCAGCCCCGACGGACGTTCATTGGTATATTCCGCCGAACGGGGAGGAACATGGGGGATCTACGAAAGTAAACTTACACGTGACGAAGATAAGCAATTCACTTACGCCCCGGAATTGAAAGAGGAGCCTCTTGTCGTCTCCGGACAAACCTCGTTCCAACCCTTATACTCTCCGGATGGTAACGAGGTGGCTTTCCTTGAGAACCGCACCACCTTACGTGTTATCAACCGAAAGACCAAGCAGGTCCGCACCGTATTGGACGGGAAATACCTCTATTCGTATAGCGATGGAGACCAGCATTTCCAATGGTCGCCAGACAGCAAGTGGTTCTTGGTAGATTACATCTCCGTCGGAGGATGGAACAATACGGATATCGCCCTCGTGAAAGCGGACGGTAGCGGCGAGGTAACGAACCTGACGGAAAGCGGTTATTCGGATGGCGACGCGAAATGGGTATTAGACGGTAAGGCCATAATCTGGTCCTCCGACCGTGCCGGTTTCCGCAGCCACGGTAGCTGGGGTGCTGAGCGGGATGTGTACATCATGTTCTTCGACGGTGAGGCTTACGATAAATTCCGCCTCAGTAAAGAAGAACAGGCCTTGGTAGAAGCGGATGAAAACAAAGATAAGGACGAAGATAAGACATCCGATAAAGATTCCGATAAGAAAAAAGAGGATAAGGATAAGCCTGTAGCCCCCTTGAAGTTTGAATTGGAGAACCGCAAGGACCGGATTATTCGCCTGACCGCCAATTCATCCTCATTGGGAGACGCCGTACTCGCCCCGAAAGGAGATAAACTATATTATTGCGCCGCTTTCGAGAAAGGCTTTGATTTATGGGAACACGACTTGAAGGAAAAGTCCACTAAATTACTGCTCAAGAATGTCGGTCGAGGCACTCTATTCGCCGATAAGAAAGTAGAGAACCTCTATCTTACCGCCGGCGGTAAACTGAAAAAGATCGAGTTGAAGGATAGCAAGGAAAAACCGATCGCTTTCAAGGCCGAGTTCGCTTATCGTCCGGCAGAGGAGCGTGCTTATATCTTCCACCACGCTTGGCGTCAAGTCTTGGATAAGTTCTATGATCCGACACTCCGGGGCATGGATTGGAAAGGATATGAGACCGCTTACGCCCGTTTCCTTCCGCATATCAACAATAATTTTGATTTCCAAGAGATGCTTTCCGAGCTATTGGGCGAGCTGAACGGCTCCCATACGGGCGCCCGTTACAATCCGGGACTAACCGGGCCGGAAACCGCCAGCCTAGGCGCTTTCTTCGATAACGCATACACGGGCGACGGATTGAAGATCGAGGAAATCATCGCCAAGGGCCCGCTGACATTGGCCGGCAGCCAGATAAAGAAAGGCTGTATCATCGAGAAGATAGACGGGACACCGATAAAGAAAGACGCCGATTATTATCCACTGCTAAGCGGTAAAGTCGGTAAGAAAGTAATGCTTTCTGTCTATGATCCTACCAGTAAACAGCGTTTCGAGGAACAGGTGAAAGCGATCGGTAACGGAGAGCAATCGAACCTCCTTTATAAAAGATGGATCGAGAATTGCCAAGAAACCGTAGATAAATTATCGAACGGGCAAATCGGGTACGTACATGTGAGAGGTATGAACAGCGAGAGTTTCCGTGAGGTCTATTCCGCTTTATTAGGCCGGTGCCGGAATAAGAAAGCCGTGATCGTGGATACCCGCCATAACGGAGGTGGCTGGTTGCATGATGATCTGGCTACCTTATTGAGCGGCAAGGAGTATCAGCGCTTCGAGCCTCGCGGACAATACATCGGTAGCGATCCTTACAATAAGTGGACCAAACCGTCCTGTGTCTTGATGTGCGAGGATAATTATTCGAACGCTCATGGTTTCCCTTGGGTTTATAAGACCTTAGGTATCGGCAAGCTGATCGGCGCCCCGGTTCCGGGAACCATGACAGCCGTATGGTGGGAAACGCAAATCGATCCGACCTTGGTGTTCGGTATCCCGCAAGTAGGCGTGAAAGATATGCAAGGCAATTATCTGGAAAACCAACAATTGCAACCAGATGTCGAGGTGTACAATACTCCCGAGGCGCAGCTCTCCGGCGAGGACACGCAATTAAAAAGAGCGGTAGAAGTGATGCTGCAAACTGTAAAATAGCTTTTCTAGGCCTCGGAAATGACTTTTCAACCTTGTAAAATGCCTTCCGAGACCTCGGAAACGACTTTTCAACCTTGCAAAATGCCTTCCGAGGCCTCGGAAATGACTTTTCAACCTTGCAAGGTGGTTTCCGAGATCTCGGAAGCCTCTTTCACTCACATCGAACAGAAGAAAGAAACGAAAAACGGAACCGTGAAGTCCACCAAGATCCCGTGAAAGATAGAGACAAAGACCAAATCCTTTCCGCAATAACGGGTGATGATCGGCAATGTCGTATCCATCGTAGTAGCTCCTCCCGCGCAGATCGGAGATAGCCTTCCGAAATATCTAACGAACAACGGAGCGCCCAGCAAGGCGAATATCTCACGGATAATATTAGCGATCAAGGCGATCGTTCCTAACTCCGCCGCCAATTGAGCCCCCAGCGTCGGTTCTTTTAGCTCTGTTATCAAGATGGAGGATAATGAATAATAGGCGAAACCGCTTCCGACCGCCAAACAATCGAACACGCTCCATTTGGTAAGAGCAAGGCTGATCAAGGCCGAGAAGCTCAACGTCCCGATAATAGTAGCCAGAGGCACCAATAAGAGTTTCGGCCGTATGCTCGACAAAATCTCTTTCAGTTTCTTATCGCTTCCGATGCTAATCCCTACTTGAAACATCAAGAGGTAAAGTACATAAACCGTTATATCATTCTCGATAACGACCCCGGGCAGATAACCGCTCCATCCCAGCAAGCACCCCAAGGCAAAGAAGCCCACGACGATCAAACTCCCTTTCATCCCCGGCTCCTTTCCTTAAAAAAGAAATGATAAACTCCCCACGCCGCCAAGACGCTACCCAACGTACCGGCCGAAGCGATCAACAAGGCTTGCCCGCCCAACGTCGTAAGATTATTCACGATAGACTCATTGGCCCCTACCGAAATTCCCAGCAGGAACAAAAGAAGAAGAATTGTATAAGAAATAGGCTTACCGATCTTTTGCAGCAATTCTACTTTACGAAAGAAATACCCGACGGCAATGCCGCAGAACATGATTCCGATTACTGTAAACATCCCTTTGTAGTTTTTGCCGCGAAGTTAACAGAAACTCACAGTACCACAAAGCGGTTACTTCTTCGTTTTCTTGAATTTCACGGGAATCTGCATACCTCCGGCGTCGGCCATTCCCTCTAACTTATTTCCTTTCTGGGTCATAGTTAAGTCTACAGGCGTTCCATCCACATAAAAAGAACTGGTATAGGTATCTCCTTTCACCTTGATATCGTTTATCTCCAAGGTACTACCTTGTATATTCACTTTAGCGGTCAACTTGCCGTTCTCTTGCTTTATCTGAAAACTTCCATCTTGATATCCATACGGAGCGTCGGGGGCAGAGAAGGACCAATCGCCTACGAGCTTACTAAAATCAGCGGCTTTATCCTGTGCCGAGATCGTGATACAAAACAAAAGGCATAAAAGGGTGGTAAAGGCTTTCTTCATATTCGTTCCCATAATCTTATGTATTAAATGAGTAATAGATTTAAATAACGTTCCAAATGTAGTGATTAATTTTCGATCTTCCGAGATATGTTCTAATATACGAGCATCAAATTCTTTCCCCAAAGGGGGTAATGCCTCGGCCTCATGAGATACGAACCAAGCCTTATAGGGTAATAAGTCGGGAGGTACCACCGCTGAGGAGAAAAACTGGCGTAATTCCCGCTCTTCCTCCACGGATGTGGCGCATTCCCAATATTTATCCAGCAACTTATTTATTCGTTGATAGTCCATACACGATCCATAAACAGATTACCTTACCGCATACCGATCCATCCTTTCCTTATTTCCGGAATACGTTTCCCTCAATGCCAGATTACGCGCTACCATCATGCAATAGGAAGGTAAGTTCTCAATGACAATCCAGCTATCCCGGTCTTCCCAAACCTTAAGCAGGGCTTCCTGAACGATCTGCTCAGACTGCTCCACGTCTCCGGTAATCCGGAAAACAACCCGGAAAAGGTTATTCTTCAGCGGCAATATCTTTGTCGTAAATTCGTTTGTTCCCATACTTTTTTATCTATAAGACGAGCCAAGCCCGAAAAAGGTTGCAGATTTTAAAAGGAAATTTCCAATATTCCCCCAAAGCCATTATCTTTGTGACAGATGATTGATAATTCGCTTATTACAAACTAAATCAATAATAACAGTGAAAAGAACGATCTTATTTTTTCAGGCTGCTCTTGCCTGCCTGCTGGTAGGATGCAAGCAAGCGCCGGAGTCGCCGCGACTACAAGATGAGGTGAGGTATGTAGACCCATTCATCGGAACCGGGTTCCATGGACACACATTCCCCGGAGCTACCCGTCCGTACGCGATGGTACAACTAAGCCCGGATACCCATATCTTGGGATGGGACGCGAGCAGCGGTTACCATTATGATGATGACCATATCTACGGGTTCAGCCACACGCATCTTTCTGGTACGGGTATCGGTGATCTGGGTGACGTAGCTTTATTACCTTTCTCCGGTGGAGATTCCATCAAACCAGTAGCTACCTTCAAGAAAGACACTGAGAAAGCGACACCGGGGTATTATGCCGTACGCTTGGATAACTTTGGCATCAACGTGGAATTGACTTCTACGGATCGTGTAGGTTTCCACAAATATACATACGACAATCCCAAAGAACGTCGTGTCCTGCTTGACTTAGGGCATATCCTTCAACCGAACTGGGGACATAAGCTGATCGGTAACCAATATTTACTTGTAAACGACTCCACGGTGGAAGGAACCGTGAAGACACAAGGTTGGGCGCATTTCCATTCTATGTCCTATCGGATTACTTTCTCGGAACCGATCGAGACGGTATACCAATACATCGGGGGGAAATTACGTAAAGACTCCTTGTTCTTACGCCTAAATACGGCAGAAGATTTGAAGTTCCATTACAAATTCGCTGAAAAGGCACAACCGCTTTATGTAAAAGTAGCCTTATCCGTAGTCGATCCGGAAGGCGCCGAGAAGAATCTCGAGGCAGAATTGCCCGGATGGGATTTCGATAAGACCCGTGAGGAATCAACGCATATTTGGAACGAGGCGTTAAACTTGATCCAGATCGAGGCAGATCCGAAAGTCATGGTCAATTTCTATACGGCGCTCTACCATACGATGGTCGCCCCGTCGGAGTTCTGCGACGTGAACGGCGACTACCGCGGTGCCGACGGCCAGGTGCGCACGAACCCCGGCCACAAGACCTATACGACCTTCTCGCTGTGGGATACCTACCGCGCGGCGATGCCGCTGATGACGATCCTCCATCCCGACCGGATGCCCGACGTCATCCGTACGATGCTGGCCATCGCCGACGAGCAGGGGCGCCTTCCCGTATGGCACCTCTGGGGCAACGAGACGGACTGCATGGTGGGCAATCCGGGCATTCCCGTGGTGGCCGACGCCATCGTGAAGGGTATCGGCGGCTTCGACCGCGAGCAGGCCTTCGAGGCGATCCGCAAAACGGCGATGAACCCCGACCGCGGCAACGGCCTGCGCATGAAGCACGGCTACATCCCGTGCGACCTGTTCAACGAGGCGGTGGCCTACGACATGGAGTATGCCCTGGCCGACGGCGCCGCGGCGCGTGCCGCCGAGGCACTGGGCAAGACGGAGGATGCCGCCTACTTCACCGGGCGCAGCCACTCGTACCGCAACTATTTCGATTCCGCGACGCGGTTCATGCGCGGCCGCGACGCGAAGGGCGGCTGGCGCACACCCTTCAACCCCTTTGCCTCGACGCACCGCGCCGACGACTACTGCGAGGGCAATGCCTGGCACTACAACTGGTCGGTCTTCCACGACGTGCAGGGGCTGATCAACCTCTACGGCAGCGACGAGGCCTTCACGCAGAAGATCGACTCGGTCTTCACGCTTCCCAACACGGTCCACCCCGGCACCTACGGCGGCATGATCCACGAGATGAAGGAGATGCAGCTGGCCGGCATGGGCCAGTACGCCCACGGCAACCAGCCCATCCAGCACATGATCTACCTCTACAGCTATGCCGGACAGCCGTGGAAGACGCAGTACTGGTCGCGGCAGATCACCTCGCGACTCTACAACTCCTCGGAGCGCGGCTTCCCGGGCGACGAGGATCAGGGCGGCATGTCCTCGTGGTACGTGTTGAGCGCCCTGGGCATCTACAGCGTCTGCCCCGGCACGGACCAGTATGTCCTGGGCAGCCCCGTCTTCGGCAAGGCGACAATCACCACCGAGGAGGGCCGGCAGTTCGTCATCGAGGCCGAGAACAACGCCCCGGACCATGTCTACATCCAGTCGGCGACGCTCAACGGCGAGCCGCTCGACCGCAACTGGATCACCTACGACGAGATCACGCGCGGCGGTACGCTGCATCTGGTGATGGGCCCGGAGCCCAACCTTGAGCGCGGCACCTCGAAGCAGGCGGCACCCTTCTCGCTCTCGAAACCCGAATAAGACAACCGCCATGTTCGCACGCACACTGAAAACCGCCGCAGCGGCCCTCGCCGGCAGCCTGCTCCTCACACAAGGACCCGCACGGGCCCAGGAGCCGGCGCCGAACCGCGCCCGGCAGGTCAATGTCTTCACCGGCACGCAGGGCGTGGGCCTCACCTCGGGATACCTCTACCCGGGAGCCACCTACCCCTTCGGCATGGTGCAGTTCACCCCCACCTACTTTTCGAAGCGGGGCGGCTTCGTCATCAACCAGCTCAGCGGCGGAGGCTGCGCCCACATGGGCAACTTCCCCACCTTCCCGCTGCCGGGACGCCTCGACGTCTCGCCGGGCAACATCCTCGAACACCGCGTCGATGTCTCGCAGGAGGCCGGACATGCCGGCTACTACGAAGCCACGGTCGAGGAGCGCGTCCGGGCGCACCTCACGGTAACCCCGCGCACGGGCATGGCCCGTTATGAATACCCGGCGGAGGATGCCTTCGGCACGGTGATCATCGGCGCGGGCGTCGCCGCGACGCCGATCGACCGCGCGGCCGTCGTCATCACGGGCCCCGCAAGCTGCGAGGGCTATGCCGAGGGCGGCAACTTCTGCGGCATCCGCACCCCCTACAAGGTCTACTTCGTCGCCGAATTCGACACCGAAGCCGCCGAGACGGGCATCTGGAAGGATGACACGCTCACGCGCGGCGGCCGCTTTGCCGAGGGCGCCGAGTCGGGCGTCTACTTCACCTTCGACCTGAAGCGGGGACGCACGATCCAGTACCGCATCGGCGTCTCGTACGTCTCGGTGGAGAATGCCCGCGAGAACCTCCGCACGGAGAACGCCTCGTGGGACTTCGCCGCCGTGCAGCAGGCCGCCGAGCAGGCGTGGAACGATGTGCTGGGCCGCATCGAGGTCGAGGGCACGAACCCCGACCGCATCGGGCAGTTCTACACGCACCTCTACCGGGCGATGATCCACCCGAACCTCTGCAGCGACGTCAACGGCGAGTACATGGGTGCCGACTTCCGCATCCACCGCACGCGCAGCCGCCAGTACACCTCCTTCAGCAACTGGGACACCTACCGCACGCAGATCCAACTGCTGGCGATGCTCTTCCCCGACGTGACGTCGGACGTCGTGCTCTCGCACCGCGACTTCGCCGAGCAGTCGGGCGGCGCCTTCCCGCGCTGGGTGATGGCCAACATCGAGACGGGCGTCATGCAGGGCGACCCCACGCCGATCCTCGTGGCAAACGCCTGGGCCTTCGGAGCCCGGGACTACGACCCCTACCCGCTCTTCCAGATCATGCGCGTGAACGCCGAAAAGCCCGGCGCCCGCTCGCAGCAGGTCGAGGAGCGTCCCGGGTTGCAGCAATATCTCGACAAAGGGTACTGGAACGCCTCCGAACAGCTCGAATACACCTCCGCGGACTTCGCCATCGGGCAGTTCGCGCTGCATGCCGTGGGCGACGAGTTCGCCAGCTGGCGCTACTTCCACTTCGCCCGTTCGTGGCGCAACCTCTACAACCCCGAAACGGGATGGCTGCAGTCGCGCAACGCCGACGGCAGCTGGAAACCGCTCGGCGACGACTGGCGCGAATCGACCTACAAGAACTACTTCTGGATGGTGCCCTACGACCTGGGCGGGCTGATCGAGACAATCGGCGGAAGGGAGGCGGCCGAGCGGCGTCTCGACGAGTTCTTCGTGCGCCTCGACGCCGGCTACAACGACCCGTGGTTCGCCGCGGGCAACGAGCCCAGCTTCCACATACCGTGGGTCTACAACTGGGTGGGACGCCCCGACAAGACCTCGGAGGTGATCCGCCGCACGCTCGACACGGAGTATTCGAGCGCCGTGGACGGCCTTCCGGGCAACGACGACCTGGGGACGATGGGCGCGTGGTACGTCTTCGCCTGCTCGGGACTCTACCCGATGATCCCGGGTGTCGGGGGCTTCACGCTCAGCACGCCCCTCTTCGAGCGGATCACCCTGCACCTCAAGGGCGGCGACCTGACGATCCGCGGCGGCTCCGAGAGCCGGATCTACACCACGGGCGTACGCCTCGACGGGCAGCCGATCAACCGGGCGTGGATCGACTGGAAGGAGCTGGCCGACGGCGCCGAAATCGACTTCTCGACGGCCGCAAAACCCTCGGGAAAATGGGGGCGCGAGGTGCTTCCCCCCTCCTACGAATGACAACAGACCTAAAAAACCGATAGAAAAATGAAAAAAATCGCATGGATCCTTGCGGCGGCCCTGCTCGGCAGCTCCGCCGCGGCACAGACGATCGCACCCTTCAAGGAGGGCGACCGCGTCGTCTACCTGGGCAACAGCATCACCGACGGCGGACACTACCACTCCTACATCTGGCTCTACTACATGACCCGCTTCCCGTACATGAACCTGCGGATGTACAACGCCGGCATCGGCGGCGAGACCGCCGGCATGATGTACAAGCGTCTCGACGGCGATGTCTTCAGCAAGCGTCCGACGGTGCTCACCGTAACCTTCGGCATGAACGACACGGGCTACTTCGAGTACAACGGCGACAATGCCGAGGCCTTCGGCGAAGCCCGCTACCAGGAGTGTCTGGAGAATTACAAAAAGATGGAGCAGCGCCTTGAGGGGCTCGACGGCGTGCGCGTGGTGATGATCGGCAGCTCGCCCTACGACGAGACGGCAAAGATCGAGGGCAACGAGCCCTTCCACGGCAAGAACGCCGTCATGCAGCGTGTCGTGGAGTTTCAGAAGGAGTCGGCCGAGGCCCACGGCTGGGAGTTCATCGACTACAACGCCCCGATGACCGAACTCGGCGAGCGCGTGCAGGCCACCGATCCGGGCTTCACGCTCTCGGGCGGCGACCGCGTCCATCCCGACAACGACGGCCACATGGTCATGGCCTACCTCTTCCTCAAGGCCCAGGGCTTTGCCGGCAAGGAGGTTGCCGACGTCTGCATCGACGCCTCGAAGCGGGAGATCCTCAAGGCCTCGAACTGCCGGATCACGAACCTTCAAAAGGCGGGCCGCAACCTCTCGTTCGACTACCTGGCCAACGCCCTGCCCTACCCGATGGACACCGTGGCCCGCGGCTGGGGCATGAAGCGCGGACAGGCCCATGCCGCCAAGCTCGTCCCGTTTGTCGAGGAGATGAACCGCGAGATGCTCACGGTCAAGGGGCTCAAGGGCACCTATGCCGTCTGCATCGACGGCGAGCAGATCGGCTCGTGGAGCGCCGAGGAGCTGGCCAAAGGCATCAACCTCGCCCAGATCACCTGGACCCCGCAGTACCGGCAGGCCCAGGCGGTGATGTACCTGAACGAGTACCGCTGGGAGATCGAGCGCAACTTCCGCGACTACGCCTGGATGCAGTACGACTTCTTCCAGGACCGCGGGCTGCTCGACACCAACGACCGCCACGCCGTCGAGGTGCTCGACCGCGAGAAGAGCAAGAACGGCTGGGTGGGCGCCCAGCGCGACAACTACGCGAAGCTCATGCACCCGGCCGTACGCGAGGCGCGCGAACGGGAGCAGGAGCTGCTCATCGACCAGATCTACCGCATCAACAAACCCGTCGTGCGGAAGGTCGAGCTTCGCAAACTCTGACACCCACTCGAAAAAACACCCTTCTTCCGGATCCGGGAGCGCCTGCGGGCGGCTCCCGGATTCTTTTTCCGGCCCGCACCCGCCCGAGGCATGCCCGAAACCTGCCCGGGAGATGTCCCCGGAACCCGCCCGGGAGATACCCGGGAGATGTCCCCGGAACCCGCCCGGGAGATGCCCGCACAAAAAACGAAGACGCCGGCTGCCTCACGGCGCTGACGTCCTCTGCCAAAACCTAAACTATGTGATAACTGTCCGGCGAGCAGACGCCGGGAATCCGCACCCGGCGCCGCATCGCGTGCATCAACGCTCCGATTGATCGAGCGTATGGGTAATTCCGCGGGCAATCGGAATCGAGATCAGCTGGATGACGCCGATAATCAGCAGCGCATAGCGGATCGCGAAGGTGTCCGAAACGGCAAGAGTCAGGACGATGAAGAGCCCGCAGCCGAAGAAACGGCCCAGGTAGAGCGCAAATTCGTGGATGAAGATGTAGGCGTAGGAGTTGCGGTGTTCGCGGCGGCTCACGCAGTCGATCACGCGCAGCTGGAGCGGGAAGTAGCCCAGATCCATCAGCGGCCGACCGAGCACGAGGCAGAGCATGAAGACAATCACCCCCGCGGCCGAGTAGAGCGCGGCATTGAAGGCCCCGCCGAGGGCGAAGAGCAGCAGACCGGCGGAGAAGATCGCCACGCGGTGGTGCGAGGTGGTGAAGCGCCCCAGCAGGTAGAGCAGCACGGCCGAGACGATGGCGCCGATGGACTGCAGCGTGCCGAGCGTCGTCTCGTTGCCCACGAGCGTCATCACGAGCATCGAGGGGGCCGTAACGATATAGCCCTGGGCGATGCCCTTCAGCACGGCGAGGCGCATCATCCGCCACCAGAGGGTGTCGAAGCGCCGGAAGAGGAAGCGATCGTGCTTCGGCTCGGCGAAGCGGCCCCGCATGACGACCGTCGAGGCGACGATCGTCAGCACGAAGACGAAGAGCGTAACGAGCTTATAGGCGAAGTTGATGTTGCCCGCAAACCAGCCGTGGTCGGCCGTGGCGCCAAGGAAGGCGCCGATCATGCCCGGCACGACGACGCTGGCCACCGTATTGAAGAAGCTCTCCAGCCCGTAGTAGTAGTTGCGGTTGCCGTCGTCGGTCGAGGCCAGGGCCAGGAAGTCGCGGTTGGCCCAGAAGAATCCGTACGAGAGGCCCATGATGAGGCCCGCGAGGATGATTCCGCCCAGTTCGAGCGTCTCGAGCGACATCATCACCGCCATCGAGACGCCGCTCAACAGCATGCCGAACGAGTAGAGGTGCGCGATGCGGATGCGGCGCATGAGGAATCCGTTGACGAGGAACGTGATCGGGATGCCCGTGTAGACGGCCAGCTGGTAGCCCACGACGTAGGCGAGCTCCGAGCTGTTGCGCATGATGTAGGTGCCGACGAAGAGCTCGACGACCGGAAGGACGAAGGCGTAGAGCATGTTCGTCAGGAGCAGAATCCGCATGTTGAACGGATAGGTGCCGAAGTGTCTGAATTCCGACAGGGCCCGGTAGAGCACTCCGTGCTTCGGCCTGGCGGCGGTGGCTTCTTTCATGTCAGTAGTTTGGTATCGCACAACAAAGATAGCATACCCCCGGCGGCCGGAAGTACACTATTGTATCCGTTTCGTATGGTAACGTGATCAAACGGCGCCGCGAAGCGCTATTCGCCCCGCTCGCGCATCTCGCGCGGCGACATGTGGTACTCCTTCGCAAATTCGCGGTAGAAGTAGGACTTGTTGTTGAAGCCCGAGCAGAACATCACCTCCTGGATCGTCATGCCCGTCGTGCGGAGCAGGTGCGTGGCGTGGCGGAGCTTCACCTTGCGGATGTATTCGCTCGGCGTCGTCTGCGTGATCTCCTTGATCTTGCGGTAGAGGCTCATGCGGCTCACGCACATCTTGTCGCAAAGGAAGTTGAGCGAGAGGTTCTCGTCCGTGAGGTTCTCCTCGATGATCCGCGTGAGCTGCACGATGAACTTCTTGTCGTCGGCGTCGATCGTGTTGCCCTCGTAGACGTCGGCCGTGGAAATCGCCGAGTTGTAGTAGCTGCGCAGCGAGCGGCGATTGGTGAGGATCTGCTGCACGACGGCCTGCAGGTGCTTGGGATGGAACGGCTTGGCGATATAGCCGTCGCCGCCCAGCTCGTAACCGTGGATCTCCTGCTCGACATCGGTCTTGAAGGCCAGGAAGACAAAGGGAATGTAGCGCGTGATCTCGTTCTGCTTGAGGTAGCGGAGCAGTCCGAGACCGTCCAGGCGCGGCATGTTCACGTCGCTCAAGATCAGATCCGGGCGGCGGCGCTTGAGAATCGCGATCGCCTCCTCACCATCGGCCGCCTGGAGCACCGTGTACGACGTGCCGAGGATCTCGGCCACCAGGTCGCGCATCTGTCGCTCGTCATCGACGATGAGGATCGTCGCCTCAGCCGTCTCGCGGCCGGGGACCGGCGGTGTCTGCTCCGCACCGGAGAGCGGTTCGGCCTCCAGCTGCGGGGAGTACGAAGCGTGCGCAGGCTGCGGGGAGGGCGGGGTCGGCGGCTCTCCGGCAATCAGCGACCGCTCGACGACGGGCAGCGTGAGGGTGAAGGTCGTGCTCTTTCCCGGTTCGCTTATGACCGTGAGCGTGCCGCCGAGCGCCTCCGCAAGGCTCTTGGCCAGCGCCAGCCCGATGCCGTTGCGCATGACGCGCCCCTCGCTGGCCGAACGTTCGAAGTTGTCGAGGATCTCGAAACGGTTGAAGACGTTGCCGATATCCTCGGGTTTGATGCCCTTGCCCGAGTTGGCGATCCGCAGCCGCGTGCCCGACACCCCGGTTTCGAGCGTCAGCGAGATCCAGCCGCCGCCGGGCGTATATTTGCAGGCGTTGGAGACCAGGTTGCTGAAGATCTTCTCCAGGGCATCGCGGTCGCTCACGATCACGGCCCCGGCCGCGGGCAGCGACAGATGCAGGTCGATGCGCCGCTGCTCGATCACGTCGTTGAAGTTGTCGACGAGCGACGAAAGCAGCTCCGCGGCATCGACCTCCGCATAACGGGGCTTGTAATGGCCCGTATCGGCGCGGCGGAAGTCCATCAGCTCGCCGATCAGACGCTGCATGCGCGCCGCGTTGTTGCGGATGATCCGCACGTGGCGCACCACCTCCGGAGCGAGGCTGTAGCTTCCGAGCAGCTGCTCCCCGGAGCCGTAGATGAGCGTCAGCGGCGTGCAGAACTCGTGGGCGATGGAGGTGAAGAAACGCAGCTTCGCCTCGTAGCTTTCGCGCTGCTGCGCACGGTTCATCGACTCGATGAGCAGGCTGCGCCGCTGCTCGATGCGTTCGTTGGCGATGAAGTAGACCGCATAGACCGCTCCGGCGAGCAGCAGCAGGTAGGCCACATAGGCCAGCGTCGTGTTCCACCACGGCGGCCGCACGCGGATGTGCAGCGTCGTCTCGCAGTCGCCCCAAACCTTGTCGCCGTTGGTCGCCCGCACCGAAAACGTGTAGTTTCCGGGCGGCACGTTGGTGAAGACCGCCGTGTTGTCCGTACCCGTATAGACCCAGTCGTCGTTGAAGCCCCGCAGGATGTAGGCATATTCGCAGCTCTCGTTGCGGATGTACTCCAGGGCCGCGAAACGCACGGTGAAGAAGTTCTCGTTGTGCGCCAGGACGATCTCCCGGTCCGGGTGGAAGTCGGGCAGCGGATTCTGCCGCACGGTGAAGCCCTGCAGCAGCACGCGGGGCGCATAGTCGCGCAGATGGATGTCGTCGGGATCGAAGCGGTTGAAGCCCTCCACCCCGCCGAAGAACATCTCGCCCGAAGGGGTGCGGTAGTAGGCGCCGTCGGAGAATTCGTTGCCCTGCAGCCCCTTGAAACGGTAGTAGCTGACCACCTGGCCCGTCGCGGGGTCGAGCCGCGCCAATCCCTTGTTCGTGCTCAGCCACAGATCGCCCGCATCGTCCTCCAGAATGCCGTGGACGGTGTTGTTGGGAAGCCCCTCCCTCTCGGTGTACCGGCGGAAGGAGATCGATCCGTCCCGCTCCCGGATCAGCCGGTTGAGTCCGTATCCGGTGCCGATCCAGAGTGTCGAATCGCGGGACACATAGAGCGAAAGGATGTCGTTGCTGCTGATCGGACGGGCGTCCGTGGCGGTCGTGTGGACCTCGAAACGGCCCGTCGCGGGGTCGAAGCGGTTCAGGCCTCCGCCGCGCGTGCCGAGCCACAGCCGTCCGCTGTCCGCCGGGGCGATCGCGAAGACGCCGTTGTTGCTCAACGACGCCGCATCCTCCTTGTCGTTGACGTAGATCCGCTGGTCGAGAATTTCGTAACGCCCGTCGGCC
>ERZ824575.868-NODE-868-length-33785-cov-24.405218_pt1 | contig 33785 bp, 57 predicted proteins | sample MGYA00519470_ERZ824575 | MGnify/ENA primary metagenome ERZ824575 (study PRJEB31778, sample SAMEA3449170) | human gut metagenome | biome: human gut; feature: human-associated habitat; material: faeces | place: United Kingdom | collected 2010/2012 ...
CTTTTCTCCCTTTGCGCCAGTGTCTCCCTTTGCGCCTGTGTCTCCCTTTGCGCCCGTGTCTCCCTTGTCGCCCTTTGCGCCAGTAGCCCCGTTCTGCCCCTGCCTTGCGACGCTGTAGGCTACTGAGCCGTCAGAATAGGTGAGCTTAGTCCAAAGGTACTGACCCTGTGGTGCTGATACTACGCTGTTGCTCCACGTCCCCGAGGGGGGGGTGGTGTTGCTCGCCCCCGCTTGGTACTGGATAGACGATGTTTTTAGCGGCGCACCAGTCGCGCCCTTTGGGCCTTGCGGCCCGGTGGCCCCCGTGTCGCCCTTCGCGCCGTTGGTTACCGTGAAGCTGCCGGCGGCTGTACCGTCCGAAAAAGTTGCGGTGTAGGTATCGACAAGCCCGGAACTTGCGGTCTTCTCGATTTTAGAGATTCCGCGCCCGTCATCGCCCTTGTCGCCCTTTACATTTCCGATTAAGATTCTAGTCAACAATACCACCTCTCCTAGATTACGTAGTATATGTTTCCGCTCTCGCGGTCGTATTCGAATTTGGGCGTTTCGCCCGTGCCTGCATCGTTATAGCTTGCGATTATGTTACCGTCAGCGTCAACGCCCAAGCTGAAAAGGCCAGACATGGGAACGGTTATACCGGCGTCGCCCTTGTCTCCCTTTTCTCCCTTCGCGCCGTTGGTTACCGTGAAGCTGCCAGCGGCGGCACCGTCCGAAAAAGTTGCGGTGTATGTATCGACAAGCCCGGAACTTGCGGTTTTCTCGATTTTCTGGATGCCAGCGCCGCGCTCGCCTTTGAGCATCATCACCTTGACGGTCTCGTCTATCTTCGCCATTCAAACACCCCACCCTAGAAAGTAATGTCCTGCATTATCTCGATAACGCCGCGCATGACCGTGAAAACGTCACCGTTGCACCCGATTTCGAAGTCGTAGAAGTACTTGCCGGGCTTCGCACCGGCAGTGTCGCTCGGTGCGACCCTCACGACGTAAGCCCCTTGGCCTACCTTGGAAACGCCATCCGAAAGCGACTTCCTGAAAATGAATCGGTTGTCGCTGCGGTTCGATTTGCAGGTGAAATAGGCTCGCTCCAAGTCCTGAGCGAACGGCTCGCCTTCCTCGTCCATGACCTGTAAGCCAAACGATAGCGTATCGCCGCGAACCATTCGGATGTACTTGTCCTCCATTGTGAAATTCGTCCGCATCATACCCACCTCGAAAAATCCTCGACCTTGATTTCCGTGACGTTTCCGCGCCACGATATGGCGTTCTCGCCGACCTTCAGAGCCAAATCGGAGTAATCGCCGGTGACGCGCCGATTCATCAGGGTGTCACCATGGTACGCATTCATCTCGTCGGCATCTATCGTGATATATCCGTCATCTATCGAGAATGACAGCACGGTGATTGCGTTGATTGCAAGCTCGACGTTTCCGCTGCCGTACACCGTGACGGTCGGCCTTGACACAACGTTTCCGCGATTGGTCAGGGCGATTTGGTTGAAGCTGTTGCTCGCCATGGTAGCGCTCAACGTAAAATCGACCGAAGTTCCAGCTTTGATGTCGAGCCACAGCGCATCGTACACGACGTTGGAATCTGCCGCTGCGGTTATCGTGGAATCGCCGTTGCTCTTCAGCTCCATATACGAACCGCCGAAAGACCTGTCATCCGAAGGGAATCCAGCGATGAGCCTTAACGCGCACCCAGCAGCTCTGCCGCTAGCCGAAGCCGCGAGAGTGTAGCTCCCGGAAAGCGACATGCTCTCGATTGGAACCTCTATATCGACGTCGCTCGTCGCCCTGCCAGACACCCTAATGCTGCCACCGCTTGAAGTTGCCGTGATGCCGAATCTGCTCGCCGTCGAATACTCGACGTGCAAGAACTGGTTAACGATGTCGAACGTCCTGTCAACAGCGTCGTGCTTGAACGGCTGAACGTGCATCTTCACCTTTGCCGTGCGGAACCTCACCAGACGCTCGAAGTCGATTTGGTCGAGAATCTGATAGCGGTAGTACTTGTCGGGTTCGTTGCTGAAAACGACCTCCCCATCTGAGTCGAGGAATGCTATCGCATCGTCGATGTTGAAGTCACCGTGAAGGCCGATGCCGACCTCCTTGTCGTAGGCTGCGTATCCCAGCTTTGTGACTATATCGCCGTCGCGCCCGTCGATTTCCTCTTTGCTCGTGCGCATCTTCGGCTTCGTAATCGGCGGAAGGGATTGGATTATCAAGCCTTTGACGTTCGTGCTCTTCTCGCCGTTCAATTCAATATAGCTAATCATGTAAACACCTCCTATGCGTAAATCGCGTTCGCGACAGTGCGCTCTACGAACTTTCCAGCCACCTCGTCATCGAGCACGATGTGCACTCGCTCAAGGGCTTCGACAACCGCATCGACCGCGCTGGAATTGGCAACGGCACCAGTAGCGGTCGAAGCGCTGTATGCAAGCTGCGGGTCGCTGACGAACGCCGAAGCATCGGGCATGGCGTCCTGCATCTGACCGACAACGCTGCCCATCTCGTCGGTGAAGCCCTCGCCGATACCCTGTGCGATGTACTTGCCTACTTGGTCGCGGAAGAGGCGCGAAGGCGAATGGATGCCGAGCGCGCCCTTCATGCCGTCGAGGATTCCGCTCGCAAAGCTCTTGACCTTGCCGGCCAGCCAACCGGCGGCGCCAGATATTCCGTTCCAGATTCCGCGCACGATGTCACCGCCGATGCTGAGAACTCGACCCGGCAGCGAGGCTAATCCGTTGACCACCGCGTTGAACATGTTCCTTGCGCCCTCCGCGCCCTTGCTCGCCATATTCCCAGCCCAAGAACCGAGGTTCGAGATGACGTTGCCGAGGAAGCTCGCGATGCGCCCGGGCAGCTGCGAGACAAAGTTGATTGCGTTGCTCAGGAACTGCGAGCCGGCACGCGAAGCGTTGGATGCCATGCTCGAGACCCAGCCAACGACGTTTGAAATGACGTCGCTCATGAAGCTCGCGACGTTCGCGGGCAGGTTCTGGATGAAGTTGATGGCGTTCGTCACGAACTGCGAGCCTGCCGAAGCGGCATTGCTAGCCATCTGCGCCACCCACGAGACGACCGTGCCGATGACCGTGCCGAGCAGGTAGCCGATGTTATACGGAAGGTTCTGGACGAAGTCCACGACGTTGCTCACGAACTGCGAGCCTGCGTCAGCAGCCTTCGATGCCATATCGGATACCCACCCAGTGACCGTTGCGATGACGTTGTTCAGCCAGTCGGCGAACATCTGCGGCAGCTGCGAGATGCTCGCGCCGAGGTTCGTAAAGAAGTCGCCGATTGCCTGAATCGCGTTGCCGACGAAGTCCTGCACGGCCTGCCAGACGTTCATGACGGCATCGCGGAAGCCCTCGTTCGTATTCCAGAGAACGACGATACCGGCGACCAATGCGGCGATTGCGGCAACTGCGATGCCGATGGGGGACGAGAGCTGCACCGCGTTCAGAATCCGCTGCGCGACCGTAAGTCCCTCGGTCGCGGTCTTCCAGCTCTTGAACGCAGTGACCAGCGCTTCGACCTTCTGCGCGACCATGATGGTGCCCAGCGCTGTGGAGATTCCCGCCAGCAGCGGCGCTATCGTCGGCAAGTTGTCCTTCAGCCACGATATGCCTTTCTTGATTGGCGGGATGACCTTGGAAACGCCGTCGCTGATTGAGTTGATGAAGCCAGTGACGTTCTCACTGCCGATTGCATCGTAAATCTGCATCAGGCCATCAGTGACAGCCGCCTGCATGTTTCCCATCGCGCCCTCGAAAGTTGACGTTGAAGTGGCGGCCTGCTGCGCAGCGTCGGTGAAGCCCAAATCCATGATTGCCTGATTGAACTCGTCAGCCGTGATTTGCCCTTCAGCCATAGCGTCGCGGAAGTTGCCCGTGTAGGCACCGTTCTGCTGCAACGCTTCTTGCAGCTTGCCGGACGCGCCGGGAATCGCGTCAGCCATCTGGTTCCAGTTCTCCGTCGTGAGCTTGCCGGCACCAGCCGTCTGCGTTAACACCATCGCCACGCTCTTGAACGTGTCGGCGTTGCCGCCAGCGACTGCGTTCAGGTTGCCGGCGGCCTGCGTCAGACCCGTGTAGTCCTGAATGCCGTTGGCAGCGAGCTGCGCGGTCGTGTTGGCAACCGTGTCGAGGTCGTACACCGTCTGGTCGGCGTACTCCTTCATATCGTCCTTGGCTTTGGAGATGGTCGCATCGTCGTAGCCAGCGAAGCTCATGGTCGATTCGAACTTCTTCAGGGCGTCGGACGAGTTGATTGCTTCGCCCGTAAGGCTCTGGACTCCGTTGATGGCGGACATGACGATGTTGCCGGCGAGGTTCGCGATAGCGCCCTTCAGAACGGTGAAACCGCCCTCGGCACCGCGTGCCTTATCTCCAGCGTCCTCGACGGCTTTGCCTAGCTTCTCGCTCGAATCGGACGATTTCCCCATCTGCGATTCGAGGTCTTTGATGTCGGCTTTCGTCTTGTTGATGTCCGTCTGTGCGCTGTTCATCTGCGTGCGCATACGCGACATGGAGCGCTCGTTCCGGTCGTTGGCGAGCGTCGATTTCTCGACCTGCTCTTTCAGGTTCGCGACCACTTCAGCTTGCTGCTTGTACTCGGTCGAAGACGTTCCCAGCTCTCGCCCGATGCGCTCAAGCTCGGATTTCTCCTTGTTGTACGAGGCGACCAGCTGCTCGTGCTTCTCCTTGTTCTGCTGGTACTCGCTGCCCATCTTCTCGTACTGCTCGCGGAGAACCGAAAGCTTCGACTTCTGCTCTTCGAGCCGATGCGTTAGCGCCGTCTGCTTGGCGGTCAGCGCTTCGATGCTCGTGTCGTTCTTGTCGTACTGCGAGGACACGAGCTTGAGTTCGGACGAAACTTCCTTCAGGTTCTGCGAGATGTTGCGCAATGCGGCGCGGTAGCTTGACTCGCCCGTGAGCTTGACCGCGCCACCGAAACTTGCCATAGAATCACCCCCTGTTTAAAACCATTCCTCGTCGCTCATTGACTGCGCTTCGAGCTTTGCGTATGTCGTGCCGTTCGCCCGCAACTGCGTCTCGATGTCGAACGTGTCCTTGTACGCTTGGTAAAGCGCCCGAAACCGTCTGAGCGTCAATCTCCCGACTTCCCTGTCGGACGAAAGCCCTAACCGCGTCCGCCCGATGAAGTAATACCACGCGAAGTTAATCGTCGGGTCGTAATCGAAAATCACGTCTTCGTCGTGGACTATGCGTTTTTTGAATCATCGGCGGCGGAATCGACAACCGTCTGCTGCACCTTGCTCGTCACAGATTCAAGACCTACGGCGGTCAGGATGCGGGCCACCTTGCGATGCGTCAGCGGCTTCTCGTCGGTGCCCTCTTCCTCGTTGGAGATTTCGATGCCCTCGTTAATCATCTGCATCGCGCCGAACACGAGCGCCTTGATGTTAGGCTCGCCCTTTTCAGGCTCTACCAGATTGCCCCACGCTTCGATGCTCCCGTACTCGTCCTGAATCGCTTCCATGACGTTGAGGTCGAAAGCGAGCTTGTATTTCTTGTCTTTGTACTCGATTTCCTGCAATTTGCTTTTCATGCCTTCCCTTCCTCCTTAAAACAATGGGCCACGGCTTTTGCCATGACCCATTATCGCACACATGTCACAGCTACTAGGCTGCTGGCGATGCTGCCTTGAGCTTGTCCTTCACCCAAGTGACCGCCGCGTCCTTGGTGTCGAAGGTCTGTGCGGCAGACCAATTGCCGTTCGCAAGGCTCGCCGCAGACCCCTCGATTTCGGGCGTCTTGAAGTCAACCTTCTCGCCCTTCGTCTGGTCCTCCTGCGACGGCTCGGAGAACTTGACCTTGTACAGGAACTCGCCCTTGTACTTCATAGCGCCGTTGACCATCTTGGTGATGACTCGACCAAGGCCGATGTAGGGGGCGACGTCGTTGGCGTTGCGCACCATCTCGCCCTTGCCCTCCGCGCCGTCATTGACGGTGTGTCCTAGGATGGGCGCGAAAATAGTATCGTCATCGTCGGAAACGCCGAGCGTCACGCTCGCGCTGTTAAAGCTCTTGTCGGATTCTGCCAAAGCGTCCTCGGCGTAGAGCGTCGCATCGTTGTTGGTCACGGAAACCTTGCACGACACGGCCTTGCCGAAGGTCTTCGGGCCGTCGTAGGACGGAGTACCGTCCTCTGCTTCGGTGAGCTTGCCCCACCAAATGTTAGTAAGGCCGATTTTTGCCATCTAAACCCCTCTTTCCTTTGCGAAACTTAGCGTCACGTGGAAATACCCAGTGTCGCTCTCGTACATGTCGGAAGACGAACGCGAAACCTGCCACGTCCAGCCCGCGTCCGTCAGCCTTGATTTTACCGCTTCCACCAGCGCGGTGAAGTTGCCCTTGCTGTACACGTCGAAGTCGTAGTAGGTGACGTAGCCCAGCAACGAATCATCCCCGGCATACGAGCTATCGTCGTACTCGCGGCCGAAGATGACGTAAGGCTCGCCATGCCCCTCGTACGTGAGGAACCTGACGGGAACCTCTTTGTCGTTGACGGTGAATCCGTCGAACAGCTTGACGATTTCATCGTTCATCGGCTCACCCCTTCGGCAGGTACTTGTCCTGCACCTTTTTCATGGCCGATTCGATTTCGCTGCTAACGAAACTGCGGCGCATGAAAGGGTGCCGAGGGTACGGCGAGTTGCTGCGCCCGTACTCGAACAGGTTGCACACCAGCGGCGCGGGCGTTCTCGTCCCGTCCTCGTTGGTGAAGTAGCCGTAGAACGCGACCTTGGTGGCAACGCCGTCATCGGAAGGCGTCTTGTACGAGCGGGTCAGCTTCAGGCACTTCATGATGCCCGACTTCATGAAGCTCGACGGGACGTTGGCCTTGACGTTCGCCAAGACCTTCTTCGCCCCCTCGCGCGTCATCTCCTTGAGCATCGTGTCGGTGTTCTTATCAAGAAGCTCGAACTGCTCCATAAGCTCGGTCGGGAGCTGTTCGTCGAATGCTGCCATCAGTGCGTCACCTCCTTCGCCTGAATCTCCAACTCGACGTTCGCGTAGTTGACGTTGTTCAGATACTGAATCTCGTAGCGCCTTCCGTCGAACAGAACGACCATATCACGGTCGATTTTCGTTTCGGGCGGGTAGCGAATCGTGAAGTTGGTCGTTGCCGCCTCGAAGCTCGTCCCGCTCTTTATGAGCGTGTAGCCGCTCGTCGTTCTCACGCTCGCGTAGGCTTCGAGAACGGGTTCGTCAACCGTGGTCGGGAAGCCCTCGGCATCGTGCGATACCTTCGGCCTGACGATTTGGATGCGGTTGCTGTACTTACCGGCGTTAATCATCTCGCACCGCCGAAGGCAGAAGGTTGACCGAGTGCATGTCGAGGATGCTCTGCACCGCCAAGTTGACGTTGGACGAATCGACGTACAGGGCGCGGTTGTCGTACATGTCTTGGGCGAGCGCGAACAGCGCGACGACGAAGTCCTCGCTCTCGTCGAGCTGAGCCGCAGTCAGGCCAGTGTACTTGCACATGTACGCGGTCGCCGCGCCGATTATCGTCTTGAGAAAACCGTCCTCGGATGCGGTCACCTCGCCGACCCTGAGATATTCGGCAAGGTCGGTCGAAGTGACCTCCGAGACTTTCGCAATCTGGTTCATCTAATCCCCCCTACTCTTGGGGATTCGCGTCCCCAGACTTCTTGGCGCTCCTGCCGCGCTTGGGCTTCACCTCTTCGATGTAGCCCGCCTTCAGCAGGTCGGCCACGATTGCGGCGTCCTCAATCTCACGCGTCTCGCCCTCGTACATCGAGATTGCGCCGCTGAAAGACTTCAGAGCCTTATGCATTTGCCATCACCAACTTGGCGAGCTTCTGGTCGTTCTGAACCTTGGAGTCGAACTCGAACCACGAGACGACGCCGGTCGCGTGCTCGTCGGCGTACCTCTCGCGCAGAACCTGCGTGGTGATGTTCTCGGAGAACTTCGTGGCGAGTCCGGTCATGTCGCCGTAGTAGATGACGGCCTTCTCGGCGGCGATGTTGGGCATGTTGTCGGACACGTAGACGGGCTTGCCGAGCAGCGTGGTGCCGAACGGCGAGGAAATATCGTCGTTTAGCAGGTAATGGCCGTCGGTGCCCTTCAGCAGTCGGAGCGCGGTGCGGGTCGCGGGGGACATAATCCAGATGGCGTTGTTCTGGAAGGTATCCTTGATGGAATCCTTCAGCTTCACTACCTCTTCAGAGGTGATTGCCGTTCCCGCTGCGGTGGTCACGGAGTTGGTGAGCTTGGAAAGGCCCTCGACCTTGCTCTCGGTGCCGATAAGAAGCTCGCGCTCGATGAAGCGTGCGATGTCCTCGCCCATCTGGTTGACGACGAACGACACGATGTCGAACTGCGAGTTGTTAATCAGGGAGTTGGAAATCTTGCTCAGTGCGCCAGCGAGGAAACCGTCAAGCTCGATGTTCTTGAACTTGCCGTTGCTGGAAGTCAGCGGTTTGAATTCCTCGGCATACGCAACGGTGATGCCGCCGTCCTTGGTGTCGTAGTACGGAATCTGGAGCTTGCCCTTGACGTTGTACTTCTGCGAGCGCTGGAGCACAGGGGATACGTCGTAGACCTTCTTGATAATCTGCTGCGCGATGGTGGTCGGGATGACCGAACCGTTGTCGGTCTTGGTCAGCTCACCGGCGCGCTCGTGGATGACGCGGCCACGGATGAAGTTCTCGAAGGCACGGCGCTCCTGCTGCTCCTGAGTCGGCTTCGGCTCGCCGCCAGCGGGCGCAGGCTCCTGCTTCGGCTGCTTGTCCTTGGAATCGTCAAGCTCGTCGCTAATCTTGAGCGCCTCCTTGATTCGCTTCACATCGTCGCGAATCTCTGCCAGCTCCTCGGCTTCGTCCTCGGTCAGCTCGCGCTTGTTGACCTCGGCATCCGCGAGAATCTTCTCGGCCTTGGTAATCTTGTCGTTCTTCAGCTCCACGAGGTTCTTGTAGCTCAGGGAGCGGGTGTGGTAAATCTTCGGCATGTTAGCCCTCCTTCATCTCGGCAATCATTGCCTTGTATTTGCTGTAGTCGATTTCCTGCTGCGTTTCTTTCTTGGGTTCGCTCGGCTCTTCTCGCGTTTCAGGCTGCGGTGCTTCGCCGTCATCGTCGAAAGAATCGGAAACGAAAAGTTTCTCTTCCGAATCCTCGCTGCGTGCCATAATCAGCGTCCCATCGTACGCGGGCACCTTGGAACGGTCGAGGATTGAAACCTCTTCGAGGTCGAGGTCGTTCACCTCGCGCGTCAACATGCCGTTCTCGACCCCGTTCTTCACGTCGCGGTCGAAGAACCCGAACGACCATCCGACTAGGTCACCGCGCTTCGCCATCTCGATAACGTCCTTGTCGGAGATGGTGCACTTTGCGCGAAGGCCGATGTTGTCCTCGGTCAGTTCGAGGTTGCCCTTCTTGGTGCTGCCGAGGTCGCGCGTCCAGTCGTGGTTGAGCAGGACGTGAACATCGTCGTTGCGCTTCAGGGCACGCGCGAACGCGCCCTTCTTGATTCGCTCGATAAACTTGCCCATGCGCGAAAGCAGCGGTTTGCTGTTCCGCTCCACGGCGTTCACGTAGCCTTCGATTTCAACCGCATCCTCGCGAATGTTAATCTGCATTTGCATCACCCCCTTGCGCCTGAAGTGCGCCGTCAGAATCCGAAATGCCCTTGGTCGAGTCCGTGTTGGGTGTGTAGACCTCGCCAGTAGACGTATCGAACAGAACGGAGCCAAGTCCGAGGTCGATGATGTCCAACCCCTGCACCTCGTTCATGTTCTCGTTTCGGCGCATCTCGTTAATCGTCATTATGCCACATTCTTTTGCAAGCTGGTACGTCTCGTATCGCTCCTTCAGACTGGCCTTGATGATTTCGCGGCTGTCGAAAGCGAAGAAGTAATTGCGCTTCTCCTTTTCCAGCAGCAGGTCGCGGTTAAGCGCCGTCTCGAACGCCCGCACAATCGGGTAGATTGCGAACCTGTACGTCTCCTCGAAGTTCTCCTTGATGTGGAAGATGCCGTTAATCTCGTCCGCCATCGTCCGCTTGTTCTCGTCAAGCTGCATCTCGGTTGAAGTGCTCGACGCTTCTTGGAACTCAAGGCCGTTGTTGAGCACGACAACGTTTTCCTCCGTGTTGCCGTAAAGGTTCGACCATGCGCTCTTGAGCGCATCGATTTCCTCCTGCCCGAGCTTGCGTTGGCTCTTCAGGAAACCTCTCTTGTTGCCGCCCGCCTTCACAAGCCCCAACTGGTACATGAGCGTTTGATAGGCAGTCTCCAGAGCCTTCGCGACCTCGACGGTAAGGCCAACGCCCGAAGCGCCATCCTTGGTGTTGCGGAGAATCTTGATGAACTCGAACGGCTTGTACGTGTTGGCACCGACGATGATGTCATATGACTTGTGAATCGGGTCGCTGTTGACGTTGACGCCCACGGAATCGCACGCAACGTAGAACAGGCCCGTCACGTCGTTTCGGCTGCGCTCGATGTAGCAGTACCCGCCCTTGCCCATCAGATAATCCTCGACCATCGCCTTCTTGAGTTGGAAGCCGTCTAACGTGTCTCCCGTGTCCACGTTGAGCATCTTCGTGCGCGGGTCGCCCTCCACTTCCTCGACAACGCCCTTCTCGGTGCGGTACAGGCGCACGGGCATGCACGCGACCGCGCTCGTGATGAAGTCAACCGCGCCAGACACGGCTGGGAGCATCATGGCCTTGTCGCGGTCGATTGGCTCGTTTGCAAGCAGCGCCCTGAGCAGCACGTCGTTTACCGTGCCGTCATCGCCGATGATGTTCTCGGCGGAACGCTTGCGCTCGCGCATGTTTTTAATCCATCCCATCGAATCACCCCTTAAATTACCTGAACCGTGAAGTCGGGCATTTGCCCGAAAACCACGTCCTGTTGCAGCAAGTATACGGCGTTGATAAGCGAAACCACCATATCGACCTTGCCATTGCTTTTCTTCTTGTGCACGTACATGTTGCGGTTCGTGTCGTAGCTGCAACGCGCGTTCTGAAAGTTGATTTCCAGCAGCTTGTTGTCGGTGTACTCGAACTCGCCGCCTAAAATCTTCTCTTTCAGCAGCTTGGTCGGCGGGTGGAGCACGCTCGAATGCTGCCGAATCTCCACCGTGTTGTACCCTGCGCCTTCCAACTTCTGCGCGGTGCTGAGCGCGTTCCATCGGTCGTAGCCGATTGCCTGAACCTGCACGCCGTACTTTTCCTCTATGCCGAGAATGAAGTCCTCGACAACGGAGTAGTCGATAACCCTGTCACCGCACGCGATGCACTTCCCGGCGCGGACGAACTCGTTGTAGTCGATTTTCTCGTAGGCGTTCTTCTCGGGAATGCGGCCTTCGGGAACGAACGCGAACACATCGGCGAGGATGTTCCCGTCATCATCGGCGGCAACCATCGCGACGGCTGTGTTGTCGTTCGTCTCCGACAAGTCCAACCCGAGATAGACCACGCGCCCGCGCCAGTCGATGTTCGCTACCTTGCAGGCCTGCACGTCCGCAACGTCGATGAACGTCTCGGTGCCCTGTCCTTGGTAGATGATGTTGCAGTGCTTGGTGAGGAAGTTCTCGCGTGCCGATTCGACCGCGATTGCATACGCCCGCTTCTTCAGCAAATCCTGCCAGATTTCGGGAATCTCAATGCTGACGGGATTCGCCTGACGCATGGCCGAATCGTCCGTCATCCAGTCCTTCGTCTCGTCAGGCTCGTAGAGCAACGCGAACAGCGAATCGTCCTCGGTGATGCCGTCCAGCACCTTCTTGGCGTATGCAACCTCGTCTTCGAAAGGGTTGTCGATGGTCGGGTACTTGGTCGAGATGATGAAGCCGAGTTTGTTCAGGATGTTGAGCTGACCCGACTTCATAGCTTCGATGGCGTAGTTGGTCGGCAGCGCCCCAACCTCGTCCGCGCAGAACGCGCTCGGAAGTCGGCCATCCATCCTCGACGTTGAATAGCTCAGGGGAACGTACGTCGAGCTTTTCGGCTTGAACGTGATGCAGTCGCGCAGAATCTTGAAGCGCCTGTTTCCCTTGTACTCGTAGACAAGCGGGGACGAGCGCAGGGTCTGCGAGATTGCTTCCCTAATCTGCCTTGAAAGCGCCCCGTCTGGTGCCACGGAAAAGAACTCGGCGAATCGCGGCTCGGTCAGCATCAAGATGATGAAAATCGTCGCTACCGTGTACGTCTTGAAGTTCTTGCGGGCGATTTCCAGAAGGCCGATTTCGTAACGGCGCTTATCGTGGTTGTCGCGGTAGACGGTGCATAGAACGGCGATGTATAGCAACCACTGATAACCAGTCGTGCACTCGTACAACGTCTGCCCGGCCTTCAGGCCCTTCGGCATGACGAGCAGCTTCAGGATTGATTCGACCTGTTGAATCTTCGCATCGCTGACGAAGTGCTTCTCGCTCTTGCCCTCGCAGACGTCCATCCATAGGCGCATCTGCTTCTTGACGTACGCGGGCGTGGTGTCCGCGTCGATTGCGGCCTTGCAGTATTCGTAACCCCTATTTCTCGCCATCGCTGTCACCGTTGACTATCGCCATGAGCGGGTCGCAATCCGAATCGCGTCCCTCGTCCTCCTTGGCGAATCCCTTGATAATCTTCATCAGTGTCGTGACTGTGCGGTTTGCGCTGTCCGTGGTCTTGTTGTACTCCGTGACCGCTGGGTTGACGTAGATATTCGCGCGGCCCTTCACATATTCCTTCGTAACGAGCGTGCCCGTCTCGCGGATTGCCGCTTCCAGCTCCGTGAGGTTGTTGAGCTGAACCTGATACCGCTTGAACGTGGTCATAAAGAAGAAGTTGGTCTGTACGCCCGTCTCTTCGGCGATTTTCAGGATTTCCTGCGCCTGCTCGTCGAGTGTTTTCTTTGCCATGTTCCGCTACCTCCGTTTTCTGTATCTATCGCTGATAATCTTCGGGAAGAAATTGTTCGCACCGCCGATGAGGTCACCGCCCTGCGCAAGCGCGATGGAAAGCGCACCGCTCGAATCAAGGAACTCGATACAATCCTCGAACAGCCTATCGAGGTCTTTGCAATCGGTGTGCTTGAGCTGCGCACCGGAAATGTACCTGAACATGAACGCGGTGTAGTCATCGTCGAGTTCGAGGAAGTATTCTAAACCCAACTTCTCGGCGAGTTCGAAGCAGACGTTGCGAGCATAGACGATTGCTCGCCTGTCCTCCGATAGGTCTGCTGTGTCGAACTTCTTGGACTCTGCAAGTTTGTCGAACTGAATCACCTTGTCGCCGTACAGCTCTCGATACCTGTCTGCCGTGTCATCCTCGTTGTCGATGACGATATAGAGCTTGCCGGTGTAGTTCCCCATATTCAGAGCACGAGGCGTCTTGATGTTGTCAGGCCTGCCATGCGTGAGGATGGATACTGCAAAGTCACTTCGCATTCTTGCGCCACCTCCCGCTGAGAATCTTCGGATACATGAGGGCCTTGCTCTTTCGCAGGCTGGTGCCGTCTCTGCTGACGATTATTCTCATGCTGCTCGGGTCGATTATCACGGAATAGAAGTCGCGCACGTACTGCTTGTTGTCATCGTACAAGCCGTGCAGCCCTCCTTCGTTCGTTCCGCGCTGCGGGGTGCTCTTCGTTATCGCGTAAGCTTCGAGCATGACCTGCCCAGCGTCCTTGCCGAGCAGAAGCGCGTTCATGTCCTCGTTGAGGATTCCGACGAACTTGAGCTTGTCATCCGTGCGAACGACGAACGCCTGATTGATGTTCCGGCGTAGGTGACTTTTGTCTTGTCCATGCTTGAAAATCTCCTTTCTCGATACATTCGAAGGCTCTATGGGGAAACTCTCGAAAGAATCCCCGATAATCGCCCTTATTGAATGATAATCGCAGTTTTAAGCCCAAAAACCGCCGTTTTCCAGAAAGGCCCAGCAGATAGAAAATTTAGTGTCCGGAGCGAGGCGGTCAGATGGCCCGCCCGTTCGGTCGCTCCGACCCCATGGCAGGGGGGATTGTCTTCCGACGGGTTACCCTTCCGCATCTCGGCACGCAGCTCGCCTCTTCGCGGCCAGCCTGCGTAGGTATGCTTTGCCGAGCTCGCCATCGTCCGCCATCCTGTGGTGCATCCTGCATAGGCACACGAGGTTATCGTCCTCTATCAACCCGTCCGGGTCTTCCCTCAGCTTCTCGATATGGTGGACCTCCAGCCCCTGCGCGGTGACCTTCCCTTGGTCCCTGCAGACCTCGCACATCCAGTGCGCGTCTTCCCTGACCTGTAGGCTCTTCCTCTTCCACCTTGATGTGAAGCGCAGCCTGTCGGCTCCCGTCCTCTCGTAACGGTAGGTGGGCTTCCTCATCGGGCATGGCTCGTCGTATGCGTGCATCTTCCCGCACCTGCTGCATGCCCTGTATGCTCCCATGGAATCACCGCCTGTTCGAAAAAGTGGCCCCCGCCCCGAATGGCGAGGGCCTGCCGACGGTTATCCAACCGTGAGAACCTGTCCGGGATAGATGCGGTTGGGGTTGGCGAGTCCGTTCAGCTTTGCGAGGTGCTGCCACGAGGTACCGTATGCGGCGGCGATGCCGGAAAGGGTATCGCCGCTCTTGACCGTGTAGGTCTTACGGGCCGGAGCCGATGCACCCAGCTTCGCGTTCACGGTTCGCTGGATAGCATCCGGGTCATACCCAGCCTGGGCAAGCCTGTTGCGCCTGTCGTTTCCGTTGCCCCATGCGCCACCGATGACCTCGTTTGCAATCTGCTCGTTGCTCTTCTTCGAAGGGTGGAGCTTCGCGTTGACGATTGACTGGATGGCATCGTAATTATATCCGGCACTTGCAAGACGGTTGCGCCTATCGTCTCCGTTGCCCCACTGGCCTGCAATTACCTCGTCGGCGATTTGCTCGTTGCTCTTTCTAGCCGGTGCAGGTGCCGGAGCGCTCGACGCGCCCACGTACTTCGCCCACGCGGCGGCGTCCATGTATGCCTTGTCGAGGTCTAGGTTGCCATTGTATCCCGCAAGCCTTCCGGTTGAGCTGTACTGCCTGATGGCACAGTTATACGCGCCCTCGTTCCAAGGGCTGTCTTGGTATCCGGTGGGCTCTTTGTTCGCATACTGTGCGACCCATGTACCGCAATCGAGAGCCTGCGCGACGTCCCACGGGAATGAGCCTGCGGGCGCGTAGATGAGCGGCTTGACTCCCGTGCGGTCGATGACTCGCTGGACGAGCTGCTTGAGGTAGCCGGTGTTGCCCCACGCGGCGTTCTCCGCGCTCTCCCAGTCGATGCACGGGATGCCCTTGCCGAAGTATCCTGCGCAATGGTCGATGAAGAAGTCGGCTTCTGCCTGTGCTCCGCTGCCGTCCACGTAATGGTAGAAGCCGAACGGCTTGCCGAGGGCAATGGCCTGCTGAACCTGCGCGTCGCAGGCGTCAGAGACGAAATTCACGCCCTGCGTCGCCTTTACGATTACGAAATCACATGGAACCTTCGAGAGGTCGATTCCCGCCTGCCATCCGCTGATGTCGATTCCCTGCATTGCCATGTCTACTTGCTCCTTTCAGATACCTGCTTCGAAGTTGCCGCGCTTACTCCAATGAGCGCACCGATGAGAACCCCGGTCGCGTTGAGCGTGAGCACGATTGCATCGACGTTCGGGATGCCCCACGCCGGGAACACCGCGCCCACGAAAGTCGCGACTGCCGGGCATGCGACAAGCCCGACCCATTTTAGCACGTGATACAGTTTGTCGTTTATGATGTACTCTTTCGTTCTTTCCACCTTCCTAATCGTCCTTTGTCGGCAACGCCATCATCTCGTCGTGGAGGTTCGTGGCGATGCCGTTGCCGCCTAGCCTGTGGTAGCTTTGATAGGTGCGCTCCATGACTTCCTTGTCCACGGTCGAAGCGTGGCCGTCACGCACGGCATGATGATGCGTTCGCATAAGCTCGCTTCTCAGCAGCGCCCGCAAGGCCGATTTGAAAAGCTCGTTTTCCTCTTCGGCCTTCTCCTTCTCGACGCGCCTGTTCGACAGCGTTACGCCGAGGAGAGCGACGACTGCCGCAGCCGAGTAGATTGCGAGCTGCGAATCGAGTCCCGGATTCGACACGAGCGTAGCGGTCGCTGCCAGCGCAGACGGGATGCACACCCACAAAAGTTTTTCCCAGAATCCCTGCAACGCCGCTCTTTTCCGATTGGTTTATTACACTCCTTTGATTATACGACACGCGGGACGGGAATTGCGGGAACGATGAAAGGCCCCCATTTCTGGGGGCCTTTGATTGGAACTCGTCTTGAAGACCGATGATTACTCTCACACTTCCATATTGCGCATTCTCAATCTTCCATTTAGAAACCTCTTCGTCTCCATGTGCCGCGATTGCCGCTTCTACGGGACGTATACGGAAACGCCAGCCATTGGATGCAATCTCGCCATCGCGCGTGAAGATGTAGACTGAAGCTGCGTACGACTCTGCTTTCACCTTGTTGAGGATGCTCTCTACTGTATTGGCGTTCGTCATTTCGGGATTCCTTTCTCTTTCCCTTCGTTGATTATAGTATATACCTATACACGAGCATAGCAGGCGTGAATTGGAAATTTTTTTCAAAATAAAAAACGGGAACCCTCTCGGATTCCCGCATCTGGTTATTTTTTCAAGTCCTCGCGAATCAGCCTCTTGATGTATCCCTGCTTGCTGGGCACGCTGTCGAGCTTTTCCAGAACGTCCCCGTCGGTGCGGCGGTTCAGCTTCAGGTGAACCTGCCGCGTGTTCTCGGCGTCGTACTTCTTCTGGGCCTTGATTTGCGCTTCAGTTGCCATGCGCGTCACCTCCGGTTGTCGATTAGGTCTGCCAATTTCCGCCACATTCCCGGCCCCGAGCTGTCTAGGTTGCAGAGCGCGTCATCGTTACCGAACAGCGCCCTGCTCGCCCTGAGGCATCCGAGGCAGTTGCCCACGGTCTTGTACGCGCTGCCCTCGTCGTCGCACCTGTGGGTGCGCAGGAACTCGACGGCCTCGCGCCTCTCCTTATCGCTTGGCATCTGTAATCACCGCCCCGCATTTCGGGCAATAGTTCCAGCGCATGTCGCCAATCGAATATCCGCAGACCTCGCGGCACGGTGTCTCCCTGCCGTACTTGGTCTTGAACTTGCCGTGGCGCGTAGTGGTCGGGCGGTCGATAGGGTCGGCGAGTGTCTCGCAGATATGGATGTAATTGCCTTGGAACGCATGTCCGCATCGCTCGACCGAAGCGGCGATGTTGCGGTAGGCCGTGTTGCCACATTCGCTGCCGTCAATATCGTCCTCGTACCACTTCGACCGCTCGCTCATGTATCCGATTTGCCTGCGCAGTTCAGCCGCTACCTCGCGCCGCTTCTCATCGGTAATCATTCGTCCTCACAACTCCGCTCGTTGAATCTGCCGTTCCACTCGTCGATGGCGTAATCACTTTTGCTCGAGCGTGGGCCGCTCGCCATGCAATATCCGCACTCGACGAAGTACAGCTTCGTGCCTCCAATCAGCTCTTGCGTCATCATGACATGGTCTGAGGCCCCACAGAACGGGCAAGGTTTAAGCCCTTCAACCGAATCTGGCTCATTCATGGTCGAACATCCCCTCCCAGTCGTCGCATGTCTCGTTCCATTGCCGTATGGCATCTAGAGTCAGCTGCAGGTCGCTCGGGCGACACGCCTTGGCGAGCGGCCCGGTGAGTACATGGTCGCGTTGTGCGTAGATGTTGCACTCCTTGCAGACGACTATCGCTGACAGGGTACTGTTCAGGTAGTCCTCGTTTATCCCGATGTGCAGGTGCTCGGTCGAATGGCACTTCGGGCACGGCTTCATAGTCGTCATTCGTCCTCACCCCTCAGTTTGCGGATACGGGATGCGATGTCTTTAACCATCTTTATGTCGCAATTGCCGTATGGGAACTGAGAACACCCTGAGCAATCTTTTCCGTCCGCTCCGAAATATTTGCAGCAGACGATACGCACGTCATCGCCATTGATGATTTTGTCCAAGTCCTCAAGCAGTTTCTCCCAGCTGTCGGGCTGGATGAGGCGTACGTCACAGGCGTGCAAAGTCATGTGTTCGCCGGGCGTGCGCTCGATATACACGAACCAAGCATCGCGGGCGTCACTGGTGTGGTACATGTACTCGAAGCGCAAGGCTCGAACCTTAGTTCCGTCCGCGATGAACAGCTCCGAAGTATCAAGCGGAATCTCTCGACCCTCCGCATCCTTGGGTAGTTCGATATTCATCTGACTTCCTTTCTGCCGTTAAGAACCTTGGTGCGCAGTTCCGCGCAATCGGCGCTCGGATAGGTCGGCGCTACCTCTTTGCGGATGAGCGCAGCACATGCCGCTACGCCATATGCCATATCCGATGACGTTGGTTTCTCATCACGCATAAAGCACCGATGAAGACTGTCCACGTTGGCCAGCGCCCTCTCCCACGCCTTGCAGCGTTCGCGGTACATCTTCGTGCGGTCGCGCGCCTTGGACAGTTTCGATTCAAGCCCCCGGCAATGGCGCTCTAGGTTCGCGTACCGACGCTTTAGGTCGGCTAGCTCATCGGCGTAGCTCAGGGCCAGCGTTTGATAGTCCTGCATCACTCATCCACCTCGCATCGCTCTTCATCGGTAATGTCGATAGGGTCTGCAATAGCATTGAAGGTCTCTTTCGGGTCTGCGAAATCGACCTCACCCGTCACGGTATCTTGCAACCGCTGCCACCATTCGGATAATGAGCCGTCGCAATACGCAGCTTGCTTTCTCAGCTCTTGCGCCACCTCGCGGCGCTCGTCGCTAGTAAATGTCATCGGAATCAGCCCAAAACATACAGTCGTAGTCGCACTCCCATGTCTCTCCGTCGCGGCTCATGGTCGCCCCGTACCTCGGAGTGTCGCCGTTATCGTCGCCCCGGAAGTGGAAGTGCCATCCCGGAAAGTCGAACTCCTCGTCGTACTCGTCGGCGGCGTACCTCGTGTCGCCGTACTCCTCGTAATCGTCCCACCCGAACTTGCGGGAAAGGTCATCGAACGTGTATATGGTCGGCTTGTCCTTGCCGTCCTCCCACTCGTAAATCTCTGGCCAATACTGCTTGTAGCACCCGACGCGGACGATGCCGTCTCCCATGACTCCATGGTGCGAGAACTCGAACCACTCGAATCCGTCATGGTGCTTCATGATGTTCGCGTACACGCGGAGTCCAGAAGGTAGGGAAGCCTCGTCGGTGTCGTATACGCCTACGTCCTCCTTATCGGTTCTGCGCTCGCCGTTGAGGTACGCGAACGCGCCGTAGTCGATGTATGCCATAGCTAGACCTCCGTCTCCGCCAGAATGCCGTCGTTCCTCTTCACAGTACCGACCCCATCCCGAGCGCCACGCTGATGCCGTCGGCGAGGACGAGCACCGTCCACAGCGCAGCCGGGATAACGACGTACTCAACAACCCAGCAGAGTACGATGAACCCGACCGCTGCGCCCGCCGCCTTCACGATGTCGTTCTTTGAGATGTTCATTTGAACTCCTTTCCCCTCCTGACTTGCAACTACGGTATGTGGTACTCGCGGTTGCCCATCTCATAGAAAAGGGCGTCGTATGCATGCTCGTGGTCCGCGATGAACTCGCGCTTCGCATCGTCCACCGCATGAAGCTCGCTCAGGACGTAATCGAGGTCGCTCTTAAGGCAGGACGCCCCAGCGCCCATCCTGATTAGCTTGTCACCCTTCATGTCCTTCAGGCTCAACCCCATATCGTCTAATGCGTTGTCAAGCTGCTCGGAGCTAAAGGCAAAAATCATCGGAAGGTTGTTTACCTTGTTTTGAAGCATGTCTTTGAAGTCGGTGTATTTCATCGTTGTGTCTCCCTTTCTCTCTATGTGTTGTCTATCGGTCCTGCTCGTAATCCTCTACTTTGCAGACCTTGCGTGCGCACGGGCCTGTGGGGTTTCCCCAGCCCTCCCAGACGAACCCGTCTGCGACGGTGTATCCGTCCTTCTTCGCCTTCTCTGCCTTGCGGTTGATGAAGCGGATGCGCTCCATAAGTTCGTTGTTCATTTCGTGTTCCCTTCTCTCGGGGGATTCGCAGTGACGGCCTGTATCTCGATGGTATGTGCCGTTTGCCCTTTCCCTTCCTGACATATATAAGTATACACTAATATCGTTAAAAATGAAAGCGCTTACGGAAATATTTTCCGAGGTAATTTCTGGCATAGAAAAGGCCCCACCGAAGCGGGGCCTTGTTTTACTTCTCGTTGATTTCCATTAACGTGTAGCCGAAATAATCGAGGTCGTAATTGCTCGCATCTTCCTTGCTGAGGCGCTCGGTGTAGTAGATGAAGTCGTGGTATCTATGCCCGTCAACAACCGCACCGTCAGCGCAGCAAACGAATCCTTGCATCGGCTGGCAACCCATGCCATACGGGCGTAGGCGCATTCCGTACTTGTGAAGACCGATAACCATTGCAGTTCCTTTCTCTCTGCCCTTACTTGCTGACACTAGTATACACCTATAATGTATGGTTGCAAGGGAAAAGCCGAAAAACTTCCAAACAAGGAGTGGCCCCCAGCTGTTCAAAGGCTGGAGGCCACGAGAGAAAGGAGCCATCACTTGGATGGCGGTTGCATTGTACCACGAAGGAACCTCCTGAGCTGCTTCGCGGGCGAAGTCCTGTCATAGTGCATGCGCCTCGCTATCGTCTCCCAGCTCTTGCCTTCGAGGAACCGCATGACGGCGATTGCCCTGACTCTCGCGTCGGGCACCGTCGCTATGAAGGCCATGACCTCAAGCCTTGCGGCTTCTACCGCCCGCGCCTGCCCTTCAACCGCCCTCAGCACATCCGCGCTGCTCTCTTCGGCTGCGACCCTGCGGAGCGCGTCCAGCTCCGCCTTGAGATGCACGGCCTGCGACAGCTCGCGCTCGGTCACAGTCCCAGAAGCTCCTTGGCGGCTGCCGTCCTTGCGGCGTAGTCCGAACGTCGGCGGTCTTGCCCATTGAATGCCACGGGGACGCACATGTCCATGATGCGGCTGTATATCCGCTGCTCGCCTATCCCATCGGCGCCCATGAGGTCGCGTGGGTTGATGTTCGTCGTCACTATCAGTGGCAGCTTGGAGCGATAGCGGGCGTCGATGACTGCCGTCACCTGCTCCGTCATGTACTCGGTTCGCCTCTCGGTGGCGAAGTCATCGATTACCAGAAGGTCGAACTTCTGTAGGCTGTCGATGTACTCCTGCTTCCCGGCGAACCCGTTCTGAAGCTTGTTGACTATCCGCTGGAAGTTGGTCATGAGGCACGGCGTGCCGCTCTCAATCAACGCGTTCGCTATGCAGGCGGCCGCGAAGCTCTTCCCGCTTCCGACGTTGCCGTAGAGCATCAGCCCCGTCCCGTTCTCCAACATCTCGGGGAACTTCTCGACGTACCGCTTCATAGCCGCCATCGTCTTCGCGTCCTTGCCATCGTCGTTGGCGAACGTCCACTCTCGCATCTCGGAGTCCGGGAAGCCGGTGCGGCGCATCCTGTCCACGCGCTGCATTCTCTCGCGTGCCCTGTCCTCTTCCTTGAGCCGCTCTTCCCGCTCGACCTCGCACTTGCACATGCAATACGGCTTGATTACCCTGCCGCCGCACTCGACCTCGCACTGCTTTGGCGTGTGGCACTTTCCGCAATACAGAAGGCCGTCCTTGATGTAGTCGCCCTCCTGCGGCTTGCGGTTCTGGGCTGCCGCCTTGGCAAGCCCTTCGATGATTCCGTCTGTCTTCATGATTTTCCTTCCTCTCTATCGCGTCTTCGGAGCGTACTTCCCAAGGCCAAGGACCTTGTCCAGTTCCTCGTCTCCGCTGCTCTGGTAGTAGTAATCAGCGTCTATCTTTCGATTGAAGCCACTTGTTGTTTCACGTGAAACAGCTCCCTTCTTTTCTTCATTTTCGCGTCGCGCCCAGTTGCGTATGGTAGCCAGATGGTTCGCGTACTTCTTGCCCTTCGACTCCATGTATGAGCTGAGCTTTTCGATTCTCTCTTCCCAGTCAGTTGGGAACTCGGCTCGTAGCTTCTCCATGTCTGAGTCACTGAGAAGGACGTTCTGGTACTCTCCGTACTTGTGGCGCGGCTCCCTCTTTCGCGAGGGCTTATCGCATTTGATAGATGGATTTGTGATAGACGGGTCACTGATAGAAGAATCTTTGTTGCTACTTTGAAGTGGCACGGGGTCACACTTTGAAGTAGTACCCCCGTCGCACTTTGAAGTAGTACCCGTGCCACTTTGAAGTTGTACGGCACGTTCAGCCGGGCGGTAGTACGCTCGCGTGCCCACTTCGCTGTTCTTCACTTGTCGATGGTACAGCAGCCCGAATTTGACAAGCTTTTTCAGCCTGCGCCTTACGGCTTCGGGGTTGAGGTGCATAATCGGCAGCTCTTCGCATACGTACGAAGCGTTGACCCACCCATACTCGGCGCCGTCTATCACAAGCTTCTCCATGCCGCCAAAATAGAAGTCCATAATCCATCGCAGAATCATGAGGTCGCGTTCATCTATTGATTGGTGCTCGTCGCACAGATTAAGGACTTGCTCTTGGCTGAAGCCAAATATCGTGTATTTCATCGTTACATCCACCCCTCGTATTCTTCCACGAATGTCGGGTTCATTTTGACGGATACTATTTCGCCGTCACCAATTGGGGTTGGCACGACAACTCCAGCGTCTATACGGTTTCCCCTTGCGTCAAAGATTGCTATATCGGCAATACCAACACGGTCGATATCCATAAGCACCAGCGATGGCGGGATGTTGAAATATATGTACTTGTTGAAAAATTCGGGGTAGTACATCACGAACTTGTCTTTTTCGCTCAGGCTCCTTCTGTACATGAGTTCCCCTGTCACGACTGCCATTTCAACGGGATATTCAACGCCTTCCATCTTTGATAGCTTTCTTGCCAGAATGACGCTGTACGAATGCCTGTACATGCCGCCTCCAAAACGAAAGCCCCGTCACAGGTTGCAGCTGCGACGGGGCTTTCTATTTCCATGCCGTGAAGGCTTGAAAAGCTATGTCATTTGCAAGGCTGCAACCCTTACGGGTCCTATTATAGCATCAAGACTCTTCGATGTTTATGTGATTGATGTATGCCATGAGCTTCTTCTTCATCTTGTACTCGGCTGTCTTGAATCCCTTGCAGTCTTCCACGACAACCTTGCCGCCGCGATGGTAGACGAAGTCTGCGACGTACTTCATGCCACGGTATTTCACTCCTTCGCATTCGAAGCTCGGCAAAAGCTCGAACGTGACCTGAAGGCGCAAACCATCAATCTCGCCCGCTTCCTCCATATAGCGGAGCTTGGTATACCGCTTGGCTTCCTTTGCGCTGTCGAACTCGATGCCGTCAACGACAGTCTTCTTGGCGTGGTACTTACTTCCCCGTGCTGCCAAAGCCATCGCACCCCCTCTCCGAGTCCTCAAGCTCTTCGACACGCTCAAAGCCTACGTAGGCGCACGGCATTATCACGAGCTGCGTTACCTTGTCACCGCGCAGGACGTGATATGGCGCGTCGCTGTGGTTGTATAGCTTGGCCTTGATTGACCCCGTGTAGCCCTCGTCGATAACGCCCTCGGACGTGATGCTATACCGCGTGTTCAGTCCAGACTTGCTCTTGAGCATACCGACGTAGCCGTGCGGCAGCTGGATGTGGACGCCAGTGTCTATGACGCGAGAACCCCTAGCTGGAACCATCGCGTCAACCGGCGAGCGCAAGTCCGCCCCCGCGTCCGTCTCATGTGCCCTTACTGGCATGAATGCCCATGAATCTAACTTAATCTTCACGCTCGTCCCTCCCGAAGCTGTATCGTGCGTACCTTGTCGGCTGTCCGTAGCGGTTCTTGCCGCGCTCTCGCTCCGTGTGTATGTCGTGGCCGTCCTCCTTAAGCTCGAAGATGACCGCCGCGAGCCTTGTGACTCCCAAATCCTTGAATGCGTCCAGCGGCGTGATGCTGCCGAACTCCCTGATATAGTCGAGAACCATCTTCTTTTGGCTCACCGTTGCATCCCCCTTTCTAAACGTAGTTTCGGCCTATTACCCGCATCCAGTCATCGAGCGACCACCCGTAGTGCTCCATCGCACGCCGCTGCGAGACCTCCTGAAGGTAAGTCTCGAACGGTCGGTTGAAGTGAACCGCGAAGTCGCTCATGTTGTGCGCTTCGGGCGGCAGGAAGACATAAAGGCCGTACTCGATTGATGTCTGGCGGTTCGGCCCATGGAAAACCTCGTGGCGCACGAGCCACGGTTCGCGATGGTCGTACCAGCGAATCATGACGCCGTGGCGCTCGTCGTACCACTCGCCGCAGCCTAAAACGCTATGCTCTTTCATCCTTCGCCCTCCACGTACCTCAATCTGGCTATTTCCTCGCGCGTGAGCACGGAAATGCCCTGCGCCTCGCATTCCTCGCGAACGCCGTCAACCAGACGTGAGAACTCCGTCGAGTCCATGTGACTCGAACCCTTGTAGACCCGGTAATGCGTGAACTCGCGACCGCCCGCGAAGCCCGTGCCTATTTCCTCGTAATAGCGGAAGTATCCAGACACATCTATGTCGGAACGGACGCTCACGACCTCGAATGGCGCATGCTCCTTGAGCATACGGAAGTGAAGTTCTGAGGTCGGTATCCTCAAGACCCTGCCGAGCTGGTTCAACATTGACCAATAGTAGGCGTTCTGGGTGAGCGTGCGCTTGCGCTTGCGTTCCTTTATCTCGTACAGACGTTCCTTGCCGTCCTGCGGCTGCGAGAACATCCAATGAATTATCTCCTCGGCTGTCCCAATCATGCCGCCAATCATCCAGAGTCACCCCCAATCAGTAACAGATGTGGGGCGTGGAGCCCCATTGATGGAGCACCACGCCCCACTGTCGGCCAATCCCTAGAATGGGATATCCTCATCGTAGGACTCAGGCTGCGGGGCCTCGGCGTAGGCCTGCCGGGCGTTCCACTGCGGCGCGGGCTGCGCCTGCTGCTGCGGATGGTAGTCCTGCTGCTGCTGGTGCTTGCGGTTCTGCATCAGCTCGATGTCGTTGGCGATGATGTCGACTTTCGAGTGCTTCTGCCCGTCCTTCTCCCAGCTCGAATAATGGAGCTTTCCAGCGACCGCGACCTTCATTCCCTTGGTAAGGATGTCGCTGAGTGCCGTGGCACGGTTGCCAAAGGTCACGCACTCGAAGAAGTTGGGAACATCCTCCCACTCGCCCGTCTGCTGGTTCCTGCGGCGGTCGTTCACCGCGATTCCGAAGCTCAGAACCGCTGTGCCGCCAGCCGTGTTGCGCAGGTCGGGGTCGCGTGTCAAATTTCCCGTGATTGCTACGTGGTTGATGCTCATTATTCGTTGTCCTCCTCGCCGGACAGCTCTTTGAGCTTCTTGTCGTACGCGTCCCCCATGATGTGGCGCATAACGGCGCTGGTGGTCGCATCCTCCCACGTGAGGTATTTTTTCGCCCAGTCAGTGCCCGCCCTGTTGAGTAGAACGTCCTTGACCATTTCAAGGTCGAATTTCGCCTTCAGCAGATTCTCGAATTCTGCTTTCGTAATCTGAACCGTGTTTTCCATTTTTGTCGTTCCTTTCTCTACTGTAAGTTGAACCGTGTTTTCCATTTTTGTCGTTCCTCTCTCTATCTGTCTTTCGCGAATACGTAGGCCCTGCAACCCTTGGTATCGTTGTAGATGCTCAATCCCGTTATGATGCCGTTCTCGATGCGAACCTTCTCGCAGCGGAACTTGTCGTAGCATTGCATGCGCCCGTTCTTCCCGGGCTTGACGCTGCACTTCTCGGCGGGAACCCAGATGAACGGTGCTTCATAGAGCTCGCGCCCGATGCCCAGCATGAACCCAGCCCGCTTGAACGCATCGCTTGCACGGCCCTTCTCGGCTTCCATGTTGGAAGGCGTTCCGTTGGACTGCTTGGCAATCCACTGTTGTTTCTCCGCGTCCCAGACCTCGATAGTGCAGAACAGCTCGCCGTTGATGCTCTGGTACGAGTCGCGCCACCCCATCACGCCGAAAGTCTCGTCAAGGATGCGCATGTCGCAACGGCTGTCTTTGTAAAGCAGAAGCGACACGCCCTTCTGGCTGCACTGTGCCACGCGAACCTCGATTTCGTCTGCCCTCAGCTCGCGCATGTCACTTCACCTGCAAGCTTTCGTTCGTGATGATTTCGGCGTGCTCGATTTCGCGCCCGTCTTCCAAAGCTGCCTTGATTGCCGTGCGGTTCGGAGTAGGCTCCTTGTGCGTGAGCAAATCGTCGGCGTGCTCCTGCGCCCATGCGACGAAGCTTTCATCGACCTGAACGCTCTTGGCTTTGCGGTAGCTGCAACGCACCTTGGGCGATTCGAACTTTTCACCTTTCAGCGCGTAAACGAGAAGGTTCTTGATGCGCTCGGCCTTGTTCTCCACTGCCTTGCGGCGCTGGGCGAGGTTCGCTTCCTCTTCTTTCATGGCCTTCGCCTCGGCTACGAGGTTCTTATAAAAGCAGCCGATGTTCTCGACCTTCTGCGTGCGCTCCATCTGAAGCTCGTCGAAGCGTTTCTCGTCCTCGATTTCGCCCGTCTCCATATCGACGAGCGATAGGATTGAATCGTCTATATCGTAAATGCTCATACCCATGTTGTTTCCCCTTTCTCTTTGATTTCTTCCGGCTCTTCCTCGGAATAGAAAACGTCTTTGCCTTCGAAGAGCTTGTTAATCAGGTCGTACAGAGCCGCCATGTGCTCCTTGGTCGGATTGCCCCTCTCCATAGTCTTCACCGTCCCCGAAAAGATAGTCGAGCGTGAATGCCACACCGTTGCGCTCTTCCAGCTCAGATTGAATTGCCATCATCTCGCCAAGTCGGAACTGCTGCTTGCCAGAAAGAAGGCGAAAAACCGTGGGAACCGACTTCCCGATTGATTCGGCAATATCTCCGTTCGTCATGCCCGCACGTACGATTTCAGCTTTGAGATTCTTGTACATACACTCACCCCCTTATGTGCTCAGTGTGCGCACTTATGTGCTCCAGTAATTTCCATTATAGGCAAGAACTTTCAAAATTTAATAGGTTTTTCTAAAAATGTTAAAACTTACTTTCATTTTTTGCACACTTTAGTGTTTACAGTGAACACCTATAGATTATATAATTACCTTAGCAGACGTGGTGGTACCAACGTTTAGCGGGGAAAGGAGTCGAATTTTGGATGGCATTTACTGACAATTTGCAGGCGCTTATGAGCGCAAAAGGGATATCCCGTCGAAAATTGGCGAAGGAGTGCGGGATAAGCCCCAGCGCGGTGAACAGCTGGTTCAATCGGTCGGCTGAGAACATCAGCTTGCAGACGCTGAAGAAGCTGTCGGATTACTTCGGTATAGGCATCGAGGAGCTTGTCCACGGAAAGCAACAACGGCGTGAGATAACATTTTCAAGCGGCGCGTACACGGACGCAGAGCTTGACCAGATAAAGCAGTTCGCACACTTTTTGATAAGGCAACGAGAAAGGAATGATTAATGGATGGCATACGCAATGTACCTGCGCAAGTCACGCGCAGACGAGGAACTAGGATACGAGAACACGCTTGAACGACACGAGGAGATGCTGCGCAACCTTGCGGCGCAGACTGGAATCCACGTAGACGAATCGCATATCTACAGGGAAATTGTCTCGGGTGAGAGCATCGAAGCCCGCCCGCAGATGCAGAAGCTGCTGAAGGCGGTCGAGATGGGACTTTACACTGGCGTGCTCTGCATAGAGCTTGAACGTCTCAGCCGTGGTGACGGAGCCGACCAGCAAAGGATACTGAAGGCGTTCCAGTTCTCCGACACAAAGATAATCACGTTGACAAAGACATACGGCTTGGCTGGGGACGATTCATTCGATGAGGAATTCTTCGAATTCGGGCTTTTCATGAGCCGCCGCGAGTACAAGATGATAAAAAAGCGCCTGTATCGCGGAAGGATACAAGCGCAGAAGGAAGGCTATTTTATCGGGTCGCGCCCGCCTTACGGGTACGGCAAGAAGAGAATCGGGAAGGGCTATGTGCTGGTACCGAACGAGAACGCAGAAGTCGTAAGGTACATCTTCAGAAGGTACGCGCAACGCGAGACGGCGGCGAACATCCTTCACGACCTCAACAACATGGCGATACCGACCGTGACTGGCACGAAGTGGACGGCCTACGCTATCCGCGAGGTCATCAAGAACCAGACGTACATCGGAAAGATAAACACAAAGACGGTTCGCTGCGAGAAGTCGATAAAGGACGGGAAGGTCGTGCAAAGATGGCTCAACAACTACGAGCCAGTGACCGTCGAAGGAAGGCACGAGCCTATAGTGGACGAAGAGTTGTTCTGGAAGTGCCGGGAAGTCCGCGACAGCGAGAAGACGAGGGTGAAGGCAGACCAGACGCTGAAGAACCCGCTTGCATCAATCATGTTCTGCGAAGTGTGCGGCAAGACGATTCGCCGCACACATTACGACTATAAGGGCGAAAGGACTTTCTACTATGGTTGCGTCACATCGCGATGCGAGACGAAGAACACATTCACGCACATCGTATATGACATGGTGATTGACGAACTCAAGAAGGAGCTTGAACGCCAGCAGGTCATGCTAGCCGATTACGACACATCACCAGAGCATGACGCGAGAAAAGACGAATTGGAAATGCTTAAAGCAGAGCTTGGCAAGAAGCAGATGATGTTGGAAAGGGCATGTGAAGCCTATGAGACAGGGATATATGACAGACAGACTTACTTGGAGCGAGTGCAAAAGGTCAATGCTGCCAAGGTCGAGCTACAAGCAAGAATCGAGACATTGGAGAAAGACATAGAGGAAAGTGAGGAAAGGCATGAGAAAGCCGTCCCAATCCTCACAAAGGCAGTCGAGGAGATGCACACCCTCACACCCAAGGAACAGAACGATTTACTGAAGATGATTATCGATAAAATCACATATAAAAAGACTGAATCAGGTGCAGCAATAGAACCGGAACTTGAAATCAGTCTCAAAATATAATCTTTCCACCATCATGAGGGGATGCATTTATGCACCCCTCCATGATTCCAGAGACATAATTAAGGCGGATAGCTCAAGTGCTACCAGCCTTTTTGCTATGCAGTGCGTTTCCACATGTACACGGCCAGATATGGCGGCATGTTGTCGTGCGCCTTGTTCCCGCCAGCGTACAGCGTGTTGACGTTGCCGCTGTAGCCCTTCTTGTCGTTCGCCTGAACTGTCATGGACGAGGTTGTCCCGCCCGTGGTGTCGTAGTTGTCAAGAGTGTGGTTGTGCGACGGCATTTCGGACGTCGTGAGCTGGTGGGCTGCTTCGCCGCCAGTGCTCCCAGCAGCGTAGGTGTCATCGGCACCGAGCAGGAACCTGCCCCCGATGCGCTCCCACGTCCCGCCGAACAGAGAAGCTGGATTGACATCTGTCACGCTCAGGTAGATTGCCCCGACCGGGTACGCCCCCTGCGCGGTGAGCCATGCCGAATCGCCGAGCTGGAATGCGTTCTCCTGAGTCGGCAGGCAGTTCACGCCGACGCTGGATTTCTTGGTGTCGATGAAGAACGCTGGGATGCCCTTGCCCAAAGTCAAGTTGTATTCGGTCGTTTCCAGCTTGTCCGCGACGGTCACAACGAAGTCGTAAGCTGAATCCCTGTCGCACGTCACCGTGGATTGGATTGAATCCTTCAGCTCGATTGGCGTTCCGTAGCTAGAATCCGAGACCTTCTTGAACTTCGCGGAGATTGTCACGGCATTCTTGCCGTTCAGGTACGAGTACCGCGCGCTCGCGGTGATGTACGTTTCAGGCTCGAAGTTGTTCAGGCGGTGCAGGTCGATGACGGCAGTTGGTGCGCTGTAATCATCGACGGTCACCTGAACAGATTGACTCGCAGTGAACCCACGACTGTCGGTTGCCGTGACGGTCAGAGCCTGAGAATACGAGACGTCCACAGCCCCCAGCGAGACGGCCCCCGCAGCAGTCACGGTTTTCGTCACCCCGCCGAAGGCGATAGCATATCTCGCAATAGTCGCGCCATTCTTCGCCGTCGCTGTCGGCACGGTCACGGTCAATACTGAGTGGTTCTGGACGATTCGCGACTTGTCACCAGTCACCGCCACCGTGGCGGCATTGGTGTCCTCGTACGAGACTTCCCCAAGCGCTGGCGCTGCGTCAACGACGTTCATCTTCCTTTCGGCCCGCGAGTGGTACGCGGTGCCGTCGATTGTCGTTTTCAGAACGTACGTGACCTTCAGCGTCGGCGAGTCCTTGCTCGCGTTACGCAGGGTCGTGCGCTCAGAATCTGTGAGCTGCATCGTGTACGAGCCGCCTGCACCGCTTATCGCACCTGCCCTAGTGATGCTGCCGCCTGCGAATTCTATTGACACGTCGCACGAGAACGAGGACGGATTGCTGTAGGTCAGCGTCGGGTTCGTCTCGTCCGTGAAGTCGTTGGCGGTCACGATTGTCGCGTTTCGGGCTATCCTGTCGAGCGTGATGGAGCCTGAAGCCGTGATGCTCCCGCTTGATGCCATTCGATTTCCCCCTTCCTATGCCAGTGCGACGAACGCGATTCCCGTGCTCGCATCCGTCTGAATCGGTACCATCTTCAGCAAGCCACCCACCGCGAGCGAGCTGTTGACGTACCCGTTCGCCATGTAGAGCACGCCATCGGTCACCCCGTAGGTCGGGTTGCCGTTCGCGTCGTATCCCACAAGCCCCTGCGAAGCGTTGATTTCGATGCGCGAGCCGTCGTTCGCCCACATGCGAAGCCCGTCCTTGTCGAGCTGCCCCAGAAGCGAGCCGCCAGCCGAGCGAACCTCCATGACCCCGTTGCCGCTCCCTCCAAGCTTCAGTGTGCCGCCTTTGATTAAATCGGCAACGAAATTGATGACGTTGATGTTCTGCATGTTCATCGTTCCGTCGATGCCCCATGCGCTCTCGAAAGTCCCGTTGATGCCGTTGCGCGAGAACGCTATGCCGTTGTCGTTAATCAGGATGACGTTGTGCGCTTCCTCCTTCGGGAGCGTATCGAGCACCATGATTTTCGAGCCGTCGTAGATGACGTACGAAGCGCCCATCGACTGCGTGATGGTCTGCGTGACCGTATCCGTAACGCCCTGAATAGCGCTGTTGACAGTGCTCTGCGCAGCGCCTTGCGCGGACGATTGGAGCGTTCCGGCAAGCCCGCTTAACGTCTTGGTGAAGTTCCCGAACTCGATTTCTGCGTACTTGCCGAGGATGCAGTCATACGTGAACCCGATGACGTTTGTCAGGATGTGAACGCCAAGGCGCTCGTCGATGACTTCCACCGTGTCCCCGATGTCGGTCACGCGTTCGAGGTCGGCTTTCAACGTGTAGTTGACCTTCGGCACGCAGTTTGCGTTGACGTAATCCTGTGCCTGCCTTCTCAGGTCATCGACAAGGGCTTTACGGTATGCCGTCTCGTCGTTGCCGTAATCGTCTTTCTCGATTGAGGATTGCGAGAACGAGACGGTCTTGGTGAACGGTATGTCCCATTTCTGCTCGCTCTCGACGTAGATTGACGCGCTCGGGTCTTGGTCGTTCAGCAGAATGCCGTCCTTGCCGACTGGCAGCAGCTTCGTTGCGACGCTGCTCCAATCGTACTTGCACGTGAGTTCCTTCAGGTTCTTGCGGTACCTGACGGTCACGCCGTTGTCTGCCCCGATTGACTGGCGAAGCTCGATGCGGAAATTGTCGCGCACCAGATGCCCGCCCCAGCGCTCGATAACCGTTTGAATCGCTTCGTAAAGCGACTTTCTGACGCAGCGGAACGAGTCAATCGCCTGCACGTCCGAGATGGTTACGAACTCGCTCTTCGGCTCCGTGGCTTCGTTCAGGTGGTCGAGCGCCGAGTTTGCCGTCATATCGACGACATACGAGTCGGCTATGAGGTAGTTCTTCGAATCATAGAACACGTGCCACGCCTTGAGCGAAACCTTGGTGCTCTTCTTGGTAACGTCCGATATGCGGAACGCCTGCGCGCCCTGCGGTGTGTCCGCGACGATTATCTTCCCGCTCGTAAGATGGTCGGCATATTTGGTGCTCGCTTCAAAATCGAGGTAGTAATCGCCGTTGTCCTTCTTCGTGACCTTGGCCTTAGTAGGCAGAACAACCATGTCGCCGTTGGTGGTGAAGCTCTTGTCGGTCGCTTCGAAAACCCTAATCATAGATGCACCTCCGTATATGCCAAGGGGGGGGCGCATCGCTGCACCCCCCCCATTCTAGCGGCGCGTTGTCTCATGTCGCGCAGTTGGCATGTTGTTTTCGGGCGGTCATGCTCCGCCGATGCGCATGGGCGCTATTTCAGCTCGATGCCGTAAATGTCCTTGTATGCGGCCTTCGTAGCGTCCTTGTACTTCTCGGGAACGCTGTCGAAAGTGCGCAGCCCCTTGTAAATCAGTCGCGCGTAGATGTAACCCATTCTATGCCCCTTCCACGATGGTCGCTACAGCTTCCTGTAGCTCGCTGATTTGCTCGGCATTGATTTCGTCCTGTCCCTTCACGCGGTTGGTGAAATGGGCAACGACGTTCTCGCCGTCAGTCTCGGCCTTCACGGAGACTGGCACGAGATGCTGCACCGTGGAGCCGTCAAAAGCCGCGCCCTTCAGGTTGTCCTCGGCGAACTCGGCGCGGATAGCGTCAAGCTCCGCGAACGTCTTAACGACAGCAACGCAGTCGAGCGCAGTGCTCGAATCTGTAAAATCATAAGTCTTGCCATTTGCGAACTTGTAAGTTTTTGCCATTGTCTACTCCTTAATCACTTGTGCGGTTCCCTCGTTACCGACCCGCAGAACACCTTGGGGGCGTGGGATACGGATGCTACGGGCGCGACACCGGGAAGACGAGCTGCCCGTAATAGTAGCTATCCGCTACCCGATTTACGTACACCGAAATCAGTCCATTTCGGTCAACCATCAGCTGGCCTGACATGCTGTCTTCGCCTCTGTAACGGAGCGGCGCGATATAGGCGCCGCTATCATTGTGCGAACTGTTACTCGCGACGCCGAGAGGCTTGAGGCCGTCTGGCAGCGTCCCTATCTGGGTGAACGTATTCGCCGTCTTCACGTTAAGGTAGTCGGTCGAGACGATGCAGATACCCCCTTCGACGTAGCACGTGAGGCTCTCGCCGAGCCGGAATTGCTTCCGAGATACGGAATTGGCTAGGCTTCCAAGCTCTCCACCGACTGTTGTAGCGGTCGAATTTGAATTGGAAATGGTGTTTCCTTTTGCAATCGCGCCAGTCACCCTACGGAGAACACCGGCCACAACGACGTATTGACCAGCGGTGTACGCCTGCGATGCCGTGGTCGAGGATTCGACCGCAGCGCTCGGAACGATTTGGCGCTGAAGCGAAATGCTGTTTGAGTTGTTGATAGTGAAAGTGCTCGTTGTGTTGTCGGTGTATACGATTGTGTAGGTATCGACGGATTCCGTGCTAGCGGTCTTGACAATTTTCGTGATGCCGCGCCCGTCCTTGCCCTTCACGTTTCCGATGATGATTTTCGCCATTCTATCCCTCCTAAATTATATAATAAACGTTTCCAGTGCTTTTATCATACTCGAATTTGGGAGCGGTGCTTGCTGCGTCGCTGTAATATGCGACAAGATTGCCAGCGTCATCTACACCAAGCGAGAAAAGGCCGGAAATGGGAACGGTTATACCGGCGTCTCCCTTGTCTCCCTTTGCACCTGTGTCTCCCTTTTCTCCCTTTGCGCCAGTGTCTCCCTTTGCGCCTGTGTCTCCCTTTGCGCCC
>ERZ824575.873-NODE-873-length-33560-cov-15.364572_pt1 | contig 33560 bp, 27 predicted proteins | sample MGYA00519470_ERZ824575 | MGnify/ENA primary metagenome ERZ824575 (study PRJEB31778, sample SAMEA3449170) | human gut metagenome | biome: human gut; feature: human-associated habitat; material: faeces | place: United Kingdom | collected 2010/2012 ...
AGTAACAGTTCCATAAAAGTCATTTTACATCCCCCATTTTGGCTCGCAGCTTTTTAATACTTCTGTAATAGGCAGATGCCACTCCTTTTTCTTTGAGTCCCGTTTCTTGAGCAATTTTCTTAAAGGGCTTTCCTTTCAGGACATACTCCGTGACAACAAGCCTCTCTTTGAGACTTAATTGCTGCATAGCAGCCATCAGTTTTTCATTTTGCGGCTCCATTCTGCTCCACATATCATACCCGGCGGTTCTAAATTCGGATTGTTCTGCCTCCTTTTTAGTTCGGTTTTCTTTTTCATGCTCTCTCTGTTTCTTCTTTATGTAGGATTGGCGCTTTCGTTTTACCGCCAAAAGCACATAAGCAGTAAATTGGTTTTGGCATATATCATCCTCGGATATGCCATCGTTCCTTTTTATCATTTCTGTACTCCCATCATTTTTTCTTCGATGGGAATACTGGTGGTGAACGACAGCGACAAAGAATCTTGTCGAATTGAAAATTGACACACGCAAATTCTTCAGTATATGTCCACCTGTGTGGAGCATATACCGTCAGGATTCGCATGTGGCAGCGGTAATTCCATTTCGTTTTTCGCGTGGAATTGCCAGAGTTATTCATTCGACAAACTCATAATGCGGTTCTCCGTATAGAGGAAAAGCCTATTAAGTTATAGGCAATGGGTCATAACTGCATTTTGAGAAAAGAGATATTTAATATATCTCTCACTTTTGAAATCTCTAGCACACCTCCAAAGGCAAAAAAGGAGAGGCTTCAAAAGAGCCTCTCCTTAACACGTATTTAAAGACCATCAGTAATGTTCTGAACCGTATGAATTGCCTATGCAGAGGATTTTGCGTTCATGTACATTTTTTTGCGTATAGGCAAATTTCTTGGACTTTTATAGGCAACTGTGTTATTTTAATTACAAATTCATGCTTAGTTTTCTGACTTCAGGCAGCATTCAATTCTTATTAACTTCTTATAGCGTTCATTTTATCAGCGGTGAAAGATTAGCGCCACAAAAATGTTGTAAACGCAAAAAACATGACACGGACGCAAAATGTAAAAGATGAAAATGCTCTCCCTCGCCCCATTGAACGTGGTATATAAAAAGAAATCTATTGACAAAACCCGGAGGATTCGTTATTTTGAAAACATACCCCAAACAAAGGATTGGCAGTCGAGCCTATATAGGAGAGAGTATGGTCAAGATTCTTATTTGTGACGATGATCCTACATTCGCGCAGTCAATGTTCAAAAGGATACTATCATTGCCAGCCTATACCAGCAAATCCATGAAATTGAGCTGCTTAACTGATATTGCTGAAATGAATGCTGACACTATCGCGCAATATGACATTCTATTTCTCGATATTGACCTTGGTAAAGAAAGCGATATTGACCTTGCAAGAAAGATGCGCAAGATGAATCCGGAAGCCGTATTGATCTTCGTGACAAATTTCAGCGAATATGCCCCTGAAGGGTATGAAGTGGATGCCTTTCGCTATCTTGCCAAATCCGAGTTGGAAAAGAAGCTGCCAACCTATTTTGAAGATGCACTGGCAATGTGCCGCACCCGGCAGCGAAAAGTAGAGATTCTCTGTGAGGGTGAGAGTGTGCCTATTCCGGTTCAATCTCTTGCATGGATAGAAAGTCAGGGGCGCGAACAGTATCTCCATTTGGTAGGCGGATGCCGTGAGCAGCTAATTACCCGATTAACTATGACGCAGCTTGAGGATTTGCTTGTTCCTCATGGATTTTTGCGTATCCACAAAAGTTATCTTGTAAATATGGCGTATTTACAGTCTTTTCAAAGCACAAGTGCAGTTCTGACAATCGGTCAAACGCTTCCTGTGGGGGCTCGTAGTTATCGCGACAATAAGCAAAAATTTGTAAGATGGCAGGCGCAGCAACTATGGTAGTAATTTGGGGAAATATTCTCAGCTTTATAGGCAATGTGGTTGCGCTGGCAGTCGAAGTCCTTGTATTTAACGCTTTCTTCCCTCGTAATGAAAGCAGAAAAAGTCAATGGCTTTGTATTCTCTTGTGGTGGGCCATTGCTACATTTTTGTCTCTATCCGTTGGTACAAAATTGGGATACACACTCAAAATGCTTCAAGAAGTCGCTTTAATATATTTGTTTTGTGCTTTTTTGTACCAAAGTCACTGGGATCGGAGGCTATTTATCGTTGTAACGGTCTATTCTGTTTTATTTTCTTACAGTCACTGGTTTGATGAACTATGTATGCGTATTAGCGGATTTACCTACGAAGAATATATATGGAATGTTCCGCTCTATTCTATATTCTTTTTTCTCCGTTGTTCGTTTATCTTAGCATTTGCATTTCTGATAAATAAGTACCACAAACCGCTACATGCAAGAACACAACCAAGGGCTTGGGTCCCCTTATCCGCTGCTTTTCCTGTTTGCACACTGCTTGTGCTCAGGCAGGTATATACCTCCCCGGAAGAACAACGTGTATGGCAGATTTGTCTGTTGATTCTCGATCTTGTTGATATTGCCGCTTTGCTTTTGTTAGACTATCTTGAAGAAAACGCGGAAAATCGTGAGAAGCTGATTGCTGCCAACGAACGCGCCCACGTTCAGGACGAAAATATACAGGCTCTGAGTCAAGCATATGCAGGGCAAAGAAAAATGACGCACGACTTCCGAGCCAACCTTTCGACTTTATCTGAATTGTTGGAAAGTGAACGCGTTGACGATGCCAAGGAATTCCTTTCCGAGTTGAATGTACGTCAAAGTGAGCAAATTTTGCTTGTTAACAGCCATAATGCTGCTATTGATGCTGTTCTAAACCAAAAGGGATATATTGGGAAGAAGCAAGGCATTGATATGCGATTTCGTGTCAATGATCTTTCTGCGCTGAAACTTCCTCGTGTAGATGTGACCATTGTGCTGGGCAATTTAATTGATAATGCCATGGAAGCCTGTGCAGGCTTGTCCGAGCAAAACCGCTGGGTCAGCATTCAGATCCTTTACAGCGAGAATATGCTTTCTATTTTAATTATCAATCCCAGTAATGTCGTTCAGATCAATGACGGTCATATTCCTACAACCAAGCAAGACCCCTTACTTCATGGCTTCGGCATTGGGAACGTCAAAGACATTTTAGAAAAGTATCATGCCGAGTACCTTTTCACTTATGATGACGGACGATTTATTTTTAGCGCAGACTGGCCTGATATAGCTGAACCATCTGTGAACACATCAATTCTCTCATAACCAATATTGCTTTTTAATCCTCTGTGCAGGACAACTCGCACAGAGGATTTTTGCATTCATGCACATTTTTTTGCGTATACGCAGGTTTAGTGGACTTTTGTAGAAAACTGTGCTATTTTAATGCCAAGATAACGCACAAGTTACAACCGTTTCCTACTCCGTATTAGGCATCGGCGCGCAGATGCTGAAATATCGTCCGAACATCAACTCTATTAAATCCATTAGATTGGAGGCTTATGATAGACATTCAAAAGGAAGTTCATACGGGATTTAATTGCCATTAGACCAGCGCAAGTGAAACACTAATGACCTGTCAAAGGCATCGTCTCAAAGCACAGTGTTACACTTGCGCTGGTTTGTTTGCATTTAGCAACTTTTGTAAAGAAAGGTTTTAAGGAAACATGAAATTCATTTATAAGTTGTTGTCTTTAAGTTTGGCTATTGCTTGCCTTAGTGGATGCAGCGCGGCCAACACTGAAATTGCATCCTCGTCAGCCGCTACTGCCACAGTGACCCCTACTACTGACTCTACAGAAGTTTCCGCTTCCAACAATGTTTTTACATCTGCAGGGGACGGTTTATATGTTACCACTGACTCCGGAATCTATGAACTGCAAACAGTGTTTCCGGACTCTGCAAACATATTTTATACTGATGCCAATACAAAGGAACGCATTTTCTTATGCGCGAACCCCAATTGTACACATGCAGATGAAAGCTGCCCCAGTTACATAGCTACACCTTCAGCGATGTTTCCGCCTATGCTTTTGCGTGTTGGCGATCAGCTTTTGGTCGTCTTTACTGAAGCCACCGACTCCAGTAACCCACATGGGATGCTGATGAATATGGATGGTTCCAATCGTCGAACCGTATTTGAACTCGCATCCAATCAATATATGCAAGGCGGCTTTTGCACCTCTGGGAATGATCTCTATTTTGATCTTTACGAGATTAATGATAGCGGGAACGTCACATATCAGCTGTGGTATGTGAGCTTCGAGAATGGAACTTCTGAAAAATTGATGGACTTGGGATCCGATAGCGACCACTATTCTTTGTGCGATGGGGCAAACAATGAGCTGTGTTTCAACCATGTTTCTTCCGACGGAATCAGTTATTGCATGTATAATCCACAAAGCAAAACAATATCAGATCCGTTTTTTGTTGACAGTAGCGTGAGCGGAAATTCGATGATTCAAGACGGATACCTCTTTGTCCTCGATGAGCAGGCGAGCTCTGTTCAAAGAATCCGTTTATCAGATAAAGAGCAAGCGAGTGCTTCTTTTACGGTAAAAGAAGGCTTCGGTGCTCCAAGTATGCGGTATCTATTTGATGGGAATCTAATGATTACCGAAGCACAAACGACGGCATCTGATATACCGACCGATGGATCGTATGGTGTGTGCTCTTACATTCTGGATTTTGGCACACGTAATTGTACAGAATTCACATTGCAAACCCCATACAATAATCGTCCGGTATATGTGTTGACAACCATTGGTGACGCTTGTTATGTTGCCACAGATTATAAAACGTATACTCCTACCTCTGTTTCTGAAGACGGTACAGTTTCCAACTTCGATTATGTTGCTAACATATACGCCTTCATCACAAAGCAGGATTATATAAATTCAAATCAAAACGGCTATTCAATGGTTAAAGACGCATTCGAATAATTCTACCTATTGTTAAAATTTCATAGGTAAATTTGGATTGTAATTATGAGGCATACCTTTACACTTGATTCAATTCACAAAACATATATTTCGCAAATTTCTCTGTTTACACTCAGAAAAAATGCACAGCCACAAGTGAAAAAAGCTCTGTCAGGGGTGTCAATTACACTAACGCCAGGACTTTACGGATTGCTTGGGCCAAATGGAGCAGGAAAGTCTACTTTAATTCACATCATCACAGGCACTCTTGCTCCTGACTCCGGTGAAGTCCTCTGGTGTGGTAAGCCCGCATCGGGTATCACCTTCCGCCGCATTCTTGGCTATATGCCACAGCAGCAGGGGCTGTATGACAGTTATACCGGGCGGCGCTTTCTTGCCTACATGGCCGCCTTGAAAGAAATTCCTCGAAAAGCTGTTGCAGCCGAGGTAGATCGCGTAGCAGCCGCTGTAAATTTGACCGCTGAGTTGGACAAGCGCCTTTCTGCCTATTCCGGCGGCATGAAGCAGCGCCTGCTGTTGGCATCCGCCCTGCTTGGAGATCCGAAACTGTTGATTTTAGACGAACCAACGGCAGGTCTTGACCCGAAAGAGCGCGTCCGTCTGCGCGAGTTGCTGGCAGATATGGCTAAGGATCGAATCATCCTTGTGGCAACACATGTTGTTTCGGATGTGGAAACGGTGGCAACCAAAGTTATTTTGCTGCGTGCTGGCAAGATTGTGGATGCTGCGCCCGTGCCGGAGCTTATTGAAAAATATGCTCCCGGCCAAGGGCTGGAAGATGTGTACCTGAACGTGTTTGGTGAGGGAGACGGTAAATGAGCCTATTTTTTGCTGAACTCCGCAAAGTCTGGGGCAGCAGAGTGTTCCCGGCTCTGTTGGCTATACTGGCGGCCTCCAATCTCCTACTGCTGTGGATGGGTACTCGCCCCACAGCCAAGCAGCCTCCTGCATCAGCCTATCGCGCAGTAGGTACCGAGCTTTCCGATAAAACCATGGAAGAAAAGGGAGCCTATCTTCACAATAAATACACTGAGATAGAAAGCCTTGTAAAAATCGGGCAGTATTATCGGGAACTGGCTTACGGCGGCTATGGGCTCACTCAGTATCGGCAGGACAACGCCGCTATGTTCGATGCCTATGAACAAGAGTACACAGATAAGACCTATACTCTGTTCACGGATAACTTGAACACAGAGTACCGCCTGTTCAGCCAGCTGCAAAGCGAATATGACACCGTGGCGGCCTACAGCGACTTTCTGGATGGCGTTCAGACCAAGGCATCCCAACTGTCCGGCATCTCAATTTTTCAAAACGACCGTACCGGGTACGATTTGAAAAACATCGAATTGACCGCACAGGTTTACGCCGGACTAACGGAGACACCCATAGACTATTACCCGCAGAAAGGTCTGTACACAGCCATCAGCTATGCGTTCACCGACCTTATCCTGCTGGCATCTATGCTCTTACTTGCGTTGATTCTTGTGCGCCAAGAGCGCGACAGCGGATTGCTAAGTTTAATTCGCAGTCTTCCCGGTGGACGGCTGAAAACGGCCATTGCAAAGCTGGCGGCATTTTCTGCCAGCTTATTGGTCGTTCTGATGGTGCTGTATGGGGTCAACCTCGCATATTGCTCGGCATCGTTCAGCTTGGGGCCTATGAATCGCACGATTCAAAGTGTTCCCGCATTGATGCGCTGCACAATGCAGATTACAGTTGGGCAATACCTACTTCGGTTTTTGCTTGCAAAATGGGCTGGTGCGTTTGTGATGGGGCTGTGGGTCATGCTGGCCGCCCTTATCGCCAAACGAGCTGTGGCCGGCTGGATTGGCGCGTTGGCGCTGCCTTTGGCGATGTACGGTATCCGTACTGCGATTCCAGCCACGAGCCATTTGAATGTCATAAAGTATGCCAATATGGTAAGCCTGCTGCAAACCAATGAACTGCTGGGAAATTATCGGAATCTGTTCTGGTTCGGCAACCCCATCAGTCTCCCAATGGTAGAGTGGGTAACTGCCGCTGCTTTAGGCAGTATCTTGTCCGTGGCATTCTGTACTGTTTTTACAAAGGCACAGCTGCTGCCAGCTGCCAAACGTAGTCTGGCACTTCCATTCCGTCACAAAACACACGCAACCTCTGTCACTCATGAAGAAGGCAGAAAGCTGTTACTGATGAATGGTGCAGCAGTATTCTTGGCTGCATTTCTGGCATTCGGCATCTATCAAGGCGTAACGGCAGAAAGCTACATAGACGCGGACGAAATCTACTACGCTTATTATATGAAGCATATTTCCGGGCCGTGGAGCGAAGAAAGCCGCGACTGGCTGAAAGAGCAACGTAATGAGTTTGCTCCCATGCTGGAAGTGCAGAAACGCGTCAACCGTGGCGAATTGAGCAGCGAAGCACTACTGGCCTACAATTCCTTGCAGCAAAAATATTCTGCCTATCAGCGCGTTCTTCAATCCAACATTAGTTACTACCTCAAGGAGAATCCCGGTGCGTGGCTTGTTTATGAGACCGGCTACAAGAAACTGTTCGGCTTTACCGGCACAAGTGATGTGCAAGATACACTTTTAGCAGGATTGCTGTGCGCCCTATGCTTCAGCGGTCTATTTGCAATGGAGCGCAAGGGCGGTATGGATGAAATTCTGGCATCCACCCCTTTGGGCCGGAAATACACTGTGAAAGCAAAGCTGCGGCAAAGCACTGCGGTTGCGGCAGTAATAGCTTTCGGAACTGTTTTGCCTCATCTATGGCAGGTCCTGCGCGACTATGGCCTTCACTCTTTGCTGGGACCGGCAATGAGTATTTCCGACTTGCAGGCTGTTCCGAAGTTTATAACTTTATCGGATTTGCTGCTCTTTTGGCTGATTTGTCGCTTTGCTGCCTGCCTGTGCATGAGCCGAATTACTCTATGGTTGGGACAGAAATTGGGAAATCTGCTGCCTACATTGTGTATCAGCGCTGTCTCGTATTGTCTGCCTGCGTTGCTTAGCCTCTCCGGAATGAAAAACGGGATTGAGTGGCTGGGGTTCTATCCACTATTCCATGCTGCAGCCCTCTGGCAAAACCAAGGATATACCGCTGACGGTGAAAGTTATAATGCAATGTGGATTCCGATTTTTCTGGTATGCGCCGCATTCTTCCTCGCATGGGCGATTGGTCAGGCCCTTATTGACGATTATGACATGATAGGTGTTCCAGATGAAGTACTATAAAAATCTGTCCATCGATGAAAGCGATTTCTCCGTTCAAAGGCAAGGTTGCCGCATTCACCTGACGACCACAGAATATCAGCTGTTCATTACGCTGCTCGACCATTCCGGGCACATCTGCTCCCGAAACTTTCTGCTGGCATCTGCATGGAATATCACAGTACCGATTCAAACGCGGACGGTCGATGTGCATATCGCAAAGCTGCGGAAGAAACTGGATTTAGGCCCGGATGATTTGAAAACCGTAATGGGACGGGGGTATGCGCTTTCTATGCACGAAAGCTGTAGAGCCAATCGCTCATTATGAACGTCTCATTATAACAAAAAGGGGGCGCATTGCATCTATACAGCTGTCGTTGATCCGCATGTCCAGATGCAAATGTTTTCCCGTGGCACATCCTGTGTGGCCGACGTAGACAATGCTCCGCCTGTATTACACCTGCTGAACGGCGGTGATGCAGCCGCCGTAACAATGTGTATACCTAAATCGTTCAACACTTAACACAAAAATATTTTCGATTTCGGTTTACATTTGCAGATGATTTTTCTCTTTTTCCTTTCAAAGGGGGAAGAAGAGAATGAAATCATCTCTTTATACTTGCATTCAAGATATTCAAAATGGTGACCGTGAGCAGGCACTCGCTCTTTTGGAGAAATTTTCTCCTCTGCTCAAGAAATATGCATTCTTCATGCAATCAGAGGATGCGTTGCCGGATTTTCAATGTTTCTTACCTGCGTTTTCCAAGAATTTACAACTCGACAAGTTGACCATGAGCACAGATGGTGCTATTATTAGCTATATCAACAAGGCAATATATCATCATTATATCGCACTTTCTAAGGAGAAGCGTCATCAGCTTCCCACTGTTTCGATTGAAATCCAAACGGACTATGATCCTTTGCAGTTCGACACCGCATTCAGCAAATCCGATACATACAATAATCTCTTGCTGCTTGATCTTAAACGTGCGCTAAGTACCGAAGAGTATCATGTCATTTATGACCATTACTTCCGTCAATATAGCATCCAAGAAATCGCCACAAGCGACAATAAGTCTCGACAGGCCGTAAACAAATGTAAAAAGACCGCACTGGAGAAGTTACGTCATTATTGGGAAATCAAGCAATAATTATTAAGTATCATCACCCTTTATTTAGTTTTCCATCAGGCTGGATGGCCCTCTACTGCAAGAAGTTCACTTAAGGATAGAAGCGGATAATTGACGTTCGGGCAATCTTTAGCCGGCCCGATTCCAGCCACCAGAAAGCCCCCATTGAGGGCGGCTTTCACACCTGCCTCTGCATCTTCAACGACAAGGCAATCACTTGGCTTCTGGTGCAGCTTTTCTGCCGCCAGCAAAAAGACCTCCGGATCTGGTTTTGAATGTGAAATTTGATTTCCATCTACAATAGCATCAAAGAACTTTCCAATCCCAAGTTTTTCTACAATAAGCGGTGTATTCTTGCTTGAAGATCCGATAGCCATCGGGATATGGACGGCATGTAGCTTTTCCAGCACTGTCCATGCACCATCTGCCAAATCCTTTGAAGTTATGTTTTGTAGCAGTTCTCTGTAAATATTGTTTTTCTTTTCCGCAAGCAGAAATTTTTCCTGCTCGCTATAACAGACTGGCGAATTGCGCAGGATTAGTTTGAGACTCTCCATCCGCGAAACGCCTCGCAGCTGGTTATTGACTTCTCTATTAAAAGGAATATGCAATTCATCAGCTATGGCTTTCCATGCCATATAGTGATATTCATCTGTATGGCACAGAACACCATCTAAATCGAAAATAATAGCGTTCATAGGCAAATCCTTTTGACTGCAAATAAACAGCCTCTTGCTGTGTGCTAAAGCCTCTTGCGGTCAGCAAAAATGGTGAATTTGAACGGTTTCTGCTCCAGTTCCTTCCACGCGGACCTTTTCGTTTTTCCACTCGCAGGTAAGAACCGACTTATTTGTGGTGAAAGTACTTTTGCCTGCCGCTCCAGCGACAAGCAGAATCAGTTTAGAATTAAGATTCTGAGAAACTGGATTGCCAAGTGAATCCATGCCATCAGCATGCAGAGGAACTGCATAGCCGCCGCGGATAAAAACAGGAAATTTCATATCTGCCGTCGTAAAAATTGTCTGGCAACCATGATAGCATTTCCCCGTAAAAAAGGCGTACCATTCACCCTCCGGCAGATAGACTTCTCTTGCAGTCTGGTTTTCTTCCAGCAGCGGTGCAACAAGGATAGCATCCCCCAGAAGGAATTCGTCCTCAACTTGGCGAGCGGCTTTGTCCTGCGGCCATTCGTACACAAGAGGACGCATCATTGGGACTTTCTCTGCTGCGCACTTAAATGCAGTTGCCGTCAAATAGGGCTGCAAATTCATTCTGAGCCAATGCCAAAAACGCATTTCCGTCACGAATTCAGGAGAATTATAGACTGCTGCCATATTCCACGGGCTGCGTTCATTGTTTCCCTCGCCGCCAGGCATCAATTCTTTGAACTGACCGCCATCGGGTTCAGAATGCCATTGCATAATTGGCGTAAAACACGCCAGCATCGTTGCACGGCGATAGAGATCCAACGTCGGAAGCGGGCCTGCAAACCCGGCAAGATCAAATCCCCAGAACAGAATGCCGCTTAAAGCTGCACTAAGCCCTGCGGAAAGGACATGCCGCAGTTCATCATTTGTGGACTGCTGATCCCCGCCCCAATGGCACGGTGTTGTATGCTGTCCCATATAGCCTGCACGGCTGAAAAGGACATGGTTATTGCCCAAAAATTGGGTATATGCCTTCGTGTATTGCTGCGGATAGCAGTTGCGGCTTTCCTTGCCCGTACTGCCGTCATAAAAGGAGACTTCATCTGTGCAAACAAATTCGCCACCATCGGTTTTGAATCCATCTACGCCCATGTCAAGCAGGTACTGTCTTTTCCCGAACCATGTTTTGCAAGTTTCAGGATTTGTAAAATCAGGGATCATCGAGCCGGGGAACCAATGTCCTTCCGGAATCTTATAGGGTGTCCCATCCAAGTTATGAATACACAGGGAGCGTTTTACTGCATCCTCCCGATCCAAATCATTCTGATGATTTCCGATTTCATCATCGCCTTGCTGCTTATACACCGGGACCTGCCAGAGCACCAGATGAAGTCCTGCCTTATGCAGCTTTTCAATCATTTCTTGTGGGTTCGGCCAATAGGCGCTTTCCGAATAGTCAAAGTCACCTACTGCAAAAGGCGCTCCGTTCGGTTTTTCCTTATATTTGGCACCATTAAAAATGTAAAAGGTTGCTTCATCGCTCCATGCTTCAAGAACCAGAACAGTAGCTGGGAATTGATACTTCTTCAGAAGTTCAATCTGCTTTTCCGTTTCTTTTTGCGTGTTCCAATGGTTTGCAGAGATCCACGGCCCGAAGACCCAGTCAGGCGGAAGAATCGCAGGCCCGGACAAAGACATATATTCAGAAATTAGTTTTTCAGGCGTTCCTGCGTTGAATATAAACTTACAATTGCCGGGCGCATGAACCGTTATGACGTTTTTCTGTGTGAAATCGAATATCAATGTGCCACCAGACAATGTACAGAAAGAGAACCCTGTATCCGTGAAAAAGAACGGCGAGGGACAATAGCTTTTATCCCCTTGATTACAGAACTTTTCTTCCACCTCGATTTTCACGATGCGGTCATTCTGGTTGAGTCCATTATACCGTTCACCCATTCCATAAACTGCTGAATACATAAGACTCATGGTGAGCAGTTTTGTCTGTTCATTCCAGCATATAGAAGCCACCTGACCGTCTACTGGCATGTTCAGATTGGCATCGTTCTTATTAGGCTCCCACTCAATCATATACTTTTATCCTTTCACGCCGCCAACCGTAAGGCCTTCTTTGAAATACTTCTGCGCAAAAATATAAACGATCAGAATCGGAATAATCGAAATCAGTGCGCCAGCCATTGTCAGGTTGTACTGATTCTTGTACTGGCCGGATAATGTGCTCAACAGCAGCGGAAGCGTAAATTTGCTTCTTTCGCTCAGCAAAACCAACGGCAGCAGGTAATCATTCCACATGTCCATAAATGCAAGGATTGCCAGCGTTGCCATAGCGCTGCCGCTCATGGGCAGTATGATTTTGAAAAAAATGCGCCACATGCTCGCGCCATCAATAACAGCAGCTTCAATATAGGCATCGTTGATCGTCATCATTTTCTGCCGCATCATAAAAATGGCAAAGGCATTAAACAGCTGCAACAGCATAAACGCATTTAAGCTATTGGTAAGGTGCATATTCGTCATGATAATGAACAGTGGAATAAAAGTGATCTGCGACGGAATCATCAGCGCCGTAACATAAATGCCAAAGACCGCATTACGTCCCTTGAACGGAATTTTTGTCAGTGCAAATGCAGCCATCGCGGCACACAGAAGCCGCACTGCCGTGCAAAGAATAGACACGTAAAAGCTGTTGAAGATAGAGCCCACAAATTCCGGCATAGCAAAAAGTTTTTTGTATGCATCAAGTGTCGGTTCTTTTGGGATCCACTCCACGGGAATGCTCATAATAGCGCCGCGGCCTTTTAAGCTGGTGATAATCATCCAATAAAACGGGATGCAGACAATTATGGCCATCAACAATCCCAGTACATAAAATGCCACTTTTCCAATGATTCGTCTTTGTTTCAGCCCTGTCAAAGAAGATGTTTTAGCGTTAGTCATCGTAGTTCACCCACTTGTTCTGAAGTTTCATCTGAACCATTGTCAGAAGCAGCAAAATCGCAAACAGAATCCAGCTATAGGCGGCAGCCGTACCCATTTCATAGTAACGGAAGCCGCACTTATAAATGCGTTCAACCATCACCATTGTCGAGCCAAGCGGGCCACCATCGGGGGTCATGATCATAATCTGCGTAAACAGCTGGAAGGAGTTAATCAAGCTGATAATCAAGACAAAGAAAAGCGTAGGAGTCAGCAATGGCAATGTAATTCTTGTAAACTGTTTGATTTTGCCGGCACCGTCGATTGCCGCCGCATCGTAGTATTCCTGATTGATTCCCTGAAGGCCAGACATCAGCATAAGGCCAAAGTACCCCATATCCTTCCAGACCGAGGCAAGAACGATTGCGGGCATTGCCCACTTTGAGCTTTGAAGCCACGAGGGCCCCTCAATTCCGAACAAGGCCAGAATATTGTTAATAGCACCATACTCAGGACTAAGAACCCATTTCCAAATCAATGCGCCCGCAACCCATGAGGTGATAACCGGGATATAGTAAAGAACGCGGAAAATTCCAACACCCTTTACATGACTGTTCAAAATGAGCGCTACAATCATGGAGGCAATAAGCATCAAAGGAATGTAGAGGATCACAAATTCCAGCGTGTTTCCAATCACCTGATAAAACTCTTTTGATGTGAGAATTTCCTTATAGTTCTCGATCCCTACGTAGAATCGATCCATGAATCCGCTAAAATCACTGAACAATGTCAGTTCGCTCAATCCATCCCAACTGGTCAGGCTGACAAAAATTTGCATAATCATTGGGATGATACTGAACACAACAAAACCAGCCAAACTTGGAAGCAAAAATGGTAATGCTGTTTTCCAGCTTGCCAATCGGGAATTTTTCATATTCTATAAACCCTCCGATAAAAATACGGGGACAGGCTCCCGCCTGCCCCCGTCAAACTATTTACTTGGTCAAATCGATTTTCTGTTCGCACTCAGCCTGCATATCCTTCAGCGCCTGCTCCGGGGTGACAGTGCCGGCGGCCGCAGCGCTCAAATGCTGACCAACGATGTCCTGCAGCTCTGCATACTGGGTGATAACAGGAGGAGTCACAAGGTAATCAAGGCTCTTAAAGACCGCTTCGCGATTTGCCGGAGGAGTCTTTTCTTTGTACTGAGCGATGATATCCTCGTCCTGAACCGGAGGCAGCTCCCAGCCTGCGTCCAGGCGAATCTGCGTTGCTTCACGGTTGGAGGAAATGTAGGTGATGAACTTAACGGCTTCATCAGCAACCTGAGAATCTTTGGAAACGACATAACCGTTGGAGAAGAAGTGCGTAGCCTTCTGAGTGTGACCAGGTTCAACAACGATATCCCAATCGAAGTCGCAATTGCTCGTATATTCGGGGAATGCCCAAATACCCGTCACAATCATGCCAAGGCGGCCAGACTCAAACAGGTCCCAGTCACCCATGCCTGCCATCTGCTCCTCGGTGGGCATAACATTGGTTTTCTGCTGCATGTCAACCATGTACTGCAGCGTTTCAATGTTTTCCGGGGTATCCATCGTGAACTCCGTAAAGTCATCATTGAAAAGGCTGCCGCCGTTCTGCTTAACGGTCTTATAGAACTCGTTGAAGGAAATGGGATGATAATAGCCAAAGATATTATCACCCAGCGCACGGATTTTCTCCGCCGCAGCCATTGCATCCTCCCACTTCCAGTCGTCCGTGGGATAGTCGATACCGGCCTGATCAAACAGATCCTTGTTGTAAATCAGCACAACATTCGAGAAGCTATCAGGAACGCCATACTGTACGCCGTCAGCGCTGAACGCTTTCAGGGCCATATCGTTGTAGATAGAGGTGTCGATGCCGTCTTTGGTCAGGATGTCATCCAGCGGCATCAATGCGCCTTTCTTTGCGTAGGAGACGAAATTCTGGTAATCCAGTTCAAAAACATCGGGAGCCTGGCCACCGGAAACCTTCGCCGTCATCTGCGTAAAGTAGTCGTCATAGCCATAGGTCTGCAGGTCGATGGTGACATTGGGGTTTTCTTTCATATAGTTGTCAACCATCTGCTGCAGATACTGCTCGTTGTCTCCGGACCCGGAGTACTGTGCAAACGTGATTGTCACAGGCTCATTAGAAGCCTCCGATGCTGCCGTGCTTTCCGTAGAAGCTGCATCAGAAGAGCTTGCCACGGTACTTGCAGACGAGGCTGCAGAACCACAGGCACTGAGTGCAAGCATTGCGGCCATCGAGCATGCCATGTAAGAAATCGCCTTTTTCATTGTTTTTCCTCCTTGTATAAGTAGTGGAACACTTGATTTTTTGCTCTTCTTCGCTTACACTTATTATAGAAGAGCAATAAGACGCTCTTTGGATTTGGGCTGCACAGACTTTGGACGGTTGGTGCAGTCCTTTTTTATTCCTCCCCTCTCATATCTCGAACGGATTCCCGGCGAGAAAGGCTAACCGGAATAATAACCTCTCGCTTTGTCATATCCGCGTCTTGAATGTTATCTAAAAGCAGTTCAACTGCTTTTTCACCTTTTTGAGAAATTTCTTGGCGAACCGTTGTCAGCCCTGGTGTCAGGTATTTAGAAATTTCCAAATCGTCAAATCCAACGATAGAAATATCATTGGGGACCGAAACTCCCTGTTCGTAGAACCCCTTCATAGCTCCAATAGCTAAGATATCTGCGGTAGCAACTACTGCTGTGACATCCTTGTTTTCATTGCACAGTTTACGTGCAAGCTCGATGCCACTATCGTAATCAACTTTGCCTTCATAAACAAGCGTGGAATCATATGGGATTCCGGCTTCTTCCAGTGCCTGTTGGTAGCCGCAGAGTCTTTTCTTTATGACACCGTTTTCTTTGATCTGACCGCAGAAAAAAGCAATTTTTTTATGCCCATATCCAATCACATGATTGGTAGCCAGATAACTTCCATAGGCATCATCAATTCGTATGCTATGGTAATAGTGATCGTTACAGTAGCTGTCAATCAATACAATGGGGATTTGTGTTTTCTTCATTTGACGGTAAAAGTCATCCGGGTACATACCGATAACAATAATTCCGTCAAGGTTTCTCTCTTTAGCCAAAGTTAAGTAGCTTTCATTTACATCCGTGGCTGAAATAATCACATGATAGCCATGCTGTCTTGCGTGATACTCAATGCTGCCAACGATTTCACTGTAAAAATCATTTTGCAGCATCAGTTTGCTGCCGGGCTCGGTCTGTGGAATGACAATTCCAATCAGCTTTGAATCTCTACTGGACAGGCTTCGCGCACTGAGATCGGGAACATAATTCAAATCCCGAATCGCATCGTACACACGGGTCTTGGTCTGCTCGGAGATTGATTTCTTGTCATTCAAAACATAAGACACCGTAGCCGTACTGACTTGGGCACGCTCTGCCACATCTTTTAGTGTTGCGCGTCTTGCCATATCGACTCCACCAATCTTACGGATTTAGTTTAAGCGTTTAACTCTTTTCTCTGGCATTACAATACCACGCGGGCAGCAAAATGTCAACAGTTAATTAAATTAACCTGTTATTTATGAAAAAATATTGTTGACTATGCCGAACATTCCTGTTATATTGATGATAGTAACAAGGTTAACCGATTAATCTTATTTGTGTACTTATTTCACTTTATAAGGGGATTCACTATGGACAAGTATCTGCCAACCGGCAATGATTTCGTTTCTTTGCCCCGCATCAACGAACGAACGGGCGGGATAGAGGACATAACATTCCTATATATGGCTGCAAAAGGGCTTATAGATATTCGCGGGAGCGAATCCACACCTTTGATTCAGCCTTATGTTCATTTAGATGGCGTCGGTTCCCTCTCTTCGGCTCATCTTGCGTGGACCCGGCTTGATGATTGGCTGCCCCAGTCTACTGCACAGCTTGGCAGCCTTGAACTCAAAACCCTTTACGTGCCTCCTATTGATGAACGCGGTTTCGCAATTCAGATGACGGTTCATAATACTTCTGAAAGCGCACAAGATGTTGTTATAGGGTTAAATGGATGCTGGGCCTCCTCTTGGCACTGTGTAAACGAGGACAAGCCGTTAAGTGGTAAAGCAACTTGTTTCCGCAGTGGCTGGAACAGCAGTTTGATTTTCGAATATCATGCAGGATTCCCGATGTTTGCCTTTGCCCCTATGGCCGATGCACAAACAGATTCTTCTTTTACCTGTTCCGATGATGGCAGTATTACTTACGATTTATCCCATCACTGTACAATTGCTGCCGATGGAACAGCCTCGGTCGTATTTTATTGGGGTCTCGGTTTCGAGGAAGTTGCTGCCGCAACAAGCGCCAAAGAGATGCTTCGGCAAACTTTCGATGCAGAGATCACAAAAACAAGAACTTGGCTTCAAGAGCGTCGTGTCACCTTTAATGGTGATGCAAAGCTCACACAACTCTACAATACGAATCTGTTCTTCTGTATGTTCTTCTCAACCGGCATTACACTTGACACCGAAGAGTTGGTGCTCGTTACCAGCAGAAGCCCCCGCTACTATGTAAGTGCCGCTTATTGGGATCGAGACAGTCTGCTTTGGAGTTTCCCGGCTATTTTGGACGCCGATCCCGAACGTGCCAAAGAAATGCTTTCCTATGTATTCGGCCGACAGCGCCGAAATTTTGGCATCCATTCACGATACATTGATGGCACTATTTTGGAGCCGGGCTTTGAGCTGGACGAACTCGTTGCCCCTCTTCTGGCGCTTGAACGCTACATTAACAAAACCGACGACAAATCCATTTTGAATGATTCCGATATCGCTCAAGGCATAAGCCTCATTTTGAATCGCCTGCGGCAGCATGAAGCCGCATCTTGCAGATTGTATGATACTTTCCTGCAGCCAACAGACGATGAGCACGTTTACCCCTATATTACATACGATAATGTGCTTGTGTGGAAAGCACTTAAAGATTTGGCCCAACTCGCACCTCAATATGCACATCTTGAAAAAACTGCCGATGAAATCAAAGATGCTATTATGACGCATTGTGTCCAAAAGGACGCAGAGGGGAAACCTTATTTCGGATGGTCTATTGATTTGAACGGCAGTCACGATGTTTACGACGAGCCGCCGGGAAGTCTACAGCTGCTTCCCTTCTTCGACTTTTGCAGTCCCAATGATGAGATATACCGCAATACCGTTGCAATGATTCGTTCACCGGAATACAAATACAGCTTTGCTAACAGTCCAATCAACGAAATCGGGTGTCCACACGCACCTCACCCCTGGATCTTAAGTTTAGCTAATAGCTTGCTGTGCGGGCGCGTAGAACATTGCCGCGCCATTTTGGAAAAAATCTCTATGGACAATGGCATCGCCTGCGAAAGCGTTGATGAAGTGACTGGTTACTGCACCACCGGCGAGGCTTTCGCTACCTGCGCAGGATTCCTTTGCCATTCTATCCGTGAAGCATTACTATAAAAGAAAGAAGGATGCTTTTATGCGTCAAGACATAATTTTGAAGCCTTGGCAAATTGAGCTTACGACAAATAGCACAAATGACAGTTTTGAAGAGAGCACTTTTTTCACCGGGAACGGCCGCATGGGCATCCGTGGATATCTCCCCTTCTGGCAGGAAAAGCGCACCTTTGAGACAGGTTTGTTCGTTGCCGGCATCTTCGGTGAAATCAAACCCGGTATCACCGATTTCGTGAACCTGCCTACCCCCGTCTGGGGAAATGTCGAATGTGATGGACATCCTATTACACTTTCCTCTTCTGTATCCAGCACGCTGGATATGAAAACAGGCGTTCGCTCACAGTCTTTTTTAGCCAAAAGCGGTGAAACCATTCTAAATATTGAGCACCATGTGTTCTGCAGTATGTCCGATCCCTCACTGCTCGTACAGCGGCTTTCCTTCTCCGCATCACGCACCTCCAATATCTCGGTACATGCAGGAATTCATACTGCCTGCTGCAACTGCCCTGTTCCGGATGATCAGGTAAAAGAAAATCACGAAACCATCAAACTTGCCGAGCCCACCCAGCATGACATGTGCAAGGATTCTGTCGATTGTACTTTCTCCATTTTAGGTACCGGCTTGATTGTAAGAGAACAGATGTCTTTCCATACTTCTTTTTCAGATTCTGAAGACTATATCTCTGATGATGTCCTTGGAAAGCAGTGGTGCGGGATTTTACAAAGCGGTCAAAAGTTTGTTTTGGAGATCACCACGCGCATCACCACAAGTCGAGATATCGACCCTCTTATTGGGAGCAATGAAACCTCTGGCACTTATGATGAACTGCTTGCCAAATCCTCGCTTGCATGGGCCTCTCGGTGGAATGAGTCGGATATCGAAATTGATGGAGCTCCTGATGATCAGTCCGCTGTGCGGTACAACATCTTCCAGCTTATCACCAGCTGTTCTGCCCGTGACAGCAGCGTAAGTATCGGCGCACGCGGATTAACGCACACACGGTATAAAGGATGCTATTTCTGGGACACGGATCTCTTTATGCTGTCTTTCTTCCTGTATACGCACCCCGAAGCCGCCAAGAGCTTAATGGAATATCGCGTAAGAACCCTTCCGCAGGCAAAAGAGAACGCCAAAAAGATGAACAATGCCGGCGCTCGGTATCCTTGGATGACATCTTTCGACGGTTCTGAGCAGTGCGAAAGCTGGGACATTGGTGCCAGTGAGCTGCACATTACCGCAGATATTCCTTTCGCTATGCAGCAGTACTTTGATGCCACCGGTGATGAGAATTTTCACCTGCAAGCTATGGAAGTTTACATCGAAACTGCCCGCTTCTGGTATAGCCGCTGCATCATTCATCCTGATGGCTCTGCTGACCTCATGTTCTGCAAGGGGCCTGATGAATATTGTGGCATTACCAATAATAACCTCTTTACCAATTGCATGGTAAAGTTTAATCTTGATTTGGCCATCAAGGCAGCGCTGAAACTCAAGGAAACCGATTCCAATCGGTATTCGAAGCTTTCCCTCAGCGATGAGGAAGTCCTTGCTTGGCATTCTCTGCGAGACAATCTAAAAGAATGTCGCGATCCGCAAACTGGCCGATATTGGCCGGATGAGACTTTTACTCGGCTAGAGCCCGTAGACATTAAAACGCTCAAAACCGATGACGGTGCCAGCTATCATCATGTTTGCTTTGACCGTCTGCAAAGGTATCAAGTTATCAAGCAGGCTGATACGCTGCTTCTGATGTCCCGGTTGCCTAAGAAGTTCACTCCCGAAGAGCGTCTGAACGCATGGGAAGATTTCGAGCCGTGCTGCTTGCACGATTCCACGCTGAGCTTCGCCAGCCATGCACTTTTTGCTGCACAAAACGGCCTGCAGGAAGCTGCCGAAAAATACTTCAAAAAAGCGCTGTATCTCGACCTACACGAAATCATGAACAACACCGGAAAAGAAGGTCTTCATCTTGCCTGCTTGGGCGAAACGTGGTCAAGTATCTTCTTTGGCTTCTTGGGAGCGAACTTTGATGGAGATACTCCAGCTTTCTCCCCTGCATTGCCATCCGGGTGGAAGGCGCTGAGGATGAATTTTTATTGGCGGGGAAAGTTCTATCGGCTTATGGTCTTTGAAGGACGTTATTCCATTTCGAGAATTTGACTTGCATTCCGTTTAATAATAATTCAAGGTTCTCCATATAATTAATTCAAATAATATGCCCTATAAGGCTCAAAATCGTCAGCTATTACGAGCCTTATAGGGCAATTTCTTTTTACCCTTTTATTTTCTTAATCAAATATCATCGTTAATTTATACGTTCCGAGGTTTAGTTTTATCATTATTTTTCTACTTTAATATCATTTGTATAGCCCCGCTTGTATATTCACAGAAAGCAAATTATGCGATGTATAAAAATAGCCCATCACACTTCAGGGATGCGACGGGCTTGAAACAACAAGGGCGTTTTACTTTTTATGCATTTTTGTACAATTTTTTCTGCAAACCGTTCCATTAATAGGCTCCCATTACTTCATAGCTACATATATTAAAGCAGGAAGTCCTATATTTTCCACTATTTTTGTAGTAAAATCAAAGTTTTCTGTCATGAAATGAGAGTATTGGGCAAATCTGTTGCAAATTCAAACCATCCGTCTGCATAATCCATAGCATAGACAGAATGATATTTTGCCAGAGTGGTTTGCACATTCTGTAGGCCATATCCATGAAAAGACGGATTTTCTTTAGTTGTGACTGGGAGTCTATCCGATGATGCATCTACCGGTAAGGTGCGATTACGGACAGCGTAGAACAGTTAATTATCATCAAAAACAACTTGTATCGGCGAATTTGTCGGTTACCTTATACGGTGCCTTATTGCCCCTGCATTTGTATGGTTTTCCGACATTCTTATTGGGTTGCCCGACAATCTTATTCAAGCTATTGCAGCCGTGTGGTTGGTTGTGATGTCAATTTTTGTTCCCGCCGTGGTCGAACGTGTGATTGATGGGTTCTAATTTGACTTACTGCAATGCTTCAACAAAAATTCAAAATGCACACACCCACCGAACAAAAGGCCGGTGGGTGTGTGCATTTTATGACATTATCATTGGTTTCTTCATTAAGGGTGAGAATCCGTTCTGGAATTATTCAGTTAACCTTCATTCTTAGTTGTTGATTTGCCTCTAAAATCAGATTATGAGTCGCACTTTATGTGATTTTCACCCCTATATGTTGTTCTTTGAATCATTGATTTGTTTTTTAATAAGTGGTATACTTAAATAGTAATTTTGACATTATGCAAATCTTTTCTACGATTTTATAATATTCTACGCCTCTATACATCTCTAATTACTTCTTTGCCCAAGGAGATACAATTATGACTAGTAATATTGGTTCCGAATGGAAAAAGTGGGATTTGCACGTTCATACTGCTTCGTCCTATGACTATAAGTATAACGGTGCCGATGCTGATAAAAAACTATGTCAGGTACTTTTGGATAATGAAATTTGTGCTGTTGCCATTACAGATCATTTCTTAATTGATGGAAAACGAATTGCTAATTTGAGAGTTCTTGCTCCAACCATTACTTTTTTTCCAGGTGTAGAACTTCGTACAGATAAAGGTGGAAATAATTTACATATAATTCTAATTTTTCCTGATAACTCGGATTTGGATGTGCTAGAGCAAGATTTCAATGTGACAATGTTGAGAAGCCAAGCAAAAGGCCGCGATTCTAATGATACAATTTACTGGGATTTTCAAGACATCGTCGAGTTTGCTCATGCTCATAACGGTCTAATATCTATCCATGCCGGGAAAAAGTCCAATGGCATTGACAGCGAAATAAAGGTAACTAATGCTCTACTTTATAAAGACGCTGTAAAGGATGAAATTGCAAAAGCAGTTGACTTTTTTGAAATCGGACGAGAAGCAGACATTACCACTTACCAGCAACATATATTTCCCAGCATCGGCGAACGGCCATTGATTATATGCTCAGATAATCATAATCCTATGGCATATACCAGGAATGCTGATTTATGGATTAAAGCACAGTGTACATTTGAAGGGCTAAAGCAGTGTCTGTATCAGCCAGCAGAGAGAATCTATATTGGCAGTGTCCCTCCGGTTCTGGATCGAGTCAATAAGAATGCAAAATCCGTAATTAAAAGTATTTCTGTATCACCTACTCCTGACGCTAAACATGCTTCTGAAAAGTGGTTTGATTTTTCATTACCACTAAATCCGGGGCTAGTTGCTGTTATAGGAAATAAAGGTAGCGGAAAGAGTGCGCTATCGGACATCATTGGACTTCTTTGTAAGTGTAAAACCATGAGTAATGCCTCTTTCTTAAATGATACACGCTTTCGAAAAAAGCCAAAATGTTATGCAAAAGATTATAAGGCCACTATTGAATGGCAAGACGGGCACATCGAAAGCAAATCATTAATGGAAGCGGTAGACGCCGCCGCCATTGAAGATGCACAATATTTGCCTCAAAAATATATTGAAGATGTATGCAATGATATTGGTGACAAGTTTCAAGAAGAAATTGATAAAGTCGTCTTTTCTTATGTAGATGCCACTGAGCGAGGCGGCGCAACAAGCCTTAAGGAACTTATTGAGACCAAATCCCAAGCTCTATTTGTTGAACGTAATCGAGTTCTTTCACTTTTGAAAAATGCAAATAAGCGCATTATAGAACTGGAAGAAAAGAAGACTTCCGCTTACAAAGAAAAAATTCTTCATGAAAAAGTTAAGGCCGAAGAACTTCTGCAACGGCATGAGCATGAAAAGCCTGTAGAAGTTCCCAAGCCTAAAAATGTCACAGAGGACCTTGAATATCAGGCCAAATTAGCTGCGGCAAATTCTAAAATTTCAGATTTGAAAACTCGCATCGAACATTCTCAGAACTCACTTCGCGATATCAATTCAGAAATCGATGAAATCGCTGCTCTTGATGCCAGAATTCAAGGACTCGAATTAGAGGTTTCCGATATCAACTGTACGTTGGATAAATATTGGGAAAAACATCCCTTGGAATTCGATGGGGATAAAACTATTGTCCTTACCACGCCACGTGAAGCACTCATTATACGTAGTACTTCTCTTTCTCTTCAAAAGGCCAAAATCATTGACGATCTTGGCACCGAAATCAATGCCCGTGATGACACCTTATTGGCAGAACTTTCTATGGCAGAAAAAGAAAAATCCGATCTTATTCGATCTGCCACAAAAGAAGAACAGCTTTACCAGCAATATTTAGCGAATTTGGAAAGTTGGAAAGAGGAACGCGCAAAAATTGTGGGTGACAGCAAATCGGGGTTAACTCACTACCAAAATGAACTTACATACCTTAACGAGCAGTTAGAGTCCGATTACCAAAACGCCTGCGAACAACGCATTGACATCGTAAAGAACTTATTTGCATTAAAAGAAAAGGCAGTTGATATTTACAACCGAATTTATACCCCTATATCACATCAAATAAGTTCTCTTTTAAAGGAATTAGATGATGGAATCGAGTTTTCTGCTGAGATAAAACTATCTGATGAAAACATTGCTGAAAGACTTTTGGCATACATAAATCAGCGTCTTTCCGGCAGATTCAGAGGAAAAGTTGAAGCTCACGAGCAGATGCAGGATATTATAAAAGCGGTAGATTGGGGAACTGCTGATGGCGTTCTTGACTTCATATCTCAAGTTATGAGTTCCTTGGTAGATGACGACTTTGATTTACTTGCAAGGCGAATTAGCAATAAAGAAGAATTCTATTCTCTACTCTATGGGTTGCAATATATAGATGTATCCTTTAGACTTAAGATGGGTGGTCGTAATTTAGAGGAGCTTTCTCCTGGAGAGCGTGGAATTGTTCTCTTGATTTTCTACCTCGCACTTAGCAAGAGTAATATGCCAATTATCGTGGATCAGCCGGAAGATAACCTTGACAACCAATCTGTCTATGGGAAATTGGTTCCGTGCATATGTGCAGCCAAAAAGCGGCGTCAAGTAATAATTGTCACGCACAACCCTAATATTGCTGTCGCATGTGATGCAGAGCAGATTGTCTTTTGCCAGATGAACAAATCTACCTCTCACATATCTTATACTTCTGGAGCAGTCGAGAATAGCGAAGTCCGCAACGAAGTTGTAGATGTTTTGGAGGGCACAATGCCCGCATTCAGTCTCCGCAAAAAGAAATATGGGAATCCATAAAATTCTGTTGTTCGTTTTTCTCTTATGTTTCAAATCCTTATTAAAATGTGATTTCTTCAAAAAAAATCTATAGCATACACAAGCGCCCACCAGTTTTTGACTGATGGGCGTTTGCATGTATTACGTCTTTATTGACAATAAAATTCACATATTAGCCTCTCTATTCACGGATATCTTTATTAACGGCATCTGTACAGAGAGGAAACGATGTGATCACATAGTTATCGCTTTTCTTCAAAAGTACGGTTGAATCCCAATCGCCGTGAATGTTTTCCCTCCGTTCACCCTTTGGCAGAAATAAAAGTTCAATTTCCAATTCATCAAAAAGAACACCGATGAAAATATCGCATGGAGTATATATCTCCTTTACGGCAACTTCTTTGTCGATTGTCGTTCTATCAATATCGGCAGCGTGGTCTGCGATTGTACAAGATACTGCGGTGTCCGGATTCGCCGCAGAACAACTTTCGCAGCCTGCTCACCCATATCATACATATCGAGGTTCACAACACTCAGTTGCGGTTCAATGATTTTAGAAAATGGAAAATCGTCAAATGTGATAACAGCCATATCTTCCGGGATGCGTATTCCGGAAGCCTTCAGTTCATTTACGCAGCCAAACGCAATATACTGGTTTGCGCAGATCACAGCGTTAGGCCGTGTTGGCAGTTCCAACAGGACGCGTGCGGCTGCTGCACCGCCCTCACTGGTGGGCGGCCCTTCCCGCAAATATCCTGCCGGGATTTTCTCGTTCAGCGTTGCAAGTGCGCCGCTTAGGCGGTGCGCAGAAATTGTATCTTCTTTGGGACCACCGATGAATGCGATCCTGTCGTATCCGTTGCGCCACAGATGTGTAACTGCGATTTGCCCTGCCACCGAGTTATTGGTATCGATCCAACAAAGCTGGTTGGAGAAATCCGGCGCACCCACAACAATGTAGGGAAGTTCCGTGTGTGCCAAACAAAGAGCCACATCCTTTGACACGACTGATGCGTGCAGAATCACACCATCCACATAGGAGCCCTGCAGCAGTTCATCGAAATGCTGCCAAAGATCAAGCGCCGTGCTGTGCTGCACAATTAGGCCATACCCTTTTTCGGAAAGCGCGTTCTCTACTCCGGCCATGATTTCAAACAGATGCGGGTTATCAAATCCTACGCCATGCTGCATTTCTGCCAAAAAGAGAATCGTTTTTGTTGCGCCGGTAGCAAAACTTTGTGCGCGGCGATTCGGCTGATACCCCAGTTCCTTGATGACCGCATTTACCCGGTCACAGGTTTCCTGCGATATAGAATATGACTTATGCAGCACCTTGCTGACGGTTGCCTTGGACACACCCGCAGCTTCGGCCACTTCCTGAATCGTCACGCTCACGTTTTACACCTCCTGTGTGAATACGGCAAACCCCATAGGGGCAAGGCTGTTGTTCTTTTCCTCGTATCCCTGCTGCCACAGCATCTTTCCGTTTATCGGAGGAATCTCTGCGACGGCAGATTGATTGTTGAGGAACACGGTGATTTTTTCTTTCTCATCGGTGCGCTCATACCCATACAGCCCAGATTTCTTTTCGGACTTAATGGTATGGTAGCTGCCTCGGCAAAGGGCCGGGTGTTCCGTTCGTAGATGCATCGCCTTTTTATAAAACTCTGCCAAGGCCGGCAGCTCCTGCGACCACGTCATTTCATGGCGATACTCTGCTTCCTGTAAGCCGTAAATACCACGCTCATCGCCGTAAAAGACGGACGGAATTCCTGTAAAGGTCATCTGGAAAAGCACGGCGAGCTGCATTCTTGCCGGGTCTTTTTCGCACAGCGAATAGAAGCGGCTCACATCATGACTGTCCAGCAGATTAAGCTGCGCGTACAGTACAGGGAGTTTATACCGCATCCGCATATTGGTCACGCGGGCATCAAATTCTGCTGCATCGATACTCTGCTCGGCAAAGAATCGGCGGCAGTGCTTGCGGAAATCGTAGTTCATGGTGGAGTCGAAGATATCACCGTTCAGCCAATGCTGGGCAGTTTCCCACACCTCACCAATAAGGATACACTCTGCCTTTTCTTCTTTCACCGCCTGCCGAAATGCCCGCCAGAATCCGTCGGTGATCTCGCTGGCAACATCCAGACGCCAGCCGTCAATATCAAATTCCCGCACCCAATAGCGGCCCACCTCGCAGAAATACTCTTGTACTTCCGGGTTGCAGGTGTTAGTTTTCGGCATCATGCGCTCATAGCCGAAGCATTCATAAGTCGGATAGGTTTCGGGGTCTTCCGGCCTCTCTACAGGGAATTGCAGATGGTAAAACCAGTTTTTATATTTTGAGTTTTCGCCATTGCGCACCACGTCATCAAAAGCGAAAAAATTCCACCCCACATGGTTGAACACGCCATCAATAATCACACGCATTCCCCGTGCATGGCAGTCGTTGACCAACTGTCGAAAATCTTCATCCGTACCGAAACAGGGATCGATGTGATGATAATCCAGCAAATCGTACTTGTGGTACTCCCCTGCTGCAAAAATCGGATTTAAGTAAATGCAGGTGGCACCCAGTTCTTGAATGTAATCCAGATTCTCGATCACGCCGCGCAGCGTTCCGCCGAGTTTTCCGCGCGTGATTTGGCCGTTCCACTCTTTTTCGGATGATTTGCCAGAGATAAAGCGGCGACCTGTGGCGAAACTGTCCGGGAAGATATTATAAACCACTGCATCCTGCGCCCAGGCAGGCGGTGCTGCAATGTCTGCCGGATGGTTAAACGGCAGCTGGTAGTATTCCGATCTGTCGTCCACGCGGTGATCTGTAAAGAAATCGCCGTAATACAGCAGCTTCTGCGTTCCGTCGTCAAGTTCAAAATAGTAACAGATCCGCTTATAGGGGCTTTCCAAGATGACTTGGAAGTAATCAAACCATTCGTCCTGCGCTTCCACCTGCATCTCTACAGACGAGAAAATAACCGGTGTCAGGCGGCAGGCTCGGTCTGCATAAAACAGCGTGCAGTGCTTTAGATCATCGCGCCCGGCGCGCAGCCGGAACACGACATGGTTTGGGTCAATCCCGTGTGCCTGCTGTGACATCGGGATGTGTTGGATGGCTTCAAAGTTCATTGTGTCATCTCCCTGTTTGGGGCAATCAACCTTTGACACCACCGGCAGTCAGGCCGGAGGTCATATGACGCTGTACGGCAAAGAACACGATCAGAATCGGCAGGCTGACTACCAGCGAGGCCGCTGCAAAAACGGGCCAGCTTCCGCTCATTTCTGTTGCTTGCAAAGAGTACAATCCAGCTGCCAGCGTATAATTCTCGGCACCTGTCATAAAGGTCGTTGCAAAGAGATATTCATTCCAGACATAAATCAAGATCATAACCGCCGTAACCAAAATACTGGGGCGCGCCAGCGGAAGAACAATGCGCGTGACAAGCTGGGTGCCGCTTGCGCCGTCAATTTCCGCCGCTTCCTCGATTTCGCGCGGTATCGTATCAAAGTATCCTTTCATGTTCAACAGACCAAACTCAGCCATCGTTCCGGTATAAATCAGAATCAAGCCAACTTTGCTGTTGATCAGTCCCAGCGGGCGCAGCAGTGTATAAATCGCAAACATGGAAAGGACGGAAGGGAAAGAGTACAGCAGAACCAGCTGCTTCAGAATCGGCTTGCGCCCCTTAAAGCGCATACGGGAAAACGCATAGGCAGCCGGAATTGCTGCCGCCAGCGAAATAACAACAGTGACTACCGCCAGCGTCATACTGTTTTTAAACCACAGCATGACAGGTTCTTCGGTAAAGACCGCAACATAATTCCGCAGCGTAAAGTTCTTCGGGATAAAGTGGAAATCCGAGCTCACAAGGCTGTTGTCGGCATTCAAAGAAACCGACAGTGCATACAAAATCGGGATCAGCGTGACGAAACAAATCACGATGAACAAAATATGCAGACAAATCTGCTTGGCCGCCTGCTTGAGCATACGCTTTTGATGCCGCGTCATCTGTTACCCCTCCTTTGCTTTCCGGCTGGTCACCATCGAGAACAGAATCAAAATAGCAAAAATCAAAATGGAGACCGCAGAGCTGTATCCGTAATTGTTTGTGATAAAGGCATTCTCGTAGGCATAAGTCAGAATCGTGTGGATATTAGCACCGGTTTTCGCACCTGCCTGCTGTGTCAGCAGGTATACCACGTCGAATTGCTTAAATGTCGTAAACACGGTAATCAGCACCGAGGGAGCAATAATCTGGCGGATTGCGGGAATCGTAATAAAGTACGCCCGCTGGAACCAGTTTGCACCATCGAGAATCGCACTCTCGTAGCAGCTATGATCCACCGCCTGCAAAGCACCGTCCATAATCATAATCATAAACGGCAGCGCCAGCCAAAGGTTGACAACCGTGCAGCAGAGAAATGCCGAGACATCGTTTGCCAGCCAGCGCACTGTCGCCAGCCCCAGCTTCTGCATCCACTGGTTCAGCAAGCCGAACTGCGAATTGAAGATGCCGTTTTTCCAAAGCAGGATCGACACATAGCCCGGCATGGCCCAAGGGATCATAAGCAATGTCTTGTAGACTCGCCTACCCTTAAAATCCTGTATGTTCAAAAGACTGGCCAGCGCAAAGGCAATCACAAGCTGCAGCACCATATTCAGCACAGTCCACAGGATGGTCCGAAGCAGTGCCGCCAAAAAGCCGGAATCAAAAACAAACAGCGCATCTTTATAATTTTTCAGCCCTACAAACGAGAAGTTGAACCAATGGTAAACATTCATGTTTGTAAAGGAGATGTACGCCGTGTACAGAATTGGGAATACAACGATCAGCAAAATCAAAAGCAACGAGGGGGCGCTGCACAAATAGGCCCAAAACGTTTCTTTTTTATTTTTCTTCATAGTGCGGCCTTTCCGCATTACTGCATCTGTTTGATAAGGCTCTCTGCCTGCTGCTGGGCGGCCTGTGCGCTGCTTCGGACGTCTTTTCCACTCATGTTTACATCCACAAGCAGATTTTCCGTAACCGTCCACATAACGTCCATTTCGGGAACGTTCGGCATGGGAACCGCATCCTGCGCCGTATCGTACATAGCCATAACCATGTCGTCACCGCTGATAACCGGGTCATCATAACAACTCTGCTTCGCAGGGGCGCAGCCGCTTGCTTTCGCCATCGCAATGCCAACGGAATCATTTGTCAGAACCTGCAAGACCTTTGCAATGGCATCGTGCTTGCGCTCAGCTGCAACTTTCAAGACATGGATACCCTGCACACCGGAATACGGTGCAATTTTGTTGCCGGTCTCATCTACAGTAGGCATCGGTGCAATGCCAAGGTCAATACCGCTCTCGCGCGCCGTAGGAACCAGCCAGGGACCACCGATGGTGGAGTGCGCTTTGCCTTCGCGGAACAGCGTATTCACGGTAGAATACTCACCCTCGGTGGGCATAAGCTCCACGAATTTCTTGTGGTATTCCAGCGCCTTGATGGTGTTCTCATCATCGAGGCCGGGTTCGCCATTTTCGTTCAGAATGTAACCGCCAAACGCATGGAGCCAGCCCGCAGCATAGTACGCCGTGCTGTGCTGTTCCACGAAGCCGTAATGTCCGCCTTTCGTGTTTTCCTGCATATATTGGTACAGTTCTTCTGTGGTCGAAGGCACTTCATCGTCACTCATATAACGTCTGTTGTACATATAGAGCAGCGTCTCAAAGTAGAGCGGAAGCTGATACACTTCCCCTTTGTAGGCAGCAGCCTCAATCGTCATTGGAATGTACTGATCCAGCGTACTCTTGTCGATGAAATCCGTTATCGGTGCGAGAATGCCCATTTCAGCGTAAACGCCAATTTTATCGTGGGCAAAGAAATACATATCAGGGGCAGAGTTCGGATCGTTGCCGACCATCTTCAACGAATCAGTCAGACCGTCTTTCTTTTCCAGTTTTACCACGATATCCGGGGCAAGCGTATCCAACTCTGTCTGCAACGCCTGCGCGACTTCATCTTCTTTGTCGTGCCAGATCGTAATGGTAACCGGGCCATCTGTCTGCGCAGTATTATCCGTGCCGCCCGACGAGCAGCCGGTCATCAGCAACGATACCGCTACACATACACTTAAAAATCCTGCTATCAGGCGCTTCATGGAATACCTGCCTTTCTGATTGTGTCAAATAAGGAGTACGGGCTGTTCAGCCCGTACTCTATGATTTTCTAAGGAAGATTACTTTTTCTTTTTGGAGACGACCACGCCGCCTGCCACAACAGCAATCACCACAACAACGACAATTGCAATCGGCATCGCGTTGGACTTGGTTTCTGCGGGTTCCGCCGCATCCGTTGCAACCGTAGGCTCACTCTCTGCAGCAGGAGCCTCTGCTGTTTCTACAGTCTCAGCCGGGGCTTCATAGGTGACTTCTGCATTTTCCGCATCGCTCACCACGATCCACAGATCCTTGCCTGTTTCCACACTGAGGTCACTGGTCTGAACGCTGCCATCGCTGCCATTCACGATAATGCTGTTGACCCAGCCGGGAACAGAAAGCGTCAGCCAGCCGTCCTCCCCTTCCTGCAGGGCTTCGCCGGGCCAAGAAGAGAATGCGTTCGTGCCGTCCGGTGCGGACCATGCCCACAGATGCGGCTCGCTCCAGTCTGCGGGAGCTTTTACATGAACGGTAATATCTTCTGCAACGGGAGCATTCGGATCATTGTAAGTAAAATCGGAAGTTCCGTCCTCAGAAACCGTAACCCACACCTCAGCTGCATCGATGGAGATATCCTCCGTCTGCACATCGCCGCTGTTGCCGTTGATAATGATGCTGTTCACCCAAACGGGAGCGCTGGCAGTATACCAGCCATCTTCGCCTTTGCTCATGGTCTTGCCGGGCCATGCTTCAAAAGCATTTTTGCCATCCGGTGCAGACCATGCCCACAGGCAGACATCCTGCCAATCATCGGGAACCTGCGCATGAATCTTGAATTTTTCCACATACTCCGGCAGATCACCGGTGGTCTGTGCATCGTAACTGATTTCTACATTTTCTGCATCGGTCACCGTGACCCAAGCATTCTTGCTTTCCAGCTTGTAGTCGCTGGTCTGAACCGCAGCGTCATTCGCATTGATAATAATGTTGTTGGTGGTTTCGGGAATCCAGCAGTAATACCAGCCATCATTGTTGCTGTCTGCTTCCATCTCGCCACCGGGCCATGCATCAAAAGCGTTTGTGCCATCGTCTGCCCATGCCCACAGGTGCGGGTCTGACCAGTCAGACGGGAGTTTTGCGTAGACGATCATTTTTCCATCGGATGCTTCCTCTGCAAACGCAGCAACGGGCATAAGCAGACACAGCATCAATGCCGCCAGCACAACTGCAAACAAGTGTTTTACTCTGCTCATATTTGTTTCCTTCTTTCCAAACGGTGAAGAGTTTTTGAGATTTTCTGATGCGCATCCTTGACATCTACAGAGTAACACTCCCAGCAACCCACGTCAACAAAGAAATAGGGAAACGGTTTCCTTTCGATTTGTGCATATTTCATCATGTATTCACTGCTTGAATGTGCAGTTTGCCAGTATTTTTGGTGTATTTCTTCCGTATGTAACCATTTTGTAATTTTTGCAGTTCTTTGTTTTCCTTTTGTTTCCTTATTAAGAGAAGAAGTTTTGGGTATTTACGAAAATAGGTGGTTTGTATAAAACATCTAAATTCGCAAGTATCACAGGCAGAGGGACATTTTGTTCGTCAAGATAGTAGTTACACTTGCAGGTTTCCCCAGCGTGCAACACTGCCGAGCTGCTACCTAGCTAAGGGAAACACTACCTCTTACATTTTGTAAGGGTGACTTACCGTGAGGCAACAAACATTAAAATTTGTTGCCTCATTTTAAGGCCTAATTTGGTTGACCGCCTATTTTCGAATAGAAAATCGCCTAATTTTGCAAATATCCGAAGTTTTTTGCTTTTTCTTTGCAAATTGTGCGTCAAAATCATTGATTCCTCTCTGTTTAGTAATTGAAAGAATTCTTTCGACAAACAAAACAGGGAGTATTTTTATGCCATTCAAAAGACAAAAATCCAATGTATCCCCGCATTACCACGACACTCGGACACTTTTGAGGAAGTATCGGGATGTTATGTGGAATTTGGAAGTATCCGATCTCGATTTGCAGGAGGAATTCAAGGCTGAGTACGGACTGTCATCGGACGCGCTGTTTGTGGACAGTGAGGTCAACAAAGGCGGTAATCGGCTGGAAAACTATGCCCGCGCTTTGGAGCGCAGTAAAAAGATGATGCAGATCATTGACACCGCAATCGACCTGATGCGCCGCAAGCACAAGAAAGGCGAGTTCTATTACTGGATTTTGTACTACGCCTACCTTTCTCCGCGACAGTGTGAGAATGCGGGTGCAATTTTGCAGTCGCTCGAAACCAAGGGTATCTCCATTTCTCTGCGCACCTACTATGTCCATCGGGATGAAGCTATCGGGGTTCTCAGCTCGATTTTGTGGGGCTACACCTCCCAGGAGTGCGAGAAAATCACCAATCTGCTGACTCCTGATTGACCCTGCACGACATCCGCAATAAATCCGCATAGCTAAAGTCTTTTTTTCTGCACAGTCAATTTGTTATCATGGTAATGGCCTACTTTTGGCGATTCTTAAAGTATTTTTGCATACAGGAGGTTTCAATGACTAAAAAAGATGCCCGTTCAATTTCCAATAAGCGCATAAAAGCAGCCCTTTGTGCTGCCATGTGCAGCGTACTGACCGCAATGCCCGCTTTTGCAACCGGCGAGGATAATAACACAGCCGCAGCCACAACTGGCACCACCGTCTGGACAAAAGCCAGCGAGATCATGCAGGATGTCTACTCGCAGATTATCTCTATCTCCACCGTCACGGCCGTGGTCTGCGCTGCCGTTGCCCTGCTGCTGATGAACTTTTCCAAGAACGGTAAGACCGTGGACGACTCTCGCGCATGGCTCAAGCGCATTGCCATCACCTGGGCGATTCTGAACGGTCTCGGCTTCATCATGGC
>ERZ824575.874-NODE-874-length-33529-cov-5.052488_pt1 | contig 33529 bp, 31 predicted proteins | sample MGYA00519470_ERZ824575 | MGnify/ENA primary metagenome ERZ824575 (study PRJEB31778, sample SAMEA3449170) | human gut metagenome | biome: human gut; feature: human-associated habitat; material: faeces | place: United Kingdom | collected 2010/2012 ...
GGTCCGAAGCGATGGCCAGCGCCTCGATCGGATCGTCGGCATAGTTGGCCTGGGCGTAGAAGAGCAGCGACCGCTCGGCGCACAATCCGGCGGGATAGACCTCGCTCTCGAAGTTGCTGCCCCGGAGGATGCGCCCGCTGCGCAGCCGCGCGGCGGCCCCCACGCGGAATTTCGAATAGAAGGCGTGCGCCGAAGAGGTGGCCTGCTCCGCCTCGGCGACCAGCCGGCGGTCCGCTTCCGGAAGCTCCGAAAGGGCCGCATAGTGCTCGTAGTCGAAACTGAAACGCTTTTCCATAAAAGGCTTTTTAGGGGTAAAGTAAGCAAAGATAACCCAAAAATCCGGGATTTCCGAATTTCAGACCATTTTTCGTATGATCGCACCCGCAGCGACCGCTCCGGACAGACGAAAGAGGGCACCCCCGCAAGGGGCGCCCTCTTCGGCTGCGGCATCGGCCGGCGTCCTATTCGAGGACGAACTTCGCCTGCACGGAGTACTCCAGCCGGATGGTCTTGAAGTCGAGCGGCTCCTCCTCGACGGCACCTTCGGCCACGGCCAGCTTGGCGCTGCGCATGACCACCGCATTGTCGTAGAAGGCCGGCATCACGTCGTTGTTCGCATCGTAGATGTAGAAGCACCTGCCGATCGTCTGCCCGACGGCTTCGGCCATCTCCCGGGCGCTCTGCTGCGCATTGCGCATCGCTTCGAGGCGCACCTCGCGCTTGTACTCCCCGAGGCGCGAATGCGAAACCTTCAGGATCGAGACATCCGAGATCCCCAGGTCGCCCAGCGCCTGCCAGACCTTCGAGACTTCGGCCGCGGAACCCAGCTGCAGCTGGTATTTGGCCGACGCCACCGAGGTGTTCTTCTTGAAAAACTCGCTCGAGAGGTTGGCCACCTTGAGCTGCTTCTCGACATCGACGCCGGCGCGCTTCAGCGCGGCGATCATCCCGCGCTGCTGGCTCTCGACCGAGATCTTGCCCTTCGAGTCGCGCTCGTTGATGATGATCTGCAGGTAGAATTCGTCGGGCGTGATCTCCTTCTCGGCACGTCCGTAGACCTGGATATAGCTGGGGAAGGCCTCCTGCATCTGGGCAGCCGCGGGCAGCAGGGCAAAGAGCGCCGCCACCGCGACAATCCATCGTTTCATGCTCTTTTTCATGGTTTTTCGGTTTTAAGGGGTTTCAAGGAATATTCCTTTGCCGATAAAACGGCCCGCGGCGGCGGATACTGCACCCCGCGCGGGGCGTTTCACCCGCCATCGGAGGCGTTTCACCGGAAAAGGGACCGCACCGGCCGGCATCCGGCGGTCAGCGCCGTACGAGCTTCACGACATTCTCGACGTGGTGCGTATGGGGGAACATGTCGACCGGCTGCACCGCCTCGACGCGGTAGGCCTCGTTCATCAGCGCCAGGTCGCGGGCCTGCGTGGCCGGATTGCAGCTCACATAGACGATCCGCGCGGGCGCGGCGCGCAGGATGACGCGGATCACCTCCTCATCGACCCCCGCACGCGGCGGATCGAGGATGATGACATCCGGGCGGCCGTTCGCCTCGACGAAGGCATCGTCGAGCACGCGCTTCATGTCGCCGGCATAGAAAACCGTGTTGCGGATGCCGTTCAGCTCGGAATTGACCCGCGCGTCGGCGATCGCCTCGGGAACGTACTCCACGCCCACGACCCGGCGGCAGCGCGAGGCGCAGAAGTTGGCGATCGTACCCGTACCCGTATAGAGATCGTAGAGCACGTCGTCGGGGCCGAGCGCCGCGAAGTCGCGCGCCACCTTGTAGAGCTCGTAGGCCTGCGCGGAATTGGTCTGGTAGAACGACTTGGGGCCCACCTTGAAACGCAGCCCCTCCATCTGTTCGAGGATATGGTCCTTGCCGCGGTAGAGTACGGGCGTGAGGTCTGCCAGCGAGTCGTTCCACTTGGTGTTGACCACGTAGAAGAGCGACGTGATCTGAGGAAAACGTTCCGCGACGTGGCTCATCAGCGCTTCGATGCGGGGCGTGTCCTCTTCGCCGAATACGACGATGGCCATGACCTCGCCCGTCGAGGCGGTGCGGACGATGAGGTTGCGCATCAGCCCCGCGTGCTCGCGGATGTTGTGGAACGAATAGCCGTGTTCGAGCGCGAAGCGCTTGATCTCGTTGCGCAGCGCGTTCGACGGCTCGGGCTGCAACCAGCACTTTTCGATGTCGAGCACCTTGTCGAAGAGGTTGGGGATATGGAATCCCAGCGCGGGGCCGGCGTCGATGTCGCCTCCGGCGGCAATCTCCTCGTAGGTCATCCAGCGGCGCGGTGCGAAGGTGAATTCCAGCTTGTTGCGGTAGAACTGCGTCTCGGCCGAGGCGAGGCAGGGGCGGATTTCGGGCAACTCGATCTTGCCGATGCGGGCGAGCTGGTCGCGCACCTGCTCGGTCTTGAAGCGGAGCTGTTCGGCGTAGGGAAGGTTCTGCCATTTGCATCCTCCGCAGACGCCGAAATGGGCGCAGAAGGGCTCGACCCGCAGCGGCGAGCGGTGCACGTAGCGTACGACCGTCCCCTCCATGAAGCGGCGGCGACGGTTGCGGATCTGCACGTCGACCACGTCGCCCGGCACGGTCATCGGGACGAAGACCACCTGATCCTGCCAGCGTCCCATCGCCTTGCCTTCGGCGGCGAGCGTCGTAATTTCCAACCCTTCGATGAGGGGATAGTTCTGTTTCCTGCGAGCCATAGCTTTTCCCTTTACGCCCGCAAAAATACAATAAAATCCGTGATTATCCGCTTCGAAGTCCCGACGGTCGAAGATTCCCGTTGCTGCGCAGCGGCGCAAACGCTTCCGACTGCCGCCTCGGCGACCGTGGAACGAGGTTCGGAAGGGGTGTCGGCTACTCCTGTTTCGTGCGATCGGCCTTGCGGCGGCGTGCCCGTTCGCGCCAGCCGCCCGCCCAGAAGCCCAGCAGGAAGGGAACCCCGACGAGCGCCGCGACCAGCAGGACGATCCAGAACACCACCTTGCCTACGAGCGCCGGCAGTGCGGCCAGCGTTTTGGCGATCGCGTCGTCGGCGGCCTGCTGCGCCTGCGCGACGAGCGCTTCGCGTTCGGCCGAAACGTAGTGTTGCAGCGCCATGCGCTGGCGGTCGATGTCGGCGAAGGCGTTGTCGACGCCGGCGTTGAAAGTCGCCATGGCTTCGGCGAGCGCTGCGTTGAGTTCGGCGGCCACCTCGCGCGAGACGCCCGGCAGATCCTCGGCTACGGCCGTCAGACGGTTGAAGTCGCGTTCGAGCGAATCGAGCTGCATGGCCAGCCGGTCGCGCAGGCTGTCCTGGCGGATGCGGAGCGAAAGGAGGTCGCCCGTCCAGTCGATCGCGTTGGTCGTCTGCTGCGTCACGCCGCCGATGCGGTCGCCCATGTCGGCCATCACTTCGGCGATGGTTCCCACCGGATAGAGCGCTTCGATGCCGTGGGCACGCAGGAAATCGACCCACGGCAGCATCGTGCGGTCGGGTTGCACCTCGTCGCCGGGTGCCGGCAGGGGTTGTGCGGCGACGAACTGCCGCATCAGCTCGTAGCGCTCGGGTGTCAGCAGGTCGGAAGCCAGGTGTCGGGCCTTGCGGTGGAGGCGCGATGCGGTGCGCCGCGCCAGCGGCGAACCCGCACCGAAAAGCAGCGAGTCGGGCCGTGCGGCGAAGAGCGAATCCATGTTGCGGTAGAGCATCCACGTGTCGAGCAGGGCCAGTTCGGGCGCCTGCTGCATGGCGGCGTCGACGGCGGCGCGCGTCGTGCGCAGTTTCCACCGGATCGTACGGCGTTGGAGCTCGGCGTCGTCGCTGCCGGCGGCGATCGAGTCGGCGGCGGCCGTCACCTCGTCGGAGGCTTCGTAATAGAAACCGCGCGTGAGGAGCCGCATGCGTGTCTCCTCTTTCGAGAGCGGTTCGCCGCCCGTATCGACCGAGAATTTCAGCAGCGAGCACCCTGTCAGCAGCGTCAGCGCCGCGAGGATCGCGGCGGCTTCAAACGGGCGGATTCGTATTCCGTTCATCATGTCGTGTACAGTTTTATGCCGTGAAGGACGACCGCAGTCGGCGCCTCCTTTGACAAAGATACGAATAAGCGAGGGCAATGTCAAATTTATTTGCACATTGCCGAGCGGGAGTATCTTCGGCGCAGCCGAAACGGCGTCTCTCCGCCGGTTCGCGCAACTTCCGCGCCGGAATCGCCGCGACCGGACGCATGAGCGGGACACCCGTTTTTCGCAGGTTTTTGCCCTTCCCGCTTGCGGGTCTTGATTAAGATTCCTACCTTTGAGTTAAAATTTACGGGTTATGGCATATTTTCAGGTCGAAGGCGGGCACCGCCTTCACGGCGAGATCACCCCGCAGGGGGCCAAGAACGAAGCGTTGCAGATCCTCTGCGCCACGCTGCTGACGCCCCGGCGGGTCGTCGTGCACAACGTGCCCCGGATTCTGGACGTCATGCAGCTCATCGATCTGCTGCGGGCGATGGGGGTCGAGGTGGAGCAGCTGGCGGACGACACCTATGCGTTCTGCGCCCGCGAGATCGACCTCGACTACCTGCTGACCGAGGATTACCGCCGCCGCTGCGCACGGCTGCGCGGCTCGGTCATGCTCATCGGGCCGCTGCTGGCGCGCTTCGGCGTGGGGTACGTCCCCAAGCCGGGCGGCGACAAAATCGGGCGGCGGCGGCTGGACACCCATTTCATCGGTTTCCAGAAACTGGGAGCCAAGTTCGATTTCGACGCCGCCGAGGAGTTCTTCTCGGTCGACGGCAAGGAGTTGCGCGGCTGCTACATGCTGCTCGACGAGGCGTCGGTGACGGGTACGGCCAACATCGTCATGGCCGCCGTCATGGCCAGGGGGACGACGACGATCTACAACGCTGCCTGCGAGCCCTACGTGCAGCAGTTGTGCCGGATGCTCAACCGCATGGGCGCACGCATATCGGGTATCGCTTCGAACCTGCTTACGATCGAAGGGGTCGAGGCGCTCGACGGAACGGAACACACGCTGCTGCCCGACATGATCGAGGTGGGGTCGTTCATCGGCATGGCGGCCATGACGCAGTCGGAGCTGCGCATCAGGGACGTTTCGTACGCCGATCTGGGGATCATTCCTGCGCAGTTCGCCCGCATGGGCATCCGCTTCGAGCAGCAGGGCGACGATATCTATATCCCGCAGCAGGACCATTACGGCATCGAGTCGTTCATCGACGGTTCGATCATGACCATCGCCGACGCGCCGTGGCCCGGGCTGACGCCCGACCTGCTGTCGATCTTCCTGGTGGTGGCCACGCAGGCCAAGGGCTCGGTGCTCATCCACCAGAAGATGTTCGAGAGTCGCCTGTTCTTCGTCGACAAGCTCATCGACATGGGGGCGCAGGTGATCCTGTGCGACCCGCACCGTGCGACGGTCATCGGCCACGACCACCGCATCCGCCTGCGCGCTACGCGCATGACGTCGCCCGATATCCGCGCCGGCGTGGCGCTGTTGATCGCCGCGATGAGCGCCGAGGGACGCAGTACGATCCAGAACATCGACCAGATCGACCGCGGCTATTGCAATATCGACGGCCGGCTCAACGCGCTGGGCGCCCGCATCACCCGCTGCGAGGAGTGCGGGTAGTCCTGTTGTAGTTAGCGATTTTCGAACCTGCAAAAGTCTTTGTGACGATGATGAAATATTGGAGAATCATTTTATTGGTTGCATGTTGCGGAGTGGATTTTTCGGCTTCAGCTCAATCGCTCGATTCGATCATGTGTTGCCGGACAGAGGAGTATATCGGTACCTATGCCGAGGATTTGAAATTCATCTCTGAGGAAGAGGGATTTTTGTGTTCGGTCTTGTGGTTTCCGTTGTCCGATGCGGGGCTGAATGAATTGGCCTATCGGGGTGATTATCCTTATCGGTTTGCTGAACAACTTGCCATTCAGGTCGGTAAGATATACGGAAAGGAGGAGAAAGGAATTGGTTCGGCAACGGTTTGGTTTTGTGTCGATACTCTCGGACAACAAAGGGTGGATTCCGTTCGGTTCAACGCATATGTCGATCGAGAGTGGAATACTCCGCTCGCTTCTAAGAAGAAGGGGCGAAAGATTGAGCAAACCGTCCGTGAGTGTGCCGAAGCTTTGGCGGACGGATGGACGCCGATTGAGGATCTGACAGGTCGAAAATACCCGTGTCAATGTTCTACGACTTTGTTGTCTATTGGTGGTAATGAGTTGACATTTAGTGTGTTTGTTCAGGTTCAGCTCCGTTCGGAGTTTATTCCGCAACTGATCGGAGAGGATGGATACCGGTTCCCGCAAAAAGTCGCTGTAAGGAAAATTTACGATCATCGATATGAACCATATTTGCGACGGGGGGACATGTCGAAAGAAGATTTGGAACTGACGAAAAAGGCCTATCGTGCAGCTGGAGTGTTATAGGATTCCAGCAGTACGTGCTCGTTGATTCGTTGAGACGGAATGGGGTTTCTGCGATCGGTTTATAGTTGAGTGACGGCCGTGTAGCGGCTCCGAGAGCTGCGCGGGCCGCAGCCTCCGGCGGCGGAGGCCCGCCAAAAGGCGTCCTCCGCAGGCCGCGACCCGCTTCGGGAACGACTGGAAAAAGCGCGAAAAAAGCATGTCGCAACCGGAATAAACGCAGCCTATCCTCACGCTCGGAGCTTCGGTTCCTCGCTCAGGATGACGGTTCCGAGGCCCCTCCCACTTGGGTTGCCGGAGCGCCGCAGCAGAAACCGAGCGAAGCGAAGGTAAAGGGGGGGGCAGAGGGGAGGGAATGTCTGTACTGAAACATAGTCCGCAGCGACATTCCGCTAAGTAGGAAGAGAAAACGAAATTGTAAAACAAAGATAAAAGAGTTTAACAGACTTATGTTTCTGGAAAATGCCAGTCAGAAGGGGTGGATCGAGGTGATCTGCGGGTCGATGTTCTCGGGCAAGACCGAGGAGCTGATCCGCCGCCTGCGCCGCGCCCAGTTCGCCAACCTGCGGGTGGAGATTTTCAAACCCTGCGTCGATACGCGCTACTCCGACGAGGAGGTGGTGTCGCACGACGCCCACGCCATCCGGTCGACGCCGGTCGAATCGGCTCAGAATATCCTGCTGCTGACCTCCGACGTCGACGTGGTGGGGATCGACGAAGCGCAGTTCTTCGACGAGGGGATCGTCGACGTGTGCCGGGCGTTGGCCGACAGCGGCGTGCGGGTGATCGCCGCGGGGCTGGATATGGACTATACGGGCAAACCGTTCGGTCCGATGCCGGCGCTCATGGCCACGGCGGAGTACGTCACGAAGGTGCACGCAATCTGCGTGCGGTGCGGCAATCTGGCGCACCATTCGCACCGCCTGACGGCCGACGAGAAGCAGGTGATGCTGGGCGCGCAGGATTCCTACGAACCGATCTGCCGCCACTGCTTCGCCCGGCTTCGCGCAGGGAAGGAGTGACCGTTTCGGTGACGAGCGGGCGGCCGTCGCAGGGAATGCGACGGCCGCCCGCTCTTTCGTGAGTGTATTACAGCGCTTTGAGCGCGGCAATGAAGCCGGGGAACGCCGTCCAGAGATTTTCGGTTTTGAGCCACAGCTCGCGCGCCTGCGCCTGGGGCGTGGGCCGCTCGCTTTCGATGTCGCGCAGGTAGGCGTCGTCGGCCGGATGGCTGTCGGCGGTGAACTCCTTATAATAAGGTGCGAAGTGGTTGCGCAGGCGGATCGCCTCGCCGGCGGGCAGCGACCCGTGGCGCCGATACTCCGACCAGAGCGTCAGCAGCGGCTTTTCGGGGTATTTGTCCGAGACGTCGTTGATGACCTCGTCGAAGGCGTCGTAGTCGGCCAGCGCCACGTAGTCGAAGGCCAGCAGCCATGTCGCCTCCTCGTGGTCTTCGGGGTCGAGGTCGAGCAGGAATTCCAGCATGGCGGCCGAGAGTTCGAAGTCGTCGATCAGAAAGTGGTCGACGGCCGAACGGTAGAGGAGGTGCAGCGCCGCCTGCGTATTGGGATGCTCCCATTCGAGGATCACCTCCTCGTTGTCGGGAATCAGATCGGCGAGGTGCTGGAAGGCGTGGAAACGGAGGTTGCAGGCTTCGTCCACCGCACCGCGCCGCTGCGCTTCGTCCGACAGGCGGAGGGTGCGGGAGAAATCGTAGTCGCCCCGTCCTTCGATCCGGAATGTCTGGTCGGGGGTGGGGTTAAGGATTGCTTCGGCCATTGCGGCGGAGTTTTAACAGAATGAAACAAAGGACGACTGCGGTCGCGGCTCCTGCCAGAGCGTAGGCTGCCGGACGGTTCTCCATGCCGAAGAACTGGCCCGAAACGAAGACGAACGACGCGCAGATGAAGGTCATGAACACGGCAGGCAGCAATGCGACGAAATAGTTGCGCTTCGCGGCGAAGAGCCATACGACGACGGCCCACAGCACGATCGTGGCGAGTGTCTGGTTGGTCCATGCGAAATAACGCCACACGACGGTGAAATCGACCCGCGTGATGAGGTAGCCGGCGACGAAGAGCGGCAGGGCGATGGCGAAACGCTTCCACTGCGTGCGCTGTTCGATGCGGAAGATGTCGGCGACGATCAGCCGTGCCGAACGGAAGGCCGTGTCGCCCGATGTGATCGGGGCCGCGACGACGCCCAACAGCGCCAGAATACCGCCCGCGATGCCCAGCGTGGTGTTCGAGATGATGTTGACGGCCCATGCCGCACTGTTGCCGTTTGCGGCCAGTGCCTCGGCCAGCGCATGCGCTCCGCCGAAAAAGGCCATGGCGACGGCGGCCCAGATGAGGGCGATGATGCTTTCGGAGATCATCGCGCCGAAGAAGACCGAGCGGCACTCGCGCTCGTTACGCACGCAACGGGCCATCAGCGGCGACTGCGTGGCGTGAAAGCCCGAAATGGCGCCGCACGCGATGGTGATGAAGAGCGTCGGGACGATCGGCACGGAGTGCGGGTCGAGCTGTGCGTTGGTCAGCGTCGTCAGTTCGGGGATCCGGTAGGGGCCGAAGAGCAGCACGCCCAGCAGTGCGAGCGCCATGAGGATGAGGGCCACGCCGAAGATCGGATAGATCTTGCCGATGATCTTGTCGATGGGCAGCAGCGTGGCGACGAAGTAGTAGGCCAGAATCAGCCAGACCCACACCGTGTGCGGCACCGAAGGCACCATGCCGCTGAGGATGTCGGCGGGACTGAGCAGGAAGACCGCACCGACGAGTACGAGCAGCACGACCGAGAAGAGGCGCATGAATTGCCGCATTCCGGTGCCCAAGTAACGTCCTGCCGCTTCGGGGATGCTCAGGCCGTCGTTGCGCACGAGCATGACGCCCGACAGGAAGTCGTGCATCGCACCCATGAAGATGCCGCCCAGCGTGATCCACAGAAAAGCCACGGGACCGAACGCCGCTCCCAGAATCGCGCCGAAGATCGGACCCGTACCGGCGATGTTGAGCAACTGGATCAGAAAGACCCGCCAGCGCGGCATGGGCACGTAGTCTACGCCGTCGAAGAGCGTTTCGCTCGGTACGCTGCGGGCCGGATCGATCGCTGCGACCCGTTCCAGATAGCGGCCGTAGGTGAAATAGGCGATGACGAGCGCCGTGAGACAGACGAGGAAAGTTAGCATCGGCGATAAAATTTTCTTGCGAAAATAGCGAAAAAATAATAAAAAGTACTATCTTTGCACCCGAATTCAGAAATGAATCGCCGAAATAGCTCAGCGGTAGAGCACTTCACTCGTAATGAAGGGGTCCCGAGTTCAAATCTCGGTTTCGGCTCTAATAATCAAGAGATTACAGTTTTTGTAATCTCTTTTTTTATGCCGTTCGGCGAGGAAAAACAAGGCTGAAATAGCCTTTTTAAGGCTCCGATTTCCCATAAACTTCCCATTGAACTTCCCATAGAGAAGTCTGCCAACCTCCTGCATCAACTTGATGCAACGCAATGACATTCAAAGCAATACTACGCAAAGATGTAATTTATAAAAACTGCACATCTCCCCTCTGTATTCAATTTCTTCATGACGGTCGTAAAAAAACCATCGGTTTAGGCATATCCGTAGCCCGTAAATACTGGAATGCAGAGGCTCAAAAAGTAACGACCGACTGCCCCGACAGAGACAATATCCAGTTTCAGATAACAGCCAAGATCAAGGAATACAACAAGAAAATCCAGCGGCTGGAAGCGTTGGATATTCCCGTGAATTTCGATACGCTGTTCGATGCGAAACCTACTCGTTCAGTCGGAATTACAATCGAGGACGGTTTCAAAGCAGAAATCGAACGGTTGGAATCGCTCGGCAAAATCAACTCAGCCACCAAGCACAAATACGCCCTGCAAGTGCTGGACGGCTACAAATCGGTCAAAACCGCATTGGAAGCAATCGACCTCGATTATCTGAAAGGCCTGGAATTGTACCTGCGCCAACGGGGGAACAAGGACAACAGCATCGCTACACGGTTCGCTATCTTCAAAGCTATCTACAACAAGGCAGTTAAAGAGGGCAAGGTCGCTGTAAAACAGAATCCGTTCACATTATTCCAAGTAGGCAGTTTGTGGGCTAAAACGCGCAAACGGGCAATCGACAAGGACGACATTCAACGGCTGATCGACCTCGAAATTGCAGAGGGACATACGACGGAATATCGACGCCTTGCCAAAGATTTATTCCTATTCTCCTATTTCACGGCAGGGATGAACTTTGGCGATATTGCACGATTGCGTTATAAAGACATCGTGAAAGGTCGTGTGAACTACTCCCGCCATAAGACACAGAAACTACTGTCTTTTCAACTCGTTCCTATGGCGTTACAGATTCTCGAAAAGTACGGTACGGCAGGACACGGAGAAGATTATATCTTCCCTGTCCTCAATCGCCATGAACACACCACCCCGCAACAGATTTTCAATCGCCTGCATAAGGTACTACGCAAAGTCAATCGAGAGTTAAAGACGCTGGGAGAAATGATTGGATTGGAGATGCCCTTAACGACCTACGTTGCCCGTCATACCTACGCGACAGTCTTGAAGCGGTCAGGCGTAAGTGTAGCTTTGATTTCCGAATCGCTGGGACACTCTGATCTATCCACCACACAGATTTACTTGGACAGTTTCGAGAACAGCCAGATCGACGCAGCCATGGCTCATCTGTTATAGACAGGAAAGAGGACAGACATCGACAAGGGGTCTATATTAAACCCCTATGTCAATGTTTGTCCTCGTTGGTTGTGGATATGTGATTGTACAAGGACAGACTTTGTACAGTGGTATGATTTATAGACCGCTGTACGAAGTTTGTCCTCCCAATCTGTTTCTACGATTGGGTATTATTGGGTAGACAGAGAGGACAGACTTTGGAAAAGGGGGTTAATTATAGCCCCCTTTTCCAAGTTTGTCCTTGTTACTCATCAAGATTTACTTATAGTATCGGTCTAATAGAACAGAATAACAAGTAAAACCGTTCTGTTTGACTTCCAAAACAATGTTCTGCCTACCTATTAGAACAAAAACAATGTGTTTTATAGGCTTTTTAGAACAAAATGCAATTCATTGCCCAGTACAGGCCGTTTTGCATAAACGAGAACTGGCGGATTCGTTCGGTCTGCAAGACTGGATTTTGTCGTGAGAATGTACGGAAATACTCGTTAAATAATTTGATTTTCGATTGAACTTTTTATATCTTTGCAAAGCAATTCCGAGATACTGCATCCACCACTACAAATCGAGCGGTTCCTACAAGGCAGATTCGGCTGCCTTTTCTTTGCGTGGTGTTACCACATTTTTTGAGTGTGAAATGAATATTTCCTAATAAGTATCTATTCAGAATCAAAAAATATGGAAGATAGCAGAGATAGAAGATTCCCATTAAGAGATAGTAGGTTTTTGAATGACAGGATAGAGAGTTGCTCAAAAGTGTCCTGTGCCAACTGCTCAAAAGTGTCCTGTATATACACTACCTACTTATACATAACCTATTAAAGTCTTTCAGACCATGTACTACCACATCAAAGACCGCAGGTGATTCGAGAACCGCAAACAGGCCAAAGAGCATTACGGCGTGACCTGCTTCCGCAAACTGCTGCACTTAAAAGAGATTATATTTACGAACAATCAAAATTCCATTGCCAACGATGAATTATACCGTAATCCCCAAATCAATCGTCACGTTTCAGACGGGCAACAGTAAACCCGTCGATGTTTATGTGTGAGCTGTCATTAAATGCTGCTCGAATCACAAGACGAACATTTCCCATGTAACAGAAGAAAAGCTATCCCTGCTTACTGGATTGGATGAACGCTCCATTAGAAGGAGTATTAAACGCTTAAAAGACGCAGGTTATCTGACCGTACAGACCTCGACCATTAAAGAAGATACAGACAGAGGATTTATAAAACGTAATTCTTACTTTATAAAGCCAGCAAACAAAGACTATTTCTTTTTGGATAACAGCTTCTTTAAGAGGAACTATCCCGCCAAGATTGCAGGGTTTCTGCTCTTGTTAAAGTCGGTATGCCTTAATAATACGGATACCATCCAATGAAGCAACAGCCAGATTGCAAAGGCTATCGGCTTGTCGAGAAACACGACAACAGCCCTTATTAAAGAATGTCAGCAATTAGGGCTTATAAAGCGGATTGCAAAGGGCTATGAACTGACGGCTGGTTGTTTTATCAATTCAGCAGTCAGAAAGACCGATGCAGGGATTTATAAGGAGCTATGCGATTTCTGCAAGGTGAAAGGCGTTGCCGCTCCCAAGTGGGATAAACGGGCGATGTCCGTACTGCTCGCGAAATATAACATTATCAACTTACCGAGTACCGAGCCGATAAGTCTGACCTGCCAACTCGATAAACGATGCAAGAACCTGCCAGAGAAGGTGTCGTTAGCCTACTTTATAAAGGCCCTCGATATGCAGGGACAGTATCGGGAGGTGATGGAACGAGCCGAACGAGCAAAACGCTACAAAGAGGAGTTCAAAGGTTTTGCATTCGAATAACAGCCAGCAAATAAAGAATCCATATACAGCCCTCATGCTTGCGCATGCTGGGCTTTTCCCATTTAATAAGAGAATGACATATTTTGTGGATATTCGATTTATATAGACCTTTTAATTGTGTTATTCATTTATATGGCGTGCCGTAGGCACTCACTCAATAAGCCCAAGACTATAAAAATTGCATATATACCGCCCACGAACACAGTAACAGATCAAAGCCCCTCCCCCTTGTTGAATGTAAAATCTAAAAATATGGATAGACAATCAAGGGCAAAACACATCGCGGATTTGCATGTGTTTTATGGGCAGAACGAGGTGGTCGAGGAACTCATCCGTGCAGGTAAAATCGACGAGGAATATATGTATCCTTTCGTCGATACGGACGGCGAGATTTTCGAGTGGTGGCTGGTATCGCCTTACTTGGCACAGGAACTCAAAGAACAAGGCGAGGTCATAATCGACGCACTCGGTTGCCATTGGTGGGGCAGACAATCGAGCGGACAGGCAATCTACATGGATGCCGCGATACAGGAGATAGCAGGAGAGTAAAACTCGGCCTGCATATCGACATAGCAAAACTGCAAATTACAGAGATTAGGGGCTTTGCAAATTCGAGAAGATTTTGCAACCTCTAATTTCTGTTTTTATGTGGGCGTAAAGTCGATAATTGAGAGATGGAGGAATCTGCAACTCATAATTAGAGGGTTTATGCTGGCGTAAATCTCTAATTGAATCTCTAAAAGTGTATATCTATTCTTACTTATATATTAATTTAATATCTTTGTCCACATGAAAATTTTTGAACGAGACAACATTCACTTATATTGTGCTGATTTTTTAAAGGTATCCCATTTGTGGGAAGTTCCCACTGTAATTGTTTGTGACGGCCCATATGGAATAGGTGGCTTTGAAGGTGATCCATATTCTTATAGAGATTTAGCAGATTGGTATTTACCTCATATTGAGGCTTTTTCTAAATCTTCTAAGCCTAATACAACTTTGTGGTTTTGGAATACAGAAATAGGTTGGGCAACCGTGCATCCCATATTGGATGCGCTAGGTTGGGATTTTGTTAATTGCCATATTTGGAATAAAGGTAAGGCTCATGTGGCAGGCAATGTCAACACTGCAACTATTCGGAAATTACCTGTTGTAACAGAAGTTTGTGTTCAATATGTAAAGAAACCTGTTTTTGTTCAGGATGGGAAATGTATGTCTATGCAAGAATGGTTGCGTGCTGAATGGGGCAGAACAAAATTACCTTTTTCAAAAACAAATGAGGTCTGTGGGGTGAAAGATGCAGCTACTAGAAAATATTTTACAACAAGTAAAAAATTATGGTATTATCCTCCTGTTGATGCCTTTGTGAAATTAGTTGATTATGCAAATAGCTATGGCGCCCCATCTGGGAAACCTTATTTCTCACTTAATGGCATATCCCCTGCTAGTGCAGATGACTGGCGGAACATGAGGTCTAAGTTCACATGCCCCTATGGCGTAACAAATGTATGGACACAACCTCCATTAGCAGGAGCAGAGCGGATAAAGATAAATGGAAAAACAGCTCATCTCAACCAGAAACCATTAAACTTAATGGAACTGATTATCGGGGTATCTTCAGATGTTAATGATGTTGTTTGGGAGCCATTTGGAGGTCTTTGTTCTGCAACTGTTGCTGCACAATCTATGCAGCGAAAATGTTATGCTGCCGAAATTAATAACGACGTATTTGAGTTAGCTCAAGCTAGATTATGTAACAAATCCAATATGCAATCATCTAAATGATTGAACATATAGCCCCATCGCTGAATAGGAATACCATGATATGAGGTATTAAGTACTCGTTGCTTGAAAGCTTCAATGTCATGGTGTTCTATTCTATCAATTTTAGAAAAGTTCGTGTCTAGTCTATATTTATATGAGTTACTTAGACTGACAATTTTTAATTGGGATTCAATATCAGTTTTATATTCGGTTGATAAATCACCCCAATTTGCAACGATTTCTGTTGCAACTCTAAGTTGATCTGCGGTTGGATCTTGTAATTTATAACCTTCAACATTTGTTTGTTGTAGATTTATCGTCCTTAGAGAGGTGTCTTGAGGCTCCAACAGAATATAACTGGGAGGATTATAATAATGCTTATCTCTCGCGGCTGCAACACTTTTTGCAGAGCAAATACAAATATCAATTATTTTGGGCTTTCCGAACAAAATAAATTCAGGAAGCCATGCGAGTAAGACGACGTAAGTCTGGTTATCTGCGAATAAGGTAATACTATCTTTAAATCTTGCAGTAATCTCTGTTGATAATGGGAACCATGTTTTTATCTCAAATCCAGGAGCTGGATTGACTCCATCTTTGAGAATAATATCTGGGAATCCAGGATCTTGCCGAGTCCATGTTCCACTATAGCCTTTATTCTCTCGATTTAAATATTTACATAATTCTAATTCAACCTTGTTGGCGACTAGTGGAGATAACTTTGATAAAATCTTAGACAACTCTTTTATATATGAAAGAGAAGTAATATCTTTTTTAATATCGATAACATCAATAATACTCCCAATATATCTCAATAAATGATCTTTTTCGATCTCTAAAATTTCCTGATATTCCATATATACATCTTTTTAATAAACAAATATAATTAAAAAGACCTTATCCAAAACAATTAATGGGATTTTAATTATTCTATGAGCAACGGTTCCGAGAAATCGGAAAGATGTTTTGCTTTTCAGTTTGTTTGCCTATCTTTGTGGGACATACGACAAACACGGAAAGTGTTGCTTGTTCTCTGATTGCGAACGTAGGAAATTCGACAGAAGAGAGGATAAGTAAACATCTTGCCGCGTCATATCCATTCATGGATATAGGCGTGGGGCTGTTGCTTATTTAATCTTCAAGGTTTCCTACGACCTGCAATCATTGAGTAAGTTTTCGGCACCACGCTTTCTATTTCTTAAAAATCAAACTTTAACCGTCGTATAGGTGCAAGAACGACAACCTAAAATTATTACAACTATGAAAAAGTTGTTATTTATTTTCATTGGAACTGTATTAGCTATCTCGGCCGATGCAACTGAACTTATTTCTGCAACAAGTATTCAAACATGCGTGATTTCAAAACTAGACGCACAACAACAATTATTTTCTATAACAGGTTATTATTATCAAAATGGCCAAGCATACAAATGTAAATTGAAACTAAAATTAGCACAATCAGTATATGGGCAGAACTCATATATAGCGGTTGAATATGCAACAGACTATTTCAATAATCAATGGTATTGGCATCGTTGTAATGCTAGTTGTCAATATGATGCAGTAAACAGGCAACACTATGTTACGATAGGCTATAATACGATTTATTTCGATGATCCATTAGAATAATGCTTATGTTGAGGAGATTTATTTAGTATTACAAAATAATAATTAGATATGAATAGTTTAACAGGCGAAATATTACGGAGTCAAGGATTCGAATATGAGGCAAACAAGAAGGTTTATATCAAAATAATTGATGGTAGAATTATTATATGCTATAAACCCAACATGAATATCAATGTAGGTTATTGGGTTTGTGATATTTGGACATCGTATGAACCTGTTCAGAATAATAAAATTGTAACAGATGGCGATTTACAGAAATTTATTGATAGCTGTTGTCCTGATAACATAATTAAGATCGCAGAAGTGCCTGATATCAACAAACAATGAATCTACTTTTGATTCAATTATAGAACATTAAGAACAGACTTGGGCAGACGGTTTATTTCATACCGTCTGCCCAAGTCTGTCTTTTTTTTGTATGTTTTATTGCATATCTCATGAATTTTTCGTATATTTACATCATAATCAAATAAATACTAACAATTTAAATTTTAGCTAAAATGAAAAGAAAAACACCAAGCATTGATTGAAAAACAGGCACGGAGACGATCGACGATGTGCAAATATCGTATATCTCCAAAGGCGTATCTTATGATAATGACCACGGCATCTGTCTGTTTGTAGGGCGTAGAACCGACGATCCTACACCACGAGAGTTCACCTATATCTTTGAACTCGACATCGACCCTGCGAAAGATATGACCGTCTGTTTCCAGAAACGGGGTCGTTATATGGCAGGATTCTCCTATCTGCTGAATCCAAAGGCCGTAGAAGAGGGTTATCTCGCCATTGTATTGCCAAACATCGTAGATTTACCCAAGTCCAGCTGCAAACTCAATCTTTTCGAAGCCCATATCAAGAGCGACACGGCCGTATTCGGCTATACATCGGTAGAGGGTAAACAGAAAGAGTTCCGTTTCCCGCTGACGGGTTTCAACGAGAAGTATTTGGAGCAGTTCATATAAAAAGATACGAGGACAGACTTTGACAAGAGGTCTTAATATAGACCGATTGACAATGTTTGTCCTTGCTGTTTCCACAGAACCAAAAGCGACACAACAATCTTAAAAGGGGAGAGCAGGGAAAGGGGAAATTTTTCCTGCGCGTTTTTCTCCACGAGTTACGAGGACAGACTTTGCAAAGGGGTCTTAAATATACCCCTTTTGCAAGGTTTGTCCTCTGTTTTTTAGAAATAGATGAAGGGGTCGGCCAGCCTCTTGCAATCAACTTAATTCATTCATCCTTAAAAGATTATGCACTTATGGAAATGCACTCTACATTGGACTATGGGTAATAGAAAGGACAACATAGTGAAATTTAGAAACTTATAACACATTTTATTCACTTGCAGGTGGTGGCAAAATTTCCCATAGATTTCCCATAACGAGTAGGACAAAACAATATAATGTCAATAAAGTGCTGATTTACTATTGTTTACGAAAATAACTCAGCGGTAGAGCACTTCACTCGTAATGAAGGGGTCCCGAGTTCAAATCTCGGTTTCGGCTCGAAACTGCGAAAGCGCCGCAGGCGCAGGAACGAAAGGGAAAACCGCTTCAAGGTAGCTTGAAAGCGGTTTTTTCGTTTCGGTCCGTTTGTCGCGCAGCGACTTGCGCAGGTTCGATAGCGCCCCTGCGGCAAGCAGAAGAGATAAAACGAGCACAGCGAAGTTAAATCTCGGTTTCGGCTCGAAAATCCGAAGATGCCGCAAGGCGTCGAACGAAACGAAAACCATCGCAAATCTTTTGCAGACGGTTTTTTCATGCGGATCGTCGCGCAAAGGACGACGGCGTTTCCGGATGGGCTCCTGCGGCGCCTTCGCCGCGCGCGGCGATCGCCTCGTAGAGGTTGTCCGGTTTCTCGCGCATATCTTCCGAAAGATCGTTTACCGCGGGGCGTTGTCCTCGTCGGCGCGTTCCGGCAGGATCGGTTTGACGCGGATTTCTTTGCAAATCCCATAAACGGCTGTATTTGCTTATTGTTTTGCGAATAGTCCGCAAAAGTTTCCGACGGTGACGGGTGCCGCTTAAAAGATGTAGATTCTGAACGGAATATCGGCGACTCGGCAGGGCCGGTGTGCAAAATTATTTTGCATAGTACAATATTGTGTTGTATTCTTGGCCGGGATCATTCATATTATACAATGTTAATTTGTATCAGTACAATGTTTTGTTGTATTATCGGTCGGGCTTGTTTTGCGTAGTACAATATTATATTTACTATTATCAAATACTATATTGTATTCTCGGCCGGGGAAAACGATAATGCCGGCGATGGAGTTTCGTCCGGCCGGGTGCTGAGGAATGGTCGGGTGATAGTAGGGACGGGCAGATGTTTCCGGATACCTGCGGAATTCGTTTATTTCTCAATCCGGCTGTCGTAGTAGGCCAGCCGTTCGTTGCAGACCTGCTCCACCACGTCGCGCAGCAGCTCGATCTTGGGCAGCAGGGCGTCGATGTCGGCCTTCGTGATCTCGAAATCGGGGTTGTAGCGCGATTCGATGTAGGCGCGTTGCAGCAGGTCGAACAGCCGTTTTTCCTCCGGCGTGTCACGGGGGAACGCCTTGAAAATCTCCGGCGTATGTTTCTTGGCCGCATTCATCAACTCCGACAGATCGTGGCTCTTATGGCCGTAGAGAATAAAGGTTATGGGAATCGTCCGCAGGAAATTTTCGGCCGATTGGTGAAGATGGATGAAGCCATATTATAATCACCATCTTCACAATAAAAAGTAACGCCTTTCAAAAATTGTTTTGCCCTCCCGAATTTATCGTCGTAATATTTCTGCGCTCGTTCCTTGATCTCCTTAAAATTGAGCTTCTTGCGCCGTGCCAGCTTATATGCTCCCGAATCGAAGAGAATTATTCCGTCACGCTTGATCTCCGTCTCGAAGTAGTGGGCTTTCGACAGGGCATGGTTGAAGTCGTCGATACCGTAGTTGACGAACTGCGGATGGGTGTGGAACGGTCGGTTCTTGTTCTCGAAGAAGCGATCCTTGATCTTTTCGTACAACGAATACTCCACCGCTCCGATCGGCTTGCGCGTCACGATCGCGATGTCGTAATCACTCATGTAGTAGGTCGGTGTGCCGAACTCGATGCGCTGGTCGTAGTCGACGTAGCTGTTCTTCGCATAGCTGCCGAACAGGATCACCATCTCGACCTGTTTGATCTGCTCGCGGATCAGGGCGACGAGTTGCTGCAAATCCCGTCGCTTGTCGGGCGGTAAAAACCGGGTGCTTCGTTTCATCATCGCAAAATTATGGAAAATTCCGGCACGGCGTTTTGCAAATCCCATAAAAAACAGCTATATTTGCTTATCGTCCTGCAAATAGTTTGCAAAAGTTTCCGACGGAGGCGGCGGGTGCCGCTTGAAAGAGACGATGCAGATTATGAAACGGAATATCGACGACTCGGCATAGCCGACGGACATAACTTATAAAGGGTACACAACTCTTTATACCTAACGACAAACATAGGAACCTTTCGAAAGAGAGGGTTTGACACCGGTATAAAAGTTGCCAGTCCTTGTTATGCCCTGCTTGCGTATTGCGAGCAAGGCGGCAAGGGCGCAGGACAGCTTCCGGTTTCGGGTTTCCTATAACCTGTCGTTAGGGGCTGACACCGCGCCCCTTTTCTTTTTGCCTACATGCAATATTATTTTGCATTATCGGCCGGAGGGAGGGCGATTCACGAATCTTTCAACCCCTTTTTCCCATGTCTACCTTTCAGGAACGTATCCTCGCTGCGTCCGGCAGCTCGTCGGGCACCGCGGACACCGACCCCGAACTCTACCGTTACCGCTCCGCCTCCTCGGAGGAGTACCTCGAATCCTGCAACTATCGTGTCTGGTCGACCGAACTGCCCGACCGGTTTCTCGTCTGGTGGATGCGCCCGTCGGACGCGACGAAGCCGAACAGCGCAGCCTCGAACGCGAGCTCCGCTCCGACGAGGAGTCGCCGCTCCATATCCCGTTGGAAGTCTTCATGACGGCCTACTACGAGCGTTACGAGCGCGTCAAAGGGATGGCGTCGTTCCTCTCCGACGACCGTGCGGTCGGGCCGGAAGATGCCGCGGCCGCGGTGGAGGCGCAGTTGGCCGGCGATGCCGACTACCGTGCGCAGGCGTTCGCCTTCATCGAAGGATTCGTTTGTTTTCAACAGTCCTTTTCTCGCCTCGGGATAGTCCGAACAAGTTCGACTCTGCGCTCGGCTTATCGAAAAGGTTCGTTTTCAACAGTCGTTTTCTCGCCACGGCATAGCTCGCGCAAGCGCGGCTCTGCTCATTTGGCTTAACGAAAACGTTCTATAAATTTCAGGCGTTGTTGAGCTATGTCTTCACGCTGCGCATGATCGATGCGGCGGACGAACTGCGTCGGTTCGACCTTTTCGACGTCGAAGCCTACGATGAGGTGCTGGCGCAGGTGAACCGCGACCTCACGGACGGAACGCTTCCGTCTTTCGAGGCGCGTATCGTCTGAGCCGAAAGTTTTGGGCGGCGGTATCGCCTTGTTTCTTTTTCAAGTAAAAGTTTTAGGTTCGGCGATGCCGCTGCCCTTCCCATACGGTTCCCGCGATCCGTAACTGACTAGTACTGGTATGCTGTCTCCGCCGCACGATCCGGTGCGGCGGAGCGGAGGGTGGGCGCTGCCGTCCAGCGCGGGATGCGGCGAGGTGCGGGAATCGATCCGCTTTTCTTCCGCACAGTCGGATCGAGTCGAGAAACGCCGTCGTTCGGGAAACCGTTGCGGCGCTTGCCCCGCGCGGGCCGAAGTCTTCGCCCGCAGAGGCCTGCCGCAGGAGTGTGCTCCGAGGCTTCGTCCCGCAGCGCATCGGATAAGCAGCGGCGTTCTTCCACCCTTTCGGAATAAGGATCGGGGCGATCCTCGCGGCGGAAGCCTTTGTTTGCCGGCTTCCCGTTCGGGATGACACCCCCCCCCAAAAAAAACAGTCATTCCCTTCGGAATGACGAAATCTGATTTTAATTGCAAGCCCTCGTTTGCTTCTGCGCTCGTTCGTATCTTTGACTTCGTCTTAGATACTCCCGCTCGGCAATGTTCATTTTCATGCACGTTTTCTCGCCTCGGCAATTCGAACAAGTTCGATTGCGCTCGGCTTATCGAAAACGTTCAAATAAATTTGACATTGCCCTCGCTTATTCGTATCTTTGACTGCGTCTTAGATACTCCGTCTCGGCATAATCAAGCTTGCGCTTGCTTCTGCGCTCGACTTTTCGTATCTTTGTCCTCCAAACCCGACTCGGGCCGCCCGCGAAGCGTCGACGACGCCTCGGCGACGGACGCGGCCTCAGGGTCTCAAAAACGCCGTTCATGGGATTCGACGAGATAACGAACATTCTCTACCTGCTGTTGCAGGGGGTGGGGGTCGGCATCGCAGCCTCCATTACCGTAGGCCCCGTAGCCGTGCTCTGCATTCAGCGGACGCTGAGCAAGAGCCGTCGTTCGGGGTTCGCATCGGGGCTCGGTGTGGCCTGCGCCGATACGCTCATGGCGATCTTCGCCATGCTCTTCTCGTCGATCCTGCAACGGTCGATCGAGGCGAACAGATTGATCCTCAGCGTCGTGAGCGGCATCATCGTGGTGATCGTGGGCGTCTACATCTTCCTGCAAAACCCCGTGACGCAGATCCGCCGCAACCGTGTGGGCAAGACGACGCTGTGGAGGGATTTCGCCTCGATGTTCGGCATCACGCTGACGAATTTCATCTACGTGATCCCCTACATCATGATCTTCTTCACGATGTTCAAGGTCTCGACGCTCGGCGTGACCGACGTGGGGAGCCTTTTCGGGGGATTGCTCACCATCGCGGGGTTCCTGGGCGGAGCCGTGACGTGGTGGTTCGCGCTGACCTTCCTGCTGAATCTGTTCCGGCACCGGTTTCGTCCGCGCCACATGCTGACGATCAACCATGTGGCAGGAATCGTCATCGCCGTGCTAGGTATCTATACCATTTTGTCGAATTTCATCCATGTCCTGCCCAATGTGCACTGACCGAGATACGAACAAGAAGATCGTCATCGCCATCGACGGTTTTTCATCATGCGGCAAATCGACCTTCGCCAAGGCCATCGCCCGCCGTCTGGGATATATTTTCATCGATACGGGGGCGATGTACCGCGCCGTGACGCTCTATGCGCTCGAACACGGGGCCATCCGTTCGGGAATGGTCGACGAGGAGGCCGTCGTGCGGCTGCTGCCGGACATCTGCATCGATTTCCGCTTCAATCCCGAACGCGGGGCCAGCGACATCTATGTCGACGGCGACCGCGTCGAGGGCAAGATCCGCACGATCGAGGTGAGCAACTGCGTGAGCGCCGTCAGTTCGATCTGCGAGGTGCGCGCCAAACTGGTGGCCATGCAGCAGCAGATGGGGCGCCGGCGGGGCGTGGTGATGGACGGCCGCGACATCGGTACGACGGTCTTTCCCGACGCCGAGCTGAAAATCTTCATGACGGCCCGGCCTTCGGTGCGGGCGCGCCGCCGCTACGACGAGCTGCGGGCCAAAGGCGACGAAGTCTCCTACGAGGAGATTCTGCAAAACGTCCTCTCGCGCGACAAGGCCGACATGACGCGGGCGATTTCGCCGCTGCGCAAGGCCGACGACGCCGTGGTGCTCGACAACAGTTGCATGACCGTCGCCGAGCAGATGGAGTGGTTCGAGAAGGAGTTCCGCCGCGCCATAGGCGACGGCCGGTAAGGTGGTTTTGGAGTAACCGGACATCGTTATGCGCGTGGAGATCGACGATAAATCGGGGTTCTGTTTCGGCGTCGTGCGGGCTATCGACAAGGCCGAACGGGCGCTGGCCGACTACGGTACGGTCTATTCGCTGGGCGACATCGTCCACAACCGGATCGAGGTGCAGCGGCTCGAAGGGTTGGGGCTGCACACGGTGACGCACGCCGATCTGGACGGTCTGGGAGGCCGGCGGCTCTTCATCCGCGCCCACGGCGAACCCCCTTCGACCTTCGCACGTGCCCGCGAGGCGGGCGTGGAGGTGATCGACGCGACATGTCCCGTGGTCGCGAAATTGCAGGAGCGGGTAGTGAAGGCGCATGCCGAAATGGCGGAGTCGGGCGGTCAGGTGGTGATTCTGGGCAAACGGGGGCACGCCGAGGTGGTGGGGCTCACGGGACAGGTGGCGGCGCCGACGCTGGTCGTCGAGCGGGAGGAGGATCTCGCGCAGGTCGATTTCACGCGGCCGGTTTACTTCCTGTCGCAGACGACGCAGAGCATCGCGCTATTCGAGCGGCTGGCCGACGAGATGCGCCGCCGCGCGGCCGATGCGTCGCAGGTGGTGGTGCACGACACGATCTGCCGGCAGGTCGCCAACCGCGAGGGACATCTGGCGGCTTTTGCTCGGCGGTTCGACGCGGTGATTTTCGTTTCGGGCCGCAAATCCTCCAACGGGAAGGTGCTCTGCGAGGTCTGCCGTGCCGCCAATGCACGCACCTATCAGGTCGAGGAGGCCGCCGAACTGCGGGCCGAATGGTTCGAGGGGGCCGAGTCGGTGGGGATCTGCGGCGCCACGTCGACGCCCCGCTGGCTGATGCAGCGGGTGGCTGACGCGATCGTCGCGGGGGCGTTCGGCACAGGCCGTACCTGAGCGCCGGATTGCACCGCCGCATCGCGTGCGGCGGATTTAGAGAAGGATTTCAACCAAATAACCGATCGATATGCATAGCTTCGTTCGTTCCGTAAAATATTTCGTACACCTCTGCGTTCTGTGTGCAGCGGTGATTCTGGTGATGCACCTGGCCGGTATGCTGGCCGTGGCGCCGGCGGAGCTGCCCGCGCTGCTCTTTGCCTCGTGGCGGGGGTGGGTGCTCGCTGCGGCCGTCCTCCTCCTCTCGGCAGCCTATCCCTTTACGGGGTTCGTTACGCGGCGCGTGGAGGGATTTCTCGACGACGACCGCGAACGGGTCGTGAACGCCTTTCGGGCCGAAGGGTTCGTACCGGCGGCCGACGACGGCGAGGGCATGACCTTTCGGGCGGCCAGTCCGCTGCGGAGGCTGTGGCTGCACTTCGACGACGAGGTGCGCGTCGGCCAGTTCGGCCAGTGGATCGAACTGAGCGGTCAGCGGCGCACGGTAGCGCGCGTGGCACCCCGTCTCGAAGGCTACATCGCCGCTCATGCGCGAACGAAAGAATAGGATGCAATGAAACGAATCGCAAATTATCTCCTGACGGCGACCGCTCTGCTCGGTGCGGCCGCCCTGCTGACCTTTGCCGCGAAGAACGACTTCGGGTTGGCGCGCAACATGGAGACGCTGGTCAACATGATGCGCGAATTGTCGGTCTACTACGTCGACGAGGTCGACGCCGACCGTCTGATGACCGACGCCGCCGAAGGAATGGTGCAGCGGCTCGACCCCTATACGGTCTACATGCCCGAAGAGGAGATGACCGATTTCCAGTTCCTCACCACCGGCAAGTACGGCGGCGTGGGGGCGTTGATCCGTAAGAAGGGCGACGGCGTGGTCGTCGCACAGCCCTACAAGGGTTTCCCGGCCGACCGCGCCGGATTGCAGATCGGCGACCGCTTCGTCGAGATCGCGGGCAAGGACGCCCGCGGCATGACTACCGAACAGGTGAGCGCGCTGCTCAAAGGTACGCCCAATACCAACGTCACGATCAAGGTCGAGAAACTGCTCACGGGCCAGGTCGAGGAGGTAAAGCTGCGCCGCGAGCGGATCGCCATTTCGGGCGTGGGCTACGCCGGCTTCGTGGCCGACAGCATCGGGTATATCCAGCACCGCGACTTTACGGAGGGGTGCTACGAGGATATGCGCGCCGCATTGGAGGGGTTGCAGAAGCAGGGGCTCAAAGCGCTCGTGCTCGACTACCGCAACAACGGCGGCGGCATCTTGCAGGAGGCCGTGAAGATCGTCTCGATGTTCGTGCCCAAGGGCACCGAGGTGGTGACGACCAAGGGGCGCACCGAGCATACGGTCTACCGTACGCAGCTCGATCCCGTCGCGCCGACGCTGCCGATCGTGGCGCTCGTGAACGACGGGACGGCTTCGGCCGCCGAGATCGTCACCGGCTCGTTGCAGGATCTGGACCGTGCGGTGCTCGTCGGCCAGCGCACCTTCGGCAAGGGACTGGTGCAGACGACGCGCCCATTGGGTTACAACAGCTTCCTGAAAGTCACCACGGCCAAATACTACATCCCCTCGGGCCGCTGCATCCAGGCGATCGACTACTCGTCGCGCGACGAGAAGGGGGCCGTGAAGAGCGTGCCCGATTCGCTCGTGCGCGAGTTCCGCACGCGCGGCGGCCGCAAGGTCTACGACGGCGGCGGCATCATGCCCGACGAACGCATCGATCCCGAATACATCAGCCGTTTCGCCATGACGCTCTATGCCATGGGTTACGTCGACGATTTCGCCGACCTCTACTTCCGCGAGCACGGGATGCAGCGGATCGATCCGCGCACCTTCACCCTCACCGACGCCGATTACGAGCGTTTCGAGCAGTTCATGGCCGACAAGGAGGTCAAATACGAGTCGGACACGCGGCGGGCGCTCAACCGGATCAAGGAGGCGGCCAGGGCCGACCTCTACGAGGAGTCGCTCGCGGCGGAGATCGAGGCGATCGAGGCCGGCATCCGCGACGACAAGGCGACCAACCTGCAAACCTACAAACGCGAGATCATGGAGACGCTCAACGGCGCTGTCATCCTGCGTTACAGCTATGCGGAGGGGGTTACGGAGCATACGCTCACGGAGGACCGCGAGGTGCATTGCGCCGTCGCACTGCTCGACGACGGGAAGGAGTACGCCCGCATTCTGCGCGAACAGGATACCGTCCGAAAATAACCCCGATTCCGCATGGCACGCCGGTCGTTGAAATACCTGCTCAACCGCTATACGCTCTCGTTCCGCAACCGGATCGTGGTGATCGCCGTGGGCATGGTCATCTGCCTGCTGTCGCTGGTCTACACCAACCGCATGGCGCATGACCTGCGCGAGAAGGAGCAGCACGACGTCGAGGTGTGGGCGTACGCCATGGAGCAGGCGAGCCGCGATGCCTTCGGCGACTCGCTCAACGATCCGCTCATCAAGGGCATCCTCTCGAACCGCAACAACATCCCCTTCATCATCACCGACGAGCGGCTTAACGTCATCCAGTCGCATCTGGTGCCGCGCGAGGTGTTGGACCATCCCGACCGGCTGCGCCGCCAGATCGACCGCTTCACGGAGGAGAACCAGCCCAAGACGGTCAACTACTGGTGGGGTCCCGAACACCGGCACATCATCTTCTACGGCAAGTCGAAGCTGCTCAAAGGGCTCTACCTCTTCCCTTACGTGCAGCTGGGGGTCATCTTTTTCTTCATCTTCATCGGATACATCGCCTTCCGTTCGTCGAAGCAGGACGAACAGAACCGCGTGTGGATCGGTCTGGCGAAGGAGACGGCGCATCAGCTGGGAACGCCTACGTCGTCGCTGCTGGGGTGGATCGAGTATCTGCGCAGCCAGCCCGTCGATCAGGAGGCGGTCGAGGAGATGAACAAGGATCTGACGCATCTGCTGAAAATCGTCGACCGCTTCTCGAAGATCGGCTCCGAGACGGTACTCCAAAAGGCGACCGTCAACGAAGTGGTGGGCGAAGCGGTGATGTATTTCCGCAAGCGTATTCCGCGCAACGTCACGCTTGACTACAACGGGCTGGCCATCGCTCCGATCGAGGCCAACATCAATCCGGCGCTCTTCGAATGGGTGGTCGAGAACCTGATGAAAAATGCGCTCGACGCCCTGCAAGGACACGGGTCGATCGACGTGCGGCTCTCGATGGACGACCAAAACGTGATGATCGACGTGAAGGATACGGGCAAGGGCATTCCCAAAAGCAACTGGAAGCGGATTTTCGAGCCCGGCTTCACGACCAAGACGCGCGGCTGGGGGCTCGGACTGTCGCTCTCGCGCCGTATCATCGAGGAGTATCACAACGGTAAGATCGCCGTCGTGGAGTCGGAGCCGGGCAAGGGTACCATGATCCGCATTACGCTCAAACGCTTTTTCGACGCATGATCCGGCCGGACGATCTGTCGGTCGCCGCCGATTCGCTCGCGGCGAACGGAACGCCGGACGGGCCGGCGGGGGCCGTCGTGCATGCGGCGGGCGTCTGCACCGATACGCTGGACGGGGGGCTCCGTGCGGCGGAAGCCCTCTCCGATTCGTTCGCGGCGGCCGATTCGCTGGTGCATACCGCAGCCGCCCTTCCGGACGCTTTTCCGGCCTCGTTTCCGCATGTGGAGCCGCTCTCGGCGGCCGAACGGGCGCTGACGCTCGGCGGATGGCTCAGCGATTGGACGGCGCGTACGGCGCAGGGTGTCGCGTCGCTGGCGGATGCTTCGGCGGCGGAGCTGTTCGGTGCGGCGTCGACGCTGGGCGACGTCGGTCGTGCGGTCGCGGAAACGGCAGCGCCCCTCTCCGGATCGGTCGTTTATCAGGCCGTCGTCCTGCTGCTGGCGGCTTCCTATCTGTTGCTGCTCTATACCAATTACAGCGAAGTGCGGATGCTGGCCGGGAGTTTCGGGTTCGACCGAAACGCCGGACAGCGGACGTTGCAGAAGCGCGGCGTGATCCACAGCCATTTCCTGCGCCGTTGCTGCGTACTCGGCGTCGTGGGGATCGGCGTGCTGACCGTACGCCTATGCGACGACTGGCTGCCGGCAGGTACGTTCGACCTCCTTCCTCCGCTCTGGCGGGAGGGCCTCTGCGTGGCGGCCGTGCTGGCGGCCGAGGCCGTCGTCCTGATGCAGACGATCGCATTGTGGTGCATCGGACAGGTGACGCTCACGCAGTCGTTCGTCGAGACGCTTCTCTATGTCAAACAGTTCCATTTCGCGCTGGCGAGCCTCTCGGTCCTGCCGTTCATTTTGCTTTATGCACTCTGTCCAATCGGTTCAGGATCAGGCTGGTTATGCGGGATAGTCGGGTTGTCTGCGACGATTATATTGCTATTTCTCAGAGAGATTCATTCGTTGTTTGTCGCAAAAAATATTTCGAATTTGCATTGGATTTTGTACCTTTGCACCATCGAAATCGCACCGGTGGCATTTGCGGTGCTCATGTTGGTAAAACACAGTTAAGAATGAGTGTAACGAAAGTCAGTCGAATTCTTGTCTCTCAGCCGCAGCCGGCTATCCCCGAAAAGTCTCCTTTCTTCGAATTGGCGCGCAGACAGCGCATAACCGTCGATTATCATCCGTTCATTCGGGTTGCGGGCGTTTCGCTCAAGGAGTTCCGGCAGCAGCGGGTCGAGATATTGGATCATACGGCCGTAATTTTCACGTCGCGCACGACCGTCGACAGCTTTTTCCGTATTTGCGAGGAGGCGCGTATCACCGTTCCCGAAACGATGAAGTACATCTGCCAGACGGAGGCCGTGGCGCTCTACCTGCAAAAATACATCGTTTACCGCAAACGTAAAATTTCGTTTGCCGACGGTTCGTTCACCAATTTGATCGAACTGCTCATCAAGCACAAGGAGGAGAAGTTCCTGCTCACGCTCAGCGAGCCGCACAAGCCCGATCTGCCCGAGACGATGGCCAAGCTCAAATTCTCGTTCCATCCGGTGATTCTCGCCCGTACGGTGGCGGCCGATCCCGAGGGGATCGACATCCGTTCCTACGACGTGGTGGGCATCTATTCTCCCTCGGAGGTCAAGGTGCTCATCGAGCAGTTCGGCGACGAACTGCCGACGATCGCCGCTTTCGGCGAGGCGACGCTGCGCTGCGCCATCGAGGCGGGACTGACCGTCAAGATCAAGGCCCCGACGCCCGAAGCTCCTTCGATGGTCAAGGCGATCGACATCTACATCGACCAGGTGCACGCCGGCAAGGAGGTCGAGGCGGCGCAGTTCGTCGAGGACAAGCAGAAGGAGGAGTTCATCCGTTCGCAGCAGCACAAGCTGGCCAAGAAGAGCCGCGCACGCCGTTCGTCGGCCGACAAGAAATAACGACCGGAGGCGGTACGTCCGCCTCCATTGAGAGAATACGATGATCCCGTCCCGTACATTGCCCCGCGCCGAACGGTTGCGCACGCTGGGTGCGATCCGCCGCCTGTTCGAGAGCGGCGAGTCGGGTTTCGTCTATCCGTTCCGTTACGTCTGGTTCGCCGAGGCCGACGACCGCATGTCGGCCGAAGTGCTCTTTTCCGTTCCCAAGAAGTTCCACAAGCGCGCCAACCGGCGCAACCTTCTCCGCCGCCGGGCGAAGGAGGCTTACCGGCTCAACAAGGGGCTGCTGCTCGCGGAGGGCGGAAAGACGGCTGCCGTGGACGTGGCGCTGATCTACTCCTCGAAGGAGATCGTTCCCTATAAAACCGTCGAAAATGCCCTGCGCCGGATTCTTCAACAGATTGCGGAGCGTCTGTAAACGTGCGGCGGCGCTGCCGCTGATCGCCGTGGTGAAGTTCTACCAACTCTGCATCTCGCCCTTCACGCCGCCTTCGTGCCGGTTTACGCCGACCTGTTCGCAGTATGCCGTCGAGGCGCTGCGCAAATACGGGCCCGTCAAGGGCGGCTGGCTCACCCTGAAACGGCTGGCGCGCTGCCATCCGTGGGGCGGCAGCGGCTACGATCCGGTGCCGTAGGGGCGGTTTTCTCTCTCCTCCCCGATTTTCCGGTAACGATAAGAACCGCCCCTTCCGAAGGGGCGGTTCTTGAATTCTGCGTAATCGAAATTCATGCACCGGATGGCACAGATCGGATTTCGATTCTCCGGATTTTTACAGCTCCCGTATCGCCTTGTAGGTGGTTTGGAGCATCGCCTTTCCGTCGCGCAGCTGCGCGGCCGTGCTGTCGGGCGAGATCACGCGGGCGGAGGTGCAGTCGAAGATCGTCGTGCCGCCGGCGTCGGCCACGCCGAAGCCGTTGTTGAAACACCAGTAGCCGAATTTGGGGCGCGCCGGATCGAACAGGTCGCGGCTGAAAAGGAAATCGCCGTGAGCGATCCCCAGCTGCGCGAGCAGCGTGGCCGCTAGATCGCTCTGCGAGCCGTAGGTTTCGACTACCGCCGGACGGCGCACGGCGCCGCCCAGCCACAACATCGGGATGCGGTGACGCAGCGCGTCGCTGTTGGCGATGCCGTAGGGGTAGGGGTAGGCATGGTCGGCGATGAGGATGACGAGCAGGTCGTTCCATACGGGAGTCTGCCGCACGCGTTCCACGAAGCGGCCGAGGCAGGCGTCGGTGAAGGCCATGGCGTTGAGCATCGGGTCGTCGAACTTCGCGAACGGCACGTCGAACGGTTCGTGGCTCGACAGCGTGAGCATCGCGGCGAAGAAGGGACGCTGCGATGCGGCTTCGGCGAGCACATGGTCGGTGAAGGCGTCGATCACCACGTCGTCGGCATAGCCCCATTTCGAGGTCGGGGCGTCGAAGTGCAGGTCTTTCTGCCACGTGAGCCGGTCGAAGCCCGTGCCGTAGAGGTAGGAGGCCGTGTTGGTGAAGTTGAGGTCGCCGCCGTAGTAGAAGCTCGTGGCATAGCCCTCGCGGCGCAGCGAGCGGGCGATCGAGGGGAGCCGCTGGCTCTTGACGGGCAGCTTCATGACCGACATCTTGGTCTGGGCGGGAAATCCGCTCAGCACGGCTACCGTGCCGCGGTCGGTGCGGAACGAGTTGGCGAAGAGGTTGTCGAAATAGACTCCCTCGCCCTTCAACCGTTGGAATTCGGGAGCTACGGGTTCGCCTCCGACACGCTCGTCGACCGTCGAGCGGCCGAAGCTTTCGACCAGGAACAGCACGACGTTCGGCCGTCGGGTGCGCAGCAGCGTGTCGGTTCCGATCCCGGCAGGCAGGTCGCCGCGCAGCGGCTCGAAGATCGCCGCACGCTCCGGTTCGGGAAAGAATTCGTATTCGTAGAGGGCGTCGTCGCCGTCCGACAGGGTCGAGAGGAACGAGAAAAGCGGATTGACCGCCGCATGGTTCAGAAACATCCGGCCGCTGAAATAGACCTTCGAGACGTTGGCCGTTGCCACCGACACCCCGCCGCGGATCGGCAGGAAGAGCACTCCTGCCGCCAGCAGCAGCACCAGCGTGCTGCCTGCGCGATGTGTCGACCGCCGGGCGGGGTCGTAAAGCCGCAGTACGCGCAGGTAGCACCACGCCATGCCTCCGAAGACCGCCGCGGCGACCAGCAGTTGCAGCAGGAGCTGGCCGGCCGTGACGCTCGCCAGCGCCTCTTTGGGCGAGGCGAGGTATTGCAGCACGGAGCTGTCGAGCGGGAAGGCCCAGTATTCGTAGAGGGCGAGGTTGGCGGCGAACGCCGTGGCGGCGATGGCGGCGATGACGAGCAGGTAGCCTTTCAGCACGCTGCGGCTCCATCGCCCCGGAATCCAGAGGGCTGCGAGCACGACCAGGAGCGGCAGTGCGGTGATGTATCCCGCTACGGTCTGGTCGAGTTTCAATCCGTTCCAGACGACCAGCGCCAGCTCTGCGGCCGAAGCTTCGGCCGCCTGCGCGTGGTACCACAGCAGGAAGAGCGGTTTCTCGATCGCCATCACGAGCAGGCTCATGGCGAAGAGGGCGCCGAGAAAGAGCAGATTGCCGGCCAGCGGCGGAAGGGGCCGGCGGGCGGTGTCCGATGACGGACGGTTTTCGATGAATCGTTTCATGTTTTTTCAATCCTCCCCGACGAAGCCGGAAGCGGACGGTGGCGATGCGCTCCGCCTGCCGTCCGTTCGGGGGCAGCGGCGGTTACAACTTCTCTCCGTAGGCCAGATCGCCCGCATCGCCGATACCGGGAACGATGTAGGAGCGCGAGGTCAGCTCTTCGTCCACGGCGGCGCACCAGAGCGAAGTGGTCGCATGCGGCATGTGGCGCTGCACGTAGTCTACGCCCTGCTCCGAACCGATGATCGACGCCACGTGGGTGTGGGCCGGCATACCTCCCTTCTCGACGAGCGCTTCGTAGACCAGCGCCGCCGACGATCCGGTGGCGAGCATCGGGTCGACCAGCAGCATCGTCTTCCCTTCGAGACTTCCGCACGAGATGTACTCGACCTTGACGGTGAACGTTCCGTCCTTCTTGCTCTTGCGGTAGGCCGATACGAAGGCGTTCTGCGCGTCGTCGAAATAGTTCAGGAAGCCCTGGTGAAACGGAAGGCCTGCGCGCAGGATCGTGGCGATGACGATTTCGTTGTCGTAGAGCTCGACTTCGGCCTCGCCGAGCGGTGTCTCGACCGTGCGGGGCGTGTAGCGGAACCGTTTCGAGATTTCGTAGGCCATCAGTTCGCCGATGCGTTCCAGATTGCGGCGGAAACGCATCGAATCGCACTGGATCCTGCGGTCGCGGATCTCGGCGATGAACTTGTTGAGGACGGTGTTCTGTCGGTTCAGAATGTTGATCTCCATAATGCGGGGGTGTTGGATTTCCGGGTCAGTAGAGGAAGTTGTTGAAGGGATAGCGTCCGGCGTGGATCTCGCGCACCATGCCGTAGAGATCCTGCCGGAACTTGTCGATGTTGGTCCGCCGTTTGGCCGAGAGGAAGATGCAGGGGGTGTTGGCCTTGGCGATCCAGCTCTGTTTCAGGTCGTTGAGCGAACGGTTTTCGTCCGTGGCGGGCGTCAGGTCGTCGTCGGCCTTCTCCGTCCACGTATAGGCGTCGATCTTGTTGAAAACCAGGTAGACCGGTTTGTCGCCCGCGCCGATCTCCTGCAAGGTCTGCTTCACCACGGCGATCTGATCCTCGAACCGGGGGTGCGAAATATCCACCACGTGCAGCAGCAGATCGGCTTCGCGCACCTCGTCGAGCGTCGATTTGAACGACTCGATCAGCTCGGTCGGCAGTTTGCGGATGAACCCGACCGTATCCGAAAGCAGGAACGGCAGGTTGTCGAAGACCACCTTGCGGACCGTGGTGTCGAGCGTGGCGAAAAGTTTGTTCTCGGCAAAAACCTCGCTTTTCGAAATCAGGTTCATCAGCGTCGATTTGCCGACGTTGGTATAGCCCACCAGCGCCACGCGGACCATCGAACCGCGGTTGGAGCGCTGGACCGCCATCTGACGGTCGATTTTCCGCAGGTCCTCCTTGAGTTTGGCGATCCGGTTGCGGATGATACGGCGGTCGGTCTCGATTTCGCGTTCGCCCGCGCCGCCGCGGGTTCCCGTGCCGCCCCGCTGCCGTTC
>ERZ824575.894-NODE-894-length-33011-cov-3.680271_pt1 | contig 33011 bp, 45 predicted proteins | sample MGYA00519470_ERZ824575 | MGnify/ENA primary metagenome ERZ824575 (study PRJEB31778, sample SAMEA3449170) | human gut metagenome | biome: human gut; feature: human-associated habitat; material: faeces | place: United Kingdom | collected 2010/2012 ...
TGCGTCGGCGCCTTGGTGTCGGCATGGCCGTAGCTGCTGACACCGCACGCGCTAGACGAAGACCCGCCCAGGACCGACCGCAGCCACCAAGGGACGCGACCGCCCGCGATGCGGCTTGCGGTGTCGGTGAAGATGGGGAACTGCGAATCGAAGCCGACAGAGTAGCCCTTGCTGCCCCATACTGGGCACCCGTAAACCTCCATCTCTGAGGGCGACCAAATCTTGCCCAAGTCCGCCCAGCTCCAACCGCTCGCTTCGGTGAGCTTGCCCGAAGACGAATAGCGCTCTTCGAGAAGCACGCGCTGCGCGAGAATGGCGCTCTGAAGCGTGGACGGCAGCGCGGGAAAGAAATCGTTGATCTCCCAATCATGGAGCTTCGAGCACAAGTAAGGGTGCTTCTCTTCGGCGGTGCCGTTGTTGTCGTTTGTCTCGCGCCACTGAAGGTAGCTCGTGTTGGATGCCTTGTCGCCCTTCACGGTGACGGGCGCTTTCGGCACCATGACGATATGATGCCCCTTCGCGGTGTCTCCGCACTGGTAATACTGGTCGATAGCGCCGATGCGGTAGCGCACCGTCTGCGCTGGCACGTTAGCGCCCTCGGAAACGGGAACGTCGATGTAGTCTCCGATGCGCAGACCGGCGAAGTTGGCGTTTCGCGCGCGGTTGCGAAGCCACGTGTAAATGTCGGTGCTGCCGATCTCGTTAGCGAAGACCGAAGCGAGCGAGCGCCCCGCGTAAGCGTTGATGTTGTGCTGGCGGTCGTATTCCTCGGCGGTCGTGACAGAATCGGCCTTGCTCTGCGCTGAAGTGTCCTTCAGGTTGTACGCGGTGCCATTGATAGAAAACTTCGACAAATCAGCCATTGATAGTCTCCCTTCTTAGTTGAGCGTCGCCGTCTCGCCGCTCATGGTGGCTTGCGCAACCGTGACCGTCTCGCCGGATAGGGCGCTTCGTCTGTTTGTGGGCATGTACGCCGTTTCTCCAAGGACTATGTAGCCGTCCTGAAGCTCGACAAGGGCTGTCGCAAGCGTCGCGTTCTCGTCGCGCAGCTCTTGCACCTCGTCATCTGACGGCGGTTCGATAGCCGCGATAGCGTTTGCGATATTAAGCGCGTTCTGTGCTGCGGCGGTGGCATCCTCTGCTGCGCCGTTTGCAGTCGCAGCGGCGGCCTTCGCGCTCGCTGCAGCGGTGTTCGCCGCGCTCGCGGCGGCATTGGCGCTTGCGGTCGCCTTGTCGGCGTTCTGCTTCGCAGTGTTTGCGGCTGATGCGGCGTTGTTCGCAGTCGTGGTCGCAGCGTCCGCGTTCTGCTTCGCAGTGTTTGCGGCTGATGCGGCGGTGTTTGCGGCATCTGCCGCGTTGTTCGCGTTCGTCGCCGCGCTGTTGGCGGTGCTCGCCGCCGTGTTGGCCTTTCCAGCGGCGGTGTTCGCCGCGCTCGCCGCGCTGTTGGCGTTCTTTACCGCCGTCTCTCCACGGTCGATGAGGTCTTGAACGGCATCGTCCCAGTTCTGCGCGGGCTGCTGCCCGTCAAGAGCGCTGCGCAGGATTTCTATTGCGAATCGCTCTGTCGAATAGGTCTTGCCGCTCTTCGTGATCGTGAAATAGGCTTCGTCGGTGTAGCCGGACACGCTGCAAAGCTTCGATTCGTCAACCGTGATCGTGGCGGCGTTTCCGCTCACCGAGCATTGGCCGCGATAGTAGTTACGTTTGTTAGGCAGCAGCACGACAAGCCATGCCGTAGCACCTGAAAGCGCGAACTCATCGCCGTTGTCGTAGATAAGCGCCTTGATGGTGGTTCCGCCATCGTCGCCCTGACCAACCTTGATGCAGGTTCCCGCGCCCTCCTTCGAGATATCGAGTTCAAGCGTCCGTGTGTTGCTCATCACTCGCCGCCTTCCTCGACGGTGCCGTATGCAAGCGCGCGGAGGGCTTCGAGCGCTTCGGCGAAGCTCATAGCAGATCGCGCCTTGCTAGACACGGGCTGCACGTCCGCGCGCGCGGCGACGGCTGGCACGCTCGCGGCCAAAGCGTCGAACACATCGACAACCGCCCTCATGCGGTCATCGACGTACAAGGGCTGAACGAGCGTGAAGGGCTGATCGTCGTTGATTGGCTCCTTCACGTCTTCCGGCTGCACGACGGTTCGGTTTCCGTCTTCGTCAACTGCAATGAAAATCATTCCGTTGCTCGCGGCGCGGTTGATAAGCTCTTCGTCGTATTCGGTCACCATCGCTTCGCAGTTGCCTATCGGGTCGTGCAGCATGTGATAAAGGGTCTTGCTCATCGTTCCTCCTAGTCGAAGTTGCATACCGTGCAGAAGCCGTCTACAAAGTCGATGCTTCGCGTTACGTTCCACCATGTAATCGTGCCGTCGCCGTCATCCTGAATCTTGCTGATGTAATGCAGCGTGCATTCTTTCGTGATCGCATGCGTTGTCGTGGTGCTCTCGCTGCTAGATGCAGCGGCGGAAATAAGCGGCGTGGTGATTCGTATATGCTGGTTTCCCGTCAACTGAAGACCGGTCGTTAGCTTCCCGGTGCTAACGTCGCGCATGTGCGCTGAGAAGTCGATAGTCCCGATCTGCGTTCCGTCTTCGTAGCCTGTAATCTCGCCACTGGTAAGACGGATGAGGTTTGAAGCAGAACCGCATTCGAACGTACCGTTAGCGTCGATATTGTTTGCCGTCATGTAGTTTGTCGTAAGCGAACCGGTGTTGAGGTTCCACGTGCTGCGACCGTATCTGTCACTGATGATGCCCGTTTCAATGTAGGTGGCATTGATATAGACTTTGCCCCCGCTGAGATAGATTCCCTGCGTAGCGCCGTTGTTCGTCAAGCGATTGAAAACATCGCGTTGCGTGAGTGAATCGTCTAACGCGTCCACCTTGTCTTGCGCCTGTTTCTGCTCAATCATGTTGCTTGCTTGGCGCGCCGCAGAGTTGTACGTCTTGATGCTGGCGGCATAGTCGCTGTAAGCAATTTCGTAGAGCTGCATAGCGTCGTAAAGATCTTCTGCGGTCGTGGTGTCAAGAACGTTCTGAATCCTCAGAAGCAACTTCCCGTGAGTTCCGTTAGCACTGAACACCGCTTCGTATTGCGTCCGAAGAACAGCCTTGAACTGCGCATCGAGATACGAACTGTTGTATAGGCTGTTGTACTCGCTTTCGAGGTCTTCGCTCTCCTTTTCCACGGTTTGCAGAATCTTAGATACCGCCGCGTGCTCTGCTTCCGTTATGATTCCGTCTTCGGCTATGCCGTCCATCGTCTTATCGAGTTCGTCAAGACCGCTGAAAAGGTCTTCAACGCTCGTGTCGCCAAGTTTCGCGCCAGCGGAAAGCGAGAACTCGCCGCTGGTCAAGTCCCAGAAGTTGTTTCCCTTCTCGTCGGTCAGCAGACCGGCGCGCACGCGGTCAGCCTTCATGGTTCCAGCGTTGATAACGTCGGCAGTAACCATGCCGCCAGTGAAGAACGTTCGCCAATCCCATTGACCGTCTGACGTAAGGCCAGCAGCCAACCGCTGACCGCGACCGTTGACGTTGATAGCCCACATGTCGGCGGTCGCCTTGACCGGCAAACCCGTTTCGGGGTTCAGCGGTACGTTGCTCCAAATCTCGCCCAGCTCGAACGTCTCGACATGGTAGGTTCCAACCGCGTTGAACTGAGCGTTGAGCGCTTGCTGAAGCTGAATCAGCCACGATACCGATGTGCCAGCCGCAGCGTCGTAGAGCGCGTTTTGCTGGCTGTTGCTCTTCAGGGCGCTGTTGACGCTCTGCCACATGTCGGCCATCGTGTCAGTCAGCGTGCCGAACGTCACAGTCGCGTCGCCGGTGAGCAAGTCGCGCTCAATCTGAGACACGCGGCCATGAAGGCGCACGCCCTCGGCAGAAAAGCCCTTGTCGATGATCGCCACGTCATCGCCAACGCCCACGCCCTCCCACGAGCGCCCGAAGGCGTATAGGTCGATGACCGAAGCGGTGTAGGTTACTTTCGGCTCCTTCACCTGCTCTAGGTAGTCTTTCGTTTCCTGCAAGAGCTGCGCCGCGTCCTCGCACTGCTCGTTGACGTATGACGCGACGGCGGGAAGAATGCCGCCCTCGCCGTCAGGGTGCCCCCAAACGGTTGTAGCGTCGGCGTCCTCCACGTAGTCTTTACCGCCGTTGATATCGCCGAAAGTGAGACGGCGACCGTAACCGCCGCTCTCCGTTTCAACGCCCTTGCCGTATCCGTAGACGCGCGTTTTCGGGTTGTCGCTCGCAACGGAGCGCTTAACGGAAACGAGGTCTTTAGTCCACGTGAACCGCTTAGCGCTACTCTGGTTGCCGCGCTTGGCGCGCACGCCCACGCGGCGGCTAACGATGCTCGCGCCGTCGTGGACGATAAGCGTTTCAAGCTCTCCGCCCCACGTCTCGATGATTCCGGCCAATCCCTCACGCACGCTCTCATGGTAGAAGGTGCGCGAAGCGCTGCCGCCCTGATCGCACGTGCCAACCTCCCAGCGCGTGTCTGCGAGGATTGACGCGAGGGCTACCGCAACGCTGCCGGAAGGCCGCTTATCGTCCAGCCAGTCATCCCACGTCTCGTTCACCGAGTTGATGCAGACGGCTTGCGTCTCAGGCGCGCCGTCATCGTCGTGTACCCTGTCGATGGTGTCAACGATGTGTTCGTGACACGTGCCCTGAAGGTCAATCCAAACTATGCGGTCGCCCTTCACGAGGTCTTCGGCGCACGTGATGCCCAGCTCGTCGGTTCCGTCCAGCGCGTCGGTGTGCGTTGCGGCGCTCACCGTGAGCCGCCCCAGATTGTCGCCCCAACGGCTGAAACGGGTGAAGCCTATACGTCTAATTAAAGCCATCGTTCCACCCACTCTAGTACCGCCGTACCGCTGGTGATGTTCAGGTGGCACCGCCCGTTGATTTCGAAGTAATCCGAATCAATCGTTACCGGCGCGGTCTGGTTGTTGACCGTCGCGTGCTCGGTCGCCATGTCAAGACGTATGGTGCTCGAAGACGTGAGCGGCGTATTGACAGCCACGAACTCGCCGGTATCGACGTTCGTAATCCGCCACGTGCTGCCAGCGGAGGGCTTCGCCGTAACTTGCAGGTGAGCGGGGCGGTTGCCGCCAGCGTTGACGTAGACGTTGCCAGCCGAAACCTCCATGCGGCGCTTCTGTCCGTAATAGTCGGGGTCGCCGATATGGAAAGTCACGGTGGTTGTCGGGCAATCGTCCGTGATCTCGTCTAGGTCGGTGCTGCCGCTCACGATTGCGAGCAGGTAGCGCGTCGGGTCATCGGGAAGGTAGAGCGGCGCGGGTTCGTCAGTCCAGAGAGCCGCCGCGAGCTTGTGCCGCATCTCCGCGACCTCGCGGCGGTCTTCAGTCCTAAGCCAAATCTCAACGGGAAGGTCGTAGCCGCCACGGTAGGCACTCTTGAAGACCTCGCCATGCCGCCCCGGCACGCTCTCGAACGTCGCGTTGACGGTCGCCATGATGGGGCGGCGCACCTTGCAGTAAACCAGCTTCGATAGGTCGGTGCCGTTAAAGATGATTCGGTCGTGCTGGTTCCTAGTCCGTCTAAGTTGCAACTGGCACCCCCCTTTGCTTCAGCTTGCTTGCGATGCCAGCGCCGATCTGCTGGCCTGTCTCGTATGCGTCCACGCCGTCGGCGACCGTGGCGTAAACCGTCACGGCGACGTTAACGGGCTGGCTCGGCGCGTCGGCAAATCGCGAGAAGGCGCGGTTTACCGATGTTTCGATGAAGCCTTGCAACTGCTTCTCAGGCGCGATGAACTCGCCGCCCGCTTCGCCAACGCCGACGATTGAAGGCTCATCGAAGTAGCCGCCGCGCGCGTACCAACTGATGCTCACGCTCGGTAGTGAAATCGGGCCGAACTCGTTCCAGCTCACGTTGAAGTGCGGAAGCTTTGGCTTCGGAATGCTTATCTTGATTCCGCCGAAGGCGTTCATGATCTTCTGCGGAATGCTCGAAATCGCGTTCCATGCGCTTTCGATAGGGTTCTCTATGAAGCCCCGAATGCTGTTGAACACGCCTTGCACCTTCGAGCCAAGGCCGGGGAATCCCAGCTTGTCGCCGATTCGGTCTGCGATGCTAACCGCCGTGCTCTCGGCAGCGTCAAGTTTCGAGCCGATGTTGTCTTTAATCGCGTTGAAGGCGTTTGCCGCTTTGCTCTTCGCAGTCTCCCAGTCGCCGTTCATTGCGGCTTGCAGAGCGCCAGCCGCCGAGCTGCCAACGGTCTTCGCGGTGTTCATGTCGTTCTGAACCGTGGAAGCGATTTGCCCGAAGGCCGAATCGGTGTTGCCGGTTAGATTGTTCCACCAGCTAGACACGGTATCGACCGCGCCCTGTGCGAGGTTCCCGACGTTGGTTTTAAGATCGTTCCAAGCGTTCGAAGCGCCGGTTTTGATGTTCTCCCAAGTGTCGGAAGCGCCCTGCTTCAGCTGCTCCCACTTCTCGCCAACGCCGGTGCAGAAATCCGAAACGCCGGTGCTGACCTGCTCCCAGATTCCGCCCCAGAACTCAGGCACGCCAGCGAAGAAATCCTGCACGGCTTGCCACTTCTCAGAAATCCAGCCGGTGAAGTCAGACCACATCTGCTTGCCCGTCTCGGTCTGCGTGAAGAACCACGTAAGGCCAGCGACGGCGGCGGACACGGCGGCAACGCCAAGGCCGATAGGGTGAGCGGCGATAAGCCCGGTAAAGCCCGTCCAGCCGCTAGAAAGCGTGCCGGTGAGCATGCTTCCCAGACCGCCCGCCTTGGTGACGATGTTAGAGAAGCCGGTTCCGATCTTGCTTAGAAAGCCCGTGTCACCCATGAGCTTCTTAGCGCCGCCCCAAAGCTCGCCAGCGGTCTTGAAGGCGCTTCCCACGCCCTCTGCGGCCTCCATCGTCTTACCAATGGCGGTTGTCACGCCGCCGAAGGCGACCGCGCCGAGCGCGAGGTTATTAACAAGCGTCTGCTGCTCTGGCGTTAGGTTCTTGTACCAGCCCGTTACGGATTCGAGCGCGGGCGCGAGCGTGTTAAGAAGGCTCGTCCCGATCTCGGTTACGGCGGTCTTGACTGGCATTGCCGCTTCGCCGAGTTCCTGCATGCTCTGGTTCATCTCGTTCTGCGCGTCGCGCGAAGCGAGAAGGTCTTTGTTCGTCTCTTGGTACTGCCGTCCCGCGTCCGCGTAAAGCCCGGTAAGCGTCTCGGTGATGAGCTGCGACCGCTCCTGCTCGCTTCCGCACGCGGCAAGAGCAGCGTTAAAAGCGTCTTCTTTTGTCTGACCCTCGGCGACCGCCTGATTGAAGGCGGCCTGAGCCGAAGAGTGACCGGACAGCGCGGCGCTCCACTGCTCGGCTGATGCCGTAGACCAGTTGAGAGCGTCGGCAAGACCGCCAGTGACGGTGCCCGTGTGCGCCGTCTCCTGCGCTGCTTCTGCCAAGTTCTGAAGCGGCAGAGCGTCGCCGAATGTCGCGTAAGCGCCAGCGGCAATGTCCGTCCACTGCTGCAATTCCTGCTCGTTGGTTGTCAGGCGCGCTAGGTTCTGGCTCGCTTCCGTGGCAGATGAAGAATCGCCAAGGATGCGGTAGAAGCTCGCATAGGTCGAAGATGCTTGCTCGGCGGTGCCGCCAGCGCTCACCCATGCCGTTTCGAGCTGCCCGCTCTGCTGTATCGCTTCCTCTTGGCTCGATGCAAGGCCGGTAAGCGCGCCAGCCGCACCGATGATGCCGCCAGACAATGCCGTTCCCGCGCTTGAAATCTTAGACCCGGCGTTTGAAAGCTTGTCGGCGTTGTCCTCGATGGTCTGACCAACCTTGTAAAGCGCCGTGCGCGATGCGTCCGCTTCGCGCGCCGTGTCCGCAAGCTCGCTGCCGTAGCTGTCAAGCTGGCGCTCGCACTGCATGATCGCGCGCTTCAGGCTGTCGTACTGCCGTTCCTCCTGAGCCGTGAGCTGCGCGCCGCTCTGCTTCTTGCTCTCCAACTGCGCGAGCGCTTGCTTGTAAGCATCAAGCTTCTGCTTCGTCTCGCCGTAGGCAGAGTTGAGCGCCTTTACCTTCTGCTCTAGCAGCTCGGTGTTTCCGGGGTCGAACTTCAGCGCCTTGTTGATATCGCGCAAATCGCTTTGGGTGTCGCGCGATGCCTGCTGAACCTTCTTCAGGGCGCTTTGAAGCTCGGTCGTGTCGCCGCCGAACTTGATAACAAGCCCCTTGTAAGTGACCGCCACGTAATCACCCCTCTTCGGTTGTCAAAGTCCCATGAGTGCTTGAAGCAACGCGCCCTCGCGGGTGCGCTGCCGTCAAGAACTCACTTCACGTCATGACCAGAACGCGGCTTCTGCCTTGCGCGCCTTCTCGTCCTCGTCGTAGTGCTCCGCAGCGTCGGCGTAGAACGCGTTGAGTTCCAGAAGGTCTTGAACCTGCCGGTAGCTCATCATCTGAAGGTCTGATAGCGTCAGGCCGCATTGCTGGCAGTTGTAGATGTATCGCGCGTCGCACGCGTCGCTAAGCTCGCTTGTCAGCGGCGGCGCTTTCCTCTTCGGCGGGCGCGGCTTCCACGTCCTCTTTCGCCGAAGGAAAAAAGTTGTCCTCGACAATTCGCATCACGTCGGAAGCCCAACCGTCCTTGCGCTCCAAGTTGTACGCGTCCGATGGGAAAGAAGAAACCCACTCATCGAATCCGGTATCGAACTTCGGCGTTGCGGTCTTGATGCACGCGTAGAAGATTTCGAGCAGCGGGACGATAGCGGGCACGTCGCTAGTCATGAGAGAACCGGCGATCTTAGAAACCGCATCCGCAATGTCCTTCGGGCGCTTCCTTCCGCCCTCGACAACCTCATTGAAGCATCGAGAATAGGCGATCGGCGTGAACGCGTTGAAGGTCGCTTCGTAGCTCTTTTCGCCAACCTTGATAAGCATTCGCCACCTCCTAGGCCGTCGGCTCAGTCTTGTGCGCAAGCCCGATGTTCACCGCATCGAAGAACGTTGCATAGTCGGCAAGCTCGGTAAAGCTGTCGTAACCGCTCGTGCGAATGTCGGTTGCGGGAATGGTGACGGGTCGCCATGTGAACGGATAGTCAAGCTGCGTGATCTCTGGCGTGTCCTGAACGGTGTTAAGCTCCTGCGTCGGCTTCGAGAGCTGGCACATGAGAAGGCATCGGCGGCGACCGAGCACGTGCCCCGGCTGCTCGCACATGAACGCGAACTTCTTAGGCGTGCGGTCGGCGCTAAGGATGGTTCGCCCGTCCTGCGCGATTTCGTAGCCCACGAGGTCTGCGATGAGCTGCCGCAGCGCGGCGGTGCTCTCGGTGTCGTAGAAGCTCATGGTTCCAGAGCCGCCGTTGTCCTGCTGCTTGTCAAGCCACGGTTCGTTGTCGGCGTAGCTCGTTGCCGTCTCAACTGTAGGCTCCATGCTGATAGCGACGGTGCCCGCGACGTGCACGGGGTCTTCGTAGGTAAGCGCGTCTTCGTCGGTGCAGATCGCGAAATGCGAGTTCTTCACGCCGAAGAATCCGTTTCGTGCCATTTGTTTTCTCCTAACTCTCGGCGACGTTCACGGTGAACGCCGCTTCGGTAAGCTCTTCTGAATCAATGTTCGTGATGCTCAGCGTGAACGAGCACTCTGCGGCTTCGAGCGCATCGCGTATGCGTTTCTCGGTCGCGTAGTCGCGGTGCCGCGTGTAGAGCGCGATATCGTAGGGCATCCACGAAAGGTAGGTGCCGTTGTCCGCGTAGGCCGCTTCGTTGTAGCCCGCGACAAGGCAGATGAAGGGCGGTGCCGGTTCCTCACCGTCAGCGAAGCGCTGGTTAGCCCACGGGATGCCGAGCGAATCGAGAACGCCGCAGAGCGCCTTTAGCTCAATCATCGTCCGTCGCCCCCCATCTCCGCGAACTCTCGCGCCACTTGGTCTGCAACCTTCCTGATAACGCCGTCGCCGGGAACGGTGCCGTAATCCTCGCCAGTCTGGTTCGTGATCTGGTGGCCGTTCTCCAACAGGTGCGTTAGCTGGTATCGCCGGTTGTGCACGGTGCATTCGGTGCCCGTCTCATCGGTCTTAACATCGGCCTTCCAGCCCTTCTTGTAAGCACCGGTGCGCACCTTGCTTTCTTGCTTCAACAGCTTTACGGCGCGCCTTCCGGCTTCGCCCGCGTTCTCAGCGAGCGCGGAAACGTTGTCTTCCACGCACTCTTTCATGCAGCTGCTTATGAACCGCTCGATGCTCTGCTCAGCCACGGTCGCCCACCACCTCAGCGAGCGTCAGGCGCACGAAGTCGGGGCTTGACCTGTCAACGCGCGCGACCGTGAGCCGCGCGCCGTCGAACTCGACTAGCCGCTCACCTTCGTATGCGCTCTTGCGAATCTGCAATACGGCTTCGGGGTGTACGCCAGCGGCAGCGGCGGCGTAGTAGGCGGCATCGCCCATAGAGAAGACGTTGCAGAACACCTTGCGCTTTGTTTCCTCCGTCTGCTGCACGCCGTATTCGTCCTTCTGGACGGTCTTAGCGATGAGCTGGCACGTGCCAGCCCACATGCTCATTTCACGCCCCCGAACTCCGAGCTGCCGCGCATCATGGTTAGCAGATCGTCGAAGCTCTGAGTAAGGCGGTCGGCATCGGGGTTGTCCATGCCGAAGTTCGCCTTGCAGTAGACCTTCACCGCGAGCCGAACCGTGCTGTTCGAATCGTCGGCGGCTACGGCATCGGCAACGCCGCCCGCGCGCATCGCGGCGCGGGCGGCTTCGATGAGGTCTTCGATCTCAGCGTCAAAGTCGGTGCAGTCGGCGGGAATCCTCAGCGCTTCGCGGCACGCGTCAAGCAGCTTCGGCTTCTCTGCCATGCGGCACCTCCTAAGCCTTAACGGCGGTGGCGATGGTGAGCTGGCCAAAAGACTTAGGCACGACAAGCCCGCCGTCGAAGAGCAGGTATCCGTCAAAGCAGCGCTTCTGAGTACCCGGCTCGACGTAGGGCGTAACGTCCACGCCGTCGAAGATGTTTCCACGGAACAGGTCGGGATAGCCCGCCTTGATGATGCCATCGGCCATAGAATCGTCGCGCTTAACGAGCTTGCCGAAGATATGACCCTCAACGGCGGGGTCTTCGGTCTTCTCGTCCACGAAGTAAGAGCGCCCGTTGGCATCCTCGACCATAGCAATGTGGTTCCAAATGGTGTTGCCGTTGGCGTAGATAATGCAGCCCTTCGGCGCGGGGTTGCCGTAGGTGTAGAGCATGCCCAGAAGCTTGGTGATATCAGCCTTCTTCAGGGTGCCAGCGGTGGCGCAGTTAATCTTGTTGCCGGAATCCATGCCGAGCGGGTCGTCAACAGTCTTGGCGTGGACACGCGCGTTGGCGGCGACGGCAAGGCGCGCGCCGGTCTCGTTGACGATGTACTGCTCAAAGCCGCTGATAGACTGAACCGCCATCTTGCGGCTCATCTTGACGGTCTTCTTGATCTCCTCGCCCGTAAGGGTGATGGTGTCGAACTCGTTCTTCTCCTCATCGGCGGGCGCTGCCCCCTCATCGGTCTTCGCAGCGTCACCAGCCTTGATGCTCTTATGACGGATAAGCTCGAACTGGTGCGGGAAGTTGTCCTTGTGGATATCGCCGTAGAGAACAGCCGTGTTGTCAATCAGCGTGAAAATCTGCGTCTGAAGCTCGACGGGGATAACCGCATCGGTGTTGCTGGTCAGATGCGTGAACGCGGTGCGGCGCTCGACAAGCGCGTTGTAAGCGTCGCGCTCAACCTGCGTGAAATCGGTGCCCTCGATGAGCTGCACGCCGCTCCGGCGGGCAATGTCCTTCACCCAAGCGCGGCGGGCGGCGGCGTTGTAGTCGGTCGTGTCGCGCACCTGCGGCAGAGCGCCGCGAGCGCTCGCGGAAGTGCCCAGCGGCACGGAATCGACGCGGCGGGCGCTGCCGTTCTCGATAGCGGCGCGCGCAGCGGCGACGGTCGCGGCGTGGCTGTCGCGGCGCTGCGCTGCGGATGCGTTTCGCTTCTCGATCTCGGCGGTAAGCGCGCTCATGCGCTCAGCGTCCTGCTCGGTCGGCTCAGTCTCGGTTCCGTCATCGGCGGGCTTGTACTTGTCGATAAGCCCCTGAAGCTCGTTAAGCAGGTCATCCATAGTCATTTCGTCCATTGTCCTAAACCTTTCTGCTCTTGGCGATTGCCAGCGTCGCCCTCGCGATTGCAAGGGCACTCTTACGGCGCGCAAGCTCCTTGCGCGACTGCTCAATCGCTCCGTTGAGCAGGTTTCTTGCTGAAATCTCCGTATTGGGGTCAGCCGGAAGGCTCACCGCCGACACGTCGAAAACCTTTTTGACGCGCGTAATGGTCGTGGTGTGCGTGTCCCGGTCGTATTCGTCCGCGCCCACGCTGAAAGCCCACGACATGCGCGTAATAAGGCCGTTAGTAATCTCTTCGTAAAGGTCGCGCGCGGCTTGAGATCCGCTAAGGTCTGCCGCGATGAAAAGCCCGTGCTTGTCAGGCTCGACAATGAGCGTGTTGTTGCTCATGCGCGCAAGCACCTTGCCCGTATGGTCGTACTGCATGATAACGTCGCTCATGTCCGCGCCGTCGAAAGCGCCGGGGTCGATGATCTCGCGATACTCGTTGCCGTCCCAGTCGGTGAAAAGCACGTATGGGTCGTTGAATGTCGATGCGTAGCCCTCGACGTAGTAATCGGTGTCAAAGCGCTTGTTCGCGCTTCCGTCAGCCGTCCGCACGTTGAGCGGCACGGCAAGGGAACGGTATTGCCGCTCACTCGGTTTCGCTGGCATCGTCTACCTCCTTGCTGGTTCCAACGCCGCTGCTCGCGTCGATAGCGGCTATGTTTGCGTTCGTCTCTGCGGCCTGCGCCGCCTGTTCCGCCGTGTGCTCGCTGATGAGCGCAAGGTCGATGTACTCGCCGCGTATGACGTGCCGCTCTCCGCCGTCGTAGTGCGCCGATTGGAAAACATCGGCAACCTGATTGCCGCACCAGATTCCACGGTCGAACAGCGCGACCGAGACGTTAAGCTTCGTCGTGTTGCTGGCGAACTCTAGTCGGTTCGCGCTGAACATGATTGAGTTTCCGTGCGCTATCTCGTTCGACGTGTACGTCATGGAGGTGATAACGAACCCGAGCTGAACAGCGAACGGCTCGATGCGTCCTTCGTAGTAGCTGTTGAAGGTGTCTTCGTCCGCGTAGTTCGTGACGATATCCTCATTGGAGCCGAAGAAGCGGTAAGCGCTCTTCTCTATTCGCTCCATCTGCGCCGCATCGACCGTGTAGCTTGTCGGCGTGATCTGCTCAACGTCCGAAAACAGCTTGTCGTATACCGCGATTCCTCCCGCGTTGTCGGCGGAAAGCTGAGCGTTGAACGCCTTGCGCGCCCGCTCTTGGTCGCCTTCGTTTCGGTTCTGGCTCAGCTTGCCGATAAAGCGAATTGCCGCGCCCTGATTGATAGCCGCTTGCTCTGCTTCGTTCTGAGCGTGCATAAGCTCCAACGTCGGCTGAAGAACGTTCGTGCCGTCGCCGAACAAATCGCTTTGGTACTGGTGGCGCGTCATCACGCCGACGCGCGACCACTCGACAAGCACGCTGTCGCCGGTCGGGAACGTGAGCATTAGCCAAAGCTCGCCGTCAACGTCGTATGCTTCGCACTGGCTCGGCAGCACGGGATAGTACCCGGTGATCGTAAGTCCGTCGCCAGCGTCGATGGGCACGATAAGCGCCGTGTCGTTGACCTGAAGAATCGTCCAAATGCGCTTTATGAACTGCGGCGTGGTCATCCACGGGTTAGGCTGCTGCCTGAGAGCGCGCGCGGCGACAGGCTGAGCAGAGCCGGAAACCTCCGGCTTCAGCTTGCTTGCGTGATCTGCGCCGCTCTCGATGATGCTACGCGTAAGCTCTGCTTCGTAAAGCCCGCCCTGCCATGTCGTGAACGACGGGGCATATGCCGTGAACGTGGAGAAATAGCCGTTTACCGCTTGCATCTGCGGACGGTGGAACACCGCATCGAAGAGCGAGCGCAAAAACGGTTGTGATCTGCTCAACTCTAACCTCCTATCATCGCGCGGTAATCGTCCGCAATGTTCTTCATCGCAATGAACGCGTCGCACTCAGCAGCCCACGCGTCTATGCGGTTGCGCGGGTCTTGGTTCTTCTTGTCCGGCTGAATGTTTCCGTTCACGTCGGTTCGAATGGCGACGTTCGAGCGGCACCATTCGGCAATCGGGTTGGCGTTGTCCACGATGCGCCCTTCCTTGTAGAGCGCCCGAAGCTCCTTCATCGGCATTGACAGCGTTTGCGCGCCCTGAATGACCTTTTGCAGGTTGTCAGCGCCGAAATAGTCTTCGTATGCTTCCACGGTCGGCACGTCGCGCATGTGCCACGGGTCGTAGCCGCAAGAGACGGCATAGATGCCGTACTTGTCCTGAACCTCGGCCACCCAATCCAGAACGTCGCGCTTGTCCATGATGGGCGTTTCGCACGTCCGCATAAGCCCGCGCGCAATCCACGCGTCGTAGGGCACGCCGTCGCGCCCCCCGCGCCGCCCCTCCTTCTCCGCTTGCTCCAACGCGCGAAGCGGAATCCACGCCATGTGCAGCGCGTAGAAGTTCGGATCGTTAGGCCGCTGCATGAGAAGGCAAGCGGCGGTAAGGTCGGTCGTGTCCGCCGCGTCAACGCCGAGCACGGCATACGTAAACGTTCCGTCGCCGGGGTCGAAAGTGGCTTCGTTGTGAATCTCAGACCACGTAAGCCAAGCCTGAGACTGGTTTTCAATGAGGTTGAAATCCTTAACAAGCAGCGTGGGAAGGTATGTCGCATCATCCTTAGCCTTGGAAACGTTCTGTCGAAGAGCCGAAAGCGATTTGATCGTGCCAAGGCCGGGGTTCGCCTTAATCCAAGCGCTTTCGTCTTCCCATTCCTCGCGCTCGTCAAGCTCGAAGATGAACGCGATGAAGCGCTCTGCCTTCTCGCCGGTCGCCTTGCCGTCAAGCCATTTGGTCGCGTACTCGTATTGCGCATCGAAGATGCTGTTTCGCACGAAACCGTTAGTCGTGATCTCCAACACGAGCGGCTGGCGGCGCGCAGACGTTCCCTGCATCGTCAGGTCGTAAAGGTCTCGGTTCTTCATCGCGGCCAGCTCGTCCACGATAGCGCCGGAAATGTCCAGACCGTCTAGGTGGTTCGTGTTGGCGCTCAGCGCCTTGATGGTGCCCATGTTCAGATCGCAGTAAAGGTCTGACACGCGCTTTCTTATGTGCTTCGCCAGCGCGGGGCTTGTGAGCACCATACGCCACGCGTTGTTGAATCCCTTTGCCGCCTGATCGTGGGCGGTGGCGACGTTGTATACCTCCGGCGCGCCCTCATCGTCGTTCACGAGCAAGTCAAGCTCTATCGCAGACGCAAGCGCGGTCTTTCCGTTCTTGCGCCCCATAATCCAGAGCACTTCGCGGTATTGCCGCACGCCCTCGGCATCAACGAAGCCGAAGACAACCGACAGAATGGCGCGTTGGAAAAGCTCTAGCTTGAAATCGTGCCCTAAGCGCCCGGACGGTAGGCGGCAGAAGCTTTCGATGAACCGAACGTGCTTCTGCGCGAACTCTTCGCGGTAGTGGTACGGATAGAGCGGGTCGGTGTTGTCCATGTCGCGCAGGACATGAGCGGCAACCTGCTTCATCTTCTCGCACGCTATGATCTCGCCGCTCAGTATGCCGCCGAAGTATTCGCGTATCGCGCGCTCGCACGAGCCGCCCTTAGACTTCGCCCTAGCCGTACCGCGTTTCATTGATGAAGTCAATGAGCGCGTCGGCAGCGGCGGTGCCGTTCGGCATCATGTCGGTAAGCTGCTTCACGCCGCGCGAAAACGTAGTGAACAGCTTGTTGTATGCGCTGAATCCGGGGTGCTCGCGCAGCCCGGTTTGCCCGCCGCCGTTGTCATACTCTGTGAAGATATCTTCGTAGAGCAGATCGGCGCGGGCATCGTCAAGCTTGACCTTCAGAAAAGCGAGGTTCGCAAGCAGCGGCATGACGGTTTTTCGCTTCTCGTCGGGGATAGCGCCCTTGGTGATCTCGCGCAGCTTTCGAAGCTCGCTCTCTACGCGCTTCTCCTTGGCAACTCGCCGCTTCGGCGGGCTATTCCCCGCGGCTGCGGGCGAAACTTTCGAAGTATTGCATACTTTTGCCGTCACCGCAAGACCACCCCCTTTCGAAAATCCGTCACGCGCAAGAAATTACCTCCCGGCATTGGTGCCCTAGGGTTTCGGCGCAGAATCAGAACCGGGGGGATTTCCCGCCGCCCTGACCTGCTGTTTTGTTTGCGCTGGTTTTTTCTTCGGTTTGCGTTTCTCGTCGCGCGGTTCATTCCGCAAGGCGAATCAAGTTGCCGTCGGCATCAAACGCAAGCCCTTGACGCGTCGCACCGGCACGCGCCCACCCGTGCGTTTTCTTGTGGCACAGGTCGCAAAGGCTGACCAGGTTATCAAGGCCGCAAGCTATGTCCGGGTCGGTAATGTTCGCCGGCGTCAGTTCGGTTATGTGGTGAACCATCGTTGCGGGTGTGATCTCTCCACCCTTCAAGCAGCGTTGGCACAAGTAGCTATCGCGCTTCAACGCATCTTCGCGGGCACGCTCCCAATCTTTGGAATGGTAGAACGCATCACTGAACGGCTTTGCCATGCGCTCCCCCCCCCCCCGCAAAAGAAAAGCGCCACGGCTCTAAGTCCGTGACGCTTTGCATAGTTCTGACCACTGTAGCGAACTTTAGCAGAAGTAGGAAAGTGGACGCAAGTAAAAGTTTTTCAAGCGGTCTTTATTCTCGCAAAGCCCACTTCGTCAATGTACTTGAAACCAGCCCTTGAAAGTTCGCGGCACCATTGCTGCGAACAGCGCATGACCTCGGCAACCTCATGCCATTGCATAGCTTGGCAATAGGCCATGCAAAGCACGTCGGCATATCTATTGCCCTTTAGCTTCGCTAACCCGCCGTGGTCATCCTCGCCGTAAAGCAGCGCGGTTGCTTCGTCCAGCATGTCCGATGCTTCGTTGATTCTGCGTTGTAGCCTCTGCTCAAACTCAATGCGCCGGTTCACTCTGTCCATTGCATCGCTGTTGCCTTTGCCCTGCTGCTCGCCGTAGCGCTGAACCTTCGCGCCCTCGGCTTCCATCATGCGTGCCAACATTTCTTTTGAGCGCCCAATCTCCAACACGGCAGAACGCACCTGTTCAAAGTATTCTTGCGCTCTCATGGCCGACACCTACGCAATTCCCGTGCTGCCGAAGCCGCAAGCCCCGCGCTCGGTTTCGCTTAGTTCGTCCACGGGCACTAGATCACACGGCACGTAAGGCATGACCACAAGTTGACAAACGCGCGTGCCGCCGTCCAGCGTCACGGTTTCGTCAGACGCGTTAATCAGGCTTGCGCCAATCTCGCCACGGTAGCCGCTATCAATCACGCCCACGCCGTTTGAAAGCGTGATGCCGTACTTGGTAGCAAGCCCGCTGCGCGGGAAAACCAAGCCAACGCATCCTTTCGGAATCTCCACCGCAATGCCGGTTCCCACGTTGCAGCGCTGCCCCGGCTCTAGCGTAACATCGCGCCTGATTCTCAAGTCTAGCCCCGCGTCGCCATCATGCGCATATCGCGGCAACTCAACGCCGTCGGAAATGCGAACTTTCATCTGTCGTCCAATCATGGTTGCTGCTCCTAAAACGGTATGTCTCTGTCATAGACGCTGGCGGCGTCCATGGCTTGCGGCTGCGCGGTTCCCTGCGATTCGCGGCGCGTGTTCATCAACTCCACTTCGTCAACGATGATTTCAACGCGGCTCCTCTGCTGGCCGTCGCGCTCATAGGTTGACTTGTGAAGGTGCCCGACCAGCGCAAGCTTGGTGCCCTTGCCCAGATACGGTTGCAGGGCTTCGGCTCGTTTGCCGAACATCGTGCAATCAAACCAATTCGCTTCGTCTTGATAGCTTCCGTCTTGCTGGCGCTTCCGCTCGTTAACGGCCACCGAGAACGTGACCACGGCAAGCCCGGTGCCGGTATAGCGAAGTTCGGCGGCCTTTCCGAGGTTGCCGGATATGGTGCAGGTGTTAAGGCTCATTTTTCACCGTCCAGCTTCGCAATGAGCGATTGGGCTTGCTTCACGCCAAGCCCGCCAACGCGCCGGCTCTCTGCTATATGCAGTTCGCGCATGAGTTCCTGCGTCTTGCGGAAACCGTACCCCGGCATGGCGCTGATCATCTGTTTCACGCGCATTCCAGATGCCGCCTTGTCTCCGCGCTCTGCCAAGTCTATTAGGTCGCACACGTCAAGCACGCCGACTGCAAGCTGTCTGCGCAATTCGGCGCGTTCCTTGCGCAGCTTCATTGCCTTTTCAAGATTTGCTTTCCTTTGCTCTGCCGTCATTTCGGGAATCATCGTTTAACCCCTTTTCTTTACGTGTGTCTGATAATTACTTCTTATCAGTCACTAGCTGTTTCATCGGTTCGTGTTTTTGGTTGCGCACCTGCACGTTTAAGGTGGTGCGCGGTGTGCCCTCAAAATGTGCCATTGCAACTTCATTGCAACACCTCTTCAAGTGATGCCGTGGCTTCTGCTGCCGCTTGCTCAAAGACGCTTGCGGCGTATGCATCGCGCCCCGGCAGGACATGCGCATAGATACGAAGCGTTGTTGCTTCGTCGGCGTGCCCTAGTCGCTCTGAAACCGTTTTCAGATCTACGCCGTGGGTCAGAAGCCACGTTGCGTGCGTGTGGCGCAAGTCATGGAAAACGAAGCCCGTAGGCATTTCCACCTTTCCCGCAAAGTTGGTGAAAGCGCGTGAAACACTGTTAGGCCGCAAATAGCTTCCATCAACCGTGATAATCGGCGCATTGCTCGGTAGATCGCCGCAAAACCGCTTGCGAAGTTCCAGAAACGCATCAATGGTGGCAATGTCGCTATCCGTGATGCCGATATTGCGGCACTTGCGGCCTTTGGTAACGTCGCGCCTGTATGGCTTCATTCCCGGTTCTTCAATGACCGTACCGCCAACGTGGATATACTTTGCAGCCCTGAAAACCTCGCCCGGTCTGACGGCGCATATCTCGCCAACTCTCATGCCGGTTCTAAGTGACAGCCAAGCGGCGAATGCGTTAAGCGCCTTGCGCCATGTTCGCTTGTTCAAAACCTCTGGTTTTAGTAGTGGTTTTAACTGCACGTCCAGTTTGCGGAAATCGCCGACATTGAGCGCTTGGGCTTCGTGCTGCTCTAGCACGGGCTTGTCAACGTCATACATCGGGTTTACGTCGCATATCCCAGCTTTAACAAAAAACTTGTAAGCACCGCGTATGAAATCATGGACGTTGCGCACGGTGTTGCGCGACAAGCCTTGCCCGCGCTTCTCCTTCGGCAGCAACAAACGATCTTCAAAGTTGTTGAAGTCAAGCACGCGCATGTCTCGTGCGTTAGCAGTCGGCAGGAACTTGCGAACATAGCCGGTGAAGGTCTTATAGCTTCGTATGCTGTTCGGGCTTGCACCCTTGCGGCGGCGCATGGCTATGTAATCGTCCAGAAGGTCGGCAAGCAAGGCGCTTCGCACGCGTCCGTCAGCGGTCAGGTTCTCAGCCCAGATATTCGCCAATTCCTGCGCTTCATCCTCGGTCTTGGCCGTCGGAAACTCCTTATAGGGCTGAATCTTCTTACCGGCGGGCGTTTGCCCCAGATATGGGCGCGTGTACCAGACTTCACGCGCCTTGCTCCATTTGACCTTGCAAGCTGTCATGGCTATGCACCCGCAATTTCTGACAGCGGCTTGCTCTTCATGGTTCCCAAGCGGCTTTCAAGCGCAAGTAACTGTTGCCAATAGCGCGGCAAGTGATCGTGAATAGCCCGCAACTCGCGTTGGTTCTTGTTGCGGCAGCACCAACATGAAACACGGTCTAGCACGTCATATAGGCAAACGCCGTCTTGCTCCCATGTGGCACCGTATGCCTTGCAGTAGGCTAGGCAATCCGCTTCGGTATAGCCCCAATCTGCAAGCGGAAAGCGCTTATAGGGCTTGTGCTGCTTGGCAAAGCGCTTTTCTTCATCGGCAGCAATTCCAACGTAGACAATGGCGTTTTTAGCTTCTGCGTATCTGTCTAACGCGGCTGTTTTCTCGGTTGTACCCCACCGGCACGCGCCGCCGCACCACCCATAGCCGTACTTGTGTATTTTGCCTGTCTCGCGTGACTTGACCGGATGAACGAACATTTTATGCAAGAACGGTTCTTTGGGCTTCAATTCTGTGTACTCAATGCCCATTGCAGCAAGCAGCGGCAAGATACGGTCACGTTCGTTGTAGATCGCGTCAAACTCCATGCCGGTATCGAAGAAAACCACTTCGTTTAGCGCTGGTTCGTCCTTTTCGTCTAGCAGCAAGTGAAGCATCGCCAAGCTGTCTTTGCCCCATGACACCGACGCTATAAACCATTGGTTTTTGTCTTGGTTTTCCATCATGTTTTATGCCCCCATCAAAGCCGGGGCATCTGTCACGTACTCGGTTTCAGGCTCTTCAAAGCGGTGTGACCTCACGGCTTCTTTGCCGTCTTGGTAGCCTTGCATTTCAGCGTTTTGCGCATCCCACCCACAACCAAGCTTCAACGTGGTGTCTGCGCATTTAAGGTCGCTATATTCGGCTTCGTATCGCTCATTGACCTTTGGCGGTACCACGATCATTAGCGCTTCGGTCTGCTTTACAAGTTCCGACTCAATACCGGCAACGAAACCAGACACATAGGCGTTATAAGTGCCGCAATCCGCGCCGTTTGAGTGCCGACGCGCAAGGCGGTTGCCAATCTTGTATAAGGTATTGAAGGTCATTGCCGCTGCCGTGGCATCTGTCTTGTAGCCGTAGAAGGTTATAAGATGGTCGTTTTGCCATTTGGTCTTATGCCAAGCACGCTTTGTTGTTTCAAGGTATTTGCAACGGAATGCGGGCGCTATGACGCGTGCAAGGTGCCAACGCCACCGGCGCGGCGCATGGTTTGTGTAAACCTCTTCAATGGGTTCTTCGGTTACGGCGTGAATCTCCCATTGCTCAACATCGTATTGAACAATCAGACGTTGAGCCGCAAGCGCTGCCGCCGCTGCTTCATGCTCGGTAGCGCCCCTATCCTCTGCCGCCGCCATAAGCTTTTTGATGCGCTCGATGATCTTTTCACGGTCGTTACTCATGGTTAAAACCTCTGGTTTCCGTGGTGGTTTTCGGTTCGATTTCCTCAATCAGAAAATCAATGCACTGCTTGCATTTCTCCAAGTCCTGCTTGCCGTTCTTGTAGCGCCAGCGCCATAGGTACTTGAATGCGCAGCCCCACCAGTAGAACGCCATTGCTGTCAAGCCGTTAGCGCCGCCAAACGCGGCTTTCATGGCTTCTTTGCACTCGATGCCGCCGCCTGTGTAGTGGGAAGGGTGGGAAACGGGATTGCTCATAGCTGCACCCCCAAAGCATCAAGGCGTTTTCTGTAACGCTCTAGGTCTTGCGGCAATTCCAAGCACCAGTTTTTGTTTAGTACGCCGTCCATCCATTCGTATAGATCGCGCGTGATTTGCTCCACGCTGTCGCTTGGGTAGTTTTGTTCTGCATTGGAAGTGCTAAACATGCGGTCATATTCGTTGCCGTCTGGCACGGGTATTTCGTAAGCACACACGCATTCGCGTTCATTGATGCACTGACACGGCATCAGGTCATCAAGGCCGCACCCGCATTCTCCTTCGGCGTTGCAAAGCCCGTCATAGTGGTTTTCACGCAACCACTGCGCCACGATCTCGCGCACGTTGGTGCCGTCTTTGCTCATTCTCGCGCCTCCCATTGCTCGAACTCCTTTCGTAAGTCCTCTAGATTTCGCCGCATTGGCGGTTCTCGTGGCCGCTGTGACCGTTTCTAGGTGTTTCGTGGGCGTCTTGTAGCCCTTTTGCCTTTTTCGGCGTTTGTGCGCCGTCTGCGCGTCTCTGCGTGGTGCGGCGCGTCGTAGCGAAGGTGGCACGGTGCGCACATTGCCATGAGGTTTTCGGGGCGGCAGTCCTCGGGCGCGTGGTTCAGGTGCGCCACGGTCAGCGTGCGCCGGTGCGTGTCGAACGGCTCACCCGGCTTGCGGCACTGCTTGCCGCACTTCTGGCACTTCCAGCCCGCCGCATCCTTCACCGCCGTTGCAACGGCTTTCCAGTTCGCCGGGTAGCGGTGTTTCTCCATCGGCATAGCGCACGCCTAACAAGCCGGTGCGAATACGCCAGACGATGCGGGCGCGGGTTCGCGCGGTCGTGGCGTGCGTACTCGATGCAAAGGAAACCTTCAAGCGCTCGAATATCGTTAGGCGAAATGTCGCGGTAGGTCAGATTCGCGCCCAGAATGTCGCGCACTTGATTGCGCGTGAAGGTGCTAGCCGATAAGGTCATCATTAGCCCCCTTCGCGTGCTTGCCGTGTGAGCGCTTGCGGATAGAGCCAAGCAAGCCATCTTCGGGGGTCTGCTTGTCCTTCCATGAAAGCCCCCTGCACTTCCAGCAGGGCGCACCGTCGGCGTTGTACCAATCAAGCGGGCGTTGCTTGCCGCACTTCGGGCAAGCCTTGGTTTTAACGTGTGGTTCGTAGTGAACTGGCATGGCTAAAAACTCCAATCTTTGCCGAATGTGTAAAACTTTGTGGATAACGCGGGGAAAACTCGAAAGTGAGTTCTGAAAGCCGCATGAAAAGAATGAGCGCCAAGAAAGAAGAACCAAGAAAGAAGACCTTGCTTGTAGATCAACGCAACAAGAAGGGTGGTGGTTTTTTGGGTTGGGTCTAAAGACCCAAAAAACCACCCTTATTGTTTTGTATTGTTTTGTATATTGGTTAGCCCACCCATTACCGAACGGGTTAGCCATCGGTTTAAGCGGTGGTTTTTTCTCGGTGTCTTTCAAGGTGAACATTTCATCTATTCACCTGCTCTTTTGGCGTTCTTCTTAGGTCTGCCGCCCTTGCGCCCGTTGTAGCGCTGCTTGCCGAAATACTCCGCGTTTTGGTGCATTCGCGTGTTCTCCAAGCATCCGTTTTCATTGGTTTGCAAAAGCCCGATTGAAAGCAAACCATCTATAAAAGCGGTGGTTTGCTCGATGGTTATAAGCTCGTTGAATTGCCCCGAATCGAAGCCCAGCACTTGACCCAAGATCAACTTATCTTCATCGGTGGTGAAGGGCACTTCATGTCCTTTGATGCTTGCCAAGTGTTCGCATATGCGCCACCAGCGCCCGTACCCGTCCCAACCGTGGCGCAATATAAGGCGCTGGCACTTTATGTCACTGGCAGCGTTTGAATCGTGTGGGAAATAGGCCATAGAACCCGCCGCAAGGTCTTCAACGGTGTTAGGCATCTGCTTTCCCTTCCGCTTTCATGTGGTCGCGAAGGTAGAGCGTTGCGGCATCACGCAGGACGCCAATGAAGATTTCGCGCGTGCCCTCTTTCGCTAACCCCTTAACGTCTTCCAAAATCGCCGCGCCGCACATGATGCCGGCCAAGATGCACGCACGCGCCGTTTTAGGCTCCAATTCCAGTTCCTCGCCCGTCTCGGCGTTGCAAAGCATGATTTCGTAGTCGTGCTGCAACGCCATCGCGTAGACGCGCATGATCGTTTCCTGCGCGGCCTTGCATTGCTTGTTCATTTCTCTTCGTCCTTTCTGTCGAACATCGATTTGCGAACCTCGATGCGCAAATCCGGGTGCATGTCCAGCAGCCACCGCGCCAGCAGCGGCGTAACCGTGTTGTTGATGCTGTAGCGGTGTTCTGCGCCGTACTGATCTGTGTAGGGCACCGGCACGAGCCTGTATGCGCTCTCATAGCGGGTTCGCTCGATTAGGTACTTGGTCGAAACCCGCAATCCGCGCCTGTGGATGGCTAGCGCCGTCAACTCGATTTCATGCGCCGCCTTGGGGTTGACCCGCAACCACTCGTTGAACAACTCGCGGTAGCTTTCGGCCTTGAGCGGAACCGGGAAGCAGAACGCCCTTTCTTGCGCCATCACGGCCTCGATTGGCTGCGTGTAGTCGTCGGTGTTCATATCTCACCGCGACTTTCCAGCCGGTTCAGAAGCGCCGCAAAGGCCGCTTCGGCTTCCTCTCGCGGCGCATTCCAGCGCACCGGCAGAGGGTGCCGCACGCGCACGCCGCCGCCCTTGTCTATGCACGCCATCCAGAATCCGCGCCTGTCGCGCTCGAACGTGGCTTTAGGCATGGCGCTTCACCAGCCATGCAATCACGGCGGCGTCGGCGGCGAAGCAAAGCGCCGTGGCTCCAAGGCCGCACACGTCGCCGATCCATATTTGGAAGGTGGCGACGGCCATGGGCAAAACGCCGGACATGGCAAGCGCAAGAAGTGCGCATACCGCGATTCGCTGCCAAAGACGCGGCCAACGCGCTATAATCTCCTCGTCAAATTGCGTGGTGCGATTTTGACGCGCAACCGCGCGGGTTCCAGCCGTGCGGTTGCATCTTCTTTGGGACGGCGTCGCAAAGCGGTCGCCAGGCTTCGGAAGAACGCCCGCTGCGTCGCGTCCAGCTTGCCGCCGAATCGCCATATAACCATTGTTGAAACCGATGGTTTTAGCGGTGGTTTTCGTCATGGCTAACCCCCGCTTTCCGGCATGGTTTAGAATTGGCGAAGTTTAAGCAGAAAAGTTCGCCGTCGTCAATCGGGCGAAGGTGCAGGCAGTAAATCGGGCTTCGCCCGCTCTTGTAGTGAATGCACCCATCGATAAACCGGCAATTCTGGCGCTCGAAATCTCTTGCCACGATTTCGAGCAGCCTTGACGCGCCCCGGCTTAGTTCATCAATCATCCGAAATGCTCCCTTCTCCGAATCGAACGCCCAGCCCGTACATGAGCATTCCAATTCCAACAAGCCAGAGCGCAACGCTCACGGTCGGGTACGGGCTTACGAGCGCAACCAGGATGAACAGTGCGCCAACTTTCATTCGCGCCTCCTTCCAATCAGTCAAAACAAGTCTTTTAGATTCGATTGCGCGGCATTTGGAGTACAATGCCAAGCGTGCTTCTAAGCGCCTCTTCCATCACTCATGTAAGGGGGTGGTCACTTTGGCCGACGTTTTGAGCACATGGCCACCATTCGGGTAGCGAGCCGCCAGCGCGTGGGCTGCGTTAAGTCGCTACCGACAAGCGGGCGGTGCAACGCCCGACGGATAGGCGGCGGAGTGACCGCCAGTGACCCGTGCCTTTGGTGACAAAAGCCCGTCCTCGGCATCGGTGCCGGTTGCACACGCCACCGATACGAGGGCGTTACTCCCACCCCAGCATTTCGTTCGGGCTTTTCCCGCACACGCGGCATATCGACACGATCTTGTCAGCGCCCGGCGTGTAGCCCTCGCCGCTCTCGTACTTCACAATCGCGTCTTTGGACACGCCCACGGCCTTTGCGAAGTCATCCTGCGACATGTCCAGCGCCGCACGGGCAGCCCGGAGATTCGCCGCGAAAACCTCTTTGTTGAATCCCATTTGCTTTTCACCACCTCAAATCACTAAGTTATTCAACATTACAAAATAGAATAGCTAAAATATTATGGATTGCAAGTCGAAAACAGCTAAAAGTTTGCGTATTTAATAAAAAACGGCTACTATTCAACTAAAATGTTGCCTATTGAAATGGAACAGGGAAATGAAGTTGAACATAAAGGCAATGCGAAAAATCGCTAGGGTTACTCAAAAAGAACTTGCTGACGCGATTGGCGTGAACCTCAGTACTATAGGTAACTGGGAAAGGGAAATCGCGTGCCCTGATGCAGAACAGGTTTGGAACTGCGCCGTTGCGCTTGGATGCACGCCGAACGACGTGCTGGGATGGGACAGCGGGCGCGACGGCAACGGGTCGCAGACCCTCACGGCGGAGGAAGCGGAGATAGTGGACTGCTACCGCGCCAGCGCCCCGCAGTGGCAGCAGAACATCGCCATGACGGCGCGCGCCGCAGCGGGAGAATCGAAAAGAAAGCCGAAGATAATCTACATGCCGCCGATGGACGCAAGGCGGCAAACGCATGATATGTTCAGGCTGGGCAAATAGGGATAAGGATAGGTTGCTAAAATGAAAAGGGATATGGAACTTGTGCGGCGCATTCTCCTTGAACTGTCCGAATCAAGCCAGCCGCTCGATGCAAGGACATTCGTGGACGGCAACACGACGCTGGAAGAAGTCATCTACCATTTCAGAATCATGGAAGACGGCGGATTGATAAAGGCTTCCGTTGCATACGCCGGAAACAAGCCGTATATCTGCACGGCGAACGAACTAACGTGGGCGGGAAATGACTTCCTCGCTTCAATAAGGTCAAACTCCATATGGAGCAAGGTCAAGACAACGATAGCCAAGGCGACGGGGGATGCGTCTTTGGATGTTATAAAGGCGCTGGCAGAGAAGATTTCAACCAACATGCTGCTAAGCAGCGTGTAGCTATGGGCTTTAAGCATAAAGAAGCCCCGTGGCAGTCGGCAAACTCACACGGGGCAAAGCCAATCCCCATAGGCAAGGAATAGGCAAGGTGATTCTATCATGGCCAAGAGGCGTGCCGCCATATACGCCCGCTTTTCGTCGCACAATCAACGGTCGGAAAGCATAGAAATTCAGGTTGAGAACTCGACGCGCTATTGCCGAGAAAACGGCCTTGACGTGGTGCGCGTCTATACAGATTATGCCAAGACCGGGCGCAATACCGACCGCGTGGAATTTCAACGCATGATGGACGATGCCCGACTGGGGCTGTTCGATTTCGTGGTGATCTACAAGGTTACCCGCATCATGCGCAACCGCGACGAAATGGCGCTTGCGCGAATCATGCTGCGCAAGGCGGGCGTTGAAATACTCTACGCTGGCGAAGAGATTGCGAGCGGTTCAAGCGGCGTGCTGCAATTGGGAATGCTCGAAGTGTTGGCGGAGTGGGAAAGCGCCATAGATTCGGAGCGCATACGCGACGGCATACAGAAGAACGCGCAAAGGTGCATGGCGAACGGGCGCACCCTCTACGGCTGGGACATTGTAGACGGGTTCTATCAGGTGAACGAACGAGAAGCCGCCGTGCTGCGCAAGATGAAGAACATGCTTTTCAGCGGGTCGAACATCGCGGAAATCGTCAGGGCTGTGGCAAACGTGCGGAGCCGCAACGGCAAGCCAATAATACACGACAGGGCGCGAAAGCTGCTGATGCGCCCCCAGAACGGAGGCACGTACAGCTACGCGGGCGTCGTGGTCGAAGGCGGGATGCCCGCGCTCTGGCCGAAGGAAGAGCAGGACATGATCATCGCCATGTTGAGCAAGAAGCGCCCACGGAGGCGGGTAGACCATGAAGAGGAATGGCCGCTTACCGGCAAGCTTTGGTGCGACAAGTGCGGCAAGACGCTTGCGGGAACCAGCGGCACCAGCAAGGGCGGCAGCGTGTACTCGTATTACAAGTGCCGCCATTGCGGGCGCACGTTCAGGCGCGACATTCTGGAAGATGCCATAGTTGACATGACGATAAGCGCGGTTGAGCGCCCGGAGGTACGCAAGCGCATTGCATCCGGCATGGCGGCATACAACGCAGAGATCGACGACGCGCCGTTTGAAAGCGAACTTTTGCGCAAGGAAATAAGAAGGATTGAGCAGGCATTTGAAAGGGTCTGGCAAGCCATCGAAGACGGTATAGCGCCTCCGGGCGGCAAAGAGCGCATAGCGGAACTGACCGCCCGCAAAGAAGCGCTTGAAGTTGATTATGAGATCGCCAAGGCGAATGAAGGTATCGAACCTGATATGTCTGATCTAATGGACTGGTTGGACAACATGGCGCAAGAACTCACGCCGCAAGAGATATTGAAAATGTTTGTGCGGGCTGTTGAGATAACCGAAGCCGAAGTGCGCTTGTTCTTCGCCTTCGACTACTACGGAGACGGCTTCACACCGCCCAAATACAAAGACGAACACCCGGTAGAAGGGTGTTCGTCTAATCCTACTATGGTGGAGCTTATGAGAAAAACGGCGAACTCCACCAGTACCGCCACCCGCGCGGCTATCCAACTCGATACCTGCATTGTAAGGGTATCGAAAAACTGGTTTGTTGTCGTTGGAACGTGCCAGAAATAGCCATTTCCGGTGTTTGCAAAATACCAGATGGGCGGCTTGCTGTAAGCCCGTCTAACGCCAGAAAGCGGGGCACCCTGACAAGGGGTGCCCCGCTTGAACGCTAATAAGAAAGCTTCTGGCCGGGGTAGATCGTATAAGGTGCCCCAATGCCGTTCTTGCTTGCGATGGTGTGCCAGTCGATGCCGAGCGAAGCGCCAATCTCGCTGAGCGTGTCGCCGCTCTTGACGGTGTAGACGCCATACTCGCCGCGCATGACAGCAGCCGCGAGGTCAAGCGTCGTGCCCTCCGGCGAAGGCTCGGCAGCCTCTGCGGGCGGAACGTCGGGCGCTGCCGCGCCGGACGGGTTGGCGAACTTGCCCCACGCTTCGCGCGTCATATAGGCGATATCGAGATCAAGCGGCGCGTTGAAGCCATCGAGACGGCCATTCGACGTGTACTGGTGGATTGCGCAGCTACCCCAAGCGCCGAAGCCGCCATCGGGAAGCCACGGCGAAGACTGGTAGCCGGTGCGGTTGTTGTTGGCGTACTGCGCAACCCATAGCGCGTGATTCGGCGCGATCTTCGACCAATCCTCTTCGGCGCAAACGCTACGGCTCATGTAGACGATGCAGCGAACGCCGGTCTGATCGTAGACGTAATCGAGGAACTGCTTTGCCTTGTCGGTGCCGATGCGCCCGTACATCTCGTAATCGAGAACGGGAATGCCGTTGCCGAAGTAGTTACGGCAGCTTGCGACGAAGTGCTTAGCCTGAGCGATGGGGTCTTCTCCGTTCATGAAGTGATAGAAGCCCCAGAGCTTGCCGAGTTTGATAGCCTGCTGAATCCACGGGTCGCAGGTGTTGTGAACGATGGTGGTTCCATCTGTCGCCTTGCAGATAACAAAATCGCAAGGCACCTGCGCGAGGTCAAGCCCGCGCTGGTAGTTAGAAATATCAATGCCGTTGAGTGCCATAGAAGCCCCCTCTGATGCAGTAGAAGTAATGAAAATCGACCTGCTCTAGCTCTTCGAGCGTGAAGGCGCGCGCTGAGTTCCCAGCGCTCGCCGGGTCGCGTATCCAGTAGCCGTCATCGTCTGCGCGCCAGATAAGCACGACGTGCCCGCCGTAGTCCCTATCGCCGAGCGTTCCGCTCATGCCAGCGAAGGCAAGCCACCCATCGGACACGTTTTGAAGGACGGGTGCGAGATCGTAAGAAATCGGCGTGCTCTCGATGCCGTATTCCGGGTAATGCTCGGCAATCCACGCGCAGAACTTGCCGGGGTCGTTAACGCCATCGGTAAGGCACGTGTCACCCACGAACGATGCGAGCGTGAGCGGCGTAATGTCCTGAAGCGTCATGTATTTGACAGCCATAGCCGCGCATGTAAGGCCGCAGCCGTGGTCGCCGATGGTTCCGCCCGCATAGGGTATGTAGTCCCATTGCGGGTCAGTCTGAAGCCATAGCGGCATGCTGTTACCCTCTGCAATCGGCCTATCGACCACGATTGCAAGGCGGTCTTCCTCAGCCGCCGCGTAGCCCTCTTCGCGCGCTTCAGCGAGCGCGCCCGCGTCGCTCTCGATATGGCCGACGATGAGCCAGCCGCAGAAGAGCATTGACGCGAGCGCGCCGGAAAGCACGAGGGCGACAGCCTTTAGCCTACTCATCGCGCTTCGGCTCGGTGTAGGTGAGCGCTTGCGCGGAATCGCCAACGCCCGCCGTGGTCGGGTCGGTCACGATGCCAAGAATCGCGAGCACGGCGAAAAGCGCGTTGATGATCGCGGCCAACTGCTCGTTCAGAACGCCGAAATCCCACTGGTAGCCGAACGGCGCGGCGACCACCTGCGCGAGCAGCAGGACGGCGGGAATGAGAGTCAGCCAGAACGTCTTGTTCTTGATACGTGCGGTGAAGTTAATCATTTCAGTTCTCCTTTTCATAGATGAGGTCTACGCGGTCGTAGATGTGATCGACCTTGTTTGCCATGTCGTGCGAGTGCTCGCGCGATTCCATGATTTCGTCGTGCAGCGCCGCCGTGGAAGCCCTGAGAGATTCCATAGCGGCTTGCAGCCCTTCCGAAATGTTGTTGCTACGCTCCATCTGCGCAGCGATGCGGCCTTCCATTTCCGAGCGCTCGCGGTCGCGCTGTGCGCGCTCGTTGAGTTCGTCGCGCTTGCGCTCTTCGCGCTTCAGCTCTAGTTCTGCCTGCCGCGCCGCGTTTCGCTCTTCAAGCTCTGCCTTGCGCTCGTTGTTGCGCTGGTACTCGTTAAGCAGCTGCTTTGCGAGTATTCCGAAACCGATAGCAACGAGGAACGCGAAGAACCATTCGGCACCGAAGGCCGCTGCATGGTCTAAAACGCTCTCCGCCACGTCAGCCCTCCGTCACCTCTCGCCAGACGGTTTCTGTGCCGACAGCCCCCGGCTCCCAGACGTTGTTTGCAACGAGGGATTCCCAGACCTTGCCGTTGTGCTTGACGCGGGCACCGAGCGGGTAGGGATTCGTAGAATCAGGCTGCACCCATTCGGGCACTTCCTCTGTCGGCGTGTCGGGCGTGCCAGCTTCAAGCACCTTCGCCCAAGGGCTCGGCGCTGCCGTTGGTGACCAATCAGGCTGCGAAGTGTGCGCCTGAAGGCACGTGTAAAGCACGCCCTCGAAGCTCACGCGCTCGCCCTCGGAGTAGGCGTGGCCGTCGCCGTCCCACGCCGCGAAAAGCGCGGGGCACTTCGCCGCCACATCGCTAGAGAGCGACGGCGCTTGGCCGTCGAAAATGGCGATGATCGCGCGAAGCTTGCCCTCTTCCTCTTCGGTGAATGCCATGTGTTCCCCTTTCTCTCGCAACAAAAAAGCCCCCGCTAATGCGAGGGCTTCGATACCTTGCTATGTCGGCTTCCTCAGCCGAAAAGCTCCTTGTATAGCGCGTCCATGCGCTTTACCGTCTCGTGCGCGCTAAGGCGCTTCATGCTGCCGCGCCACGACTGGTAGGATTGGTTGACCTGCTCGACGGTCATAATCCCCTTGGCGACAAGCGCGGCTTGCTTCTTCAGCTTGCGCCGCTGCCGCGTCACGGAGGAACGGCACGGGCGAACGACAACCTTTCCGCCCTCGCCATATGAAAACCTCTTCTTCAGGAACACGAAGCCGCGCGTCAGCTTCACAACGCGCGTCTTCTTGCGGTTGATGATGATTCCCAGATCGTCGCAGAGCGCTTCGATGCGCGAAAGAGCGTCCCAAAGCGTCTGCTTGTCAAGGGCGATGCAATAGCTATCGTCCATGTATCGCCCGCTCGCCAAGATGCCCGGAAGGGACAGCATCAGATGGTCAACGGGCGACGGCAGGGCGACGGCTAGAATCTGGTTCGGCTCGCTGCCAAGACCCAAGCCGCGCGCCGTGAGCGTCTATCTGGTCGCTCATGACGCGCTTAACGCGCTCATCGTCAATGGCTCGGTCGATAAGGCACTTGCATGCGTCGTGGTCGATGTTTGCGAAGTAGTCCGCGAAATCGACCTGCAAGATGTAGCCTTCCGCTCCATGCTTTCGGTGGTGCTCGACAAGCTGGCGCTTCATGCGTCGAATCGCGTAGTCGGTGCCGCGCCCCTTGACGTTCGCTGTGCATCCCTCGGTGAGGGTAGGCCAGATCGCGGGCGCAAGCGCGTGACGGCTCAACGATTTCTGTATAACGCGCTCTGAGAAGTGGACAGAGCAGATGTGACGAAGCTTGCCGCGCTCGAACAAGTCAAACTCAATGAAGCCGCGCCGGAAGTCAGCGCCCGTGAGAAGGTCGCGCCGTGCTCTCATGATGTTTGGAACGACGCGCGCCATGTAGCGCTGAACGCTCGATTTCCAACGCACGCCAGCGGCAGCGCCGTTGGCGGCATCGTATAGGTTATCGAGATCGGCGACAGCTTCCAGCGTGCAACCCTCGATGCGCCTAGCCCGGTTCTCAGCGCGCTTGGCATCGCGCCTTGCGCGCCGCGCAGCCCTGCGCTCTTCAGAGTTCATGAGGGCACCCCGCGCGGCTCGCAATCGGCATCCAGCAGCCGCTTGACGGTTGACCATGAAACGCGGTCGAACGCCGAGAACCGCGCCATGCAAGCAGCGAACGGCAACCGTCGCGGGGTGCATATTTACGGGCTTGCGCCCGATGGTCGCCCCTTCCTTCCTCAAATGCACGGCGCGCGGCGCTTCCGGCCGCACGGTCTGGCAATGCTTGGGAATCACGGCAGCGGGCGCACCCAGTCGTTCGTCGGCGCATTGTTGTTGGCATTGCCGTTGCTGTTGACATTGCACGCGCTAGACGAAGACCCGCCCATGACCGACCGCAGCCACCAATTGACGCGATGATTTCCAAGGGACAACGCGCGAACATTCTACCCCTTTCCAATGAGCTTCACGCCCGCGCGAGCGCCCTTTATGAGCTTTATATCGTTCTCGATGCTCTCTGAGATCTCTTCGAACTTAGCCACCTTGACGGGTAGCTTCATCGCAAGAAGGCATTGCAGGTCTTGGTAAAGCTGGTTTAGGTCTGCCAAGGCAAGCGTCATGTAATGCTTGCGTTCCTCGACGTTCCGCTGTGTGTTCGGGTAGAAGGCATCAGCCTTCACAAGGTTGAACACCACGCTTCGCGCCGTCTCCGCCATGGGGACGGCGAAGATGAAGCGATAGGATTTGGGCACCGCGCCCGAAGTGACAAGGCGCGTCACCTCGTTTCGAATCGAAACCGCAGTGTTGAAATACTCGAACGTGCTTAGGTTGCGGTTCCGCACATATACGCCGCTCAATTTGCAACATCCCCCCCCCCTCCGTGATTTTCAAAAAAATACTTCGCCCGCGCTTCGCGCGGGGAAGTATGGGCGCATGCGCAAGGCATGCGCCAGACCTGTACCATGTACGGCTGATTTTATCAGCCTAGGAGGAAGCACGGCAGCGGGCGCAACCAGCCGTACGTCGGCG
>ERZ824575.895-NODE-895-length-33007-cov-4.740623_pt1 | contig 33007 bp, 20 predicted proteins | sample MGYA00519470_ERZ824575 | MGnify/ENA primary metagenome ERZ824575 (study PRJEB31778, sample SAMEA3449170) | human gut metagenome | biome: human gut; feature: human-associated habitat; material: faeces | place: United Kingdom | collected 2010/2012 ...
GGCTGCACGATCAACCTCGTGAAGGACGACCTCTTCGCCGATTTCATCGCCACGGCCAAACGCAAATTCACCGAGCGGTTCGGCCACGAACCCAAAGTCTATCCCGTCGTCATCTCGGACGGCGCACATAAAATCGACTGATTCAAACCATCCCGTTACATGAGAAAAACGATCTTCCTTTTCGCTCTGCTCGCCGGCACGCTGTCGCTGCAAGCCCAGAACTACCCCTTGCGCGCCCGCCTGAGCGACCCGAATTCCTTCTCTGTCATCGTCATTCCCGACCCGCAGAGCTACACCAAGTTCGCCGCCAACCAGCCGTTGTTCGAGTTGCAGACGGCATGGATCGCCCGCGAGATCGACTCACTGCGCATCCTCACGGCGCTCTGCACGGGCGATCTGGTCGAACAGAATGAAACAGCCATCCCGCTGGCCTTCCGCAAGACCGACCAGACCAGCGCCGAGCAGTGGCGGGCCGCGTCGCGCGCCTTCGAACGGCTCGACAACAAGCTGCCCTACGTCGTCTGCACGGGCAACCACGACTACGGATACACCAAGTCGGAGAACCGCCTGTCGCGCTTCCCCGACTACTTCCCGATGACGCGCAACGAGTGCTGGCGTCACAAAATCGTATCGGTATGCAACAACGCGCACGGAATCCCCACGTTGGAGAACGCCGCCTACGAGTTCCACACCGACACGTGGGGCGATCTGCTGGTCGTATCGCTCGAATTCGCGCCGCGCGACGAAGCGATCGAATGGGCGCGCAAACTGGTTGCGGAACCCAGGTACGCGAACACGCGGGTGATCCTGCTAACCCACTCGTTCATCGCATGGAAGGGCAACCGCAAGAAAACGGAGCCCTACGAACTGACCGACGCCAACTACCAGCAGGCGATCTGGGACAAGCTCGTCTATCCGTCGTCGAACATCCGGCTGGTCATCTGCGGCCACGAATGCCACCCCACGACGGACTACTTCGAGACGGTCGGCTTCCGCACGGACAAGAACGCCGCCGGCAAATCGGTCGCGCAGATGATGTTCAACGCCCAGACGGCCGACGGACAGTGGCACGGCAACGGCGGCGACTGCTGGCTGCGCATCCTGGAATTCCTGCCCGACGGACGGACCGTATCGGTGCGGACCTTCTCGCCGATGTTCGCCCTTTCGCCCGTCACCTGCGACAAGGCGTGGCGCACGGCCGACTACGACCAATTCACCTTCGACATGGAATAACCGATCGGCTGAAACGAACATCTGTCGCACAACAACTTATCCCCGGATTATGGCAAAAGAGACTGTACTGATTTCGGGCGGTGCCGGATACATCGGCTCGCATACCGCCGTGGAACTGATCGCCGCCGGATACGACGCGGTCATCATCGACAACCTCTCCAACTCGGAGGCGGAGGCCGTCGAGGGTGTGCGGCGCATCACGGGTGTCGACGTTCCCTTCGAGCGGGTCGACACCTGCGACGAAGCGGCGCTGCGACGCGTCTTCGAAAAATACGATTTCGGCTCCGTCATCCATTTCGCCGCCTACAAGGCTGTCGGCGAGTCGGTCGCCGAACCGCTCAAATATTACCGCAACAACCTCGCGTCGTTCATGAACGTCTGCGCGCTGATGAAGGAGTTCGGCCGGCCGAACATCCTCTTCTCGTCGTCGGCGACGGTCTACGGCGAGCCCGACACATTGCCCGTCACGGAGCAGACGCCCCGCAAACCCGCCACCTCGCCCTACGGCAACACGAAACAGATGGCCGAAGACATCCTGCACGACTGCTGCGCGGCCTACGAGGGCCTGCACGGCATCGCGCTGCGCTACTTCAACCCCATCGGCGCCCACCCCTCGGCGCTCATCGGCGAACTGCCGCGCGGCGTGCCGCAGAATCTGGTGCCCTACATCACCCAGACGGCCGCCGGACTGCGCGAATGCCTTTCGATCTTCGGCGACGACTACGACACGCCCGACGGCACCTGCCTGCGTGACTACATCGACGTCGTCGACCTGGCCAAAGCCCATGTAGCCGCGGTCAACCGCATGACGCAGCGGCGGATGAAGGAGGCCTACGAGATTTTCAATATCGGCACGGGCACGCCTGTCTCGGTCCTGGAACTGGTGAAGGGCTTCGAACGGGCGAACGGGCTGACGCTCAACTACAAGATCGTCGGGCGACGGGCCGGCGACGTGAAGGCGGTCTGGGCCGACACGCAGCGCGCCAACAAAGAACTGGGCTGGAATGCCGAACGGCCTCTCGAAGAGACGCTCCGCTCGGCCTGGGCCTGGGAAAAACACGTGCGCGGCATGAACTAACCCTCCCCGATGCAATTCAATCACAGATTCGATATGAAACCTACACTTTTCGTACTGGCCGCAGGCATGGGTTCGCGCTACGGCGGTCTCAAACAGCTGGACGGTCTCGGCCCCAACGGCGAGACGATCATGGATTACTCGATCTTCGACGCCATCCGCGGCGGCTTCGGCAAGGTTGTCTTCGTCATCCGCAAGGATTTCGAAGCGGATTTTCGCACGAAGATCCTCTCCAAATACGAAAACCACATCCCCGTCGAGGTGGTCTTCCAGTCGGTCGACGACCTGCCCGAGGGCTTCGTCCGCCCCGAAGGGCGCACCAAGCCATGGGGTACGAACCACGCCGTGCTGATGGGCAAGGCGGTCATCCGCGAACCGTTCGCCGTCATCAACGCCGACGACTTCTACGGCCGCGACGGCTTCCGCGTACTGGGTCAGTGGCTGTCGAAAGCCGACGGAGAGAACCGCTACTGCATGGTGGGCTACCGCGTGGGCAACACCCTCTCGGAGAGCGGCACCGTGGCGCGCGGCATCTGCCGAACCGATGCGAACAATTACCTGACGGGTGTGGTCGAACGGACGGACATCGCCCGCGTCGACGGCCGCATCACCTTCACGGGCGACGACGGACAGCCGACCACCACCGACGACAATACCCCCGTCTCGATGAACATGTGGGGCTTCACGCCCGACTACTTCCGCTACTCGGAGGAGTATTTCAAGGAGTTCCTGCGCGCCAACATCGACAACCCCAAAGCCGAGTATTACATCCCGCTGATGGTCAACAAACTCATCACCGAAGGCACGGCGACGGTCGAGGTGCTCGACACCACGGCCAAGTGGTTCGGCGTGACCTACGCCGCCGACCGTCAGGGCGTGGTCGACAAGATCCGTGCATTGGTCGATGCGGGCGAATACCCCGCCAAACTCTTTTAGGGCGATGACCGTCTCGAAAATCAGCACCGAACCCCACGCGCAGGGCGAGATCGAGGTCTTCCGCCTCGCGAACGCCGCGGGGGCCTACGTCGACGTGTGCAACATCGGCGCGGGCGTCACGGCCGTCGTCGTTCCCGACCGCGAAGGGCGCATGGCCGACGTGGCGCTGGGGTACCGCGCCTACGCCGATTACGTCGGGGACGGCGCCTGCTTCGGCAAGACGCCCGGCCGTTTCGCCAACCGGATCGCCGGAGGGCGCTTCACGCTCGACGGCAAGGAGTACCGGCTGGCCGTCAACAACGGACCCAACCACCTGCACGGCGGCCCGACGGGATTCGCCAACCGCCTGTGGCAGGGTGAAACGACCGGCGACGGCGTGGTCTTCACCCGTACCAGCCCCGACGGCGAGGAGGGCTACCCGAGTATGCTCACGGCGCGCATCGCCTATGCGTGGGACGACGACTGCTGCCTGACCGTCCTACTCGAAGCCGCGTGCGACGCCCCCACGATCGTCAACCTGACGAACCACTCCTACTGGAACCTCGCGGGCGAGAATGCCGGATCGGTGCTCGGCCACGAGCTGCGGCTCCGCGCCTCGCGCTGGCTGCCGACCGACGAAACGCTGATTCCCACGGGCGAACTCGCCGGCGTCGCCGGCACGCCGATGGACTTCCGCACGTCAAAACCGCTCGGCCGCGACATTCGCGCCGATTTCCCCGCATTGCGCTACGGCAAAGGCTACGACAACTGCTGGGCCGTCGACGACTGGCGCGCGGACGAGGAGACGACCGTGGCCGAACTGTACGACCCGAAATCGGGTCGGCGGCTCAGCGTCCGCTCCACACAGCCGGGCGTGCAGGTCTACACGGGCAACTGGCTCGCCGGCTCGCCGCTCTCGAAGAGCGGCCGGCCCTACGCGGACTACGACGGCGTGGCGATCGAGTGCCAGGGTTTCCCCGACGCACCGAACCGCCCCGATTTCCCTTCGGCCGAACTGCGCCCCGGCGAAGCGTACCGCCGGACGATCCGCTTCCGTTTCGACGTCCGTTAACGACGCACCTCATTCCGACGGCCGCAGGCGCACAGCTTGCGGCCGTCGGCTTTTTTTCCTATTTTTGCACGCAAAATTCCGCACTGCCGATGTTGATTCTGTTCGCTGTCCTCTTCGGCGGCATCCTCACGGGCCGCTTGCTGCGCCGCCGACCGCTCCGTGCGCTCGGCAGCGTCATCACGTTCATCATCTGGCTGCTGCTCTTCATGCTGGGAACGGAAGTGGGCGGCAACGAAGAGGTCATGCGGTCGTTGGCCACGCTCGGCGTACAGGCGCTCGTCCTCTGCACGGGAGCGCTGGCGGGAAGCATCGCCTGCGCCTGGCTGCTGTGGCGGTCGATCGGCGGCAGACGCACCGGCGCGACCGACTCCGCCGCACCCGCTCCGCCGGCCTTCGCCGCACTGCGCGGCAGTCTGGTGATCGTCGCCTTCTTCGCAGCCGGAGCGATTTTCGGCGTCGCGGGATGGATTCCGGCTACCGCAGCCTCCTCGCCCGTAAGCACCTACATGCTCTACGGGCTGATGTTCTCGGTCGGCGTGTCGCTGGGACACGACGCCACGCTCGTCGAGCGTATCCGCTCGCTCGACCGCCGCATGGCGCTGCTGCCCCTCTGCACCGTCGTCGGAACGCTGGCCGGAGCGGCGCTCGCATCGCCGCTGCTGCACACCGTACCGCCGGCCGATGCCATGGCCGTCGGCGCGGGATTCGGCTACTATTCGCTGTCGAGCATCTTCATCTCCGAACTGCGCAGCGTCGAACTGGGAACGGTCGCTCTGCTCTGCAACGTCCTGCGCGAACTCTTCACGCTGCTGGCCGCACCGTGGGTAGCGGGCCGTTTCGGGCCGCTGGCCGCGATTTCGTCGGGCGGCGCCACGACCTTCGACACCACCCTCCCGATCCTCACCCGCGTCGCAGGGCCGCAGTATGCCGTCGTAGCGATCTTCCACGGCTGCGTCACCGATTTCAGCGTTCCCTTCCTGGTCACGTTCTTCTGTTCGATCTGAAAAAACGGGACGCACCGACCGATGCGTCCCGTCTCAAAAAATCCCGCTTCGCCCCTATTGCAGCACGGGCGACTCGAAGCCCAGCTTCCGCAAACCGTTCTGCACGTCGGGGTGGCTCATGAAGAGCCGCCACAACAACTCCGAACGGTGGTTCTCGATCATCACCGCGATCGGCCCTTGATCGATGGCCAGATACTTCTGCGGATACCAGTCGTCGGTCTGGCTGAACGCATCGTAGAAGCCGTAAGGCCCCCATACTTTCTCGTGAAGCGGCCCGTAGAGGTAACGCATCACATCCATCGACTCCTCGGGCGTATAGACGATCGACGAAAGCGCCGCTGTGGGGGCGATCACGCCGCGATCCTCGCGCTCGACGGGAGCGTGCGCCGCATACCCCGCCGTCGAATAACTGGCCGTCAGCCCCCAGCAATCCTTGCCGTAACCCTTGTAGTGCCGGGGATTGCGGATGCAGTAGGCACGGTTGATGAGCGAATAGTTGCGCATCTCGCCGAAATAGTCCTCGCAGTAGTCGTCTCTCAGCCCGCGCGGATCCAGCCCGAGGAAGGAGTAGTGCGCCCAGAAGAGCGGACCGGCCTCGACGCCCTGATACCGCAGGCGGAGGCGGTAACCCTCGACCTCGTGCTCGTCGACGATCGCCCCGTTCTCGGCCCACCCCTCGGTATAGACCTCGCGGTCGATCGGATAGGTCGGCGAAGCGGCCGCCAGAATATACATCACCAGACACTCGTTGAACCCGTGTACGGCGAAATTCATCTCCCACCCGTATTCGGGACTCCAATGCCAGTAGAGGACGTTCTGCCCGTTGCGATACCACGACCACTCGACGCCGCGCCACAACGTATCGATACGCTGTGCGAGCGCCTGCTCGCGCTCGTTGCCCTGCGCGAAATACTGATGCGCGGCCAGCAGCCCCTGCACCAGAAAGGCCGTCTCCACCAGATCGCCTCCGTTGTCCTTCTTGCCGAAGGGTTTCACGCGGCCCGTCCGGCCCTCGATCCAATGAGGCCAGGCGCCGTGGAAGCGGTCGGCACGTTCGAGGAACGAGACGATGCGTTCGAAGCGTTCGATCCCCTGTTCACGGGTGACGTAGCCGCGCTCCATACCGGCGATAAGCGCCAGAATACCGAAGCCGCTGCCGCCCGTCGTCACGACCGTCTCGTCGTTTTCGGGATAGATGCCGTCCATGTTGATCCGTTCGCACGCAAGGCCGCTGTTGGGCTCGGCGCCCGACCAGAAATAATCGAACGTACGCCGCTCGACGCTGTCCAGCAACGCCTCGTCCGAAAGCGTCGCTGCGGGACGCTGCGCGCAGCCCGCGACGACGCCCGCCAGAGCGAGCGCCGCCACGGCCGCCGTAATCCGTTTGATCGTCTTCATGCCGCGAAGGTTATTTCAGGGTGAAACTTGCCTGCTTCACCGCGTCGCTCGCGCCGCCGATCATCACGTCGAACTCGCCCGGCTCTGCCACGTACCGCAGGTCGAAATCGTAATATTTGAGCAGCGAGACGTCGATCGTAAAACTTACGTCGCGGCTCTCGCCCGCTTTGAGCGCCACGCGCTGGAAGCCTTTGAGCTCCTGCACGGGACGGGTCGACGAACCCACCCTGTCGCGGATGTAGAGCTGCACGACCTCCACGCCGTCGCGCCGGCCGCTGTTCGTCAGGCGCACGGTGGCCTCGATCGACCCGTCGGCGGTCATCTCCGACGCCGAAAGGCGCACGTCGCCGTAGTCGAAGGTCGTATACGACAGACCGTAGCCGAAGGGATAGAGCGGCGTATTGGGCACGTCGAGATAGTTGCTGCGGAACTTCTCGAACTTGTCGCCCAGCAGCGGACGTCCCGTATTCTTATGGTTGTAGAAGAGCGGTATCTGCCCCACGCTGCGCGGGAAGGTCGCGGGAAGTTTGCCCGACGGGTTGACGTCGCCGAAGAGCACGTCGCCGATCGCCTCGGCCGCCTGCGTGCCGCCGAACCATACATTGAGCATCGCAGGCACGTGCTCGGCCTCCCATTCGAGCGTCAGCGGGCGCCCCGTGAAGAGTACCAGCACGACGGGTTTGCCCGTCGCCACGAGCGCCTTCAACAACTCCTGCTGCACGTCGGGAATGCCGATCTGCGACCGGCTGCTGCTCTCGCCGCTCATCTCCGAAGCCTCGCCCAGCGCGGCGACCACCACATCGGCCTCGGCCGCCGCGGCGAGCGCCTCGTCGAGCAACTGCTTGTCGGTGCGGCCGTCGCGCGGAATATCGCGCCCGAACATCGTGGCATAGCGCTCCTGCTCCTCGTCGCGGATCACGTTGCTGCCCTTGGCATAGACGATCTTCACCCCTTTGCCTGCTACCTGCTGCAACCCTTCGACGAGCGTCAGCGGCTTCGTGAGGTCGGTAGCGACGCTCCACGTGCCGGGCATGTTCGCGCGCGAAGCGGCCAGCGGGCCGACCACGGCGATCGTTCCCTCGCGCCGGAGCGGCAGCACGTCGCCTTCGTTTTTCAGCAACACGAAGCTCTCGCCCGCGATACGGCGCGCCTCGGCGCGGTGTGCGGGCGTATAGATCTGCGTGGCGGCGCGCTGCGGATCGCAGTAACGGTAGGGATCGTCGAAAAGTCCCAACTTGAATTTCGCTTCGAGCACCAGGCGGCACGCGCGGTCGATATCGGACAGCGGGATACGCCCCTCTTCGAGCGACTGCTGCAAGGTTCCCAGATAACCCTCGCTCACCATGTCCATGTCGACACCCGCCTCGACGGCGCGCGCCGACACCTCTTTCAGATCGCCCAGACCGTGCGCGATCATCTCGTAGATGCCCGTGTAGTCCGTGACGACGAAGCCCTCGAAGCCCCACTGCTCGCGCAGCACGGTGGTCATCAGCCAGCGGTTGGCCGTGGCGGGAATCCCGTCGACCTCGTTGAACGACGCCATGACACTGCCCACGCCTGCCTCGACGGCCGCCTTGTAGGGCGGGAAATATTCGTTGTACATGCGCTGGCGGCTCATATCGGTCGTATTGTAGTCGCGTCCCGCTTCGGCAGCACCGTAGAGAGCATAGTGCTTCACGCATCCCATGATCTCGTCGGTGGCAAAATGCATCGGATCACGCCCCTGATAGCCGTAGACGAACGACCGCGCCACAGCGCTGCCGAGGAAGGGATCTTCGCCGATGCCCTCCGACGCACGTCCCCAGCGGGGATCGCGCGCAATGTCGACCATCGGGGAGAAAGTCCAGCAGATACCGGCGGCACTCGCCTCGACGGCCGAAATACGGGCCGCACGCTCGACGGCCTCCATGTCCCACGTGGCCGTCAGGCCGAGCGGAATAGGAAAGGTCGTCTCATAACCGTGGATCACATCCATGCCGAAGATCAGCGGAATACCCAGACGGCTCTCCTCGACGGCGATGCGCTGCACGTCGCGGATCTTCTCCACCCCCTTGATATTGAACAGACCGCCCACCTCGCCGCGGCGGATCTTCTCGGCGATGTCGCTGCTCTTGGCCTGACCCGTGGTGATGTCGCCCGCACTGGGCAGGTTGAGCTGGCCGATCTTCTCTTCGAGGGTCATGCGGCGCATCAGCGCGTCGACATACTGCTCCATCGTAGCGCCCGCAGGCTTCTCGACGGCGACGGCCGCGCCGCAGAGCACGATGCCCAGCAGGGTAATGAGTGTTTTTTTCATATCGTAATCTCTGTTTTTTATGGTATAATATTTCGCTTCCCGAAAAACGGAGTTTCACGGTCGCGGATCACTTGCGGCGGCACGCGTCAACTGCCCGCCTCGACCGTAAATCCGAGTTCGGCGAGTCCCCTCTGCACATCCTTATCGGACATGAACAGGTTCCACGGCAATCCCGTGCGGTAGTTTTCGATCATCACCACGATCGGACCCTGATCGATGGCGATGTGCATTCCCCTGTCGAACCAGCCGGTCGTGAGATCGAAGGCGTCGATAAACCCGTAGTCGCTCCACAACTTGTCGCCCAGTTTATAGTAGAAGAAGCGCAGTGCGGCCATCGACTCGTCGGGCGTGTAGGGCATCGACGACAAGGCTGCCGTGGGGGCGATGACTCCCCGGTCGTTCGTCGGCGACGAGGCGGTGTAGCCGTCGGGAATATCGCTGGCCGTCAGTCCCCAGCAGTCGGCGCCGTAACCGGCATACCCCTTGGGGTTGTCTACGCAATACGCGTAGTTGATCCGGGTATGGTTGCACACCTGCTCCCAATAGTCGGCATAGGCATCGGAGAGTCCCCGGGGATTCAGCCCCAGGAAGGAATAGTGGGCCCAGAAAAGGGGGCCGCCGTAATCCTCGCCCAGCGGCAGCACGGTATCGTAGAACGACTTGCCGTTGCGCATCGCACCGCCGCGCGCCCAGCCTTCGGCATACACTTCGCGGCCGATGGGATGCGTCGGCGACGAGGCGGCCAGCACGTAGACGATCAACGCCTCGTTCCACCCCTGTATCGGCATGTTCATCGCCCAGCCCTTGTCGGGACTCCAATGCCAGTAGAGCACCTTCTCCGTCCCCTCCTTGGTGAAGAAATCCCACTCGACGGCCTCCCACAAGGCGGTGATGTCGGTGCGCAGCTTGCTCTCTGCCGCATCGGCGCCGTCGAAGTAGGCGCGCGCCGTCAGCAACCCCTGGAACAACAGCCCGGTCTCCACCAGATCGGCGCCGTTGTCATCGGCCGAGAAGGGAAGCGTCTGCCCCGTCTGGCCGTCGATCCAGTGCGAGAAGGCGCCGTGATAGGAGGTCGCCCGCTCCGCAAGGAAGGTCACGATCCGCTGCACCCGCTGGCACGCCTCGCTGCGGGTCACGAAACCGCGCTCGGCAGCCACCGTCATGGCCATCACGCCGAAGCCCGTCCCGCCGGTAGTGACCGTCGCGCCCGACGAGGTGCGCTCGCGCGCCATGCCGCTCGTCGGTTCGGCACCCTCCCAGAAATAGCGGAAGGTCTGCTGCTGCACCTTGGTGAGCAGCTCCTCGTCGGAAATCTGCGGGAATTTGTCGCTCGTGTCCAGCCCCGTCCGGATCCGGATCACCTTGCCGGTCAGGATCGCCTCCCCGGCAGCCGATTTCAGGCCGCTGTCGACGATCAACCGGTAGGAAGCATACGCGTTCAACCCGGCGGAGGGTTTGAGCGTGACGCGCTTCGCGCCGTCGTAAACGTCGCTGGCGTCCACCTTCGCGCCTCCGGCGTCGAGCAGATAGATATTGGCCTCGACGGTCGCCGCGTCGAGCGCCGCCGTGAAGTCGAGCACGATCTCGGCGTCGGGCGACACGTCATCGAAATCCGACAGGCCGCTCTGCCCGCCGATCGTAACCGAACTCAACGCCAGCTGATCGCCCGCGGGCGTGCGGTCGTCGGTCGAATCGCCGCCGCAGCCGACACCCAGCAAAACCAGTGCAGGCAGGAGAGGCTTGAAAAACGGAAAACCTTTCATATATCGTCGTTTTTTAGAAGAGGGGGCCTGATTTCGGTCCCCTCTTCCGATCAATGCAGAAATCGAGCCCTGCTATTTCGCCTGTTCGTACAGTGCCGTCACCTGTGCCGGCGTCAACACCTGATCGTAGAGATAGATCTCGTCCATGGCTCCCGTATAGAAGGAAGCCTCGGCCGTCCAGCCGGCACCCGAACCCAGGCCGACCTGCGACGGGAAGGCGCCGAGGCAGATGCCGCTCACCTCGTCGAACGTCATCGGACCGAAGGCTCCGTCCTTCAACACGCGGTCGCAGACCGCCCCGCCGTTGTGGTAGAGCGTGATGGTCGAGGTCCCTGCGTCGTAGGTCACGCCGACATGCGCCCAGACGCCGGCCATATTCTGTATCTTGGCGTCGTCGCCGGCATCGAACCACGCATCGGGCTTGCCGCTCGCACCGGTCGCCTGCATGAATCCCTTGAAGAAGAACTCCGACGGAGTGGTCGTGTTGCCGTTGTTGAGGAAGAAGGCGACGTCGGCCACCTCGATCGTCTTGTTGCCGATGGAGAAGAGACCCGCTGCATTCTTGTTCGTACCGTCGAACTTGATCCACATGAAAATCGAGTAGCTGCCCAACGATTTGAGCGCTGTCGTCGAAGCGGCGTCGGGCGTCAGGATGAGCGCCTGGCCGTCGACGTTCTGGTAGGCTTTGCCCGACTTGCCGTCGACGAACATCGGCGACTCGCCGGTGAAGGTCTTCATCTCGCCTGCGAGCGTTCCGTCGAGGAACAGATCGTCGTCGCAGGCCAAATGGTAGAGCGGATCGGGAAGCTGTACGCCCGACGAGCCCTCATCCGGATAGTCGAAGGGAGGATCCTGACCCAAATCCTGTTTGCACGATCCGAGGGACAAAAGCGCCGCGGTCGTCAAAATCAACGGAAAATATCTGAGGAATTTCATGGTATCTGACTTGTTTTAATTAGCATAATCGGGATTCTGTACCAGTACGCCGTTCGAGGCGTCGACCTGCTCCTGAGGCAGCGGCAGGTATTTGTTCTTGGCGGTGTAGCCCTTGTTGCCGAGCACGGCCGAAGCACCGTCCTCCGCACCGGCGATACTGAACTCCTGCCAGCGCACCAGATCGTAGAAGCGGTCGAATTCGAGCGCCAGCTCCACGTGGCGTTCGTGGTGGATCGCCTTGCACAACTCCAACTGGTTGGTCGTCGTCACCTTGGGCAGCACGTTCGTATTGGTGCCGCGGGCACGGGCGCGCACCTGTTCCAGATAATCCAGCGCCTCCTCGATCATCGCCTCGCCGCCCATCTCGCAGGCCGCTTCGGCAGCCATCAGCACCACGTCCGAGTAACGGATCATACGAATGTTGTACCAGAATCCGTCGTTGCTGCCGTAATATTCGCGCAGTTCGGGACTGCAATAGGCTTTCTTGTTGTAGTAGTCACCGTCCAGACCGTCCTGCGATACGAGTTTTTCATTGAAGGGGGCGTTGCCGGCCTCCGGAGCGATCGCAGGCCACGGCTTCGAAGGGGTCGAGAAGTAGAGCAGCGTCTCGTCGCGGCGCGGATCGCCCTCTTCGAACACGTCGACGATCGACTGGTCGGCCATATGCCAGCCCCAGCCCAGATTGCTCGTACCCGAACCGCGGCAGCCCTGCACCTGGCAGAACTGGCTGCCCAGATCGTTGGTCGCGGGCTGCGCGACGGTGGCCGTGCACTGCAACTCCCAAACCGATTCCGAAGAGTTTTCGCCCTCTTCGCGGAAAATCTCGTCGAACGGCGTGTCGAGATTGTAGACCCTGGTATCGATCACGTTCTTGGCAGCCTGATACATCTGCGACCACAGACCGCGCTGGCCGTAAGTCTTGGCATGCAACGCACGTGCGGCGCCGTAAGTGACCCGCCCGATATATTTCGACTCCCAGCGGCGGGGCAGCCCTTCGGCCGCCGTCAGATCGGCGTCGATCAACTCGTAGATCTTGTCCACCGACGATTTGGGGATATTGGCCTCGTCGGAATTGGTGATGGCGAAGTCGACGAGCGGCACCTCGCCGAAGGCACGCACCAGATTGAAATAACACCAGCCGCGGAAGAAGCGAGCTTCCATGCCGCATTGCAGTTCCGCCTCATCGAGCTGTTCACCGGCCTCCTGCGCCTTCTGCATCTGGTCGAGCACGGTATTGGCCGCATTGATGATCTCGTAGTTCTGCGTCCAATAAGGATTCAACAGCGAATTGGCCGCCGAATACTGGAAATTCTCGTACATCGGCACATGTTCCGCACCGTCGGTCGTGGTCGATCCCTTACGCGAATCCTCCGAACGGTAGTAATGCACCGCGAAGGCGGGAATACCCGACGTGATATTGTAGTGGCGCGCCTTGGTGTAGAGCGCCATTACCTGCGAAAAGTAGGCGCCGCCTTCGATGTCGTCGATAGTCCACTGGCCCTGCGGGCGTTGGTCGAGCAGGTCGCTGCACGCGGCCGATGCGACCGCCGCGACGGCGATGATCCAGAGTTTCAGATTTCTTATGATCGTTTTCATTGGTTATGCTGTTTTAGAAAGACACGTTTACACCGAAAGTAATGGTCGTCGGCATGGGGTAGGTGTCGCCCGTGTCGATGCCGAACGCAAGGGCCGTACCGCCGATCTCGGGCGTATAGCCGGTGTTGTGCGACCAGGTGGCCAGGTTGTCGATGTTCATGAACACGCGCAGCGCTTTGAGACGGATCTTCTTGAGTATCCGGTCGCCGAAACTGTAACCCAGCTGGATGTTTTTCAGACGCAGGTAACTGCCGTCCTCGATGAAGTAGCTCGAATTCATCATCTGCGTGGCGCGCGACGAATCGAGAATCGGCTCCCAGTTCGACGTGCCCTCGCCGTTCCAACGTCCCAGACGCTTGGTATGATAATTATACTGTGCATATGCCGACAGGAAGCTCGTATTGAAAATCTCGTTTCCGTAGACACCCTGGAAGTCGATACCCAGATCGAAATTCTTGTATTGCAGGTTGACCGAGTAACCGTAGGTGAAATCGGGCGTAGGATTGCCGATCATCGTACGGTCGGCTTCGGTGATCTTGCCGTCGCCCGTGACATCGCGGAATTTCAGGTCGCCCGGAGCCACGGCCGCCAGCGTGTTTTCCGGCGACGAGGCGATGTCGGCCTTGTTCTGGTAGATGCCCTCGACCTCGTAGCCGTAGAAATAACCGATGGGCTTGCCCGGTTCCGATACGGCCACGCTCTTGTCGCCCTGATAGTAGGTCTTGCCCAACGTGAGCACCTCGTTGTCGATCGTGGTCAGGTTACCCGAAACGGTATAGCGGAAATCGTCGCCGATCGTGTCGCTCCACGATCCCGACAGCTCGAAGCCGCGGTTGCGGATCGAACCCGAATTGATCAGACCGTCCTGCGCGCCCATGAACGATTCGAGGTAGCAGATCAGGTCTTCGGTCTTCTTGCTGTAATAGGTCGGCTCGATGTGCAGGCGCTGGTTGAACATCTGCATCTCGAAGCCCACTTCCCACGCCTTGGTCTTCTCCCAGCGCAGATTCGTCGCCAGATAGGCCTGCGCATAGGAGGAGATGATGTTGTCGCCGAAGATGGCGTTCGAGGAGTTGAGCGTCGGGAACGCGGGATAATTGCCGCCCTCGGTACCGACGTTCTGGTTACCCAGCACGCCGTACGACCCCTTGATCTTCAAGTAGTCGATCACATGCTGGTTGCGCATGAAATTCTCTTCGGACATGATCCATCCGGCACCGACCGAGTAGAAGTTGTCCCACGTGTTGCCCGTGTACTTGAACACCGACGCACCGTCGCGGCGGAACGAGAAGTTGACCAGGTAGCGGCGGTTGTAGTTGTAGAGCGCACGGAACAGGTACGACATCGTGAACTTGCGGTACTGCGAGCCGCCGTTGGTCGCCGACGCCGTGTCGCCGATCGACGAGATCCACCACTTGTCGGGATCGTTCGGAATCGGCAGGTCGGCCGAAGCGACGTTCTGGCTGCGGCCGCCGGTGAGCTCCTCGTAGTTGGTGAAGTTGGTCGTCAGACCGGCCATCAGCGTCAGGTCGTGCTTGTCGGCGAAGGTCTTCGCATAGGTGAGGATGTAGTCCTGCTGCGCATTGAGCGTGTTGGACTTCGTCTGCGACAGCGACTCGCGGTCGCTGCGGGCGTTGATCGTCCCCAGATCGGGATCGTATTCGTATTTCACGGGCGTGAAGAGCCGCGAATTGTTCGACAGGTAGTCGATCGAGAAGGCGGCGCGGAATTTCAGTTCGGGCAGGAAATTGATCTCGCCGTAGACATTGCCCGCGAAGCGGTAGTTCTGCGCCTTGTTGTGAGCGGCGAACTCCTCGATGTCGATCATCGGGTTGGAGATCTGCGAACTCTGGAACGAAGGCAGTTTGTAGTAGCCGCCCGTCGCATCGTCGTAGATCGGCGAGATCGGAGCCGCATGGATGGCGCCGGTCACGTTCTTGGCATCGGCCGGCAACATGTAGGCGCCGTTCATCTGCACGCCGAATTTGAGCCAGTCCTTCATCTTGTACTCGTCGCTGAAATTGACGGTCACCTTCTGCATCTCCTCACCCACGATGCTGCCCTGCTCGTAGGTGTAGCCCACGCCCAGATAGAAGTTGCTCTTTTCGTTGGCGCCCATGATGCTGGCCGTCGTCTGGCTGATCATGGCATTCTGGAAGATGGCGTCCTGCCAGTCGGTATTGGCCTGATAATAGGTATAGTCGAACGGATCGCCGCCCATGTTCGAAAGCTGCTCGTTGTAGAGCTCCTTGAACTGCGGCCCGTTGGTCAGCAACATGCGGTGCCCCACGTGCTTCACGCCCACCGACTGGTTGACGTTCACCACCGTCTGCCCCATCTTGGCGCGTTTGGTCGTGACGATGATGACGCCGTTGGCGCCGCGCACGCCGAAGATAGCCAGCGACGAGGGGTCTTTCAGAATCTCGAACGACTCGATGTCATTCGCATTGAGGTAGTTGATGTTGTCGGTGAACATTCCGTCCACCACATAGAGCGGTGCGAAGCCGTTGATCGAGTTCGTACCGCGGATACGGATTTCGGGATCCTGTCCGGCCCGACCCGAATTGGTGATCTGCACACCGGCCACGCGGCCCTGCAACGAGGCCAGCGGGTTCGACGCCGGACGGTTGGCGATCGTCGCGGCGTCGACGTTGACGATCGAACCCGTCAGATCACGTTTCTTGGCCGTACCGTAACCGATCACCACGGCCTGCTCGATCATCGTCGACTCGCTTTCGAGCGTCACCGTAACCGGCACGGCCGATACGGGCACGCGCTGCGTGGACATACCGATGAACGAAACCTCCAACTCCTGCCCCTCGCGGGCTTTCAGTGCGAAACCGCCGTCCGCACCCGTGGTCGTACCCGTGTACGTCCCCGCGACCACGACGCTGGCGCCTACGACAGGCTGCCCGTCCGCATCGATGACTTTTCCCGTTACATCGATCGTGCTCTGCGCGAAGGCGCCCGATACGGAGGCCGCGAGCAGCAGAACGACCGATACAAACGCCTTGAACAAGAGGCGGCCGACGCCGCAACTCTCTGGTCGATTCTTTTTCATTGCAATTTTAGGTTTATGTTTCTACTGTGGGCTCCGCGCCTCGGCAGGGAAATGCGGAACGGAATCCGCCGAAGCGTCGCCCGGAAAAGTTTTTACGAAAGCAAAATTAAAAGGTTCGGAAAAATCGCGGGGAAAAGCGGCTACACTCCAACTACTCCACCCTCGAAAAAGACTCTTCCACTACCTCTCAATTACCTCTCAAAGAACAATGAAATAATTTGAAATCAACCGATTAAAAATCGAAATTCTACTTCTCATCATCCTCCGGCCCCGACTCCTGCGAATCGATATGCAAGAGGAATTCGTTCAAATTCTGGGCCGAAGTCAATCCGAGTTTCTTTCGCAGCCGGTAACGGCCGTTCTCGACCGCCCGCACCGACAGACTCATCAGCGAGGCGATCTCCTTGGTACAAAGATTCATTTTCAGGCAGGCGCTCAGACGCAGATCGCTGGTCGTCAGGTCGGGGAAGCGTTCCTTCATGATGCGGAAATAGGAAGAGTGCTTCTGCTCGAACTTGATCAGGAACAGCGTCCAGTCGCTCTCCGTATCGAGTTTGCTGCTTACATAGGCGTTGACTTTCTGCCACAGGGGCGCCGTCGTGCGGCTGCCCTGCTTCTGCTGGAACTCGTTGACCATGTCGCGCAGGCGCAGGATAATCTCGTTGCGCCCGATAAGCGTCGAACTCTGCGCCACGATCTCGGCGTCGCGCGTCTCGATCTGCCGGGTCAGCTCCCGGTTGGCGCGCCGCAACGCGACGATCTCCTGCAAGCGCAGACGCCGCAGGTAACGCCGGCGATAGAAACGCATCACCAACAGCCACAGACAATAGAAAGTGAAGGCCAGCAGCAGCACGTAGCCCGCATAGGCCCAGCCGGTAGCGTACCAGGGCGTGAGAACGACGAACGGGAAACGGGCGGGTTCCGACCAGCGGCCGAACACGTCGCCCACGGCGACCTCGAAGGTGTAGCGCCCCTGCGGCAAACGGGCGTAATCGGCCGTTCCCGTCCGGTCGGACTCCGACCATGCGCTCTCCATGCCCGTCAGGCGGTGGCGGAAACGCAGACCGGGAACCGCGCCCCGACGTGGAGCGTAGCGGAAAGTCACCGAGTTGCGCTGGTGAGGAATCTCGACCGCAGCCGAGAGATCGTACCACGCCTCATCGCCCCGGCGCCCCGACGCACGCAGCGATTCGAGTAGCGGAGGAATCGGAGGGGGGGGGATTTCGACGGCCTGCGATGAGACGAGTTCGAAGCCGTTGTCCCCGCAGAAAAGACAGGTCGAATCGTCGAGCCGCGCCACCTGTTCGTACCCGTAGATCATGTTGTCGACCGGAATGCCGGCGCACGGCGTCAATTCGGCACTGCGCCGGCCGTCGTAACGCAACTTCCAGACGCCGCTGCCGGTGATGACCCAGAACCGTTCGTCGGCATAGGGAATCACGCGGCGGATGTCCTCCACCGTGCGGAACGCCGCATCGAGCACCGTATCCGCCTCGATGCAGTCCGTATATTCGTTGTAACGGAAAAACCTGTCGTCGCCCATGAGCGCCACGCGGCCGCCCACGCGCAGCAAATGGAGTTTGTAGGGCAGTCCGTCGCCCGCACCGCCTCCGTAGAGCGTCCGCTCCTCGATGCGCCGGCCGTCGTCGCTCATGCGGCAGCGGTAGACCCCTTTCGACGGATGTTCGAGCCAGAGGTTGCGCATATAATCCGCCTCGATGCGGTAGACCGATTCGTCCAGTCCGTCGACCTCGTGCATCGTACCGTCGTCGTCGAGCAGCCGCAACTTGTAATAGGAGGCGTAGTAGGTGCGGCTCTTTTCGCCCAGTTTCACCCGCCGCAACCCGTAACCGCCCATGTCGGAACGGCGTACCAGCGAAAAATCGGGACGGAGTTCGGTGACGCCCGTGTTGTGGCTCACGTAGAGCCGCCCGTCGAGCAGGTCGAACGACCACGCCTGACCGCTCAGGCCGGCCACGGGGCGGAAATCGGAGGGATCGACGCCCGTCGCCAGACGGCTCTCGTCGACGGCGAAGACCCCCTGGTTGGTAGCCAGCAGCAACTTCCCCTGCCAGCGGCAGGCGTCGTAGAGCGAACCGGCCGCCCACTTGTTGTAGGTATGGTAATCCACCCCTTCGCAGAACAGCAGCAACGAAAGTCCCCGGTCGAGCGCCGCCCAGACATTTTGTTGCGCATCCTCCGCGAGCGCCATCACACTGTTGTTGAGCAGCCGGTTTTCGGTCGAAAGAACCGCGAGCAGCCGTCCGTCGGCACCGGCCTCGTACAATCCTCCGAAAAGCGTCCCGAAGAGATAGGTGCCGCGCGAGGTTCGGATGCCGCAGTTGAGTTCGTCGCGCCGCAACCGCTCCGACAGCGCCGGACTCCACGGCGTGAACCGTTCGCCGTCGTAGCGCCACAATCCGTCGGTACCCGTCCCCACGATCCATTCGCCCTCGTGCGGCCCGGGCAGCAGCACCCGCACGGTCGTCGTCGAGAAGCGTTCGCTGTCGGGCAGCCGCTCGAAGGACTCCTGCCGCATCCGATAGAGCGGGCCGCCCATCTCCTGCACCCAGAACTCGTCGCCCGCACGCAGCAGAAAGAGCATGTTCATCTCGCCCGTCAGGCGGCGGACGCGCTCGTAATCATAAAGGTAGATGCCGTGGAACGACTGGAACAACACCCCCTGCGGCGTGATGTAGATTTTCCAGAAATCACTGTCCGAAAAGCGGGGATTGCGCTGAGCCGGAACGAGCGACGTATAGCGCAGCGCACCCGAAGCGTCGCGATCCCAGCGCCCGAACTCCTCGAACCCGCCCGTGAAGATCACGTCGTGCGACAGCGGGGCCACCGAACGCACGATCGAGGCGCGGGGCAGTTCGTACAACCGCCATTGCAGGCCGTCGAATTCGAGCAGCCCCTTGTCGTTGCCGGCATAGAGCGTTCCCGCATCGTCTTCGGCCACCGCCCAGTTCTTGTTGGCCGCCCGATAATCGGACGGCAGCAGGTTGATGACACCGGGACCGGCGGCACGCGACGACATCGCCGAAAGCACTCCGGTCAGGAGACAAAACAGGCTGTACAAGAACTTGATCGGCATAAAAGTCTTCACGGATTAGGAGATAAAAATAGGCCTTTTTTACGAAATATCCAAACCTTCGCCCGAAGAAACGCCCCGCAGCGAACCGGATTTTCGCACGATCGAAGCTCCCCTGCACCTTCGGACAAACGATAATATAGCGTATTTTCCATAATTTATTTTGAACTTATGTTCATAATTAATAACTTTGCGGAAACGAGTTTTTTGTCATGCCGCGTCCCCGCAAATGCTGTTACATCGCCCAACCGCCCGCCGTCGCGGGAATGCGTCCCGTCGGCGGAGATAGCGTCGCTCCCGAAGCCGTCACGCTTCGGTACGACGAATACGAAGCGATCCGCCTGATCGACCACCAGGGATTGACACAGGCCGCGGCGGCCGAGCGCATGGGCATTTCCCGCCCCACCTGCACGCGTCTCTACGACCGTGCCCGCCGCACGCTCGCCGCCGCGCTCGTCGAAGGGCGGCCGCTGCGCATCGAAGGCGGAAAGGTCTGCCACTCCGAACGCTGGTACCGCTGCCCGCACTGCCGGCGCATCCACACCGGAACACCCCGCTGTCCGGCCTGCCGCCGCAATGAAGACTCCGAGATACTCGGACAACCGAATACAACATATAATCCTGTTAATACTGTCATCATGGAAAAAATCGCACTTCCGACCCGCAACGGCGCGGTCGACGACCACTTCGGCCACTGCGAATGCTACACGATCTTCACGCTCGACGCCGACCGCCGCATCGCCGGCCGCCAGACGCTACCCGCCGCCGAAGGCTGCGGCTGTAAATCCGACATCGCCCCTCGCCTGCACGCCATGGGCGTCGACGTGATGCTCGCCGGCAACATGGGCGACGGGGCGAAAAACGTCCTCCAACGCAACGGTATCGCCGTCATCCGCGGCTGCCACGGGCCTGTCGAGGAGGTCGTCGCGGCCTATCTGGCCGGCCGGATCGCCGATTCGGGCGACGCCTGCGTACACCATCACGAAGGCGGCTGCCCCGAACACCGCGGGACGACAGGCTGGCACCTCGCCGAATGACGGAACCCGGTGCCGACGGCACGATCCGCAACCCTTCTGCGGCGATCTTTTCGAGAGGTCGCCGCTATTTTTCCGTAAAAAGCCGCTTTCTGGAAAATTCTTCGTATTTTTGCCTCGCCGAGAGTTCCAACGGCGCGGCGAAGCCTCGCTGCGCCCGGATGAAAAGGGAATCGGGTGCAACTCCCGAACAGTTCCCGCTGCTGTAAATTCCGGCATCCGTCCCGAGCGACGGATGTACTCCGCGACACGTTCAGGCCACTGATTCCGATCGGGAAGGCGTCGCAGAAGGAAAAGTCAGAAGACCTGCTTTCGGCCCGAAAAGACGGATTCACGCCTGCGGGGTACGGGCCGGAAGCCGAATGCGCACACTGCATGCGCGACCTGCTGCCAGACCGATCCCTCTCCTCTCTCCCGCCGCCGCGATCCCGTCCGATACGACAAAGTTCGACGACTATGATACGATTCGGAACGATAGCGGCCGCATGGTGCGCCGTATTGCTGCTGGCAGCCTGCGAAAGTTCGGGGCCGGCTGAAAAAGAGGATTTCGACACGGGCGGCAGCGCGGGGGTCTTCTGCCTCTGCGAAGGCAACATGAACGCCGGCAACGCCTCGCTCTCCTACTACGACCCCGCCGCACGCACGGTGCAGGACGAGGTCTTCTACCGTGCCAACGGCGCCAAACTGGGCGACGTGGCGCAGTCCATCTCCATACGTGAAGGACGGTGCTTCATCCCGATAAGCAATTCGGGCGTGATCTGGGCCATCGACGCCGACACCTTCCGCGTCGAGGGGAAGCTCGAAGCGGCGAGCAGCCAGCACCCCGACGAGAACAACCACATCGTCGCGCCGCGCTACATCCACTTCCTGAGCGACACGAAGGCCTACGTGACCGACCTGTTCAGCCCCTACATCACCGTCTTCGACCCCCGCACCTGCAAGATAACGGGCGCCATCCACACCGGTCAGGCACCGTCGACGGGCAGCTACAACTCCACGGAACAGATGGCGCAGTACGGCAAGTGGGTCTTCGTCAACTGCTGGTCGTACAGCAACAAGATCCTGGTCATCGACTCCGAGCAGGACAAGGTGGTGCACGAAATCGAACTGCGGAGCATCCAGCCCAATTCGCTGGTCGTCGACCGCAACGGCAAACTGTGGGCGCTGACCGACGGCGGCTACGCCGGCAGCGAATACGGGCAGACCGAACCCTGTCTCTACCGCATCGACGCTGCGACCTGGCGCGTCGAACAGGAGTTTGTCTTCGAAAAGGAGGAGTCTCCCTCGGAGCTCTGCATCAACGGTGCGGGCGACGTGCTCTACTTCATCAACGACGGCATCTGCAAGATGTCGGTCACGGCCGCGCACGCACCAACAAGACCATTAATTCCCAACCAAAAAAACTGTTTGATATACGGACTCGCCATCGATCCAACAAATGGAGAGATCTACGTGGGCGACGCGATCGATTTCGAACAGCCGGGCGTGGTCTACCGCTACCGCGACACCGGTCAGAGCGCCGAACTGGTCGACTCGTTCGGCGTGAAAGGAATGCTACCCAGCGCCTTCGCATTCAAATAGGAAACCGCCATGAGAAAGACGCTCTCCCTGCTCGCCGCACTGCTCGCCGTCGCCTGCGGCGGGGACGAACAAACCGACACCTCGGCACTGCAACCCACCATTACGCAGCAGGAGGCCAACGCCCGCTACCGCGTGAAGGCGGGGCGCGAACTGCTCATCGCCCCGAGCTATACCAACGCCGAAGGGGCGCGCTTCACCTGGACGTGCGACGACGAGGTGGTCTGCCGCGAAGCCTCCTACGTCTTCCGGCGCGACAAGGCCGGCATCTACTACCTCTCGCTGCGCGTCGAAAATGACTACGGCGCCGCCGAAGACGAACTGCGCGTACGGGTCGACGCGCTCGAAGCGCCCTGCATCACGCTCATCGAACCCGTCGGAGGGTTCACCGTCGCGGCCGATGCCGAACTGACGATCGCTCCCACCGTCGAGAACGGCCAGACGGCGCGCTTCCGATGGACGATCGACGGAGAAATGGTCGGCGAAGCGGCGGAGTACCTTTTCCGGCGGCACGAATGCGGCGACTACGAAGTGACGTTCAGCGCCGCGAACGACGACGGCGAGGACTCGGTCTCGTTCACTGTAAAAGTATTGTCTCCGGAGCAGATGCCCTTCTCGTGGGAATTTCCCCAGACGACCTATAACGTCGCGCGGGGACGCACGATCCGCCTGAAAGGGTGGAACCCCGTCAACGCCTTCGACGCCGAATACATCTGGGAGGTCGACGGCACGGAGCGACAACGCGGAGCGCAGCTCGAATACCGCTTCGAAGCCCTCGAAGAAGGACCGCACGAAGTGACGGTCACCATGCGCAACAGCTATGCGACCCGCTCGCAAACACTGTCGGTCAACGTCTGTGCTGCCGAAGGCACCTATTACCGGCCCGCCGACGCCGCGAGCCGGGCGTCGACCGTCCGCGTCTTCGAGTACCTGCCCGCGCCCGGACTGTGGGTGAGCGGCTACATGTACGGCCCGCTCTTCACCGCCACGACGATGACCGAAGCGTGCGCCCACGTGCAATCGCGCTTCGACATCAACTACATGATCTCGCTGGGAGCGTGGGGCGGCTACGTCGTCGCAGGCTTCGACCACAGCGTCGACAACAGCGGCGGCGGAGTCGACCTGGCCATCCGCGGCAATCCCTACTCCTACCAGTCGGAGCCGGGCGTCGTCTGGGTCGCACAGGACGAGAACGGCGACGGAGAACCCAACGACACGTGGTACGAACTGGCCGGTTCGGAGTACGACAGCGCTGAAACGATCTACGACTATTCGGTCACCTACTATCAGCCTACGCGCGCGCAGGCCGCCGTCGTCTGGCGCGACAACCGCGGCGGCGGGGGCACGATCGACCACAACGCCTACTGGAACCCTTCGGACAGCTACTATCAGCCGTGGCTGCCCGAAGGAGAGTGCACCTTCTACGGCACGCGCCTGCTGGACCGCTCGTACGTCGACGCTTCGGGGCAGACCGTCGTTCCTCCCTACGACTGGGGTTATGCCGACAACGCGGGCAAAAGCGACTACGACGGACAGTTCTGTCTTTTCCGCCTGAGCAACGCCCGCACCTTCGACGGCCGGCCCGCCGACCTGAAATACATCGACTTCGTGAAGATACAGACCGGCCAGATGGGCAAGACCGCGCTGCTGGGCGAAACCTCCACCGAGGTGCACCACATCGTCGACTACCACCTTATCGACCGAGAAACCGAATAACCCATGCGCCGCCTCACGCTCCTTCCGCTGCTCATTCTCCCGCTGCTCGCCGCCGCGCAGGAGGAGCGCCCCGCGTGGTCGCTCCCGATCGAGGAGGTGCCGGTGGTGACCCGCCGCACGATGAAGGAGATCGGCGTGCAGCGCACGCAACTGGATTCGACCGTGCTGCACGATAACATCTCGCTCTCGATGGCCGACGTGCTGACGCAGAACGCCAACCTCTTCATCAAGAGCTACGGCCGTGCCACGCTCGCGACGGCCGAATTCCGCGGCACGTCACCCTCGCACACGCAGGTGACGTGGAACGGGATGCGGATCAACTCGCCGATGCTCGGCACGGTCGACTTCTCGATGATCCCCGCGTTCTTCATCGACGCCGCGACGCTGCTGCACGGCGCCTCGTCGATCGGCGTCACGGGCGGCGCACTGGGCGGCGCCGTCGTGCTCGGCACCCGCCCGTCCGCGCAGCGGGGCTGGCAAACGCAATACGTACAGGGCGTCGGATCGTTCTCGACCTTCGACCAATACCTGCGCGTAAGCTACGGCGGCCAGCGGTGGAGCGCCTCGACGCGCGCGGTCTACTCCACCTCGGACAACGACTTCCGCTACACCAACTACGACAAGATGGAGCTCGTCTACGGCCCCGACGGCGCGGTGGTCGACACCTACCACCCCGTCGAGCGCAACCGCAGCGGCTACTTCCGCGACCTGCACCTGTTGCAGGAACTCTACTACAATTGCGGCGACGGCACGCGCTACGGCCTTTCGGCGTGGTACCTCCGCTCGAAACGCGGGCTGCCCTTCCTCTCGACCGACTATCGCGACGACGTGACGATCCTCAACGAACAACGCGAACAGACGCTGCGCGCCGTGGCTTCGTGGGAACGGCTGCGCGAGCGGCTCAAACTGGGAGCGAAACTCGGCTACGCCTACACCGCCTCGGCCTACGACTTCCGGCAACGCAACGCACAGGGAGCGCAGAGCGACCTGACGCTGAGCCGCAGCTATCTGCATACTCCCTACGGACAGTTCGAAGCCGAATACTACGTCGGCCGGCGCTGGCTCTTCACGGGCAACGTCGCGCTGCACGTTCCGATGGTCGATTGCAGCGACAAGAGCCCCTACCACGAGGGCGACGTCTACGACCGTTACCGCGTGGAGCTGTCGGGGCACCTCTCGGCCAAATGGCGGCCGACCGAACGCATCGGGCTGGCGGTCAACCTGCGCGGCGAACTCTACGACCGCCATGCCGTGCCGCTGATCCCCGCCTTTTTCTTCGACTGGGTCGTCTCCGAACGCGGCAACGTGGTACTCAAAGCCTCCGTGGCGCGCAACTACCGCTACCCGACGCTCAACGACCGCTACTACCAGCCGGGCGGCAACCCCGACCTGCGCCCCGAACACGGCTTCACCTACGACGGCGGCATATCGTTCGCACTGGGCGGCGAAGCGGAGGGCTACACGCTGCGGGGCGAGGCGACGCTCTTCGACTCGCACATCGACGACTGGATTCTCTGGGTGCAGGCACGGCGCGGCTACTGGACGCCCCGCAACGTCCGCAAAGTCCACAACTACGGCGCCGAGACGAAGGTCGACGCCTCGGTGCGCCTCTCGCCCGACTGGCGGCTCGGCCTCGACGCCCACTTCGCATGGACCCCCTCGATCAACTACGGCGAACCGGTCAACGACGCCGACGCCTCCTACGGCAAACAGCTGGTCTACGTCCCCGAATACGCCGCGGCCGCCACGGCGACGCTGGGCTGGCGCCGCTGGACGCTCGTCTACAAATGGAACTATTACAGCGAACGCTATACCACCACGAGCAACGACACGTCGCTCCGCACCGGCCGGCTCGAACCCTACTACATGAGCGACCTCTCGCTCGAACGCTCCTTCGCGCTGCGATGGGCCGATCTGTCGCTCAAAGGGGTGGTGCGCAACCTCTTCAACGTCGAGTACGTCACCGTGCTCTCGCGCCCCATGCCCCGCCTCAACTACGAAATCTTTCTGGACATCCGACCCAAATTCCACACCCGCAAACGATGAGACGCCTCCTTCCCCTGCTCTGCGGCCTGCTGCTGGCCGCCTGCGGTCAGCGCGCCGCCCGCCCGATCGGCGACTTCACGCTGCCGGTCTACACGCCCCGCTACGCCTCGGGATTCGAGATCACGGGCGCTGCCGGAAGCCGCAGCACGCTCGTCACCGTCCACAACCCGTGGTACGGCGACGAGGTTACCGACCAGTACCTCTTCATCGCCCGCGACGGCGAACCGGCCCCCGCAGGTTTCGAGGGGCAGGTGCTGCGCGACGAGGCGCGGCGCGTGGTCTGCATGTCGGGCTCCTACATCGCCATGCTCGACGCCCTCGGAGCGGCCGACCGCGTGGTGGGCGTCTCCGGAGCGCAATACCTGATCAACGAAACGCTCCGCCGCCGCATCGCCCGCGGGGAGGCCGCCGACGTGGGATTCGACAGCAACGTCGATTTCGAACGGCTCATGGCGCTGCGCCCCGACCTGGTGATGCTCTTCGGCATCGGCGGAGCCGACACGGCGCTCACGGGAAAACTGCGCGAGCTGGGCATCCCCTACCTCTACATGGGCGAGCACTGCGAGGAGTCGCCGCTGGGCAAGAGCGAATGGGTGGTCGTCACCGCCGAGATCGCAGGACTCCGCACGGAGGGTTCCCGCCTCTTCGCCGCCATTCCCGAACGCTACGAACGGCTGCGTGCCCTCGCCCAGCAGACCGCCGCACGGCCGCGCGTGATGCTCAACACCCCCTACCGCGACACCTGGTTCATGCCGGCGCGCAACAGCTACATGGTGCGGCTCCTCGAAGATGCCGGCGCACGGTACGTCTTCGAGGAGAACACGGCCACGCAGACGCTGCCGATCGACATCGAGCAGGCCTACTACCTCACGAGCAAGTCCGATTTCTGGCTCAACGTGAGCGGCTGCAACACCCTCGACGAAGTGCGCCGGCAGAATCCCCGGCTGGCCGACACGCCTCCCGTGCGCGAGGGGCGCGTCTACGACAACAACCGCCGCCGCAACGCGGCGGGCGGCAGCGATTTCTGGGAATCGGGCGTACTGCGTCCCGACCGCGTGCTGGCGGATCTGGTGCACATCTTCCACCCCGAACTCTCCGAAACGGACGAACTGTACTATTACCGGCAGCTGGAATAACGCGGAAGCCGCCCCGCTGCGCCGCATCCGACCGCTCCTTCGGTTTTCCCGCCGAAGACGGCCGCACCGCTCTTTTTCGGCAAATTTTTTGACGGTTCGAAAATAATCAGTATCTTTCGTTTCGTAAGACTCAGTATGTTGCGCCCGATGAAAAACGCCGACCGCCGACCGCTGCCCGTCCGCATCTTCCGTTTCTACTACGACGGATTCCGGGAGATGACGCTCGGACGGACGCTGTGGGCGATTATCCTCATCAAACTCTTCATCCTGTTCGTCGTCCTGCGGCTGCTCTTTTTCCCCGACGTCCTGGGCGGCAAGAGCGCCGAAGAGCGCGGCGAAATCGTGCGCAACGAACTGGTAAAGCACGGATTGGAAACGCAAAACTGAAAAGCGTATGGTTTCGGAAATGCTACAAAGCGTGGAGTGGTCGCGGGCGCAGTTCGCCCTGACGGCCATTTACCATTGGCTCTTCGTCCCGCTGACGCTCGGTCTGAGCGTCCTGTGCGCCTTGATGGAGACCCGCTACTACCGCACGGGCGACCCCTTCTGGCGCAACACGACGAAGTTCTGGATGCGGCTGTTCGGCATCAACTTCGCCATCGGCGTAGCCACGGGACTGATTCTCGAATTCGAGTTCGGCACCAACTGGTCGAACTACTCCAACTTCGTGGGCGACATCTTCGGTGCGCCGCTGGCCATCGAGGGGATCATGGCCTTCTTCCTCGAATCGACCTTCGTGGCGGTGATGTTCTTCGGCTGGGACAAGGTGAGCCGCGGCTTCCACCTCTCGGCCACGTGGCTCACGGCCATCGGCGCCAACCTTTCGGCGCTGTGGATTCTGGTGGCCAACAGCTGGATGCAGTATCCCGTCGGATGTTCGTTCAACATCGCCACGGTGCGCAACGAGATGGATTCGTTCTGGGACGTACTCTTCTCGCCCGTGGCGATCAACAAGTTCTCGCATACGGTCACCTCGTCGTTCCTCCTGGCGGCGATCTTCGTCATGGGCGTGAGCGCGTGGTACCTGCTGCGCGGACGCCACCGCCGCATGGCGCGCAGCAGCATCGCGCTGGCGTCGGTCTTCGGGCTGGTCTTCGCCCTCGTGGCGGCCTTTTCGGGCGACCGCTCGGGTGCGATCGTGGCGCGCGTGCAGCCGATGAAGCTGGCGGCCATGGAGGCGCTCTACGACGGCGAGGAGGGGGCGCCGCTGACGGTGGTGGGCCTGCTGCGCCCCGAAGGGCAGCGCACCTGCGACGACGACGCCTTCTACTTCAAGATCGGCATCCCCAAGCTCCTCTCGCTGATGAGTTTCCGCTCGGCCGACGCCTTCGTGCCGGGGATCAACGATCTGGTTTACGGCAACGAGGAGCGGGGCATCCTCTCCACGGCCGAGAAAATGTCGCGCGGACGCCATGCGATCGACCAGCTGGGCCGCTATCACGAAGCGCGCGAAAAGGGCGACGAAGCCGCGATGCACGAGGTCGAACGGCTTTTCGACGCCTCGACGCCCGAAGGGGCGGCCTTCCTGCGCGACTACTACGCCTACTTCGGCTACGGTTATCTCCGCTCGCCCCAGGAGACGGTGCCCAACGTGCCGCTGGTCTTCTATTCGTTCCGCGTCATGGTCGGTGCAGGCTGTTTCTTCATCCTGCTCTGTGCCGTCGTGTGGTGGCTCAACCGCCGCGACCGGCTCGCAGGCAAACGCTGGCTGCTGCGGGGGATGATCCTGTCGATCCCGCTGGCCTACCTCGCCTCGCAGGCGGGCTGGATCGTCGCCGAAGTGGGACGCCAGCCGTGGACGATCCAGAACCTGCTGCCTGCCTGCGTGTCGGGGTCGCACATCGCCGCCACGCCCGTGGCCGTCACATTCTTCATCTTCCTCGCGCTCTTCACGGTGCTGCTGGCGGCCGAACTGGCCATCATGCTGCGCCAGATCAAGATCGGACCTAACGAATAACGACTATGGACACACTGCTCTTTCTGCAACACTACTGGTGGTTCCTCATCTCCCTGCTGGGGGCGTTGCTGGTCTTCCTGCTCTTCGTACAGGGCGGTCAGGGATTGCTCTACACGATGGGGCGCACCGAAGCCGAACGCGACCTGGTCGTCAACGCGCTCGGCCGCAAATGGGAGTTCACCTTCACGACGCTCGTCACCTTCGGCGGCGCGTTCTTCGCCTCCTTCCCGTTATTCTACTCGACATCGTTCGGCGGCGCATTCTACGTCTGGATGGCCATTCTGCTGGTCTTCGTCGTGCAGGCCGTCTCCTACGAATACCGCCGCAAACCGTCCAACGTACTCGGCCAACGCACCTACGAGGCCTTTCTGGTACTCAACGGCGTGGCGGGGCCGCTGCTGCTGGGCGTCGCCGTGGGCACGTTCTTCACCGGTGCGGAGTTCACCGTCAACCGCATGAACATGGCCGCCGTGGGCGGCGACACGGCCATATCGCAATGGGCGACGCCGTGGCACGGTCTCGAAGCGTTGACGGACGCACGCAACCTGCTGCTGGGAGTGGCCGTCTTCGCCCTTTCGCGGGTGCTGGCGCTCCACTTTTTCCTCAACAATCTCGACGACGAGACGCTGCGGCTGCGTGCGCGACGCCTATCGTGCGGCTATTCGCTGCTCTTTCTGGCCGCGTTCCTCGCCTTCTTCGGGTGGCTGCTCTGCTCCGACGGTCGGGCGATCGACCCTGCCTCCGGCACGGTGAGCATCGAACCTTACAAATACCTGCACAATCTGCTGGCGATGCCGGCTGTTGCTATCGTGCTGCTCGCAGGCGTCGCTGCGGTGCTGTGGGGACTTTGGAGCGGCGGGCGCAACGGCAGCCGGCGGGCGATCTGGTTCAGCGGCGCGGGAACGATCCTCACGGTGCTGGCACTGCTGCTGCTGGCGGGCTGGAACGATACCTGCTACTACCCGTCGCTGACGGACATACAGTCTTCGCTGGCGATCACCAACAGTTCGTCGAGTCTCTTCACACTCAAAGTGATGAGCGTCGTCTCGCTGCTGATCCCCTTCGTCGCGGCCTACATCTGGTATGCGTGGAGAGCGTTGACCCGCCCGATCTCGGAACGCGAGGTCGAGGAGGCGGAACACAAATACTGATCGGGATAGGAAATACCGTTTATGGAGATCGTTTCGCTGCGGGAATCGCCGCAGGAGGTCGAACGGTTCACCGTCTATTTCCAAAGCCGATGGGCGGACGTTACCACCCGGAGAGCGAACGGTCGCGCCTCTACGGAATCGAACCGTGACCGCCGGCAGCCGCGCGGGAAGGCCGTCGTTCAGCGACGGCCTTTTCGTTCGCGGACGATGATCTTGCGGCGCCGCACCGACCAGCCGAAATGGCCGATCAGCTCGCCCAGCCGGAAATATTCGCCGTGCGAATAGGCCACCAGCCCCGCTCGTTCCAGATCGAAACGCCCCGTGGCGGAATCGATGTAGCGGTCGTCGACCAGCACGTTGACGACCTCCGCCAGAAACATGTCGTGCGACCCGAGCGGCAGGATCTGCCGCACGCGGCACTCGACGACGACGGGCGACTCCTCCAACGCCGGAGCCGCCACGACCGCGCCGCGCAGGGGCGTGAGTCCCGTCTCGCGGAATTTGTCGTAGTCGCGACCCGAACGGACGCCGCACCAGTCGACGGCACGCGCCATGGCAGCCGTGGTGAGGTTGATCGTGAACTCGCCCGTGCGCGCGATCAGCGCATGGGAGTGGCGTTCGGGACGCACCGAGACGTAACACATCGGCGGTGCGGTGCAGACCGTCCCCGTCCACACCACGGTCAGCAGGTTCCAGTTGTCGGGCGCATCGCCGCACCCCACCAGCACGGCCGGCAGCGGATAGATCATCGTGCCGGGTTTCCAACTCTCTTTCATCGTCCGTCGGGCGCCGCATGTGAGCGGCCGCACGGCAAAGATACGCTTTTCAACCGAAACTCGTATCCCGCAGGCGGTGGTACCGCCTGAAAATCCGCCGGAGCGTTTCGGCTGCGATCCCGTTTCGGGTAAGGCATATTCTTTGCGTTCCGGCAGGGAAAACGCCCCGCCGCCCGCCGAAAGGCGTGCCGCTTACCGAACCGATATGAATACGAACGAATTCGCCCGAACCCTGTTGCTCGGCATCAAAAACCTCCTTTCATGGATAGGCATTCCGCGCCACCTGCTCGACAAACTGGACGAGATCCTGTTTCTCGTGTGCATCGTCACGATCGCGTTCGTCGTGGCAGCCGTCGTCCACCTTCTGCTCGTCCGCGCGGCCAGGAAGATCCTCAAACGCAAACACCTCGATTTCTTCGATTCGCTGTTCCGGTACAGCGTCTTCCGCAAATCGACGGCGCTCATTCCGCCCCTGATCGTCTCCGCGCTGCTGCCCTTCGCCTTCGCCACCGACTCCGCATGGTTCACCGTAAGCGAACGGGTCACGTGGATCTACTTTTTCATCGTGCTGATGATCTCCGTCAACGCGATCCTGAACACCGTGGGCGACACGCTGAAAAACGACGGACAGTTGAAAAACCGTCCGATCAAGGGATTCATCCAGATCTTTCAGGTGATCTTCTCCTGCGTCGTGGTCATCGTCGTCGTCTCGATCCTGATCGACAAGTCGCCGGTCAACCTGATTACGGGGCTGGGCGCCTTCACGGCCGTCCTGATGCTGGTATTCAAGGACCCTATCCTGGGGCTGGTCGCGGGCGTGATGATCTCCGAGAACGACATGCTGCGCATCGGCGACTGGATCGAGATGCCCCAGAACGGCATCAACGGCACCGTGACCGACATCTCGCTGACGGTCATCAAAGTCCAGAATTTCGACAATACGATCGTCACCGTACCTCCGTACTCGCTGGTCTCCGGATCGTTCGTCAACTGGCGGGGCATGAGCGATTCGGGCGGACGCCGCATCATGCGCGAATACGCACTCAAACTCGACTGCATCAAACCCTGCACGCCCGAATTTCTGGAACGGATGAAGGCTTTCGACGAAGAACTGGCGCAATTCATCGCCGAAAAACAGCGGCAGGCGGCCGAGGGCAAGGTCGCCAACACGGAGAATCCCGACGGACTGGTCAACGGGACGATCGAGACGAATCTCGGTCTACTGCGGGCCTACATGGCGTTGTACCTGCGCCGGCACCCCTTCGTCAGCCGCGACCTGCTGCTGATGGTCCGGACGCTACCCGCGACGGAGAACGGACTGCCGATCCAGATCTACTGCTTCTCCTCCGACAAGAACTGGCCGAGCTACGAATCCATTCAGGCTGAGATTATGGAGCACTTCGTCGCCGTATTACCGGCCTTCGAACTCTACGCATTCCAGCGCACGGGCGCCCGCGACGTCCTCCTCAACGGCATCGCCGCTTCCGGAAAAGCCGACCTGGCGACGATGGAGACCGCTCCCCTGCATACGGACCCTTCGGAAAAGCAGGAAACCTGAGATTCCGCCCGTTCGCGACAGAAAACGGGTGCATCCGAAAAAAGAGGTATATTTCTTGTCCGAAACCGTATATCGAAATCACAGACAGGACATGACACGAATCGCAATCAAGCGGGTCTACGAACCCGCAACGGACACGGACGGACTGCGGGTGCTGGTCGACAAACTCTGGCCGCGCGGCATCCGCAAGGAGGCGTTGCACTACGACCTGTGGGCGAAGGAGATCGCACCCTCCGCTCCCCTCCGGAGATGGTTCCATGCCGACCCGCAAGGCCGTTGGGAAGAGTTCCGCAGACGGTATCTGCACGAACTGGCGGCGTCGCCCGCCGTGAGGGCGTTCGTCGCAAGGATCGAAAAGGAACCGCGCGCGACGCTTCTCTACGCCTCCAAAAATGCGGAGGAGAACCACGCGCGCGTGTTACGGGAGTATCTCGAACGGGAGTCGGGATGACATATCCGTTGCAGGAAAATGCGGACGGAGTCTTTGCGAACAGAATTTTGCGGCCAGAACCGGAGATGCTGACGATATTCACGGAGATCGGCCTGCGCACCTGCGGGCACGGCGCCTTTCCCCTGCCCGCCGGCAGCGGCAGGGCAGGCCGGCAGCGGCAG
>ERZ824575.896-NODE-896-length-33001-cov-11.491380_pt1 | contig 33001 bp, 45 predicted proteins | sample MGYA00519470_ERZ824575 | MGnify/ENA primary metagenome ERZ824575 (study PRJEB31778, sample SAMEA3449170) | human gut metagenome | biome: human gut; feature: human-associated habitat; material: faeces | place: United Kingdom | collected 2010/2012 ...
ACCGTCCGGGTTTACATCGCCGAGAATGTTTTGCGCAAAACTTTGCGTAGATGTGGTAGGATCACCTCCGGCGGTCTGAGCGCCGCCCTGCTCCTGTGTTGCCTGGGTTGTCTGTTCGTCTGCCATTGTTGTTACCTCCGTTTTAAGTCCGTATGACTGTATTCCGCGCGGGCTTTTAATGTCGTCAGCGTGTTTCGGACAATAAAAAAGCACGCTGATCTCTCAACGTGCGATTATGGTGGGAACGGCGGGTTCTGCCCCCGCTGGTCATTATTCCGGGCATAAATGACCTATCTGCCCGTAACTGTATGCACGTCATCTTGCCGCGCTGCGTTCCCGTGATGTTCCCGACATTAATATCGGGAACATAAAAATAGCGCCCCGTCGGAGCGCTTGGCTATTGGAATGAAAAAGCACCTTGCTTTTGTACAAGGTGCTTATTTCTTACTATTGTTTGATTTCTCGTCCGCTTCGCGTTCAAGGTCTTTCAGAAGTTGCCTCATTTTTTCGACCGCTTCTTCGTTCGAACCGTCGAGAGAATGCTTTTTTATTTCAGCCATTCAATTACCCCCATGTCAATATACTTGTTAAGAAATTTATTGACAACAGCACGATATTCAGCGTCAGACCCAGTTTTAATCTGCTTTCGCACCATTCTGTCAAGCTCTCTTATCAAGTCTATTCTATCATATTCCGTGAGCTTTGTCAATACCTCAATCTTGCCGTTATTCTTAACAACTGACATGGATTTAAGACTATTTTCTCCAAAGAACTCAACCACATCGTCGATAGAAAAGCTATTGTTCCGAGGGTGATTATGCATAAGGAACAAATCCTTGCCGTAAAAAGCGCCGAATTCTATTTTATCATCAGTGCCATGAAGAACGCGCTTTCCGGTCATATCACTATTGAGGATAAAAGCTACTTCCTTACTGCCGTTTTCCATCATAGATGTTTTCAGCAGCTTTTGATGTTCTTGGTGTATTTTCTCACAGATATCATCAGAATATGTTTTTGGAGTAACCTTTGGAACTTTAGCGACCGTTTCATCGGTAATGGCTGTGATAGGTTTCTTGCTTCCGCTTTCCCTGAGCTTTCCACCATTATTCACGCTCCCATAAGTCCTCACCCTGTCCGACCGATATTTCAGCCCGTTGCTGTCGCAGTAGGATTTCAATGCCTTGTTCTGCTCCGCCATCTTCCTGCGGACTTCCTTTGCGCCCTCGGTATCGCCCGCAGCTTCGAGCATATCGGCTTCCGTTTTGGATTTCCGCACCCTGCGTTCAAGCTCGCGCTGACGGCAGACCTTGTTGTAAAGTTCCTTATCCTCGGTATCATCATATTCAACCGAGGACTTCCGGAACAGCCCGTCGGAAACGCCGCGCGGACGATGTCCGCAGTTTATCCCGAACAGCCCGTCCGGCTCGCCGAAGCTGGTCTGCGACAGCGGAATGACCTTGTGCTTGCGCCCGTTGATGTCGGTGATCTCGGTAGTTTTCCCGGAGCGGCTGATTAGCTTCCCCTGCCAGGGGCGGCACTTCGGGCGGCTGCCGGGGTGGGAGCTCACCTCGAACACGTCCTGCCCGAGGCTGTCCATAGTCGAGAACTGCGCTTCCAGAGCAGTATTCTTGACCGTCGCGCGGATATCCATGTTGACGTAAGCCTCCGGCGACCATTCCCGCCCCGACTAATCCACAAACGCCGGAATGCCTTTCTGCGCCATCTCGTGTATCGTCGTGCGGACTGCCTTTGTGCGGCTCTCCGCGCCCGAAACGACCGCAGCCGTGTTGCTGTTCAGAATATTCAGCATGTCCTGCTTGTTCGCTATCTCGGACTGCTCCCGGCGCTGCTCCTGCGTCCATTTGTCAGCTACCGTATTCACGGCGCGGACGAACGTGCTCTCCGCCTTGTACTTCATGACGGTGTTGACCTGATTGTACACGTCCTTAGCCTGATTACGATAGTGCTTGACGGAGTTCGCGGCGCTCTCGGCGAACCGCTTATCATGCCACATGCCCTGGATTCCGTCCTCGGCGAGCGTATCGTCTATCGCCTGCCGGACGGTATCCGCGACGTTCCCGGGAATGCCCTTTGTGCCTGCCGCGATGATTTTATGCGCGTCCTGCCGGAGATGCCCGTGCTTTGCAAGCTGCTTTAACTGCCACTTGCTGACCTCGTTTAGCTGGTGGTCGTCGTTCAGCGAAAGCTGCCGCGCTATCCGGACGAGTAACCGTTCCTCAACGCTCATGTATGCGTCGGCGATGGGAGCGGCGAGGTTCAGCGCTTCAAGGGCGGTCATGATTCGTCACCGAAGAAATCCGCGATATCCCCGCCGCCGGATTCCTGCGACATGCGCTCCAGTTCCTCCCGGGCGGTGGCTTCGTCGCATTTCTGGACTTCCATTATCGCCTTTATTTTCGACTTCAGCCCCGCCGAAACCAGCTTGATATTGTTGTCTATCAGCGTGTTGTCGTCGATGATGATGTTATCGTTCCAGCCGACTGTTACGCTGTACTCCCGCGCGGAAATCTCTCCGGACATCACTCCGAGCTGAATCAGCGCGTGAACGACCGTTTCTATCATCTCGGTCAGCAGGTTCTTGTTATTCTTGACGGTGCGCGCGGTCTTGCTTTCCTGGGAGATTATCTCCGTCGCCGTTTTCATGCCCTGCTGGACGTCGAACGAGAACGTTCCCGCCGACAGCCCGGTCTGCATACACAGGATATTCAGATACGCGTTGATGGCGCTGACGTGCTGTTCTATGCGGAGTTCCGTGGTGTTGTCGGTGATTTTAAGGCTCTCGCCGTCCTCGTGCCGGAGCGCTATGAAAGCCTCGTCGTCCGCGTCGAAGTACCGGACTGCTTCGGCGGTGTCCGGGTCGATTATGGTCTGCACACAGGAGCTAGGCACGATTATGCGCTTCTTGCCGAGGACGAACTCCCGCTGGAAGCTGTCGAACACCGTGTCGAGCGCCCGGAGCGTATCCGTGCAGTTCGCGTAGACGGACATTCCGAGCGGCACGTCGTAGTCAGAATTGTTGCTAACGAACGGCCGGAAGTACGCAAACACCGGCTTGCCGCCCTCGTACACGACCGGATTCTGCAAGTCCGGGAACATCTCCGCAAGCGGGCATTCCCGCCCGATTTCGCTGTCGGAAGCCGCCTTGAACAGCTTGAATTCCGACCTGCCCGGCTGCATGAATTCAAGCAGATGGAAGTAGTCCTCGCCCCGCGTGTAAGTCCCCGAAAGTATTCCGGACTGCACTCCGGAGCCGTCCCAGCTCACCGGGACGAAGCGGTCGGCGGTGATGTAGTCGATCCTCGGTTTCCCGCCGGAGAGGTAGCATTTCAGCACCCCGCCGCCCATGGCGTACGCTTTGCTGAGAAGCTCCGGGAGCTGCTTCCAGAAGCCGTTCGCGTTCAGCGTATCGTCTATGTACGCCTGATATTCGGGGAAGTCAAGCGTTATCTCGCACTGCTCCGAAAAGGTCAGCGCCGACAGACTGTCGCACAGTACCTTAGCCATGTTCAGCCGCAGGAGCTGCCGCTTGCCCCGCGAGAAAAGCCCGCCCTTTGCGGTCTGCCGCCACTCCGGGTCGTCGCGGTATATGCGCCGCCACTTGTCTATGCAGGCGCTGTAGTATTCCGAGCCGCTGAACTCCTGCCCGAATGCGGCGGCTATTTCATTTGCGTTCATGTATTCCTCCAAATTCTATGAGCCGGTTCGCGTGCGGTTCGAGGGCGTATTCCAGCGCGTCAAGACTGTCAATGTTAGTCGAGCCGTCGTCAAGGCGCCTGTCCCTGGTCGGCGATTTGCTGTCCCAGACAGCCTCTGAGAGCGCCGCTATGGTGTGCCTGCACCGCCGCATGATAAAGAACCTGCCCTGGCTCATGAGCATGTCACAGAGCCGTATGCGGTCGATTATCTCGCCCTTGCGCGCGTTGCGGACTTCCACCGGGATATGCCGCGCGAACACCTCGGTGCGTATGCCCTTTATGAGCGTAGTTTCCGCGCTGTCGCACCAGATGGAAGTCGCCCTGCACTGCGCCTGCGAGCGCTGAACGAAACCGCAGACGTCGTCCGTGAGCGTTCCCGGGTCGATTACTTCCTTGCGGTAGTACTCGTCCAGAATCACGATACTGCGGTACCCGCGGGTTATTCCCACAAGACACCCCGCGTGCGCCGAGCCGTTTCCGCCGAAGTCAAGCCCCATCGTTCCAATGATGATATCCGCCGGGACCTCGTCGAGAATGAACCGCTCCGGGTCGTCGGCGAACTGGCGATAGATTACGCCGTCAGCGGATTTCCACTCCCCGAGTATGTATCGCTTGAAGAACACGCCGGTGTACATTCCCCGGTAACGCTCCTTGACTGCCTCCGACAGCGACAGGTTGTCGTCCATCGTGAAATGCAGATATAGCAGACGTTTGTCCGCGCGCTTGTCTATCCAGCCAGTCTTGAACCAGTGCGCGGGACTGCCGGGATTGCAGTTGAACCAGAATTTCGACCCGTCCACCGAGCAGCGTCCGGTCGCCTGGTTGACGAAGCTCTCCGGCATGAGCGCGACCTCGTCAAAGAACACACCCGCAAGCGTGATACCCTGAATGAGATCCTGGGAGCGCTCGTCCTTGCCGCCGAACACATAAAAATAATTTTCTAAATTTCCTCTGCGAACGACCACAAGGTTCTCAGTGCGCTGTTCCGACACCGAATACCCCCGAGAGCGGAGCATTAATTTCAGCCAGAACAGGACGTTGCGCCGGAACGAACCGATAGTCTTTCCGCACATCGCGAAGTTGCAGGCTTCGAACTCCGACATAGCCCAGATAACGAAGCTCAGCGACATCGCGACTGACTTCCCGGAGCGGATAGCGCCGTCTGCGATAATGCCGTTATAGTCCCTCACCGGGGACGAGCGGCACCACCAGTTCAGCACTTTCCGCTGCTTCCGGGAGAACGGCTTGAACCTGAACACTGCTTTAATCTTCATCGTTCCAGTCCTCCGCAGCAGAGCCGTCCAGCGCCGACAGGAAGCCGTCGTCCGGGGACTGCTCCTCCTCGCCGGAGAACTTCTTCTCCTGCAATGCTGCCTGCTTCTTCTGGAGCTTCACGCGCTCCCCGGAGCTGCCCTCGCCGATAAGGTCGACTATCGCATTGAACGCCTTGGTGTCCCCGAGCGCCGCCTGCCGTACCATCGCCGCGACTACTGCCGCACCGTAGGTCGGGTCTGCTCCGAAGCCCATGTCTACAGTCATGTTGTATATGTCGTCGTTCACGATTCCGCTTGAGAGCAGGTCGTTCATAAGGGATTTCAGCGCCTTTTTGCGGCGGCGGGTCTCGCCGGATTTCTTGCCGCCCTTTCTGCCGTTTTCTCTTGCTTCGCTCTCGCTTCGATTTGAGAACGGCACTAAATTCTTATCATTCAACATCACCACCTGCTTGCATAGAAAAAGCGCCCGGGCGATTGCTTCGGGCGCTTTTCAGTATTTCATGATACTAGTATAGCACATTTTCAGCTATCATTCCATATCATCTTTACGTGCTGGAGCGCCCGCCCGTGCAGGCGGCATATCTGCGGATAGCTGTAATTCATGCGGACGGCGGTTTCGTCGAGGGTCAGCAGGTTGATGTACTTGTACTCCAGCAGCGTGCGCAGGCGCACCTCCGGGACGGTCGCTATCGCCGCGCGTATCTCCCGCTGGAGGTCTATGCTGCGGTCGATGTCCTCGTTTATCTCGCGCTCCAGGTCGACTATCCGGGCGGTTATCTCGCCGATACGGTCGCGGGGCGTTGAACTGTGTGTACCGTCCGAGCTTCCGGAGCTTACCGTCTGGGCTTTCCGGCGAAGCTCCCCGACCTGCTCCAGCTTCGCGTTTATGCTGTCGTTCAGGTCCTTGTACTGCGAGAGGTATTCTTTTGCGGTCATTCAGCCCTCCTGTTCCAAAACTCAGAAATTGTCTTACGTTTGTTTTCTTCGGTATCATTTTCATAAACTTCTACCGCGTACGGCGAAGCGCCGCATTGTTTGCATTCGACCATCATTACATCGAAAGCGGTCCCTTTTAAGTGCGTAGGCGTTCTGTAATATGCCTCGCCCCCGCAGAACGGGCAGGGCTTCAGACCAATTTCAGACATCTGCGTCACCCCACTTTAAAGCCTGCCCGCAATGGTAGCAGTAATCGGCTATTCCTGTTCCTGCAAATCCGCGCCCGCAGTTGGGGCAAGAATAAGCGCTTGTGTATCGTATGCGTTCTTTGCGGTTTTGGATAGGTGCCTTGGGTATCTGCTTTTCGAGGGCTTCAACAGCCATATCGAAAGCCTTTTCAATATTCTCAAAGGTTTCTCCATTTTCGGGAATGCTTGTTTTCCTGCGTATGATTGCGATTGCTTCTTCTACGGTCATTCGGTGTCACCTCCGTATTCTACTCCGAAAACCTTTGCGGCTTCTGATGGGCTTCCGGCTCTGACAAGCGCCCTATACCCGCAGCCACGACACCACACGGAATATAGCCGTTCTTCCGCGTAGTAGGTTTTTAGCCATCTCCCGCAGATTTTGCAGCGTATCTCTTCGGGCGTTCTCTTGTACATTGCAGGAGCGCAATACGCCGCGTGTAACACCTCATCAACCCTCATCTTCATCTGTATCGCCTCCGTTTATATCCCCGTTTTCGGGAAGCTCATGCCAGGGTAGAGGGCAGTCCCTGAAAAAATGTTCCCTCGGATCGCCCTCGTCAACTGCGCCAAGCCGGCATTTGTGCTTTTTCATGCTATAGTATGGGCATTCACCGCAGCAGCCGATTTCAATTTCAATGATCCGCGCCATTTGTTCCGCCTCCGTCCATCTTAGCGCCATAATTCTGGGAACCGTTCCATGCGTTCGCCGCTTCCTCCATGGTGTTGCCCCATACGATTTTTCTACAGCGGTAACAGCGTATAAACCACTTGCCGTTCTCGTCTTTTTCAACTTCGGGGCAGTAATGCCTGTCCCCACACGAACAACGTTTAAGGTTTTCAACCTCATTCTCGTCCATCTTAGCGCCGCAGCTGGGACAGTAGCGGAAATGGTCTGCGTGTGACGGGTCAGACCAGTAAGCTGTGCACACCGAACACCTCATGTGTATATAGCCAGTTTCAGAATCGGGTTCCTTAAACCTGATCCAACGTCCATGCACCACCGGCGCAACATCGGCGGCAGGCTCATAGTCAATAACCTGGTCGATTGTCGCGGCGATAAACATCGGGCAATTTTCGTCGGAGCATACGTCCATTAACACCTTTCTTATGCTTTCGCGGTCTATGTATTCACTCATTCTTCTGTATCCTCATCAACGAAATCCTCGCCGAAACACTCCCGGAACATATCAGCCGACAGCTTGTACATTTTCTGGTGCCGTTCCTTGCTGTCTGTGTACTTCCCGGAATTGTGCGCGAGCTGTGTTATCTTTCCTCTGCATGTTTCAGCGGTGCACTCGCCGTTGTATTCGGCAAGGCAACCGCTGCATTCTTCGGTGTGATTGCTCATTCCTGTTTACCACCTTTCAAACCAGAATCTTACGTCCGTTCTAGGGCGTGCTATCATTCCAAACCTGACTAGATTACGGAAAGTTGCGCTGCATTTCATCTGCGTGTCATAGGCTCGTTCAATGATTTCCCTGAACCTCTCTACCGTGTACGTGGACTTGTAGTGATTACAAGCCCGGCACGCCGGATAGAGATTTGAGATATCGTCCTCACCGCCGAGGTGCAGTGGGACAACATGGTCTGCCTGCATGTCCTTGATAGTGATTTCGCAGCCGCAATAAGCGCAGCGACCGCCGAATTTCTCATAGATCTGCTGGCGTTCGGCAGCAGTAAGTTTTCTGCGGTCACTCATTCCCGCTCACCTCCACATAGCGCCACGACTGCGGCGGCTTTGATATCTCGCAATCTTCCCATTCACAATAAGCTGGTTCTTCCAAGCTACTTGTGCAATAATACTTACAATTCTCGCAATTGTGCGAGCACGGCTTTTCAAAAAGGCTCAATTCCTTCGGCTTTTCGTAAATTTTCAGATTGGAGATATGCCAGCCCCAAAACGTCTTGCAGAATCCCTCGCCGATGTACGCCTTAACATCATCGAACGTCATGCAGCACGAACGGCAGAAATCACAATCATTGGGATTGTCTGCTTCGTTTGAGGTAAGCACTTTGAAATCTCTGCGATCATCGTCATCGGGGAAATCATCATCGCGAAATATCTGCCGAATATCCTGGTAAACATTATCTTCCTTGCAAAACTCAGCTTCATACTCGGAGATACTGTCGCAGATAAATTCTCCAATGACTTTCTGCTCGCAAGGGTTTGAATACTTCGAACTTGTTTTGATGAATACCGGTTTTCCGTGGTAAATCACGCCGTAGTTTTCATCGCCATCTTTCATTACATCCATCAACTGGTCTTTGCTCTTCGATTGGTATATGTAACACTTGAACGGTGTTTCAATCTTTGGTCTGGTCTTGCGTATTTCAATGGTTTTCTTACCGTTTGCGATAAGCCCACACCATTTTGGCTGTATGCTCAGCAGTATTGCTTTTTCTTTCATCACTGTTCACCTCCAGCAGTTCCGGGTTGTCGTAGATCCCACGCATTTATATCCTCCAATCTGACCCGCAAGTGCGGGACTTCTCCGTAAAGCTTGACAACACGAGCGTCACAAACGCACTTATCATCGTCGTAAGCCACGCCGTTCAGCGCGTCGCAGACGAGCTTGCCGATGTTGTCCCAGTCCGGCTTTTTGGTCGGACGAATCTTCCCGCTGAGCATATCAGCCCGACGATACTTCGGAGTGCTTTTCGGAATACCCATCACCGCGATTATTGTGATTCTGATTTCCGAATCCTCAGGGAACTTGTGTCCGCCTGCTCTGCGGTACGCCCACTGGATAAGCTGTTCATGCAGCTTCGTCTCCTTCGGCGTGTATGTAGTGCCGGAGACCCGGCTGTGTCTCGGTCTCTGCTTCCCGAACGGCTCGCCCGGAACCGTGAATTCAATCTGCATTCTATCCCTCCTCCGAATACTGCTTTCTGAGTTCTTCCATGACGTCTGCCGGATCTATGCTGCTGTTCACCTCTGGAACTCCGTCGGCAATCAGCCACTCGGCTATTCTCGCGTAGGAGATTCCGCCGGATATCCCCTTGCGCTGCTGCCAGTTCTGGTATTTCTGCTCATACAAGGCAACAGCCTTCTCTCCGTATTTGCGCACAAGCTGTTCACGAGTGGGGGAAGGGGCAGGCGGCGCAGCCGTCCTGCTTTCCTTTTCTTTTAATTTCATTTCATTTCTTTTCTTTTCATTTAGGGAAGAAATATCGCCGTTTTTTCCGGAGTTTTCGCTGCTTTTTCCGGAAATATCAGCGTTTTTTCCTGAATTGCCTATATCTGAATCATCGAGAGGAATAATTACATACTCTAAGACAGGAAAAATATCCTTACGTTTCAATGACTTTGCCGCTTTCAGATATCTCTTCTGGATTCCGCGAGAAGTCAGTATTCCGTATTTTGTATACATTTCCTTGTCGAACAGCGATTCATGATTTTTGGATTCTCTGAGCGCAGCGGCAACAACCTCACGAACAACATCAACACCCACAAACGCCTCACGGTTTGCAAACCTTGACGCCACCCTGTCGTTCCACTCGCAATAGTATCCGTGTATACCATAAATCTTTTGAAAGAGCTTGATTATGATACCAAGCCCTTTCATACCGAACATATCTTCTATTTCCTCAAGCTTATCATCAAACCGGCAATCCAGAGAGAAGTACGGTATACCCTCTGTCATGCATGCCCTCCTATCTATCAGAACGGATACGGGTCGCTGCCTACGCCCGAGAAATCAGCCGACGGAGCTTCCGGAGAAGCATTCTGCGCTGCCTGAGCAGCAGCCGGAACCGTATCGGCGGCAGGAGCATTCCCGGACTTCTCGCCCGTAAAGCTTACGCGCTCGGCGTTTATCTCGTACCATGTGGACTGGTTCCCGGACTTGTCCGTGTACTGCCGGGTCTGCATTTCGCCCTCTACGAGTATCATGCGCCCCTTGCCGAAGTGCTTATTGACAAGCTCCCCGGTGGAGCGCCATGCCACCACGTTGAAAAAATCCGTCTTGCGTTCCTCGCCCTTCTGCTGGAACCGTCTGTCAACGGCTATCCGGAACGAGCAGACATTCGTGCCGTTCGGCGTAGTTTTGAGTCCCACATCCGTACAGATACGCCCCATCATTATCACTTTGTTGTACATTATCGTATCTCCTTTGACATTCCACGCTCTGACAGCCATTTTTCCGCCTTTGCAACAAGCTCGGGCGGCGCCGATGTGACATTGCAGATACACTTGTTCACCATCGCCCAGAATACGGTTTCATTATCTGGTATCGGCACTCCGTATTTCTGCATATATGCCTTTATCTTCGTTTCATCGTACGAAAAAAGGGCCTTATTACGCTCTTTTACAAACTCCTCAAATGAGATATTACTGAAATTCGCCACAATTACACCCCCTCAATATCCACTTATATTATTTTCCGCCGCGCAGGACTGCAAATTACTGCAAATCTGCGGGGCTTTCCTCCGACTCGTCCGGCGAATCGCTGTCTACGATTATCTCAGGACCATCCGCAGGCTCGCCGGGGAGCTTTCCGGGCGCCGCCTCATCGGACAGAGCGCTGCTCATCTCAATGGACATGATCCCGTAGTGCGAGAGCAGATTCCGCAGCACTGTCTTGATAGCCATTTCATCGAAGTTGTCGCGCCATATTGCGCTCCCTTTCTGGAAAGCCTTGCTGTACTTCTTTACATGTTCAGTGAGCTTTTCGCGGCTCCAGTAGTAGGTCTTGCTGAATCCGTTCAGCGTTTCGATGTACGCGAAATATCCTATGATCTTATCAGATACGCGCTCACCGGATATATCTACCGCGCCGGTCAGCTTGTCCTCGCTTTTCAGCTCGCCTTCGTATACCTTTCCGGCGTTGATATAGCGATACTCGCCTGTCCTCATCGCAAGCTGTATGTATCCTTTGTAGCCGAGCTGGAACTGCGGCTTCGGAACACCGTGGTCCTTGTACGGAATGATGTAAGCGAATCCGAGCTGTTTCTCGACAGGGAGCTTGAGCGCCGCCGCTTTCAGCGCCTCCGCAAGCACTGCTCTGGGTTCGCACTGCTGAAGCAGTGTATCGTTGTTGAACAGATTCATTACAGACGCGGCGAAAGCTCCGGCGTTCTTGTCGAGCGTGCTTTTGAGGGTCTGCTGAATCGCTCCGTTGTTCAGCAGGCTGTTGAGCATCTGTGCCGGAGTAGCCTTTGCCGGGGCTTCCTGCGGCTTTGTCTGAGCCGCGGCGGCAATAACGCCGTTTGTGTTGGTCGTAGTGGTCATGATTCTTTCCTTTCCGATATCTTGAATATCATCGCTTTGGTTTCCTTAAGATATTCTGAGTAGATGTCCGGGCGCTCTGCCTTGAGGCGCTTGCTGTCTACAGTAGATCGGCTCTGCGGCTTGTATGAGATGTGCCAGTCAACTGTCAGGCCATCTGTATTGCCATCGAGAGCTGTCTGGAGCTTCTGTTTGAGAGCCTTTTCCCGGGTTTCGAGTTCCTTTTTCTGAGCCATCACGGCTGCAAGCTCGGCAGCGGCGTCGTTCTGCTCAAACATAGCGATAGCGTTGTCCTGCCAGTCAGGGTACAGAGCTTTCAGAGTGTGTTCGGCGCTTTCGGAGCCGTCCGGTTCAGGGCGGATATCCGGTTTTATGCAGTCGTTCCAGAATGCTATTTCGGATCTCAGCAGCGCCGCGCACTCGCTATCGTTCCGCTCGATGGTGAACCAACGGAACCTTTGCCCGCCGATGAGTACCGCAAGATACATGCGGTCGTACCCCATGACGTTCATGTAATGGCAGCACTGGCAGTAATAGTACAGCGGGATCTCGCCGCTGTCGAAATCAGCTTTGGCGAACGCTGATGTTGTCTTGCACTCCAGTCCGGCATTCTCGCCAATGATCTCACGGTCGACGTTCGCGGTTATGAAGTCGTATTCATCGTGCTGGAATATGTAGTTGCGGCGGCGGACCTTCTTTCCGGCAGCCTCGCAGAAGCGCTCTGCAACGTACTGCTCCAGATCGCGCCCGGTGCGCATTGCCTCGTTGTCCTCGGTTTCCGGCATGCGCCCGGTCTTGTCCGCCCAGAGCTCGATCTTCGAGCGGTACGGGGTCAGCCCCATTACGACCGCCGCGTCAGAGCCTCCGAGCCCTGTCCTGCGATATTCGAGCCACTGTTCACGGGTGATATCTGTGGTTTTTACCAGCTTTCTAGGCATTACTGTTCCTCCTCTGGTTCATCTGCGCTGAGCCACGCTTCCTCGCAGAAGCAGTCATAGCAAAGCTGCTTCCCGTCAAGGAGTCTCAGCTCGTCCCGGTCGTATTCTCGCTCGCACTCGTCACAGTACCATACCGGCACATTTCTGTTCGGGCAGGAACTGCCCATGCACGGTGCCCCATCAGGGCAGCCTACGCAATGATCTTCGATTCTTAGCATGTCACTTCTCCTTTATGGTCGATAAAATGTCCTGGAGTATCTTCTCGCGCTCCTCCGGCGATTTCTCGCCGGCGTCTGTGAAATTGGTCATGATTTATCCCTTCAAATCTCCGAATGTAAGCTGCCCGCCTACGTTCTTGCACATTGCTTCTTCCGCATTCTCAACGTTCGCCACCATCTGGCGGTAATAGCTTTCTTTCAGCTCGCAGGCTATCGTACGTCTGCCGAGTGTCCTTGCCACATACGGCACGCTGCCGATACCGCCGAAAGGTTCAAGCACGATATCCCCGGGGTTAGTCCAGAGCTCAATGCAACGGCGAATAACCTCAAGCTGCAAGGGGCATATATGCCGTTCGTCCTTTTCTTCCCGGGCTGAATTCTTCTGGAGCGTATCGGACTGCCGGATATCCATCCACACCGGGCTTGCGTACTGCTGCCAGACATCACAGGGGAAGCTCTCATCTGTGTGGGTCACGCGCTCCGGATTATCGCCAGGCTTCCTCATTGTGAGTATGTAGTCGGGTATTCCCTGGCGGTTCATGGCGCTGTCTTTCTTAATCTGTTTGTGAAGCAGCCCGAGCGCCTTTGTGCGCTGCATTTCCGTGACCGGGTTCTTCCATATCGTCACGCGGCTGTGATAGATGAACCCGCAGTCCTCGAACACCTGACGGAGTATTGCCGGAAAATCTTTCAATCCGATAACGCCATCGCGCTCCTTCATCTTCGGGAGATCCATGCAGTGGAATGACAGCAGCCGCCCCGGCATAGTCACGCGGTAGAGTTCAGCCGCGAGATACTTGAAATGCTCATAGAACTCCTCATCGTTCTTGCAGTTTCCCATGTCACGGTCGCTGTTGGAGTAGGTGTAAAGGCTTGCGAACGGCGGCGAAAATATCGTGTAATGCACGGAATTGTCCGGCAGTCCCTTGATTATCTCGCAGCTATCGCCGTGATACAAAGCGTATTTTTCGCCGATTGTCTGGTTAATTACATCAGGCATAATGTTTCATTTCCTCCCATTCAGGCAGCCGCATTGCCTTGTGCGGCTCGTATTCAGTGGATATCCTCACCGTTGCTGTAAGTTCGCGTCGGGTAATATCCTTTGTGAGTTCGATGAGGTGTTCCTTCATCTGCTCGTTGTCGTGCTGCTTACGCTCAATATTTTCCTTGACCGCGCCTTCCCGCGCCGAAATAATGATGTACACATCAACATCGTACTTCTGCCCGAATCTCCAGCAGCGGCGTACAGCCTGATAATAAGCTTCAAAGCTGTCCGAAAGACCCACGAAAACGACCTTGTGGCAGTTCTGCCAGTTCATGCCGTAGCCTGCGATTTTCGGCTTTGTGATAAGGCACTTCAGATTTCCGGCGGCGAAATCCAGCATGGATCTCGTCTTGAATTCCGGAGTGTCTGAGCCCTGCACATTCACGCTACCGGGTATCAGTCTGTGAAGCTCGTCCGCTTCGGCGTTGAGGTCACACCAGCACAGCCAGTTTTCGTCAGATGAATTCACCAGATCTGCGGCAGCCTTGCAGCGTTCTGCGAGAGAATCCCTGCGGGCTTCGCGGCGTTCTGTGAGCGACAGGGCGACGTTTTCAGCCTGTTCGCCGTCAACGACGATTTCATGCACGCTAAGCTTTGGCAGGTCGTAGCCCTCGCACTTGTAGCCGAGCTTCTTCGGGTCGTCCATAACCACACACCAGCTTGACAGCCAGCGCCAGAAAAGGTCTGCGGCGTGCCCCTTGAGCCGCCATTTCGAGGTCTCGCCGCCGTCATGCACGAAGTACATCGCAAGCATTTCCGCGCGGGTCATTACGCCGAGAAATTCAGAGTGGTTGCCGAGCTCCATGTAGTCGTTCGGCGCAGGAGTAGCGGTGCAGGCAAGCTTGTAGGGCGTTTTGCCGAACATTCCGATTATCTGGTTGCGTATCTTTCCGGAAAAACTCTTGATAATGCTGGATTCGTCCAGAACTATCGCTGTGAACTCAGAAGATACAAACTTGTCCAGCTTTTCGTAATTGGTGATGTTCACGGAATCGGCGATCACGTCAGACTGTGAAGCGCAGATGTTCACCCTGATCCCGAACTTTTCACCCTCGCGCTGGGTCTGCGCCGATACTGCCAGCGGTGCTACTATCAGGACTTTGCCGCCTGTCCTGTGGCGTATCTGTTCAGCCCATTCGAGCTGCATTGCGGTCTTTCCGTCGCCGCAGTCCGCGAATATCGCCGCCCTGCCTTTCGCCAGCGCCCACCTTACGATATCGCGCTGGAAGTCGAAAAGCATGGGGTTGAGTTCTTCTGCGGTGACGTTTATTCCGGAAGAAACTGTTGTTATCGCCTTGCTGGCGATAAAATTTTCATAGGATTCCATGTTTACCTCATATCATCAAAAGACATCTGCCCGCCGCTCTTTTCGGCTTCCATGCGCTTCTTCTTGTATTCGTTCATGTTACTTCTCCTTTATGGTCGATAAAATGTCCTGGAGTATCTTCTCGCGCTCCTCCGGCGATTTCTCGCCGGCGTCTGTGAAATGGGTCATGATTTATCCCTCCATAAATAATTATTCATCAGCACGGACCGCCGTCCGCGCCCTTGAAAGCTCCCGCCGGGTACTGCCAATCTTCCGCGTAGACATCATCAACGGAGAATTCGCCGGATAGAAGCTGCTGGATTGCTCTAGGATTGTCCCGGCAGACGCAGCTTTCCGCGTCCCCAATGTACTCGTCAAGATTTTTCTTGTTATCAAGGGTGAAATTAAGTTCAATTTCCGCTTGTCTGAACTGCTCGTACCAGTCTGGGAACAACTCCCGGATTCCAGCCCAGTGCTTCGGCAGACCGAATATGCACATCGCGCAGGAGCAGCGGTTCCAGCCTGCGAAATAACATGGGTGCGGAGAAATGTGCCATCGTTTGATGATCTCCCAGATATACGCCTCCGACCAGTCAATGACCGTACGCCATGTATGTACAAGCCGTTTGGCTTTTGCCGTAGCGTTGGTAGGGTGCAGTTCGATTTCGTTGTATTTGCTCCGCCCCTTGCTTTCTTCGCGCCGCTCGCCGGAAATCACCAACAGTTTCACGTCCTGCCTGGTCTGCTCCAGATTGCTTGTAACTCCGTTCTGGACGGAAGCTTTCAGACTTCCCGAGCACCATCTTCCAGACTGACAGCTACCCTTAGCAGGAAACTTCATACGGCTCCCTATGCTCTCAATTTCTCGGATAACGCTCTCACCGACTACACGTTTAAGGTTCGGGGAGCAGTAACGACCGTTGGCTATTCCGGATTTTGCCGGGAATTTATTGCACTCGCCGATTCCCTTGAGCTCGTCCGTTTCAAGACTGCGAATTGCTCCCCCGCCTACCATGATTTTAAGATAAGAGCTGCACCAGCGCTGTGCAAGATTAGCTGATTTCGCCGGGAAATTTCCACGCTTGCCGTAATTTTCAACCTTGGCGCTTTCGTCTTCACCCATGACCTTGCTTTTTAATTCAAGTGTGCGCTTCTGGCGCTCTGAGAGCTTACACATGGCGATTTCGCCACCATTCTCGTAGAGGATAGGATTACTAGCACCCACGCGGTAGACCTCGCTCCAGAAGCCGCCTATCCGCCAGCTTACGCGCAATGGGATACCGAGATACTCTGCGACAGCCCGACAGTAGTTCTGTGTAGGAAGCCAATCCATGTGCAGGTTCGGCTCGCCGCCGTCTATATCGTGGTGCCACAGTTCGATTTTCTCCCGGGGAACGCCCAGCTCCAACAGGTGGAGCACACACGCCAGACTGTCTTTCCCGCCCGAAAAGAGCACGATTATCTTGTCGTATTCTTCAAGGGGGAGCAGCTTCTCAAGGTATATCTCCTTGCTGTGCGGGGTGTCCTGCTTGCCGTCAATGACCGGGCGGTAGTTTATGCCTTTGCCATAAATTTTGTCCACTTGACAAACCTTTCCGCTCATGATATAATGAGCATGTAGTATTATTTTGTTTGCCGCTTTCGTGATTGCCGTCACTTAGCGGCTTTTTTCTGCTTCCAGCGCCATATCGTGGAGCGTGGAATTTTCAGGATTACCTGTATCTCCCCGAGAGTCATGCCGTTATCGAGCATTTGCAGGGCTTTCCGCTTGATTGCTTTGGTGTAACCATTTCTGCCGCTGCGGTCTTTTCTGCGCGGGATTCCCTCGATTCTGAGCCAGTTCTCGACGGTGGTATCGGTGCAGCCTATTTCTTTCGCCGCCGCTCTAAGGCTCAGTCCGCTCTGATACAGCATTATGGCGTGCGTGCGCTCTTTTGGGGTGTACATTGCTTGTCCTCCTTTCCGGCGTTTTCTTCGGCAGGAACGCTCCCTTGAACGACCACACCATAGCTACGCACAGCAGAGCTACGATGATGTCCGCGCCGTTCATGGAGTAGCTCCAGCCGTTCAGCGCGGACACGAGCCAACGTAGGTGGAAGCCTATTAGGGCGGCTATTGCGTAGGGTATGTATTTCTTCATGCCTGTGCCTCCTCATGCTCAATAAGGGAAAGCTCCGAACCAGGGCAGCGAACAATGCCGTTATTCCGCAATACTGTTACGAAATAGACATCATACCGTTCGTTGCCGCCCTCAGAGCCGAACCCCTGCATAACAAGCCCAACCCCATGCTCGGGGTGATTTACTGTATCGCCGATTTTGAATTTCATGCCTTGTTTCCCTCCGCCTCCATCAACAGCACCATCTCGCCGTAGCTGACGTGCCGCTCTGTCGCAAGCGCTATGACCTGCGAAATAGTGAGCACGCCCTCCGGCTTTGCGCTCGGCTGCCTGCGCTTCGGGCGCTTCTTATAGAGCCGGTCGTACTCGCGGCAGTGGTCGCACTTGGTGAACTTGTTGCTGGCTGAAAGCTGGATTTTGCAGTCAACGCACCTGTGCTCCGCCTTTAGCTTCGCGTAGCGTTCCGCGTAGGTCATGTTGCCGCCCCCTCCAGCACACCGAGACGCTTCATAATCTGTCCTTTGTCGTAGCGGTAGTTCTTGCCTACCTTAACGGCGGGGAGCTCGCCGCTCCTCGTCAGCGTCCGGACGTGCTGAACGGTGAGCCCGAGCAGGATAGCGATGTACTCGCTGTCCATAATCTCTGGCGCTTCCGCCCACGTCCGCGGCGGGCGGCGCTTGATTTTTGTTGTCATAGTTACCTCCTTTTTACTTTCGGGCTTCGTTCTCAGAAGCAAACAGATATTTCATGTCCGTGTCGGGGAAAAACATATCGTGTATCGCGTACATCTCGCTGCGGGTGAACTGTGATTTTTCAGTGACCTTATGCGACATGGCTTCCTTTGATATGCCAACGCCCCTTGCGATTTTCCGGCAGGACAGCTTCCGCCGGGCTATCTCTGTTTTTAAGTTCAGCAGCATTTCTCTCATCCCCCTTTCGTTGGTCTTAGGTATTAGTAAGCACTATATGTGCTCTTTAGGCTCAAAAAAAATCTCCTGAACCGTTCTGTGAAAGTGGTTAGCGATACGTACTTTCACTTCATCACGAGGCACTCTTTCATTACGCTCATACATTGCCCAAGCGGACTTTGTTACGCCTACTTCCTGTGCCATAACCTCCTGTGACTTATCTCCACGGAGTTCTCTTAACTTTTCTCCAAATGACACTTGTACTCACCTCCTTGAGCACTTCTTGTGCTCTGGTATTATTGTACACTATTTGTGCTCATTTGTCAACTAGTAATCGAACAATTCTTTTACAAATCGAGGACGCACTTTTTGTGCACATTGACAGTTGATTTTTGTGCACTCAAAGTGTATAATAAAGAAAAACACAAAGGAGAATGAAATGTCAAAGTTTTCTGATAAATTCAAGGAACTTCGCAAATCAAGGAACCTATCTCAACAACAACTTGCCGATTATCTTCACACATCAAAAAGTAGCGTGAATATGTATGAGCGCGGTGAAAGAGAACCGGGGCTTGAAATGCTTGAAGCTATTGCCGATTATTTCAATGTCGATATGGACTATCTTTTAGGGAAAGCCGAAGTCGCAAACAAAGCCCTATTCAACAAGCCCCCGCTCAAACTCCCGAGCGGGGACGAGCAGGAACTCCTCACAATCTACCGGAACGTGAACCAGGACGGACAGGACTACATCATGCAGACCGCGCGAATGGTCGGCGACACCGAACGGTACCAGATACCGGATATCCGCCTAAAGCACGCACGGAGCGCAGACGACCACGGCGCGGAATACGTCGAGATCACCCCCGAAGAGCGTAAACGCCTGGACGAAGCTCCGGACGAAACGCAGAATCCGGACAACGACATCTGATGAACCGCTATAATTCGACCTCCACAGGGTACAATACCTGTGGAGGTGAGGATTATCACAAACGCATACAAACTCTACAAAGACGCGCGGGACGCGTCCTGGCGCTGCCTTATCAACACTGGAGCGGTAGAAATGCCGATAAAGGTTCTGAAAGTGGCGGCGTTCTGCGGCGTGAAAGTCGTAAAAGACAGCAACGCACATTATTTAAAGTCCGGGGAATCCGGCTGCACTCTGGTTGACAGCGCGGGGAACTGGCAGATAGTCTACAAAGACACCGAAAACCGTGGGCGCACGCGCTTCACGGTCGCTCATGAACTCGGGCATATCCTGCTCGGGCATGAGCTGGCGCCGGACAAATCCGGACATTTTCGGACAGCTTCGGACAGGCGCGAACCTGCGGAGACCCAGGCGGACGAGTTCGCGGCGAGACTTCTCGCTCCTGCCTGCGTTCTCTGGGGACTGGAAGCCTACGAACCGGAGGAAATAGCCCGTATCTGTGATATCTCAGCGGAAGCCGCAGGGTACCGTGCCAAGCGCATGAAAGAGCTGCGAGGGCGCGGGAAGTTTCTCACATCGCCGTTAGAGCGGCAGGTGTTCGAGGCTTTCAAGCCGTGGATAGAGCAGCAAAAAAGCCGCCCCGTATAAGGGCGGTTACATAAAAGAAAAAGCCCCTCCCGTGTTGGAGCACAGGAAGGGCAGAAATGTGACAGCATGCATAATAAAGCCGCCTACAAACTTTATTATAGCATGTTGTCCGCAATATGTCAAGGAGGATAACATGGCAAGAATGAAAAACACAGCCCGCGCAGACGGACGAGTGCAGTCCCGGGTGTACCTCGGGGACGGCAAGTACAAATACGTCTATGCGGCGAACAACAAGGAACTGCAGGAGAAAGTCACAGAGCTGAAAACTAAGCTCGGGAAGGGAATCGACCTTACAGCGGAAAATGACACATTCGGCTACTGGGTTGAACGCTGGATAGAACTGAAGAAAATGGACGTATCCGCAAAGCGGTGGAGCTCCTATGAATACCGGCGGCACTACCTCGATGAACTTGCAGATTTACCGATAAGCAAGATAAAATCCGCGCAGATACAGAGCATAATCGTCCGGCTTGCCACAAGCCCCTCCGAAGCGACAGGGAAGCCGCTCGCGCGGCAGACATTGATAAATCTGAAAAATATAGCCTGCCAGATTTTCCGGCTTGCTATTGATAATCGAGTAATGGATTTTAATCCCGCAGATGGCGTAAAAGTGCCAAAGGAAACTGAAAAGGAAATCCGTGAACCGATTTCCGAGGAGCAGCAGCGCTGGATCCGTGAAACTCCGCACCGCGCCCAGACTGCCGCCATGATCATGCTGTACGCCGGGCTCAGGCGCGGGGAACTCATGGCGCTGAGTTGGCAGGACATAGATCTCAATGCCCACAGCATCACCGTGTGCAAGGCTATGGAATTTGCCGGGAATACCGGCACGATAGTTAACGCAACTAAATCCGAGAGCGGCATGCGGACGGTGTATATCCCGGACGTGCTCGTTGATTACCTCCGGAAACAGCCGCAGACGAACTTTTTGCTGTCATGCCAGACAGACGGCAAGCCGCATTCAGAAACATCATGGCGGCGAATGTGGAACAGCTACATGACTACGCTCAATAAGAAGTACGCTGACCTCGGAAAAGCTCAGGCGATTATCGCGAACGCTGAACAGGTGAAGAAAAAGCCGGGTCCGAAGAAATTGCCTATGCTTATTCCAGTTTTCACGCCACACCAACTCAGACACACATACATCACCATGCTCTATCTAGCTGGCGTAGATGTACTCACCGCCAAGGAACAGGCGGGGCACGCAGATATATCCACCACACTGGGGATTTACACGCATCTTGACAAGCAGCACAAACTTAGAAACCTCGATAAGCTCAATCTGTTTCTTTCGGCTGATGGGTGTCAGATGGGTGTCAAGACAAGCTGACAACCCGCATAGCTAAGCCGTTTAAAGACATTTTCATTGCGCATTCGTAATGCGCAGGTCGTGGGTTCGAGTCCCATTCCCAGCTCCATACGTTGGTTCCCGTCATGCGGCTCTGTTAGCTGTCTGGCGGGGATTTTTTATGCCGGAAACAATCCGAAAATCTGAGGTTTTGTCCTTCATTTGTCCTTTGGAACTCACTTCGGTTCACCATAAGCGCCTGTAAACGCTTAAGTCAATCATCCGTGAAGTTCATTACGGAAGCTATGACCTGTCCAGTCCTCGCCTGCGCTTCCTGGAAAGCATGGCAATAGATGTTGGTAGTCGTGCTGATGCTTGAATGACCTAATGCACTAGATACCGTGGCTGCGTCTACTCCCGCCTGTATAAGAACCGTAGCGTTGAAGTGCCGGAGCGAATGAATATCGCAGAAGCGTAAGCCATGATGTTCCGTAAAACTCTTGTGCCATTTATACGGCTGTCCTTTGAAAACAGGTTTCCCAAGCTCGGTTACGAATACGCGGTCGCTTTCGATCCATTTTGTTCCATACAGTCGTCGATTGTGTTCCTGCCAAGTTTTGAGTTTTCTTAACAGTTCAAATACAACGTCTGGAAGCTTGAGAGAACGTGTAGACCTTTGGGTTTTGGGGGTGTCTGTGAAATTGCCATCAGTCGGTGTGTAGTATGAAGTACGCCTGACGCTGATAACATTATTTTTCCAGTCAATGTCCTTCCATTCAAGCCCTAACAGTTCACCGCTTCTGAATCCGCTGTAAACCGCCAGAGTTATAAATGTCCGATAGTTAAGCGTCCCTTCTGTTTCAGCCAGCTTTAGAAGCTCTTTCATCTCATCGACAGTATATATCTGTTTTTCCTTTTTCGGACCTTTCGGAACAAATATATTAGTACAGGGATTACTTTCCAGCATTCCCTGCCTTAAAGCGTAACTGAACACATCTGAAAGATAGTTCAGGTGATGTATCACGCTTTTTCGGGCAAGCGGTTTGCCATTTTTCATATTCCTGCCCTTTGTTGAGAGATCGTCGATAAAAGCCTGAATGTGACCATGAGTGATTTTGTCAACCCTCATATGCCCGAATGTCTGCAAAACACGCTTTGATGTACACACCATTCGCTGATATGTTGTGTTTTTAAGATTTGTCCTTGCATACTCGGTCATCCATTTTTCAGCGAACTCGTCAAATTTGATATTGGACGGATAGACGCCTTTCTGACAAAGCTGTTCAAACATAACCGTCTGACGATTGAGTTCGTTTTCAACCTGTCTTGCCGTCATGCCGGGGGTGGGTTTCCATGTTTTGGTCCGCACTACCTGACGGTACTGCGAGTCATATCCGCTGCTGACCCGTATCTGATACGAATCGCCGCGTTTCCTTATTGTTGCCATAAGTTCTGATTACCTCCTGTATCAGACTTTATGACGTACTTTTCACAGAAACTATTTTATCATTTTTCGGTTTAATAGTCAAGCAGATGAAACAGTCTGTGTCATTATACGCCTTACAGCCTGTCAAAGTAGGCAAGCAGAGAATCTTTAGGAACAAGTATCCTTGCCCTACTGCTTTCTCCTACTCTTAATGCCTGTATTTCACCTTTGGCAATCAGAACGCGGATAGCATGAGCAGATACACCCTTAATTACCTCTGTGCATTCCTGTAAAGTGAGCATTTCACGCGGACCGTCCTTTACAGCTTTCTGTTCTTCCGGTGTGTCAACCATCTGGTCAAGCAGAAGGGATAACTGCGAAATAAGATAAGATTTCTGCTCTGAGGTCATATTGTTGTCCTCCTAACAGTTATAATAAGTACCATTGCCATAATCCGATTACCTCCAGTTTCAGACTTATGACGTGCGTTTCACAAGTAAAGTTTAGCACATTAAAGTCTAAAAGTCAAGATGGCAAAGCACAATCCCCTCACCATTTTATTGAATTTGAGCACAATTACCAATAAACCAGCAAAGATTTGTGCAAAATCACAGCAAAGAATCTAATAAAATAACCGAAGCGTAAAGGACGAGCAGAAATGCCCGTCCTTTTCTGCTTTGGCGTGTCAATGCAGACCCAGGTAGTACGCACCCTGGCATGGGACTTTCACCCCTGCCCATTCCTATGGGACAAGCCGTCGCCGGAAGTATCATTATAACTGTGTCCTCCGCGCTCTTTCCTTTAAGGAGCTCCCTATGCGTTTAGGGTTCCTGCGGACTGTCGGCAGGTGGCGGCATATCTGTTATTCTCGCGCGGTAGATTGGTGGTCACGGATAATGAGATACTCCGTCAGATCAACAGCAGGACGCTGTTAGGTGAATGCCCAAAGCGCGGCATGGACGCCGCGCATCATAGGCATTCACTCAGCAGCAGAATTTCATGGCACGTCTTTAAGGACATCAGTTTGTTGTTATCTGCATTGCTATTTAATTGTCAAGGAACTGAGCCGGAACTAAAGCGGTGTAACGTTTCCGGATAATGAGATTAGTCCGACTCTCCGAAAAGGAGTGGTTTTGTTTCCGCCGCTTATTTGTTCCTATATCTATTATAACACAAAATATAGTGGTTTTGTATGACAATATGTCGTAAGAATATGACACCTTGTAGGTTGAAAAACCATCGTAAATGTTATATACTAATCTCCGGGAAGGAGGTGTAAACATGGCGGTGTCTTATAAGAATAGGATTCGTTCCCTGCGAAAGAAACTTAAAATGACCCAGGAACAGATGGCAGAACAGCTCTTTATAGACCAGACCACGCTTTCCATGTATGAATGTGGAAACAGAGATATCCCAGTTAGTATTCTTATGGAATTATCGACGATTTATGGCGTTTCCGTGGATTATCTGCTCTGTAAAAGCGATTTTGCAGTTCTGGACGATGAGCTTGTCCGCACCCAGACAAAGGAGCTTATCGACAGTCTGAGCGCAGTGCAGGTGATTGAGGTCAAAGGATACATTCGCAGAATGATAGAGAGCAAATCTCAGGACGACTGATCCTTATAATCAAAAAGACACCTAGCCAAAAAGAAATTAAGACTTCCGATTTTTCGAAAGTCTTACTCATTATTCTCTTTGTTATCCGGAACGAACACCATGATGTCGTTCAGATTACAGTCTAATGTATTACACAGCTCATTGATCGTGAAAGTTGTTATTGCCTTGTTGTGCTTCATTCGATCAATAAGACCTTTGCTGACGCCGTAGCTGTTTATCAGCTTATATGTACTTATGCCATGTTCGGCAAGGTATGCCCAGAAAGGGTCGTAATTTATCATAATATCACCTATTTTATATTATAATGGGAAAAAAGTGTATTGCATATACCCGATAAATGGGGTATAATGATAGGTGGTATTTCCAAGCACAGCATTCAGTAACCATATCATGGCAGAGTTACCTATATCAAGATTGACATTAAACAGGAGGTAGACAAAATGTTCAAAGCAAGAACCGCAGACGGACGCAACAACATATCGGGACTGAGAGTAAAGGAACTCCGCAAGGCGCTCCAAATCTCACAGCGCGAGCTTTCAGACAGATTGCAGGTCGTAGGTCTGGATATCGACAAAAACGCAGTCCAGCGCATAGAATCCGGCGAGAGATTTGTGACCGACATAGAAATTATAGCATTAAGCAAGTGCTTCAACATCGCGTTCAACAAGCTTCTTGGCATTGATTGATAAATTAAAAGACACTGTAAAAAAACTCATGCAAGAGCCTGGGTTTCCGTTTGACGGAAGCCTGGCCTAACTAATAAAGGAAAAAATAAGATGAAAATGAAAAATGACACAGCAAACAAGCGACAGAAATATGCTATGAAGATAATATAAAATAATGTGGGTAAAGCGACAGAATATAGATTCATTCTTTTCAGATGGAATTTATAAAAAACTTCAGGAAATCCTATCCTGTTCAAGAATAAGTGACTTTACCCCTCTGTGGCATGCCCGGCTGTAATACCTTTTTTACTTGATTGTACCGAAGGTTCGCATCTCCTGAATACTTCTATTCATTAGCTTTATTGTCTATCGTCTTGTGGGTAGGCAATTCTTTTTTCTTATTTCTTAGCAAATAGCTCACTTGTTTCTTAACAAACGCACTTTAGCTAAAAATACATAAGAAATACAAATCCACTTCAAAGATTTGGTGTAATATTTCTCTTAGAAAAGGTTTCATTCCTGAGGATAAATTCTGATAAAATGTGTGTTATAATAAACTCCCAGGAGTTGGAATGAGATTACCCCGCTGATTCCTGCATGGTTCATTGAAAGTGGTTTTGTTCAATTATACCTATATTATATAATATATCATTGAAAAACAACTTGTTGTATAAATGCACAAAAATCTCAAAATTGCATTGAATATTTCGTTGCAATGTGATATAATATGACAAAAGCGGACAATAGTTGTTGCGCAAAAAAACACGGAGTATGTGCCGCAGATGTGCACCTAAAAAACGGAGGTTTATATTATGAGTGAATACCAAGAGATTGTCGAAAAAGAATGGGAAAAATATTCCAAAGCACAGCACTTACCCAACATAATGCTGCTGGGTTGCACCGGATGTGGAAAGAGCACTCTCATCAATACTATTTTTGGCAAGCAGGTAGCAAAGGTTTCCGACACCGGCAGAGGCACAACGGAGTTCCAGGTGTACCGTGGCGAGGACAACAATTCTTCGGTCAACCTTATCGACAGCAAAGGCTACGAGATGGGGTCTGCGGGGGACTGCCAGAGATTTATCAATGATTTCAATAAGTGGATGGGCCAAAACCGCAATACACAGGACATGGTTCATCTTGTGTGGTACTGCATTTCTGTTTCCACTACCCGTATACAGGATTATGATATTGAGGTACTGAAATCTGTCAACAGCGACCGTGATATTCGAGGAAAGCTTGCGGTGGTTATCACTCAGTGTGACAATGATGATGAGCAGGGAACAATTGCCAAGTCAATAAGAGATATAGTTCATGAAGAAGTCGGATCAAATATTGCAGTATTTGAGGTTTCCAACGATCCCAAGCTCCCTCTTGACATTGAAAAGCTCATCGAATGGTCCAGCGAACACATCGATGACGAGGATATCCGCAAGATGTTCGTAGCAGCGCAGATGGTAAACCTCGACGCAAAGAGAAAGACTGCCGCCAAGATAATTGCCACAGCAGTTACCGCTGCAGCAGCCACCGGTGCAATTCCTATCCCCGGTCCTGACGCACCTATCCTTACCGCTGAGCAGGTGGCAATGACCGCTGCAATAATCGGCTGCTATGGCATGAATATGGCTAAGGGTGTGGTAACTGCTCTCGTAGGTGACGTCCTTATATCCAACCTTGGCAAGACTCTCGTTGGTTCTATCATTAAGCTCATACCCGGAATAGGCACTGTGGCAGGCGCAGCAATAAACGCTTCTGTTGCGGCGGCAATTACTGGCGCTCTGGGCGCAGCTGTTTCGGAGATATGCTATAACTGTTGCAGGCGCATCGCACAGGGTAAGAGCGTTGACCTTATTGCAGAGTTGGATTACAATTCAATAAAGGATATAATGGGCTCGTTCCTCAAGAAGAATGGCAAAAAATCTCCGGAAGAGATAAAGGACATCATTGAAGGCAGCGGAGAGGAGAAGGACATATGACGACTGATAAATCAGCCAAGATACTTCTTCTGGGCAAGACTGGCACTGGCAAGTCCTCCTTTATCAATTACTTCATCGGTAAAGATGTTGCCAAAACAGGAGTTGGAAAACCTGTAACTCAGGGTTATTGTATTGAGTACGACTATAGCAATGGCAAATATCCGATAAAGATATTTGACAATCAGGGCTTTGAAGCAAAAACCGCAGCCACACAGAAAGCTGCCATCATCAAAATGGTGGCAGAAAAAAACAATAGCATTGATGTATTCAACTGGTTTCACACCATATTCTACTGCACCTCAGCCAAGTCGCGATTTGAGGATTTTGAAGCTGAAATGATAAAAGACCTCAGCCGCACTATTTCCCAGAATATACACATCATTATGACAAACTGCGATGGCTTTGACCGCCGCACTCTGGACGAGAAAAAAGACTTTATAAAAAGACAGCTTTCCGTGTTAGGCGGGAACGTCCACATCTTTGAGGTAGTCAGTGTCAATATGAAAAAGCGAAACGGCGACATTGTAGTTCCCAGGGGAAAGGAAGAGATAAGCGCCAGCGTGTTCCAGCTACTCTGGCAGGATATTTCCAATAAGATATCCAAGGAATATGCCGCAGAGCTAAGCCACAGTTTAGTGGATTCTATCAATCAGATGTTCGACAAATCGAAGAAGGAAACAGCTCGGATTTTCAGTCTGCTCGGCATTATACAAGCATTAAGAGACGAATCTTTTGTAAACAACCGGCTGGATAGTCTTGATCCGGAATTTGATGAGATAATTGAAAGCTGCAACAACAAGTATAACAATATACTAAAGCCTGTATCTGACTTATTCATTTCCTACAGCGGCACTGTTTGCGACACTTCGTTTGCCGATAAGGCTATGCTGGACTATAACTCATGGTTTTCAGATATTGATGACATAGACGGTGATGCCCTGATTGAAAAACGCTTTTCTCATCTATCCTCCGGCGAATTAAACAACTTTTGGGACTTCCTTTGCAGTATGGGCGAAATCACCACCGCTCTCCCACGAATAAATGGTGCTCTTAACGAATGGAGGGATAAGATGATAAAGCAGATACCACAAGAATCAGACATAGAAAAACGCACCAATGATAAGCTTATGAAATTCCTCGATAATTTCTGCTTTAAGTGATACAAATAATCCGGCTGTTAACTGACGGTCTGCTGTGGTACATTTCCACCGTAGCATTTCTCGTCCGCAACAGTCGGATAATTCTTTTTTCAGGTATATTCAGACGTATGAGCCTAAGAAAGTATGTCTTAATACAAACAGAACAGACGCAGAAGCTTCTGCAAGAAATTCAGCTGATCCTCCGGCTCTTTACCACTGGCGCATGATATAATGAACCTCATCGACTTGAGGCATTCAGCTTGAGCGATATATTCAATAATCAAGCGTTGTTTCTAAAGGGCCGAAGCCTTTTGTAAAAAGCAACAATGTTAATTATATTTTCCAATATCATCAATTTCAATTGACGCAGTTATACCTGGAGCACATCTAAATGCTCTTGGGTAAGTAAAATCTGAAGAAAAATGCGCTTTTTTTATTACTGCCTTCAGCTCATCTATTGTTTCACAGCCAAACAATGGCGAAATGCGCATACAGTATTCTTTTGAGCTGAGCCTAATCCATATCTCTTGGCGGTTATCTTTGTAAAGATATGTCGATGGAAACCATTCTCTTGAGCCGGTTAAATCTGTATTTAATAATACACCAAGTTGATATAATACTAAATCTGCATTGACGATTGTATCTTTAGTAATGAGATGCTTCCATTCGCGTTTTATTGTTATTTCCGCAGTGAGCGAATGGTAATTCTTGTATTCGGTTTGAGGTTTTATTATATCTTCAATGGTTCTGTTATAATTTCTAAAAGCACCATATGTAGAAGGGATTAAGTTGTCACTAATAAACCTCTGCTTAAGAAAATATGTGTGCGTTAGGAGCGAGTTCAGTTCTTTATACTTTTCATAATTCAGTAAAACAGCTGTTGCACAGATAAATAATTCCCAAATGATGAAGTTGCTCATGTCATCATCAGTATCTTGATAAAAGCCATTGGTGCTTGAATAACGAGTTTGGTTATAGATATTTTCAAAGAAATCAGCTATTATTACAGAAGATGGTAAATCAGAGCATATAATTAACTCGCAATAATCAACAAATAAATCACGATAAGGTTTTGTCTGTTCTATTATTGTGAGCATTTCTTCAGGATCTTTCCTATGAAGATTACCATATTTTAGTGCGGCATCAATAAAAGATTCTTTGGCCTTTTTTACAAGATATTCTTCTTTCCTAGAGTTTTTTCCATTATTATCTTTAAGCTGCTTGACAATGCTTTTTATTTCTGAAAGAGTGACATCGTCATCATCAAGCCACTCTGGTCTGTTGCCCAGCGGTGGCTTTTTGTACAAAGGCATATCGTATATATTTCTAATTAACTTTTCAAAGCTTGCTTCAAAATTATCATCGTTGGATAAATCAATATATATTCTTGATTTTATATATGAAGGACAGCAAGGCTCGCCATTATCTTCATGTTCCAAAATAATAGGAATAAATTTATTTTGCTTAACATTCGAATAAATTTCTGGAGAAATAATAATAGTTTCATCTCCCACGCCCCCGGTTCGATTGTTTGCTTTATCTGCATAGACTTTATCGCAAAATATCAAAACACGATCTACAGTATCATCATTAACTGACTTTTCCATAAATACGTATTTATCCTGTCCTTCTTTTAAATCATACTTATCAAACACCACGTCTATGCCAGAGTACATAAGTCGTTCTACAATTTCGCATACTTTTTCTTCTGATGACCACGAATATGAAATGAAAACTTTTTTTGGTGCTCTATTATTTGGGTTGTTCATTATCCAATTCCCTCCGAATTTATTAAACATTTAACATGAAATTTCACTTAATCTTTTATTATTTATTATATCATAAAGTCTGAAGCTATGTCAATAATTAACTGCATCCAAAAAAACACACTTTCTACATTATACGTATCGCTGCTATTAATGTAGGTATGTTATCTACCACATCTGGATAAAACAATTACTGATGTTGTATAATAAAACTTGACACCCCACGCTCAAAAGGATATACTAAAACGAGGAAGGTGAAGGAGATGTCAGAAGCAAAGAAATACGACAGGAGCTACAAGGATCAGTCAGTAAAGCTGGCGCTGGAAATAGGAGTAAAGCGAGCCAGCGAGGAACTTAAGGTACCGTACGGAACGCTGTACGGGTGGGTGCAGGCGGCAAAGAACGGCGACCTGGACATCGAGGAGCGAACCCCCGAAAACGCAATGAGCCTGGCTGAGGAGATCCGGCAGCTGCGAAGCGAGGTAAAGCGGCTGAACAAGGAAAACAAGCGGCTTCAGGAGGAAAGGGATTTCTTGAATGAGGCGGCAGCTTTTTTCGCCGCGAGCCGTCGGAAGTAAACAAGCAGGAGCGAATGAAGTTCATTGCGCTCAAAACCTGCGATGGAGGCGCAAAAGGCAGGATTTCATTCTGCTGCAAAGCGCTGGAAGTGACACGTCAGGGGTTTTACGAATACCTGAAGAATCGTAGTAAACCCTGGAAACACGAAGAACTGGCGGCCAAAATGATGGAGATACTGCATGAGGACGAATGTAACGATACATATGGTCGGGAGCGAATGCATAAGGCGCTGCTCCTTAAATATCCGGATTCCGGAATACCAAGTGAAACCACGGTATACCGCGTGATGACAGCCATCGGAATAACGCACAGACCCAACCGAAAACCGAATGGTATAACGAAGGCAGATCGTGAAGCACGAAAGTCAGACGACCTGCTGAAACGTGATTTTAAAGCCGACAAGCCTTTCAGCAAATGCGTAACCGACATCACGGAAGTCAAAGCTAAAAATGGCAAGCTATATGTGTCGGCAATATTTGATTGTTACGACCTGACGGCTGTCGGGCTGTCAATGGACGACAATATGATAGCTGAACTGTGCGCTGCAACTGTCGAGAATACAACGGCAGCGTATCCCGAATTTTGCGGTGCGGTACTCCACTCCGACCGCGGGAGCCAGTACACAAGTGATTCATACAGAGCTGCGCTGAACGAGTATGGAGTAAGGCAAAGCATGAATAGCGCCGGAGGCAGATGTCATGACAACGCCCGCTGCGTAAGTATGTGGGCGAGAATGAAGAATGAACTGTTTTACAGCCGCGGCAGAAAAAGTACGGATTACACGACAGAATAGCTGAAAACAATGATCTGGCGCTACTACATGAGTTATTGGAATAACAGGCGGATATGCTCGTCGATAGGCGGAATGCCTCCGGCAGAGAAGCGCCGCAGATATTACTCGGATAAGACAGGCAAATCGGCGGCCGCAATGGAATAAATTTTTGAGTGAAATGTGTAAAGCTATATTGACAATATCGTTATCTTTTCTGTGTGAGCGTTCAACTTTGCCATTATGACGAGGTGTATATGGTTTAATAAGCTTGTGCTTTATCCCACGCTGTTTGAGGCATGCCTCAAACAGCGTGGGAGTCGGATTTGCAGAGCTGCCGAGTCGTTTTGTAAATTCCTGTCCATTATCGGTCTGAACGCACTCTACAGGGAATTGGAATGCCTTGAGCATATGTTCCAGAAATACTGCCGAGCTGTATGAACTATGTTCTTCAAAAGCTTCAAGGTATCTATAACGTGAATATTCATCAATTGCAGTGTATTGATAGAATTTCTTTCCCTCAGCCTTTGCGTCACCTACAATACAGGACTCAGGAACAAACTTAACATCTATCTGGGCTCTCTGACCGGGATAGCTCTTTTTTTCGTATGGCTTTGGAACATATTTGGGATTTGGCGGTTTGACAGGCATAAGATTGCGCTTTTTCAACATTCGCCACAGCGATGTAATTGACCGTGTATAGCCTTTTTGCCGAAGCTTTACCCATAGCACAACCAGCCCTGTGTGGGCATTGCGTTTACGCATATTCTCTATCAGCTTCAGTTCTTCCGGGGTGTGTTGTTTCGGATGGCTGTGAGGACGATGCGCACGGTCTTTTAGCGATTCCAACGTTCCGTTATATCGGTTTCTCCAACGGTATATATACTGTCGGCTCACATTATATCTGCGTGCGGCGGCAGTTACACCTTTGTTCTTTGAATATTCGATTATGGCTTGACGGCGGCGGGTAATTTGTGTTACAGTATTCATGGCGGATTTGCTTAACATCCTGTTGCTTTTATTGTCGCAACTTAACTGTAACACAGGTTTTGCTTTTCCGCTACTCTTTTTTATCATCTGTCACGCTTCTATTGTAATCCTACAATGGTGATCGGTAGCTGCTTTAGTTTTCCTATTGACAAGTGTGTTTCTATCTGTTATACTTTATGTAATACTCAAGATTGGAGGAAGACCACATGAAACAAAAATGGCTTTTGACCGGAACAGCGCTCATGCTTGCGGCGGCGCTGGCCGGATGCGGTAATGCGCCTGATGTAGATCAGGCGGTGAAGATCAGCATGGAACAGGCGCAGACGGCGGCGCTGAACGCCGCCAACATCGACGCGCCGGACGCGGATATTTCATCCGTAACGCTCAGCGAGGTCGCTGGCGTGACCTGCTACAAGGTGGAGTTCACCTCTGGCGATCATACCTATGCGTATTCCATCAACGCCGAGAACGGCGAGGTGATGGAGGCGAGTTACCGGGATAAGAACGCCGCGCTCGCGGACAGCACTCAGCCGGATACCACTGCATCCGGCGCGACCACCACTCCGGTGCAGACCACGCCCAGCACGAACGCTTCTACCGGCACAGTGGACGAAGCCAAGGCGCAGGAGATCGCTCTGGCACACGCCGGGGTCAAGGCGGCGGATGCTACCATCACCAAGTCCAAGCTGGACTATGACGATGGCCGCCAGGTCTACGAGATCGAGTTCACCGTCAGCAGCGGCACCGGCTATACCGAGTACGACTATGAGATCGACGCCGCCACCGGCAAGATCGTCAGCTATGACTACGATGCCGAGAGCTACACCCCGTCCCAGAGCACCAACACCAATGCCAATGCCAATGTGAAGATCAGCGAGGCCACGGCAAAGCAGACCGCCCTTGCCCGCGTATCCGGCGCAACGGAAAAGGACATCTACGAATGGAAGCTGGACTACGACGATGGCCGCCCGGAGTATGAGGGCAAGATCATCTACGGCGGCACGGAGTACGAATTCACCATCGACGCCAATACCGGCGCGATCATCGAATGGGACATGGAATCCATCTACGACTAAACAAAAAACGAATCGGGAGAACGAGAACATGAACAAAACAGAATTGATCGCGGCTGTCGCAGAAGCCGCAGACGGAATGATTCTGTAATTCCGTCACTTCATGGGAGATAAATGGGAACCTCTAAAAACCGGTGTGAAAAGCAAAAAAGGGCAGGGTGTGCCAGATTCTAGGAAAGCCGACGAAGTAAGGCTGTATGCCTTAC
>ERZ824575.904-NODE-904-length-32896-cov-24.559179_pt1 | contig 32896 bp, 26 predicted proteins | sample MGYA00519470_ERZ824575 | MGnify/ENA primary metagenome ERZ824575 (study PRJEB31778, sample SAMEA3449170) | human gut metagenome | biome: human gut; feature: human-associated habitat; material: faeces | place: United Kingdom | collected 2010/2012 ...
CGCACTTTACCAGACTCTTCAAGAACGTGGTCGGTTGCACTCCCAACAGGTACAGAAACATCAACTGACGCATTGCGCAACCGGCTGTCCGGCCGACTGTTCCGAGCGGTAAAAATGGTAAGAATCTCCGTAATCCGTCTATCGTCCGGCATGATCCTCCGCCCTATCTTTGCAAATGAAACGCTGGTCGGAACGCACCGACCGGCAGACAAACGACAAGAACCATGAAAACGAAAACGATTCTTCTGACGCTCACCACCCTCTTCGCTGCCGCCGAGAGCGGCGACGCCCAAACGGCGCCGAACGATAAAAAAGTGCTGGTGGCCTACTTTTCCCACAGCGGCAACACGCGCGCCGTGGCCGAACGGATCGCCGCGGCCACGGGTGCCGCTCTCTTCGAAATCGTCCCGCAAAAGCCCTACCCCGCGGAGTACCGCGCCGTCGTCGATCAGGCCAGGCGCGAGATCGGCGCGGACTACCGTCCGGCGCTGAAAACCGACCTGCCCGACGCCGGGCGATACGACGTGATCTACATCGGTTCGCCCTGCTGGTGGTCGACCGTCGCACCGCCCGTCGCGACCTTCCTCGCAGCGCACGACTTCACGGGCAAGACCCTCATCCCCTTCATGACGCACGAAGGGAGCCGCATGGGCCGCAGCGAAACCGACATCCGACGGCTCTGCCCCGGCGCGACCGTGCGCAGCGGCGTCCCCATCCGCGGCAGCGGCGCAGCGCAGGCCGACCGCGAAATCCGACAGCTCGTCGAGGCGGCCGGACGCTGAGTGCGGACGGCACGCCGACGGTCGGAACCGCGCGGGCGAATACGAGTCGCAATCCGCCGCGCAGGGCGGCAGACGTTGGAGAGCCCATCGAAATCCGACGAAGGCCATTTTTGCGGACGAACACAAAAACACATAAAACGACCGTTGGAAATACAGACAACGCATCGGTCGTCATCCGGATTTTCCTATCTTTGCCCCTGAACGGAAAACAACGAACAACCAAAACCGAATCGAATGCTACGCAAACTCAGAATCGCAGCGGCCGTCGTCTGCTTCGCGCTCGTCACGCTGCTCTTTCTCGACTTCACCGGCACGCTCCACGCATGGTTCGACTGGCTGGCGCACATCCAGTTCCTGCCGGCCCTGCTGGCCGTGAACGTCGGCGTCGTAGCGGCGCTCGTCGTCGCCACGCTGCTTTTCGGCCGCGTCTACTGCTCGGTCGTCTGCCCGCTGGGCGTGATGCAGGACGGCATATCGCACCTCGCCGGCCGACGCACGAAGAACCGCTTCCGCTACTCGCCCGCGAAAACGGCGCTGCGCTACACCGTGCTGGCCCTCTTCATCGCCGCACTCGCGGCAGGCATCGGCTCACTGGTCGCCCTGCTGGCCCCTTACAGCGCCTACGGCCGCATCGCGCAGAACCTGCTGGCTCCGCTCTGGGGCTGGGGCAACAACCTGCTGGCCTACTTCGCCGAACGCATCGACAGCTACGCCTTCTACCGCACCGACGTCTGGGTGCGCAGTGCGGCGACCTTCGCCGTAGCGGCCGCGACTTTCGCCCTCATCGCCGTGCTGGCCTGGCGCAACGGCCGCACGTGGTGCAACACCGTCTGTCCCGTGGGTACGGTACTGGGCTTCCTCGCGCGCTTCTCGCTGCTGCGCCCCGCGATCGACACCGAAAAGTGCGTCGGCTGCAACCGCTGCGCACGCAACTGCAAGGCGTCGTGCATCGACGTCGAACACCACCGGATCGATTACAGCCGCTGCGTGGTCTGCATGGACTGCATCGACACCTGTCACAAAAACGCCATCGCCTACGAACTGCGGCCGAAAACCCGCAAGCCGGGGAAGGAAGAGAAGAGAGAGTCGGGAAGAGAGGAGAACCCCGCCGGTCTTTCGCGCCGCAGTTTTCTGTCGCTTACGGGCATATTCGCCGCACACACGGCTCTCCGTGCACAGGAGAAGCTCACCGACGGCGGGCTGGCCGTCATCGAACAGAAAAAAATTCCCCGCCGTGCGACGCCGATCGTCCCGGCCGGCGCCGCGAGCCTGCGCAACATGGCGCACCACTGCACCGGCTGCCAGCTCTGCGTGGCCGTCTGTCCCAACGGCGTGCTGCGGCCCTCGGAAAAACTCACGTCCCTGATGCAGCCCGAAATGTCCTACGAACGCGGCTACTGCCGCCCCGAATGCACGAAGTGCTCCGAGGTCTGCCCCGCAGGAGCGATCCTCCCCGTGACGGCGGCCGAGAAGTCGTCCGTGCAGATCGGCCATGCCGTCTGGATACGTGCCAACTGCGTGCCCCTGACCGACGGCGTCGACTGCGGCAACTGCGCCCGCCACTGCCCGTCGGAGGCCATCACGATGGTTCCGTCCGACACCGCCGATCCCGACTCGCCGAAGATTCCGGTCGTCAACACCGAGCGCTGCATCGGCTGCGGCGCCTGCGAAAACCTCTGTCCGGCACGCCCGTTCAGCGCGATCTACGTCGAAGGGCACGAACGCCACCGAACCATTTAACCCCCGAAACCCATGGAGACCAACGATAAGAAAGGCATGGCCCGCCGCGAATTCCTCAAACGGCTGGGCGTCGGCACGGCCGCCACGGCCGCCGCACTGACCGGATGCGATTCGCGCCGCAACGCCGCAACGGGCGACCGCACGGCGCAGGGCGAGATTCCGACCGACCGGATGACCTACCGCACCAACCCCAAGACGGGCGAGAAGGTATCGCTGCTGGGCTACGGGTGCATGCGCTGGCCGACCCTCAGCGGCGGCAGCGCACGCGACGGCGCCGACGAGATCGACCAGGAGGAGGTCAACCGGCTGGTCGACTTCGCCATCGCCCACGGCGTGAACTACTTCGACACCTCGCCCGCCTACTGCAAGGGACGCTCGGAGCGCGCCACGGGCATCGCTCTCAAACGCCATCCGCGCGACAGCTACTACATCGCCACCAAGCTCTCGAACTTCGCCCCCTCCACGTGGAGCCGCGAAGCGTCGATGGCCATGTACCGCAACTCGTTCAAGGAGTTGCAGGTCGACCGCATCGACTACCTGCTGCTGCACGGCGTGGGAATGGGCGGCGGAATGAAGGAGTTCGAAGCACGCTACATCGACAACGGCATCCTCGACTTCCTGCTCTCCGAACGCGAGGCGGGACGCATCCGCAATCTCGGATTCTCCTACCACGGCGACATCGCGGTCTTCGACCGCCTGCTCGCGGAGCACGACCGCTACCGGTGGGATTTCGTGCAGATCCAGCTCAACTACGTCGACTGGCGCCACGCCAAGGAGGTCAACACGCGCAACACCGACGCCGAATACCTCTACGGCGAACTGAGCCGCCGCGGCATTCCGGCCGTCATCATGGAACCGCTGCTGGGCGGGCGCCTGTCGAACGTACACGACCACATCGCCGCCAAACTCCGCCAGCGCCGCCCCGAGCAGAGCGTCGCTTCGTGGGCCTTCCGCTTCGCAGGATCGTTTCCCGGCGTGCTGACCGTGCTGAGCGGCATGACCTACATGGAGCACTTGCAGGACAACCTGCGCACCTTCTCGCCGCTCGACGAGCTGACCGACGCCGACCGCGAATTCCTCGAAGAGACGGCGCAGGCATTGCTGCGCTACCCGACCATTCCGTGCAACGACTGCAAGTACTGCATGCCCTGCCCCTACGGGCTCGACATCCCGGGCATCCTGCTCCACTTCAACAAATGCATCAACGAAGGACGGATGCCCTCGTCGTCGCGCGACAGCGCCTACCGGCAGGCACGGCGCGCCTTTCTGGTGGGGTACGACCGTTCGGTGCCGCGCCTGCGGCAGGCCGACCATTGCATCGGCTGCAACCAATGCGTGCCGCACTGTCCGCAGAACATCGACATCCCCGCGCAGATGCAGCGAATCGACCGCTTCGTCGAGGACCTCAAACAAAACAGGGAATTCTGACGGCCTATGGAATACCGGACATTGGGACGAACGGGGCTCCGCGTGAGCGCCGTGGCACTCGGCTGCGAGGGCTTCATGCACAAGCGGGCCGAAGAGGTGAAGGCCGATTTCGACTTCGCGATCGGACACGGCATCAACTTCGTCGACATCTACTCGTCGAACCCCGACCTGCGCGCCGACATCGGTGCGGCGCTCGAAGGACGGCGCGGGGAGTTCATCATCCAGGGCCACCTCTGCACCGTATGGGAGAACGACCAATACCTGCGCACGCGCGATCCGCAGAAGAGCGCCGACTCGTTCGAACGACAGCTGCGGCAATTGCGCACCGACTATCTCGACGTGGGGATGATCCACTACGTCGACGCCGAGGCCGACCTGCGCACGGTCTTCGACGGGCCGATCATCCGGCTCGCCCAGCGGCTCAAAGCCGAGGGACGCATCCGCTCGATCGGTCTGAGCAGCCACAACCCCGCCGTGGCGCGCATGGCCGTCGAAACGGGGCTCGTCGACGTACTGATGTTCTCGATCAATCCGGCCTACGACCTGCAACCCGCAAGCGAGGACGTCGACGCGCTGTGGGCCGACGAAAGCTATGCCCGCACGCTGCACAACGTCGATCCCGAACGCGAACGGCTCTACGAACTGTGCGAGCGCACGGGCGTGGGCATCGACGTGATGAAGGTCTACGGCGGCGGCGACCTGCTCAGCGAGGCGAACTCGCCCTTCGGCCGCGCACTGACGCCCGTGCAGTGCATCGAGTATGCGCTCACGCGCCCCGCCGTAGCGGCCGTCATGGTCGGCTGCAAGAGCCGCGCGGAGATCGAAGCGGCGCTGGCGTGGTGCGGCGCTCCGGCCGCCGAACGCGACTACACTGCGGTGATGACGGGGCTGGAACGCTTCTCGTGGCGGGGACACTGCATGTACTGCGGCCACTGCGCCCCCTGTTCGGCGGGCATCGACATCGCGGCAGTCAACAAATTCCGCAACCTCGCGCAAGTGCAGGGCGAGATTCCCGAAACGGTGCGCGAACACTACCGCACGCTCGCGCACCACGCCTCGGAGTGCATCGGTTGCGGGCTGTGCGAACCCCGATGCCCGTTCGGCGTAGAGATCGTCGAGGCGATGCGCCGCGCCGCCGAACGGTTCGGATACTGAAACGACAAACCATGAAACGAAACACGACCTTCCTGACCGACGATCAGCGGCTGCAACTCATCGACCTGCTGCATGTCGAAGCGTGCTCGTGCGTAATCCGCAACGGCGATGTGACCCGCATCTTCCGCGAACGGGGCGTGAAAGACCTCTACCGCCTGCTCGAAGAGGAGCCCGAACTGCTGGACGGCGCCTTCGTCGCCGACAAGGTGGTGGGTAAAGGCGCGGCGGCGCTGATGATTCTGGGCGGCGTCGGCGAACTCCACGCCGACGTCATCAGCCGGCCGGCGCGGCTGCTGCTCGCCGCATCGCCCGTACACGTGAGCTACACGCTCGAAGTACCCTATATCGTCAACCGGACACGAACGGGGCAATGCCCCGTGGAGACGCTCTGCCGCGACTGCGCCACCGCCGCCGAAGCGCTGCCGCTGATCCGCAACTTTATCGAAGGACAAAAATGAAAGCCTTTTTCCACTCTATACTGACAGCCGCGCTGCTGTTCGCAGTTCCGGCCGCCGTCGCCGACGAGCTGCCCGACAGCGTACGGCAGCGCCCCGTCTACCCGATCGAGGAGGTCGTCGTCACGGGCACGCGCAACGAAACCGACGTCCGTCTCCTTCCGATGACCGTCTCGGTGGTCGACCGCGCCGCGATCGAACGCAGCGGCCGGCAATCGCTGCTGCCCATACTCACCGAACAGGTGCCGGGGCTCTTCGCCACCGCGCGCGGGATCATGGGCTACGGAGTCTCGACCGGAGCGGCGGGCGGCATGTCGCTGCGCGGCATCGGCGGCGCACCGCAGGCGGGGCTGCCGACCACGGGCCTGCTGGTACTCATCGACGGCCATCCGCAGTACATGGGACTCATGGGACATCCGATCGCCGACGCCTACCAGTCGATGCTGGCCGAGCGCGTCGAAGTCGTACGCGGCCCCGCCTCGGTACTCTACGGTTCCAACGCCATGGGCGGCGTCATCAACATCGTCACGCGCAAGCAGCGCGAGGAGGGCATCCGCACCGACCTGCAAGCCGCCTACGGCTCCTACAACACGTTGCAGACCGAGCTGTCGAACCGTATCCGCAAGGGACGCTTCACGAGTGTCGTCACCGGCTCCTACAACCGCACCGACGGCCACCGCGCCGACATGGGCTTCGAACAGTACGGCGGCTACGCCAAGCTGGGATACGAGCTTTCGAGAGCATGGACGCTGTCGGGCGACGTGAACCTGACGCACTTCAACGCATCGAATCCGGGCGAGGTGACGGCGCCGCTCATCGACAACGACTCGCGCATCACGCGCGGACGGGCCTCCGCCGCCCTGGCCAACCGCTACGACCGCACGTCGGGCGCCCTGAGCCTCTTCTACAACTGGGGGCGGCACAAGATCGACGACGGCTATGCCGCGGGCAGCGAACCGCTCGACTACCGGTTCAACTCGCGCGACCGGATGCTGGGGGTGTCATGGTACCAGAGTGCGCAGCTCTTCGCGGGCAACCGGCTAACGGTAGGCTTCGACTACTTCCACTTCGGCGGCGAATCGTGGAACCGGTTTCTCGACGGACACGAAGAGCCGCAGGTCGACAAGACGCAGGACGAGGTGGCCGGTTACGTCGACTTCCGACAGTCGCTCGGCACATGGCTGACGCTCGATGCGGGCCTCCGCGTCGACCGCCACTCCCATGTGGGCATCGAGTGGGTGCCGCAGGCGGGTGTCTCGTTCCACCTGCCGCGCAGCGCCGAGATCAAGCTCTCGGCCGGCAAAGGATTCCGCTACCCCACGATCCGCGAACTCTACATGTTCCGCCCCGCGAACCCCGACCTGCGTCCCGAGCGGCTGTGGAGCTACGAACTGTCGCTCTCGCAGCGGCTATGGGAGGGACGGCTCTCCTACGGCGTCAATCTCTTCTACATCGACGGCGAAAACCTGATCCTGCGTATGCCTGTCGACGGGCGGCAGATGAACGTCAACACCGGCCGAATCGAGAATGCGGGCGTCGAGGCCGAAATCGCATACCGCATCTCGGCGGCATGGAACGTCGACGCCAATTACAGTTTTCTGCACATGGAGCATCCCGTGCTGGCCGCTCCCGAACACAAACTCCACGTCGGAGCCTCCTTCATGCAGGGCCGCTGGTCGGTCTCGACGAGCCTGCAATACGTGGAGGGTCTCTACACTTCGATCGTCGTCGGAGGGACGGGCAGCGACGCACAGGGAAATTTCATCCTGTGGAACCTGCGCGCAGGTTTCCGCATCTCGCGCAAATTGCGTATCTTCGTCGACGGAGAGAACCTGCTGGCGCAGCGTTATGAGATCAACGCCGGATTCCCCATGCCGCGTGCAACCGTGCTGGGCGGTCTGGACATGCACTTTTAACGAATTACTCGAAATACCGGAACTTTCATTCAACCATTCATAAAAAAGTGATATGCAAACGACTTCCGTAAAACTCTATTCGCTGGAATACAGCGAAGCGAAAACCTATCTGGCGGCCGCCCTCTTCCTCGCGGGCAACATCGTCCTGCCACAGCTCTTCCACACGATCCGTCTGGGCGGGCCGACATGGCTGCCGATCTACTTCTTCACGCTCGTGGGCGCCTACAAGTACGGCTGGCGCGCGGGGCTGCTCACGGCACTTGCGTCGCCCGTAGCCAACGCACTGCTCTTCGGGATGCCCGCCGCGGCGGCACTGCCCGCGATCGTACTCAAATCGGTGCTGCTGGCCGGCGCCGCAGGCTATGCCGCCGCACGCTTCCGCCGTGCGTCGCTCGCACTGCTGGCAGCCGTCGTACTCTTCTACCAGGCGGCCGGCACATTGGGCGAATGGGCCCTCACGGGTTCGTTCCACGCCGCCGTGCAGGACTTCCGCATCGGCCTGCCGGGCATGTTGCTGCAAATCTTCGGCGGCTGGGCATTCATCAATTTCATAATCCGCAAGTAAGACGATGCGCAAACTGGGATTCGGCTGTATGCGGCTGCCGCTCGCAGAGGCCGGCAACTTCAAGGCCGTGGACATCGCCGAGGTCGAACGCATGGTCGACACCTTCCTCGAACGGGGCTTCACCTACTTCGACACGGCCTACATGTACCACGATTTCCACAGCGAGTGCGTCGTGCGCGAGGCGCTCGTCGAGCGTCATCCCCGCAGCAGCTTCACACTGGCCACCAAGCTCCCGACGATGTTCCTCAAATCCGAAGGGGATCAGGAGCGGATCTTCGCCGAACAGCTCTCGAAATGCGGCGTCGACTACTTCGACTACTACCTGCTGCACAACCTCAACACCGCGAACTACCGCACCGTCGAGCGCTTCGACAGCTTCGCCTTCGCCGCCCGCATGAAAGCCGAGGGGCGTATCCGCCACGTCGGATTCTCGTTCCACGACAGCGCGGAGCTGCTCGACGAGATCCTCGCGGCGCACCCCGAAACGGAGTTCGTGCAGTTACAGATCAACTACCTCGACTGGGACAATCCCAGCATCCAGTCGCACCGCTGCTACGACGTGGCGCGCCGTCACGGCAAGCCGATCGTGGTGATGGAACCGGTCAAAGGAGGTTCGCTGGCGACGGTTCCGCCCGCCGCCGAACGACTCTTCCGCGCCGTGCATCCCGACCTCTCGCCCGCCTCGTGGGCGATCCGCTATGCCGCGAGTCTGGACGGCGTAATGACCGTTCTCAGCGGCATGTCGTCGATGGCGCAGCTGCTCGACAACACGGACTACATGCACGACTTCCGACCGCTCGACGACGCCGAACGCGCCACGGTGGCCGAAGCCGTCAAAATCATCAACGATGCGATCGCCATCCCCTGCACGGCTTGCCGCTACTGCGTAGAGGGGTGTCCGAAGCATATCGCCATTCCCGACTACTTCGCGCTCTACAACGCCGACCGCCAGTCGGTGAACCACCTCTTTTCGATCCAGCAGACCTACTACGACAACCTGGCCCAGACGCACGGACGCGCCTCGGAATGCATCGGCTGCCGCAAATGCGAACGCAGCTGCCCGCAACACCTGCCGATCGTCGACGATCTGAAACGGGTCGCAGCGACGTTCGAAACGGCCGGATAACCGGATAAAAACTGACGAATATGGCAAAAATCCTCTTTCTCGGAAACTTGGGCGTCGTGGAGATCGTCCTCATCGCACTGATCGTACTGCTGCTCTTCGGAGGCCGCAAGATTCCCGAACTGATGAAGGGCATCGGCCGGGGTATCCGCTCGTTCAAGGAGGGCGCCCGAGGCGACGGCGAGGAACCGAAGCAGAAGGAGTGACCGCACATCGGCGGAATCGGCACCGGCGGAAGAATGTTCCGCCGGTCGTTTCGTACGCCGCACACGAAGATGCGTCCCGGCCGGTTGCACGGGAACGGTCTGGTATCTATCCGTCAGTAGATCAACGGCGCCGCCGACCGATGGATTCCGGCAGGAAACGACATGCTCGCTTCCTGCCGTTCCCCCCCCCACTCCCGCGATCCGTTCTTCCACTGCGAACGAACTCGCCGCCGGAACTCCGCACCGAAAATTTCGCCGATTCGAAAAAATCGTTTACCTTTGCGTAAAACATCAGATGATACGATGAAATCAGGTCCGAAAACGCCCCTTCGCAAACACTCGCTGGCCGATACGTTGGCCCAACGGCTGCAACGCCGTATCGCAGCGGGAAAATTCCGCACGGGCGAACGGCTGCCGACTGAATCGGAGCTGATGCGCATGTTCGGCGTCGGCCGCTCGACGGTGCGCGAAGCGGTGCGGATGCTATCCGACCGGGGATTCCTGAACGTGCGGCAGGGCGTAGGGACATTCGTCGCAGCCCCCGCAGCGTCCGATGCCCTCATGGAGCAGCGGTTGCGTCGCGCCGATATCCGCGAGCTGGACGAAGTACGGAAAATTCTGGAAGCGGCCATTGTCGAACGCGCCGCCGCACGCCGCACGCCGCAGGACATGGAGCGGATCGAATCTCTGCTTGCCCAACGGGGCGAGGCCGCCGAAGCGGGCGACCTGGAACGGTGCATCGCCGCCGACATCGCCTTCCATGCAGCCATAGCCGAAGCCACGCACAACGAAATCCTGAGCGAACTCTACCGGACGACAACCGGCCACCTGCAAAAGGGATTCCGTCACATCTACCGCGACACGGCCTGTTTTCACGCCTCCCAACCGACGCACGCACGGCTGGCACGGAACATCGCCGACACCGACGTACAGCAGGCGCTCGACACGATCGCCGTCATTCTGGACGAACCCTGATCCCCCGACGATGGACACGCTCACGAAACCCATATCCGCACCGCGCCGGCGAACGACCGCCGACACGGTCTATCCGATCCTGCTGCTCGTCAGCGTCACCCACCTGCTCAACGACATGATGCAGTCGGTGATTCCGGCGGTCTATCCGCTGCTCAAAGCCAAATTCGGTTTTTCGTTCGCCCAGATCGGTCTCATCACGCTCGTCTTCCAGATGACCTCCTCGATCCTGCAACCTTTTGTCGGCCGCTATGCCGACCGCCATCCGAGACCCTATTCGCTGGCCGCGGGAATGTGTTTCACGCTGGCGGGACTCTTCGCGCTGGCCCTCGCCCCCGGCTTCGCGCCGATCCTTCTGGCCGTCGCACTCATCGGCTGGGGATCGTCGATCTTCCACCCCGAATCGTCGCGCGTGGCCCAGCTCGCATCGGGCGGGCGCAAAGGGCTGGCACAGTCGATCTTCCAGGTCGGCGGCAACGCCGGAAGCGCCTTCGGGCCGCTGCTGGCCGCGCTCGTCGTCATTCCCTACGGCCAGACCTCGATCATGTGGTTCGCCCCGGCCGCACTGCTGGCCATCGGCATCCTCCTCCGCATCGGCAACTGGTACAAACGGCAACTGAACGCCGCGACCGCCGCACCGGTAACCGCAACAGCCGCAGCAGCCGCAGCAGCCGAATTGCCCCGCCGCAAGATCCGCCGTGCGCTGCTGATCCTCACGGTGCTGGTCTTCTCGAAATATTTCTACATCGCCTGCATGACCAACTATTTCACCTTCTTCCTTATGGACAAATTCGCCTTCTCGGTGCAGGACGCGCAATACAGCCTCTTCGCATTCCTCGCGGCATCGGCCGCAGGCACGGTCATCGGCGGGCCGCTGGGCGACCGCATCGGACGGAAATACGTCATCTGGGGGTCGATTCTCGGAGCGGCACCCTTCGCCCTGATGCTGTCCTACGCCGGATCGGGCGGTGCCGTGGCGCTGGCGATCCTCGTCGGACTGATTATCTCGTCGGCCTTCTCGGCCATCGTGGTCTACGCCACCGACCTGATGCCCGGCCGAGTGGGAATGATCGCCGGCCTCTTCTTCGGGCTGATGTTCGGACTGGGCGGACTGGGTTCGGCCTTCTTCGGCTGGCTGGCCGACCGAACCAGCATCGAATTCATCTTCCGCGTCAGCGCGCTGCTGCCCCTGATGGGGATCATCACGGGATTCCTGCCAGACGTCGAACGCAAACGATGATACACTACCAATCGCCACTCAACTTTCATGGACACGATGCAATACACCCACCTCTACCGCTCACCGCTCGGCACGATCACACTGGCTGCCGACAGCGAAGGCCTGACAGGACTCTGGTTCGAAGGGCAGAAATATTTCGCCGCGACGCTCGACGCCCGGCACGAAGAGACGATGCTGCCGATATTCGAGCAGACCCGCCGCTGGCTGGACAACTATTTCGGAGGGAACGATCCGGGACCGACGCCGCCCCTGCACCTGCAAGGTTCACCGTTCCGGCTGGCCGTGTGGGAAATTCTGCGGCAAATCCCCTTCGGGAAGACGATCACCTACGGAGAGATCGCCCGTAAAATCGCCCGCCGGCAAGGCTCGAAAACCGTCCCGGCACAAGCCGTAGGCGGCGCTGTCGGACACAATCCCGTCAGCATCATCGTTCCCTGCCATCGGGTCGTGGGAAGCAACGGCAGCCTGACGGGCTATGCGGGCGGCATCGAGCGGAAGGTACGGCTCCTCGCCCTCGAAAAAGCGGATATGACGGGGCTGTTCGCTCCGCAAAAAGGCACAGCCCTGTAAAAGCCGAAACAGCAGGAGCACCTTCGTATCGTCGTGCCTGACCGTTCCGTTCCCGCTTTGGGATTCCGCGGCGAACGAAGCAGCCGGAAAGAGTGCCGATGCCAAACCGCAGTGCGGAGGACGTCGAGGGACCGACGTTTCGACGGGGATTTATGAATCGTCAAGAAACGGCAGAAGACCGACATGCCGTTCAAAATCAAACTGTGCGACATTATCAAACGCATCATCGACAAATACAGATGCGAGGTCGCGGGAACGAACCTCGTACTGCCTGTGCCCGACATCGCCTACTGTAACCGCATCCTGAAAAGAATCGCCGTCGAGGTCGGAATCGACAAGGCGGTCACCTACCACCTGAGGCGCCATACGTTCGCAACGACCAACGCGCTGGTGCAAGGCATCCGCATCGAAGTCGTCAGCCGGATGCTGGGGCACACGAACATCAAAACGACACAGATATATGCCAAAGTAACGGATGATATGCTGGCAAAGGGTTTCGACGAAATGGCCGACATCTATTCCGCAAAATACAGCCTCGCATGATCAAAAGAGAAATAACAGTTGTTTGAGGTCTTCGGTATTCATACCGTCCGCCCAGCACATCGTGCCTCAAAGTATAGTGGAGCCAACTTGCGAGCAGAATCGTGAAGGTCGATTTTCCCACACCGCCCTTTTGTGAGCAGACGCAGAAGAATACGGGTTGTTTATCCATAGGCAAAACAGGGTTTGAACATTTGTTTCCGGTATATCCATGATTGCAATATTTCATCGATAGCAGTACATCCGTGACAGACAGCTGTCATCGCATGAGAGCAGGAGGTGCTGTCATTCATCTCGGGGAACGAAGATAGTATCCCTCCGGAGGCTTTCGACGTTTGTCGCATGGAGGCCGTTCCAGGCCGATCAAACAACTTGTTATCAGGCGAAAAGCGTTGTAATATTGCAGCCCGGGAAGCACCGCGAGCCGAGGGGTTCGAACCGTCGGTCGTACCCTGCGTCGTCTCGACGCATTTACCGTCGCCGGACGGTAGCAAGGTGTACCTTTGTCCGACAAACCGGTGTTTGTCCGACAAAGGTCCTTCTCTGCGAGGCCGGGTGCCGCTCCCGAGTCGCGCCCCCTTAAACCTTGACATATGGAAGAACAGCACAAAGAGAGAAAAGCCAGTTACAAGTACTCGTTCCGGCTCGATGAGCAGCAAAATATCCGTTTCTGCCGGATGCTTGCGGAGGCTGGACTGGAACACAACCGCAGCCGGTTTATCGTCAAAAGAATCTTCGCCGAAGAGTTTCGCGTGGTGCGTATCGACCCGACCTTGGGCCGATATGTGACCCGTCTGAATCAGTTTTACGAGCAGATACAGCGCGTGGGCAACAACTATAACCAGATCGTACGGGCCGTCAACACGCATTTTTCGCATACGGCGATTCCGCGACAAGTGCTTCTTCTGGAGCGCCGCACGCGCGAGCTGAAAGCCCTCTCCGAGCAGGTCATCGCGCTCAGCCGCGAACTTTACGAGCTATGGTCGCGCGAATGCGAATAATACCGGACCAATTATCATCTTCTTACCCATCGCGGCAAAATGACTATCTTTGTGAGGGTAAAGCGGTTTTTAATTCCCGATAAACGACCCGAACGATGACCGACCAACTGATTTTCGTACACGACAAGCGGCGCGACGCCTACGTTGACAAGACGTCGGAGATCGTCGGGCTGCGACCGGCCGGAGCGTATGTGTATGTCGATTACGGCGCGGCGCGGGTATTCCGCTATCGCAAAGAGCATGTAGTCTGTTATCCCCTGCTCGCCACACGCCGGCAGGTACGCATCTACAAGGACGGAACGTTGCAGGAGCCGTACGATACGCTGTTCGACTACGGGAAATATGTCCGGCTGGGCGCCGGAGAGGGCTTGCGTTCGCCGGCGATCGAGAAGTCGCGGATCGAAGCGGTCGATGCGCAGCCGCTCCCCGCAGACAAAGAGCGGCTACTTTCCTATTTCGCGGAGGTTCTCGCAGCCAAAGCCTCTCTGGAGTCGGAGACCGATACGGAAGCCGCAGAGGAGGTTCCCGAAGGGGAGAAGAAAAGTTCGATCGCCGCCCTGCTCGCCGAGACGATGCAGCGCATCGATCCGCAGGATCCCCGTACGGCGCTGTATGCCTATCTGAACGGGCGGACGGCGGCGTGCGATGTCGACAACGTGGCCCTCGTCTATCCCTTCGGCTGCAACGCCAGCCAGAAACTCGCCGTGCAGCGGGCGCTGGGCAATCGGGTGAGCGTGGTAGAGGGACCTCCCGGCACGGGAAAAACGCAGACGATTCTGAACATCGTCGCCAATCTGCTGATGCAGGGAAAAACCGTCGGTGTCGTGTCCAACAACAATGCGGCGGTGGACAACGTGCGCGACAAACTGTCGAAATACGAGTACGGGGCGTTGATGGCCGAACTGGGAAACCGGACCAGACGGCAGGCCTTTTTCGCGGACAAACAGCAGGATTTCATGCCCGACCCTACGTGGCGGTTGCCGGCGGAGGAACGCACGGCCCTGCGAACGCGGCTGGGCGAGCTGTCGGCGGCCATAGACGAGCTTTTCCGCGTCAACGCGGAGCTGGCCGACCTGCGGACGAAACGCTCCTATGCCCAATGCGAGTACCGTCATCTGCTGTGGGAACAACCGCTGGACGAAGCGCGGATGCGGCGGGTCGACCGCTGTTTCTTCCGTCCGATCGACAGCCGGCGTGCGCTGTCGTTCCGGCATCTCGTTACCGAGAGGTGGCAGGGCGGAAGGCCGTCGCTCGCTTTGCGGGCCGGACTGCTGTTCCGGTGCGGCGCGTGGCCCGGGAAGCGGCTGTTCGCGGATGCGGAGCTGCTGCCCGCCTATGCCGATCGCAAGTTCTACGAAACCTATATCGCCGAGCTCTCGGCCCGCATCGCCCGGCTCGGGGCACCGTCCGACGAGCAGCGTGCGAAGAGCCTGATCGAAGCATACGGGAAGGTGTCGGAAGCGCTGTTCCGCGATATGCTCTACCGCAAATACGAACGCCTGAACGAAGCGCGGCAAGAGGAGCGGCCCCCGTTCACGATGCAGAACTACCGGACGCATTTCCGCACCTTCGTCGAACGCTATCCGGTCGTGCTGAGTACGACCCATTCGCTGTGCGCTTCGATCGGCGCGGGGCACCTGCTCGACTATGTCATCATCGACGAGTCGTCGCAGGTCGATATCCTCACGGCGGCCGTCTGCTGCGCCTGTTGCCGGAATATCATCATCATCGGCGACAGCCGGCAGCTGCCGCATATCGTGGAGGAGCAGCTCAGGGCGAAGGCCGAGGAGCTGCGCGACAAACATCGGGTGCCCGACGCTTACGATTACGTGCGGCAGAACATCCTCTCCTCCTTCAAACGGGTCTTCGGGGAACGGCTGCCCGTCACGCTGCTGCGCGAACATTACCGCTGCCATCCGCTCATCATCGACTTCTGCAACCGGAAATATTACCGGAACGAGCTGCTCATCATGACCGAACCGAAGGGCGACTATCCCTTTACGGTCCTGACGACAACCGCCTCGAAAACCTACTCCCATAACGGCCGGATCTACAATCAGCGCCAGATCGACGCCACCTGCGACTGGATCGAGCGGCAGCATACGGAGTACGCCGCCATGCGGTTCGCCTCCGATGCGAAACGCGAATCGCCGGCCGAACGGATCGCCGAACGGCTCATCGGAGGAATTCTCGCCGAGGAGGATCGGTTTTCCGCCATCGGCGTCCACCGACACTACCGGCTGTACGATCTGGTCGGACGGAACGTCGAGCTGTCCGACGAGGAGCGCCTCTTCGTCCGCCGCCGCTCGCATCTCGACTTTCTGCTCTACAACCGGATGGACAACACGCCGATTCTGGGGATCGAGGTGGACGGCGTGCTCCACCACCGCTTCGACGAGGTGCAGGTCGCCCGCGACCGGCGCAAAAACGGTATTCTCGTCAAGATCGGCCTGCCGCTTCTGCGTCTCTCCACGGACGGCAGCAGCGAAAAGGAGCGGATCGTAGGCGCGCTCGAACAGGCCATGCAGCAGGGGTGAGTGCCGAGCAGCGACAAATCCGCAAGGCGATCCGAGACCGACAGGATACGGTTCGCAAACAGCGATGAGCAGAAAATTCACGGAACGAAGCCGCAAGGCCGAAGGAGGAATATCCAAGACATAACGATTCCCCGGCAGACCGGAGTTATCACGCTTTTCCGACGGCCAATCCGTCAGCTGTTTTCACTCCACATGTCGCACTGCTTCATGATCGTACTCAACGCATCTTCCTGTCCCTCGGGCGGATAATCATACTTCCTGAGCAGTCGTTTCACGATCCGACGCATACCGGCACGGGCGCTCTCCTTGAGGTTCCAGTCGATCGTCTTGTTGCAGCGCAGCGCATCGGTCAGTTCCCGTGTAATGGCAACCAACTGTTCGTTCGTATAGAAATCGCGTACGGCCTCGGGTTTGGTCAGCGCATCGTAAAATGCCAGCTCTTCGTCGTTCAGATCGAGCGCTTTGTCGGATTCTTTGCCGTGGGCGATCTCGTGGGCGATTTTCAGCAACTCCTGAATTACCTCCTCGTTGGTCAGCAACCCTTTGAGGTAATTGCTCATGGCACGGGACAGAATCTCGGAGAATTTTTCGGCCCGCACCGTATTGGTCCGTTGATAAATTCGCACCTATTCGGCAATCAGCTTGCGCAACAGTTCGACGGCGAAGTTTCTCTCCTTCATCCGGGAGATCTCTTCGAGAAATTTCGGATCGAACAGCGAAAACTCCTCCTCGACGTCGGAGAAGAGGTTGATTACACCGTCGCTCTTGATGCTCTGTTTGAGCAGCTCGTTGATCCGTGCGTTGATTTCGCGCAGCGACATTTTGCCCTTGCCTTCGATGCGCGTCAACAGCGTGCGCACAGCTTCGAAATAGGCCGCTTCGAGACGCTGCTCGTAGTTCAACAAACTCTGACAGAGCGACAACGCCTGCCGCAACAGCAGCGCCTCCTTGATAAACAGCTTCTTCGGCTCCTCGCGTTCGGGAGCTTGCAGAAAATCGACTCCTCCGCTGATCGCTTTGGCCCGTTCCAGATCGGATTTGCCGAAAAAGGCCGTATAGTCGAACCCGTGCAACAAATCGAAACATCATACAATCTCTATCTAATTGAAAATTAAACAGTTATTTCTGTTTAACTAATATCAGGTAACGATTTAGAAACGAGCGAATTACAATATTCTGTTTTCTTTTGCCTCTGTCAAAGAACGATTCTTTCAATGCAAATATACACTTTACTTGTGACAAAAGCAATCTTTTTCTACATTTAATCGACTTACAGTCAGCCTTAAAGAGGGTATCTGGTCTCATTCCATCTTCTTCCTCAAAAATAACATAGCAGTCTAAATTGGTTTATGTATGGGATAGGTCTTGTTCATTCGATCCGGTAGACTACTATACATAAAAGTATAAAGGCGAGATACGACAAGGAGATGCCATGCTTTTGTGTAAGGGGAATCTCTCTTAGCTTATCGCAGACCATGTATAGCTAAGTGTTTTGAGAATAAACAGTCTGTAAAAAACGGAAAGACACCGATTATGGGCCGTATCACCATCAATGGAACCCAAGCCGGTTTCAGTTGTAAGAAAGAAGTGTCCCTCGCTTTGTGGGACGTCAAAACCAACCGGGCCAAAGGCAAGTCCGAGGAGGCCCGTACACTCAATCAGGAGCTTGACAATATCAAGGCGCAAATCACCAGGCACTACCAGTACATCTGCGACCACGACAGTTTTGTTACAGCCAAGAAAGTCTATAACCGCTATGTCGGCTTCTCAGAGGAATGCCACACCCTTATGAACCTTTTCAGGGAACAGCTGGAACCGTATAAAAAGAAAATCGGCATAGAGAAAGCCGAAAGCACCTACTGCGGTCTGGTTGCCGATTACAAGAGTCTCCTGCTTTTCATGAAAAGCAAGAAGAATGCAGAGGATATTGTCATCGAAGAACTTGAGAAATCATTCATCGAGGATTACTACAACTGGATGCTCGGTACATGCGCTTTGGCAAACTCCACTGTCTTCGGGCGTGTCAATACCTTGAAGTGGCTGATGTATATCGCGCAGGAAAAAGGCTGGATACGGGTTCATCCGTTCGCATCATTCGAGTGTATGCCCGAATACAAGAGGCGTTCTTTCCTTTCCGAAGAGGAACTGCAAAGGATAATCCATATAGAACCGAGATACAAACGCCAGCGTGCCATGCGCGACATGTTCCTGTTCATGTGCTTCACCGGTCTTTCCTATGTGGACTTGAAAGCCATAACATACGATAATATCCATACCGACTCCGACGGCGGTACATGGCTGATGGGCAACCGTATAAAAACGGGAGTGGCGTATGTCGTAAAATTATTGCCCATTGCTATCGAACTGATTGAAAAATATAGGGGTACGGATGAAAAGAAAGACTCCCCGAATGTGTCTTTCCGGTAGGTGAATACAATGCCATGCGGCTCAGTCTTGGAATCATAGGCAGGAAATGCAACTCCGGGGCGAGGTCACCCCGCACATCGGACGCCACGCATTTGCCGTTCTGGCCATACTCAAGGGGATGCTGCTGGAAACTCTTCAGAAAGTGTTTGGGCATAAGTCCATCACATACGTCCTGCGCATCCATTCACTTGTCCGGCGCAGGCGGGGCAATCTTTTTCTGGAAGTCGCCCATCTGTACGACCAGCGTGCTGACCAGCTTTCTCAACTCCTAATACGCGCTTGTTTCAATAATTGTCAGTTCCATACTAAAATTCTTTTTAAGATTCTGAATATGCGACAAAGTAACGCACATCCTATATCCTTTCCAAACAGATAATATCAGAGTCTTCCGTTGGCGTGCATTGGCGTATCCAACGTTAAAAGAGAAGGTCCTTCACCTGCATCCATGCGGCAACGGAACTTCCATTCCCTTACTTGTTTTCCATAAATTTATAGGATTAATTTCTGGTGCATGATATTAATAGTCATTATTCTGTCTGCTTTTTTTGCTTGCATAATTGCAGCTAACAGTTATCTATTCCAGAACGCATTGTTATGGAAAATGGCAAGCTGTTTTGTTGGTTTATGGATATTGTGTATGATAATTACCGTCTTCGTTTGTCGTAAACTTGAATGCTCTAATTAAAACAGTACGGTTGTCATGCTTTGTGTGTTTTATTATAAATATTATGAATTATTTGGAATTGATATGTAATATAGATAATTTTGCAGTCGGGAAATGGTTTCGGGAGGTTTACGCCTTCCGAATGAAAAGGGAACCCGGTAAAAATCCGGGACAGTACCCGCTGCTGTGAGTCCACAAAAACGGACATCGAACTTTTGCCACTGGTGTAATACCGGGAAGGCACGATGACCGGGACGAGTCAGAAGACCTGCCATGACCGGAATGAGATTTACACCTGCGGGATATACAGGTCGTAATCAAATAAGGAATAGCTCATCGGCCATTCAATATTTGAAGACAGACATATTCCCGTTCGTGTAAGTCCGCACGAACGGGATTTTTTTGTGTTTGTTAATAATATGTTTTACATTAAAACGAGTGACCTTTGAAAAGAAAATTACGCTTTCTGGCAGGTGCCTGTCTATTTACCGCAACCGCCTTGTTCTCCGGCTGTAGCTCGGACGATGACTTTTTGATGGAACCGGTTTATTCCGGAACTCCGCAAACCCGTGCTGTGACAAATCCGGACGGTACCTTGACTATCACTTTCGACGATTTCGATTCCGGCATGTTAGCAGGACCTACCTCGGCCGGAGAAAATCTTTATTCGTACCAAGGGTATCCTCAAGTAACCACCATTTACGACAATACTCCGGAAGAATATCTCTTCCTTTCAATGTTTAATACTGTAGGTGGAAGCACAGAGTATTCCAGCGGCGGCATCGCACTTTCCAACTGGAACATCCGCTCCAATCAGTCGGGAAATACCGGAGACTGGTGGTATTCTTATCTAAACCAATGTTCTGTCTATAACACTGCGGTGGAAGCGGAAGGACAGAATAAGGAAGCCGGGCACAGCGGTTCCAATTTCGGTGTCGTTTACGGATATGTGGATGCTTACAATCAGGCATGGATGGCTAAACCGGAATTTTATTTCAATGTTCCCCGGAAATTGGTCGGCCTGTGGATCTGCAACACCTCATACACTTATGGTGTCATTACTTATGGTAATCAGTTCGGTTCTACGGGGGTAGCGACTCCTCTGAAAGAGATGAAAGGGTATTTCCAAGTGAATCTGGAATGTTATGATGCGAATGGCGGTCTGATCCGCACTTACAAACGTCTTTTAGCCGATTATCGTAACGGCCAACAACAGGTTGATCCTATCACGACATGGGATTATTGGGAAATCAATGCCGAAGGGGTGCAAAGTGTGAAATTCAACTTCGAGGGTTCGGATTCGGGAGCATACGGTTTGAATACTCCGGCTTATATCTGTATCGATGATATCACCATACAATAAAAAGAATACAGGGATATCCCTTCTGTCGGGGGTATCACTGTTATTTTTCTAAAATCCACACATCATGCATCGTTTTCACTATTTTATTATTTCTGCCTGTATGCTGTTCACCTCCTGCAACAAGGATGAAGTCATTACCGAAGAAGTAGGAGGACAACCTATAATAGAACTTGACAGCGAGACCGGTATTTACACGGTCAAGGTCGATCACGAATTGACTATCGCCCCGACATACCAGAATGTTGAAGATGCTCTTTTTGCTTGGACGATAGACGGTACGCTGGTTTCTTCGGGTCCGTCTCTTCAACGTACATGGAATGAATGCGGGGATTTTTATGTCAAACTAAGAGTAGACAATGCGGAAGGCTATGCCGAAGAGGAACTGAAAGTAGAAGTGAAAGAACTCACCCCTCCGGTCATCTCACTGGCACTACCTTCGCAGGGGCTAAAAGTCGTCCGGAATACCGATTACACATTTACTCCCGATATTCAGCATTCGGATGTCGAAGGGTTCAAAATCGAATGGGTACGGGAAGGAAAAATCGTTTCCACCGAGAATACTTATACTTTCAATGAAAAAGAACTCGGTGTTTATACGGTGACAATCAACGCTTCCAATATAGATGGGACAACAACGAAAGACGTAAGCGTAGAGGTCGTGGAAACGATGCCCTACGTTGTCAAATTCCCGACCCCGTCTTACCAGCAAACATCCACGGACAGGTACACTTTTGCCGACCGCCCTGTTTTCCTGCGTCCGTTGTTGGAGTATTTCGACAATCCCCGTTTTGAGTGGAGTGTAGACGGTCAGGTCATGGAAGGAGAAGTGAAACGCATGTTCAAGTTCACGCCGTCCGCACCCGGAGAATACACCGTCTCCTGTACTGTGTCGGAAGACACACCGACGGAAAAAATAAGCAGGAATATCGACAAAGGGAAAACGGCTGTCACTGCCACCGTAAAAGTCGTTTGTGTGGACAAAAAGGAACAAGACGGCTTCCGGGCTTCGGGAAGTTCCAAGCTCTGGAATAAAGTCTATGAATATACCCCAGCTCCCGGCCAATTTATCAACGAGACGAGCACGATAGGTGGTATGACCGGCAACGAAACATCCCCTGAAGCGGCTGTCGCATGGGCAACACAGCGTTTGAAAGACAAACTGCACGTCTCTTTAGGTTCTTTCGGGGGTTATATCATCGTCGGCTTCGACCACAGTATTCCCAATTCGGGTAACCAATATGATTTCTGTGTTCAGGGGAACGCCTTTGACGGCAGTTCCGAACCGGGTATCGTATGGGTCATGCAAGATATAAACGGAAACGGATTGCCGGATGACGAGTGGTACGAACTGAAAGGATCTGAAGCAGGCAAGGAAGAAACAATACAGAATTTTGAAGTGACCTATTACCGTCCGGAAGGCAAAAAAATGGATGTCCAATGGATCAGTTCCGACGGTAGAAACGGCTGGGTAGACTATCTGTCCGCTTATCATACGCAGGACTATTATTATCCGGCTTGGATTTCGGAAAACAGTTACACCCTGACAGGCACTTGTCTGGCCGCCCGCAACACCCAAGATTCACAAACCGGTTATTGGGATAATCAGAGTTATGACTGGGGGTACGTGGATAATTTCGGAAACGACCAGATAGAAGGCGGCAGTACGGTGGATGGAAGCGGTCAAAGGAACGGTTTCAAAATTTCCAATGCCATCCATGCCGATGGAACGGAAGCCAATCTGCAATATATTGACTTTATCAAAGTACAATGCGGTGTCTTGGCCAAAAGCGGCTGGCTGGGCGAAGTTTCAACGGAAGTATTTTCTTTTGAGGATTTAACCAAATAATAAAAATTGCAAGTATGAAAAATTATTTTCTTCCCATGCTCCTATCCTTGTTCTTTTTGGGTGCGTGTGACAAAAACGATGAAATTATACCTGAAGATGCAGATGAGAATTTCATCACGTCAGTTGTAATGACCGTGGACGGGAAATCGTACACGGCCGACATTGCGGACAATACAGTAACAATAACCGTTCCCTATACGGTATCGCTGAACAATGCCGAAGTGGAATTCAAGTACACAACTTCTGCAACAATCATACCTGATCCTGAAACGGTAACGGACTGGGATAACGAACGAACCTTCCGGGTGACATCCTATAACGGAGATGCCCGCGAATATGCCTATAAAGTGGTGAAAAGCGAAATAGAATCTGACGGAGATGTGGAGTTGAAGACCACCGAGGAGGTAGCTTCTTTTGCCGCAACCAAAACAACCGTTGTCAAAGGGAACCTGATTATCGGCTCTGATGCGGAAGAGGCAGAAAAAATCACTGACATATCAGCATTGGCATCTTTGAAAGAGGTTACTGGCAACATTGTCATTCGTAACAGTTACAACGGTGCAGACTTGACAGGGTTGGAAAATATCGTTTCGGCCGGAGGTTTGCAGGTAGGTTCGGCCGATGTCGCCTCGAAAGCTACGGAACTTCACATGATTTCCATGAAAGCATTGGAAACACTCTCCGGAGACATATCGGTATATAACGACCAAGTGACGTATGTCCTATTCGAGAAACTGGCAACTATTGAAGGAAGCGTGATGTTCAATGCGTCGTCGTTACAGAGTTTTGAGTTTCCGGTTCTGACTACTGTAGGTCAGGATCTGAATCTTCAAGGACTCAATGAAGAGAACACAGCAGCCGGTTCGATTGCGTCTTTGGAAATACCGGAACTGACAAGTGTCGGAGGGGTCTTGTCCGTAAACAATCTTGCCAAGCTGACTTCCATGAGCTTCCTTAAGCTGAAAGAGACCGGTGGCCTTGATTTCCATACCGTCCCCGTGATGTTGGAAACCATCAACCTTCCGGAAATCGAAACAGTAAACGGAAGTATTATTATGGAAGCCAATATGGAAGCTCCTCCTACCGGTAGTTTTGTTCCCCAACGAAATGACGTGCTTTTGGCTTTCGGTGGAATGGACAAACTGACAACGATAAAGGGACAGATAAAGATAAAGAATTTCACGGCACTCAAACAACTTCCTGACTGGAGCAAAATCACCACACTTGGAAGTATCACATTAGATTATCTTGAAGATTTGAGCGGGACACTGACGTTGCCGAATGCCCGATTTGAAACCTTCGGAGAAACAGCGCCCCAGATTGAAATTATAAACAAGGTGCAGCTCTCCAAAATTGAAACAGCCGAAGATTTGTCAAATGTAAATTTTGTCATCACCAGTCTCACGAATAATAAGTTCCCTGAAATCACGTTCAAGAATATCAAAGACTTCACTTGTAAGCCAACCACCAACAATACCGATTATACCATATCGACAATTCAACATGTATATGGAAATCTAAATGTGACAGGCCAAATGCGAAGCAATGCCAAATTTCCCGACTTGGAAATCATAGATGGATATGGATACATCCAAATACCAATGATGGGGACAGTCACAATGTCATCCTTGAAAGAAGTAGGAGGCCAGTTCTATTTATCTGGAAATCTTACCGGTTGTGACTTACCCTTGGTGTCCAAAGTATGTTGCTCAACCTCTCCAGTATATCATAGCGAAGGAATGGGGGCGTTCGCAATAACTTTACAAAGTAAATCGTTAAACCTTCCAGAATTGCTTCACGTAGGAGGTGAAGGGTTGTTCGTTAATAAAGCAACAGGCATTACTTGTGATAAATTACAGACTATAGATGGTACGCTACAGATAAAAAGTGCGACTTTTCTTTCTCAGGAAACACTTTCCATGGAGAAGTTGGAGACCTTGCATGGGGTTGTTTTTGACGGTTTGACGAAATTTACCGACTACACTTTCTTCGGCAAGTTTATAGAAAACGGAATGATTACGGGGGAAAGTTGGAGCGTGACGAAATGTGGGTATAACCCAACCTTCCAAAATATGAAGGACAAACAATATACGCAGCAGGATTAAACCTTATACCTTAACCAGAGTACCCGTAATGATTCGGGTACTCTTTTTTATCCGAATGACAATGAGCAGAACAATACAACGGATTTGCCTTTTTCTTTTCTGCCTGCCAGTTTTCGGCAGTTGCATGAAATGGGATTACGGAGAGATGGAAGATTTCTCTGTATCGGCCTCTGGTCTTTTCATTACCAACGAGGGGAATTTCCAGTACAGCAATGCCACGCTTTCCTACTACGATCCCGCCACGTGCGAAGTGGAGAATGAAGTGTTTTACCGTGCCAACGGGTTCAAGTTGGGCGATGTGGCCCAGTCTATGGTTATCCGGGACGGTATAGGCTGGATCGTGGTGAACAACTCGCATGTGATTTTCGCCATCGACATCAATACTTTCAAGGAAGTGGGCCGTATCACAGGTTTCACCTCACCCCGGTATATCCATTTTCTGTCGGATGAGAAAGCCTATGTGACGCAGATATGGGACTACCGTATCTTCATCATCAACCCCAAGACATACGAGATTACCGGCTATATCGAATGTCCAGACATGGACATGGAATCGGGTTCCACCGAACAAATGGTACAATACGGCAAGTACGTCTATGTGAACTGCTGGTCGTACCAGAACCGCATCCTGAAAATCGACACGGAGACGGACAAGGTCGTGGACGAACTGACCATCGGCATACAACCTACTTCGCTGGTCATGGACAAATACAACAAGATGTGGACCATCACGGATGGCGGTTACGAGGGCAGCCCATACGGTTACGAGGCACCGTCTCTCTATCGTATAGACGCCGAGACTTTCACCGTAGAGAAACAGTTCAAGTTTAAGCTGGGCGACTGGCCTTCGGAAGTCCAGCTCAACGGTACACGGGATATACTTTACTGGATCAACAACGATATTTGGCGAATGCCGGTGGAAGCCGACCGTGTTCCCGTCCGGCCTTTTCTGGAGTTTCGGGACACCAAATACTACGGCCTTACGGTCAATCCCAACAACGGGGAGGTATATGTGGCCGACGCTATTGATTACCAGCAACAAGGTATCGTGTATCGCTATTCGCCGCAAGGCAAGCTGATCGATGAATTTTACGTGGGAATCATTCCGGGAGCTTTCTGCTGGAAATAACGAGGAAGGAGGACAAAAATGAAAAGACATCTTATTCTATTGTTCGTGGGGGTAAGCCTGCCCTTTCTGCTTGCCGCCCAGCAGAAAAATTCCGTCAGCATTACCAAAAGGGTACTACGTATTCCGGAGGTTACGGTGGTGGGCAAACGACCTATGAAGGATATAGGCGTGCAACGAACCCGTTTCGATTCCATCGCCATGAAAGAGAACATCGCCTTGTCTATGGCCGATGTGCTGACATTCAACTCATCCGTTTTTGTCAAGAACTACGGACGCGCCACGTTATCCACCGTGGCTTTCCGGGGTACCTCTCCCTCGCATACCCAAGTGACGTGGAATGGTATGCGCATTAACAACCCGATGCTGGGCATGACGGATTTTTCCACCATCCCTTCTTACTTTATCGATGATGCCTCGCTGCTGCACGGAACGTCATCGGTAAACGAAACGGGCGGCGGCTTGGGTGGTCTGGTCAGGCTCTCCACTTCTCCGGCCAACCATGAAGGGTTCGGGTTGCAGTACGTGCAGGGAGTGGGGTCGTTCAGCACGTTCGACGAGTTTCTCCGCCTGACCTACGGTGACAAACACTGGCAGTCCTCCACCCGTGTGGTGTATTCCTCTTCCCCCAACGACTACAAATACCGAAACCGGGACAAGAAGGAAAACATCTATGACGAGGACAAGAACATCATCGGTTCCTATTACCCGACGGAACGCAACCGCAGCGGGGCTTATAAGGATCTGCACGTCTTGCAGGAAATTTATTATAACACGGGCGAAGGCGACAAGTTCGGGCTAAACGCCTGGTATATCAATTCCAACCGGGAACTGGCGATGCTCAGCACGGATTACGGGAACGACATGGACTTCGAGAACCGCCAAAGGGAGCAGACGTTTCGCGGCGTCCTCTCGTGGGATCGCGTGCGGGAGAAATGGAAGGTCGGTGTAAAAGGCGGCTATATACACACATGGATGGCCTATGATTACAAGCGGGACAAGGGAAACGGCGAAATGGCTTCGATGACCCGCTCACGCAGTAAGATTAACACGTTCTACGGAAGTGCGGACGGGGATTATGCTCCTTCAGAGAAATGGCTGTTCACGGCCGGTGTTTCCGTACACCAGCATTTGGTGGAAAGCGCGGACAAAAATATCATCTCGCAGGAAGGTAACAAGGCTGTTGTCGGGTATGACAAGGGACGTGTCGAGTTTTCCGGTTCCGTTTCTGCGAAATGGCGGCCTGTCGATCGTTTTGCCGCCTCGCTTGTCCTTCGCGAGGATATGTTCGGTACGGAATGGGCCCCGGTTATCCCGGCTTTCTTCATCGACGGGGTACTGTCGAAAAAAGGCAATATCGTGGCGAAAGCATCCATCTCCCGGAACTACCGTTTTCCCACGCTGAACGACCTCTATTTTCTGCCGGGCGGTAATCCCGACCTGAAAAGCGAGCACGGCTTCACATACGACGTGGGGTTGTCGTTCTCGGTGGGGAAAGAAAATGTATATGCTTTGAGCGGTGGTATCAACTGGTTCGATTCGCACATCGACGACTGGATCATCTGGCTACCCACAACCAAGGGATTCTTCTCCCCCAGAAACCTCAAAAAGGTACATGCTTACGGGGCAGAGACCAACGCCCACCTTGATATAATGCTCGGAAAGGACTGGAAACTGGATATGAACGGAACTTTCTCGTGGACTCCCTCGATCAACGAGAGCGAACCGATGAGTCCGGCAGACCAATCCGTCGGCAAACAGTTGCCATACGTGCCGGAGTTTTCCGCAACGGTGACCGGACGTCTGTCATGGCGGACATGGAGCCTGCTTTACAAATGGTGTTATTACAGCCAGCGTTATACCATGTCGAGTAATGACTATACCCTGACGGGCTATCTGCCCCCTTACTTCATGAATAACGTGACACTGGAAAAACAGCTCTCTTTCCGATGGGCCGATCTGTCGCTAAAGGGCAGCATCAACAACCTGTTCGATGAAGAATACCTTTCCGTATTGTCCCGTCCCATGCCGGGCATCAATTTCGAGATATTCATCGGCATAACACCCAAGTTCGGAAAAAACAAAAATAGTAAACGATAATCTGCATCAATATGAACGCATTAAAGAATTTAAGCCTGATTTTGTTGCTTTCTCTGGCATTTACAGGCTGCCACAACAAAAGCTCAAAAATCAATGATTTCAACCTGCTGCTTTATGCTCCCGAATATGCCTCCGGCTTCGACATCAAAGGGGCGGGCGGGAAGGAAAGCGTACTGATAACCGTCAGGAATCCCTGGCAGGGAGCGGACAGTGTAACCACATGGCTGTTTATCGTCCGCAACGGTGAAGAGGTTCCCGAAGGGTTTGCAGGACAGGTACTCAAAGGAGACGCCAAACGCATCGTGGCGATGTCTTCCACTCATATCGCCATGCTTGACGCAATCGGTGAAGTCCGGTGTATAACCGGCGTTTCGGGAATCGACTACATTTCCAACCCAGACATCCAAGCCCGCCGCGACAGTATTGGCGATGTCGGCTATGAAGGGAACATCAACTACGAGTTGCTGCTCTCGCTCGATCCCGACCTCGTTCTGCTCTATGGGGTGAACGGCGCAAGCGCAATGGAAAGCAAACTCGAAGAACTCGACATACCGTTCATGTATGTCGGCGATTATCTTGAAGAGTCGCCTCTCGGCAAGGCCGAATGGATGGTAGTGCTTTCAGAAGTCACAGGAAAACGTGAGAAGGGTGAAAAAGCCTTTGCCGCAATCCCGGTCAGATACAACGCCTTGAAAAAGAAAGTGGCCGACAGTACCCTCGGCACTCCTTCGGTTATGCTTAATGTTCCCTATGGCGACTCGTGGTTCATGCCTTCAACCCAAAGTTATGTAGCCCGCTTGATTACTGATGCGGGAGGCCGCTATATCTACCAGAAGAACACGGGAAACGCTTCTATCCCCATTGACTTAGAAGAAGCATATCTGCTCGCGTCGGATGCGGACATGTGGCTGAACGTGGGAATGGCGAACTCCCTTGACGACTTGAAGGCATCATGTCCGAAATTCACCGATACCCGATGTTTCAAAAATGGAGAGGTGTATAACAACAACGCCCGTACCAACACAGCCGGGGGTAACGACTATTACGAGTCTGCCGTCGTGAATCCTGACATCGTGCTCCGCGACCTCGTGAAGATATTCCATCCTGAACTGGTGCAGGAAGAGTGTGTGTATTACAAGCAACTGAAATAGATGCGTTCCCGTTCGACTATATTATTCTCCATATTGATTACGCTCACGGTCGGTCTTTTTTTACTGGACTTGGCCGTGGGAGCTGTCAACATTCCGATCCGCGATGTATGGGCAGCACTGACCGGGGGAAATTGTTCCCGTGCCACGGAAAAAATCGTACTCAACATACGCCTCATAAAAGCTATAGTGGCACTGTTGGCCGGGGCTGCCTTATCGGTCAGCGGTCTTCAGATGCAGACCCTCTTCCGTAATCCTCTTGCCGGTCCCTATGTCCTTGGCATCAGTTCCGGTGCAAGTCTCGGTGTGGCACTTGTGGTACTTGCCGGGATCGGTTCATCAATAGGCATTGCCGGAGCAGCGTGGGTGGGTGCGGCTGTCGTGTTGCTCGTGATAACTGCCGTCGGACAGCGAATAAAAGACATCATGGTAATCCTGATTCTGGGCATGATGTTCTCATCGGGCGTAGGTGCTGTCGTGCAGATATTGCAGTACCTCAGCAAAGAGGAATCGCTGAAAGCCTTTGTCATTTGGACGATGGGGGCTTTGGGTGACGTCACCTCCGGACAACTTCTGATTCTTGTTCCATCGGTGTTTGCCGGACTGCTGTTGGCGGTACTGACCATCAAACCGCTTAACCTCCTGCTGTTCGGAGAGGAATATGCCGTAACAATGGGACTGAATATTCGGCGTTCACGCAGCCTGTTGTTTCTCTCGACAACGCTGCTCGCCGGAACGATAACCGCTTTTTGCGGTCCGATAGGTTTCATAGGTCTCGCTATGCCTCATGTCACAAGAATGCTTTTCCAAAATAGCGATCATCATGTCCTTCTGCCCGGAACAATTCTTTCGGGAGCATCGATATTGCTTCTTTGCGACATCATTTCTAAAATATTCACCTTGCCGATCAACGCCATTACAGCTCTATTGGGAATCCCAATCGTCGTATGGGTGGTTTTACGCAACAAATCCATCACCGCATGATAGAATTACAGCATTTTTCCATAGGTTACAAAGAAAACTCGTTGCTCCACGAGGTAAATGCCACGATAAAAAAAGGTCAACTGACAGCCCTTATCGGAAGAAACGGGACAGGAAAATCGACGTTGCTCCGCGCCATAGCCGGTCTGAACCGGTGTTATTCCGGAAAAATCATTCTCGACGGGCACGACATCGCCTGCATGAAAACCGAAGATATGGCAAAAACGCTGGCTGTCGTCACGACCGAGCGCACGCGCATCGCCAACCTGCGGTGCAAGGATGTCGTAGCCATAGGCCGTGCTCCTTATACCAACTGGATAGGTAGGATGCAAGAAACAGATAAGGAGATAGTCATGCAATCGCTCATTTCGGTGGGAATGGAGGCTTATGCAAACCGCACGATGGATAAAATGTCGGATGGCGAATGCCAGCGTGTGATGATTGCTCGTGCATTGGCACAGGATACTCCTATCATTCTCCTTGATGAACCGACTTCCTTTCTTGACATGCCTAATCGCTACGAACTTGTGGCGTTGCTTCGTAGGCTTGTCCACGACGAGAAAAAATGTATCATGTTCTCGACACATGAACTTGACATCGCGTTGTCCATGTGCGATTCGATAGCATTGTTAGATACCCCGAATTTAAGTTGCTTGACCGCGTCTGAAATGCAGAAAAGCGGATACATTGACAGACTTTTCCAAAATGAAAACATCCGTTTCGACTCCTTATGCGGTACAATGATTTTGAAACAATGAGTATATACACTGTAGAAAATTTTACTTCAGACATCACTGTTGAAGGATATATCGCCGAATTCCGTGACGAACCACATTTTCTTGAACTTTGCAAACAATGTACCAATTACGGTAAAAGTTGGGGGTGTCCTCCATTTGATTTTGATACGGAATCGTTTCTCCGACAATACAAGTATGCACATCTTATGGCAACGAAGATAATCCCTGAAGACAAAGATATTCCGATTGAATATACACAAAAACTCATTTTACCGGAACGGATACGAATCGAGAGCGAATTATTGGATATGGAACGGAAATATGGAGGGCGTTCATTTGCCTATATAGGTAAATGTCTTCACTGCTCAGATAACGAGTGTACGCGTAACTGCGGCACACCATGCCGACACCCGGAAAAAGTGCGTCCGTCACTCGAAGCCTTCGGATTTGACATAGCCAAAACGCTTTCTGAACTTTTTAACATCAAACTTCTTTGGGGAAAGGATGGCAAATTACCTGAATATCTTGTTCTCGTAAGCGGATTTTTTCATAATGAATACGAACTTTGCAACATAGCATACTAATGATTCGGACATGAAATAAACAGACAAACTAACCACATTCGGTTCAATCTGTTTTGTGATTTCAAATGAATTATAGTTAGATATGTAAAAAGCGACGCTGGAGCTTGAAATAAGTAACGGTTTATCGGTGTATTCTCCGTTAAACCGTCCTGTTTTCGTTAAACGAAAACACAACTTGCTGTCCCCTAATGGGGACAACATTCTCCAATAGGAATTGTGTATCAGCCCATTGTACGGCTATTCTCCTGTGATTTTCGGGTCATTTCCATCAGGCATTTGCCGGCTGCTCTCCCCATAAAAAGGTGGCTGTCTCTCCTGAATCATGTGACTTACGCCCATAATTCAGGAATAAGGGAGACGTATGTACTGGAAATCTGCCCTTTCCATACCCTATTCTCCATTAATGGATTGTTATTTTTACACTTCTGCAAATGGAGAATGGCAGGTAGCCGTATACACCTTATTGTTTTTCTTCATTGTCTCCATTAATGGATTGTTACTTTTACACATCTACAAAAGGAGAATGGGCTGTGAACCGTATATGCCTTATGGCTTTCCTTCATTGTCTCCATTAACGGATTGCTACTTATACACATCTGCAAATGAAGAATGGGCATGTAACCGTGTATGTCTTATGGTTTCTTTTCCTTGTCTCCATTGATGGATTGCTACTTCTACACATCTGCAAATGAAGAATGAGCATGTAACCGTGTATGCCTTATGGTTTTCCTTCATTGTCTCCTTTGACGGATTGTTACTTCTACACTTCTGCAAATGGAGAATGACAGGTAGCCGTGTATGCCTTATGGTTTTCCCTCATTGTCTCCTTTGATGGATTGCTACTTTTACACTTCTACAAATGGAGAATGGGCAGTGAATCGTATATGCCTTATGGCTTTCCTTCACTGTCTCCTTTGACGGATTGTTACTTTTACACTTCTACAAATGGAGAATGGGCAGTGAACCGTATATGCTTTATGGCTTTCCTTCACTGTCTCCTTTGACGGATTGTTACTTCTACACTTCTGCAAATGGAGAATGGGCATGTAACCGTGTATGCCTTATGGTTTTCCTTCATTGTCTCCATTAATGGATTGTCACTTCTACACTTCTGCAAATGGAGAACGTGCATGTAGCCGTGTACGCCTTATGTTTTTTCTTCCTTGTCTCCATTAACGGATTGATATTTTTACACTTCCACAGACCGATAATTCAAGAATCCGTATCAGGACGGATGCATGCTCCCACACCTGCCCATAAGGATTTGAAAGGGGCGGTGGACAAGGAACGGAATCCCGCCGCTTTTCCACGCCGCTACGGACAGCAGGATTCTGACGTCACTCCTGCATGGGAAGAACCATCCGGATGGAACCATATGTTCGTCCCCCCGTCATGTGTATCATGACAATCCCCGACTTTGGATGACTATAAGTGACAGGTGGTTCCGTTCCGTCCTGTCCTCTTCTTTTTTTATTTTGTATTCCGAAACAATGCCAGTTGTGTAATTTAATAATTTAAGATTTTAAGACAATGGATTCAGAAAAGGAAAAGAACCGGCTTTCCGATATCGTTCTCGAGAGGGTCG
>ERZ824575.906-NODE-906-length-32780-cov-4.201589_pt1 | contig 32780 bp, 27 predicted proteins | sample MGYA00519470_ERZ824575 | MGnify/ENA primary metagenome ERZ824575 (study PRJEB31778, sample SAMEA3449170) | human gut metagenome | biome: human gut; feature: human-associated habitat; material: faeces | place: United Kingdom | collected 2010/2012 ...
TGGCTTTGGGCTTGTTTTCTACACTGATTGTTGGTACAATAATCCAACAGATTGGAAACCTGATCGGTGGAAACATTGGAGACATGCTTTTTATCATGGGAAAGATGGCAGCAGCGATGACCGGTGCTGGTATCGGTGTCGGTGTGGCACACCGTTATCAGGAAAGTCCGCTGGTGGTGCTTTCTGCGGCAACGGCCGGCATGACAGGAGGATTTGCAAGTAAGATTCTGGCAGGTTCACTTCTGGTTGACGGAAGCGTTGTTCTGGCAGGGCCTGGAGAACCGCTCGGTGCATTTGTAGCGGCATTTGCAGGAATTGAACTGGGACATCTGGTTTCCGGTAAGACAAAAGTAGATATTCTGGTAACGCCGATCGTGACAATCGTAACCGGATGTGCAGTCGGTCTGATCGTAGGACCGCCGATTTCCAAATTTATGACCGGACTTGGTGCAATCATCAACTGGGGAACAGAACAGCAGCCATTTATCATGGGAATCGTGGTTTCCGTGCTGATGGGAATGATCCTGACACTGCCGATCAGTTCTGCGGCTCTTGGTATTATTTTAAATCTTTCCGGACTTGCAGCCGGTGCGGCGACGATTGGATGTTGCTGTAACATGGTAGGATTTGCAGTGGCAAGCTATCGTGAAAATAAGGTTGCCGGACTTCTGGCACAGGGCATTGGAACATCTATGCTGCAGGTGCCGAATATTGTAAGAAAACCAATCATATGGATTCCGGCGATTGTTTCCAGTGCCGTTTTGGGACCGGTCAGCACAATGCTGGTCAAAATGACGAGCAATGCAACAGGCTCCGGTATGGGAACCGCAGGATTTGTAGGGCAGATCATGACCTATCAGACGATGGCACCGGAAATCGGAGGTACCATGACAATGATCATCATTGTGGTATTCCAGATTGTGCTGCCGGCAGTGATCACACTGGCAGTGTCCGAATTTATGAGAAACAAGGGAATTGAATCGGCCAAACGGTGGGGCGTGTTGGATGGTGACAAGATCAAAGACGGCGATATGAAACTGGAACTGTAGGAGTGAGCTTAAGCCTCCTGCAAAGTGATTCCGACAGAATCATGTATCAGATTTCCTATGCATCTGATTTGATCAAATATGCAGGAGGTGTAAAAAGAAATTATGAATCGAAAAGGAACAGGGCTTGTCCATATTTATTTCGGGGACGGAAAAGGAAAGACAACAACAGGAATGGGACTCTGTGTGCGGGCAGCCGGTTATGGCTACCGTGTACTGATCTATCAGTTTATGAAAAACAACAAGACGAGTGAACGAAACATTCTGGAAAAGATAGAGAATGTTTCAATCGTAAACGGACTGGATCAGGAGAAATTCAGCTTTCAGATGACGGAACAGGAAAAGAAAGAACGTCTTGCTTTCTATAACAGTCAGTTTGAGAAGGTGACAAAGAAAGCGGTGGAGGAAGACTTCGATGTGCTTTTTCTGGATGAGACGATCTATACGATCAGTGCGGGACTGCTGGATGAAAAGCTGGTACTTGACTTTCTGAAAAAGAAACCGGACAAGCTGGAAGTGATCCTGACCGGAAATACACCAAGCGAGGCGATGATCGCTGCGGCAGACTATGTATCGCAGATCAAAAAGATCAAGCATCCGTTTGATGAGGGTCAGGCATCCAGAATGGGGATTGAAAAATAGAAACGAATCGGAGAGTGTGTGAAATCCGGCACAAAAATATCCGTAAAATGAGGAGTGCCCCCAATGTCTGGTACATTGGAGGCTATTATGAAAAAATTTATTGCTTTGTGTAAAGTGTATCAAAAGCTTTCGCTCTTGAACTGTTTACATAGTAACAATGATGTATGAATAGAATATGAACACTCTGTGAAAAGTGTGTGAAAATAACAAAAACAGGTCTTGAACAGACCTGTTTTTTGTTGGAATGTACTAATACATGACGGAATTGTTGGAGTACAAAGTACGGAACAATTCGTATGCATCTTTTCATCGTAACATCAAAGCTTAATGTTTTTGAACAGGGAGCCAAGACTTGTGGTAGCGGCTTCTGTCTCCGGAAGTTCGAAAGTCTCTTCTTCGACTTCTTCTGCGGCTACATCGTTCAGGGCTTTCATGCTCAGACTCAGTTTTCCGTCTTTGATCGCAGTGATCTTGACTTTTACAGTATCACCTTCGGACAGAACAGCTGCCGGTGTTTTGATACGTTTTTCGCAGATCTGAGAAACGTGCAGCAGACCGGACAGGCCATTTCCAAGGTTGATAAATGCACCGTAAGGTTTGATGGTCTCTACGGTTCCTTCGGTAACGAGTCCGACCTGAACGTTGGAAACTTTTGCTTTGCGTTCTTCATCTGCTTTCTCACGCAGGATCTCTCTTGCGGAAAGGACGAGACGTTTATTTTCAGCATCAGCATTGATGACACGGACTTCCAGTTCTTTGCCGAGCCAGTCGTTCAGAGCGTCTTCTTCTACATAATTCAGGGAAAGCTTGGATGCCGGGATAAAGCCGCGGATTCCTTCGACGTAAGCGATAACACCGGCGTTTACGATTCCTTTGACTTTTACATCCAGTACGGTTTTCTCTTCTTTGTACTGTGCGAGTTTTTCCCATGCGAGGATATCGTTTGCCTCTGCGCGGGAGAGAAGAATGTTGCCGTGGCCGTCGTCTTTGCGGATCACGGTTGCGGTGATTTCGTCACCGACCTGAACAGCGTCTTTTAAGGAGAAGCCAGGCTCGTTGCTGAAGTCCTCGGCGCGGATGACACCCTCTGCGTAGTATTTCAGATCGAGAATCACCTCTTTTTCATCTACGGAGATGACGGTTCCGGTGAGCATGTCGCCTTCCTCAATTTTTTTGAAAGAAGCTTCCAGCTCTGCGGAGAAGTCATCCATGGTTAATTTTTCTTCTGACATAATGAAACACCCCTTTTTCGTAAGAATAACAGGAAAACGAGAGGAAAATTGTGGATTTATGAAAAAATCGGGTTCAATTTTGCACGTTTTTCTATCTGCGTTTATCTTAACATAAAAGATTTTCTTTGACCAGATGAAAAAAGGATGGTAATATGTGTGTAGTCGTTACCAAAATTACTGAGACGCGCACTTGCTGCGCGGCTGCAGGAGAAAGTGATTCAGGTGGCCGCCCGGAACTTCGCGGAGCGAATTTGCATGTGCAGGGCGGCGGTTACTGGTCACGAAGTGAGCAGTAACTGTAGTCGTTACAAAAAAAGAAGTAAAACTACCGGGACGAACTTACTGTATACCACAAACATACAGAAGGGAGGAGTACTATTATGAAATCAAATTCAAGAGTTTATGTAATTGGACATAAAAATCCGGATACGGATTCGATCTGTTCGGCGATTGCCTATGCGGATATCAAAAACAGAACGGATAAAACAAAAACCTACGTGGCACGCCGTGCCGGTCAGATCAACGAGGAGACCGAGTATGTGCTGAAACGCTTTGGGGTGCGTGCGCCGGGCTACCTGCCGAATGCGGGAACGCAGGTAAAGGAAATTGAGATTCACGAGGTACCGAGCGTGCCGGGTACGATTTCCGTGAAAAAAGCGTATTCCATGATGAAAAACAACAATGTAGTCACACTGCCGATTACTTCGCCGGACAATGATCTGCAGGGCGTGATCACGGTCAGTGATATCGCGGAATCCTACATGGATTCTTATGACAGCCATGTCATGTCACTGGCAAGGACGCAATACCGCAGTATCGCGGATACGTTGGACGGATCTGTCATTGTCGGAAATGAGCATGGATATTTTATCCGCGGAAAAGTCGTTGTCGGCGCATTCCATCCGGATACGATGGAGAACTACATCGAAAAAGATGACCTTGTCATTCTCGGAAACCGTGCGGAGGACCAGCTCTGTGCAATCGAGATGGATGCAAGCTGCATTATCGTCGGACTTGGCGCAAAGGTGACGAAAACGATTCAGAAATTTGCAGAGGAAAAATGCTGTGTGATCATCAGCAGTCCGCATGACACGTATACGATTGCGCGTCTGATCAACCAGAGTATTCCGGTCAAATATCTGATGCGCAGAAGCAATCTGATCACGTTCAACACCGAAGATTTCCTCGATGATATCAAAGAAGTTATGAAAAATCAGAGACACCGCGATTTCCCGATTCTGAACAAGAAAGGAAAATATGTGGGAACGATTTCCCGCCGGAATCTGATCGGAAATGCAGGAAAGAAACTGATTCTCGTCGATCACAATGAGGAATCACAGGCGGTCGATAACGTCAAAGAGGCGGAGATTCTCGAGATCATCGACCATCATCGTCTGGGATCACTTGAGACGATGGCGCCGGTTATGTTCCGCAATGAGCCGGTGGGCTGCACGGGAACGATTATGTATGAAATTTATAAGGAAAAAGAGCTGGAGATCGCGCCGAACATCGCAGGACTGCTCTGCGCAGCCATCATTTCCGATACGCTGATGTTCCGGTCGCCGACGTGTACGTTTCTTGATAAAGCGGCAGCAGAGGCTCTGGCGGACATTGCAGGCATCAGCATTCCGGAGTTTGCATCCGAAATGTTCCGCGCAGGAAGCAATCTGAAGGATAAATCTCCGGAGGAGATTTTCTACCAGGATTTCAAAAAATTCATCATGGGCGATGTTACGTTTGGTGTCGGCCAGATTACATCCCTCGATGCGGGCGAGCTGGAATCCATCAAGGAACAGCTTCTGCCGCAGATGGAAAGCGAGTGCGGAAAACACGGCATCGAGATGGTATTCTTTATGCTGACCAATATTATAGAAGAATCTACAGAGCTTCTGTATTATGGAAGCGGGGCAAAGGAAGTCATCGAAAAAGCTTTTGAAGATCTTCCGGTCAACGAGGTCAGCTGCGAGCTGAAGGGTGTTGTGTCGAGAAAGAAACAGCTGATTCCGGCATTTATGATGGCGCTGCAGAATCAGTAAAAACAGAAAAAATAAAAAAGCGTGGTTCCGGGCCTGAAAACAGATCCGGGGCACGCTTTTTTCGGTCATAAAAGGGTGAAAAAGAGGAAAGGAAAGAAATAAGAATGGGAAAACAGACATGGAAAGCGGGAAATATGCTGTATCCGCTGCCGGCGGTCATGGTGTCGGTGCGCGGAAAGAACGGGGAGGACAACATCATCACCGTTGCCTGGGCCGGCACGGTGTGTACGAATCCTCCGATGGTATCGATCTCGGTGCGGCCGGAACGCTACAGCTATCAGATGATCAAAGAGAGCGGTGCGTTCGTCATCAACCTGACGACGGAGGACCTCTGCTATGCGACCGACTACTGCGGCGTGCGCTCGGGAAGAGATGTGGATAAGTTCAAAGAGATGAAACTGACGAAAGTCGAGGCGGAGGAGATTTCCGCACCGATGATCGGGGAGTCGCCGGTTAATATCGAGTGTAAAGTGGAGCAGGTGCTCGAACTGGGCTCGCATCACATGTTTCTTGCAAAAGTTGTGGCTGTCCATGCGGATGAGGCATACATGGATGAGCGCGGCCGCTTCGATCTGAACCGCGCGAAACCGATTGTGTATTCCCACGGAGAGTACTTTGGAATCGGGAAAAAGCAGGGAACCTTTGGCTGGAGCGTGAAGAAAAAATCGAAAACACCTAATATAAAAACAAAAAACCGCAGCTAATCTTTATTTTCTAAAGAATCAGCACGCGAAATTTTATAGTACTTTCGGTAAAAATATACAAAATCGACAAAAATACTGGGTAAATATTAGAAAACGCTACAAAATCATGATTTATTAGGAATTTTTTGCGTGAAATATTGCAAAAACCGGATATTTTATGCTATAATATCAACCAATCGTTGACCTTATAAAATTAAGTGATCCGGAGGACGGGAGAATCCACCGGAGACGCGAGAGAGTGCGGAAATGATTTTCTCCACGCTTTAAGGCTGATGAGAACCGCAGATGGATCTTTTAAAGAAATCTTTCTGCACTACATTAAGGGAGAAATTTCAAGGAGGAAACTAACATGTCATACGTAGATGAGGTTATTGAGTCCGTAGTTGCAAAAAACCCAGCTGAGCCGGAATTCCATCAGGCAGTCAAAGAGGTTCTGGAATCTCTTCGCCCTGTTATTGAAGCAAACGAGGAAAAATACAGAAAAGTCGCTCTTCTGGAGAGAATGGTAGAGCCAGAGCGTCAGATCAAATTCCGTGTGCCGTGGGTAGACGATAAAGGACAGGCTCATGTAAACACCGGATATCGTGTACAGTTTAACAGTGCAATCGGACCTTACAAAGGAGGAATCCGTCTGCATCCTTCTGTAAATATTGGTATTATCAAATTCCTGGGATTCGAGCAGGTATTCAAAAACTCACTGACCAGCCTTCCGATCGGCGGAGGTAAAGGTGGTTCTGACTTCGATCCGAAAGGAAAATCTGACAGAGAGATCATGGCATTCTGCCAGAGCTTTATGACAGAGCTTTGCAAATATATCGGCGCAGACACCGACGTACCGGCTGGTGACATCGGAACAGGCGCAAGAGAGATCGGCTTCATGTTCGGACAGTACAAGAGAATCCGCGGCGTATACGAAGGCGTTCTGACTGGTAAAGGTTTAAGCTACGGCGGATCTTTAGCAAGAACAGAGGCTACCGGATACGGACTGCTGTACCTGACCCAGGAGCTGCTGAAACTGAACGGCATCGACATCGCAGGCAAGACCGCTTGTGTATCTGGTTCCGGAAACGTTGCAATCTATGCAATCGAGAAAGCTACTCAGCTTGGTGTGAAAGTTCTCACCTGCTCTGACTCCAACGGATGGGTTTACGATCCAGACGGAATCGATGTAGCTGCATTAAAAGAGATCAAAGAAGTAAATCGTGCTCGTCTGACCGAGTACAAGAAATATCGTCCAAACTCCGAGTACCACGAAGGACGCGGCGTATGGGTTGTAAAAGCAGACCTTGCTCTTCCTTGCGCAACTCAGAACGAGCTGCTGCTTGAGGATGCAAAAGCACTTGTTGAGAACGGATGCACTGCAGTATGCGAGGGCGCTAACATGCCTACTACTCTGGAAGCAACCAAATATCTGCAGGAGCACGGCGTAATCTTCGCACCTGGAAAAGCTGCAAACGCAGGTGGTGTTGCAACATCCGCACTCGAGATGTCCCAGAACTCCGAGCGTCTGTCCTGGACCTTCGAAGAAGTTGATGCAAAACTGAAGAGCATCATGATCAACATCACACACAACATGGTTGATGCTGCAAAACGTTACGGCCATGAGGGCGACTATGTTATGGGCGCTAACATCGCAGGATTTGAGAAAGTAGCTGACGCTATGATGGCTCAGGGAATCTGCTAATCTGATTTTGAGAAATCCAAAGGGATCTCCGGTTAAGAACGGGGGTCCCTTTTTGCATAAAAGATAGAAGAAACACAGAAAAATAACGAAAATTACAGGGTACAAAAAACATTACATTTTGCAACGAGACTAGACAGAAGAAATAGACTTTCACGCGGTACCGTGTGAATAAAACGACAGAATATGCGAGTGAGTTGTATTATTATGCATAAATGCAATATACAGGTAATATAAAAACCTAAGAAAAACGTAAGAAAAAAGATATTTTATGTTCAGAAATAGAGCGTATAGTAAACAAAAATAATGCAAAAATAATGAAAAGCAGAAGTTGACAAGAGCTTGCGCGAGAAATATAATTATTTATGTATTGATAAAGAACTTGTTTGCATTAATATGTAATGAATTTGCATACAGGGAAGAGGAAGAGAAGATGACATTAAAAGATTGCTACATGCAGATGGGAGCAGATTACGAGGAAACCGTTCAGCGGCTTCGCAGTGAATCTCTGATTCAGCGGATCATTTTAAAATTTCCTCAGGATCCGAGCTATCAGGAGCTTTGCCAGGCACTGGCGGACGGAAATATTGAGGTTGCATTCCGTGCAGCTCATACATTAAAAGGCGTGTGCCAGAATCTTGGTTTTAAAAATCTGTACGAGCCAAGCGCCGAGCTGACCGAGCGGTTAAGACCGCTGCAGGAGACCGAGACGGATGATCTAATGCAGAAGGTGACGGAAGAATATAACCGCACCGTAAAAGCGATTGAGGATTTCCAGAACGCTTAAATTGAAGGAAGAAAACAAGGAGACATTGATCTGTGAGATGAGGAACACAGACCGGTGTCTCCTTTTTATGGAATTCTGTACAAGATGCGGGTTGACGGGAAAAAAGAAACATGATAATCTTTTTACATAAAAGCACAGCTTATGAAGAAGATTTGTTTAAAAAGAAAAACTTATAAGTATCTATAAGAAAAAACAAGGACGCTTTGCCGGAAAAATTCCGGCTGTGCAGGGCATATTCCATACCGAAAGGCAAGGCAGCCCAAATCTACAAAAGCAGGAGAAAAGCAATGAAAAAAGAAAAAAGTTCAGCTATGGGAACCCCGTACACCTTTGAAGGACGGATTCCGCTGAAGCAGGCGATTCCGCTTGGATTGCAGCACGTAATGGCGATGTTCATAGGAAACCTTACCCCGCTTCTGATCATCATGGGAGCGTGCGGTCTGACGGCGGATGCGGGCTACGGTGCACTTCGTACGGCTCTTTTGCAGAATGCAATGACAGTAGCCGGTATTGTAACACTGGTACAGATGTTTTCGATTGGACCGATCGGCGGTAAAGTGCCGATTGTTATGGGTACATCTTCTGGATTCCTCGGCGTATTCAAGAGCGTGACAGCCGTGCTGGGACAGGGCGCGCTGACGTACGGCGCTATCCTTGGTGCGACAATTGTCGGCGGTCTGTTTGAGGGCGTGCTTGGCGTCTGTTTAAAGCCGCTTCGTAAATTTTTCCCGTCGGTTGTTACCGGCTGCGTCGTTATGGCGATCGGTCTTTCGTTGATTCCGGTTGGAATCAATTATCTCTGCGGCGGTTCCGGAACGAACGATTACGGTTCCATACAGAACCTGTTCCTTGGCATGGTCGTTCTGATTGTAACGCTGGCACTGAAGCACTTTACAAATCCGAAGGGAATCTTAAGCACGGCTTCAATTCTGATCGGTATTTTAGTCGGCTACGTGGTAGCTATTATTATGACCATGGTTCTGCCGCATACCGGAACGGCGGTTCTTGAGGATGGAAGCACTGTTTCCTATACATATTCCTGGGTTGTCAATTTCCAGCAGGTAAAAGATGCGTCCTGGTTCGCACTCCCTGGTATTGCAGGCTTTGGAAAACTGGCTGAGGTAAAACCAGTCTTCCGTGTGGAGGCAATTCTCCCGGTAGCGATCATGTTCATCGTAACAACCGTTGAGACGGTCGGCGATATCTGCGCCTGCGTAGAGAGCGGTATGGACCGCGAGGCAACCGATTCTGAGCTTTCCGGCGGTATCATCTGCGACGGTCTCGGATCCAGCTTTGCAGCAGCACTCGGCGTTCTCCCGAATACTTCTTTTGCACAGAACGTCGGCATTATTTCGATGACAAAAATCGTAAACCGTATGGCACTTTCCTGCGGAGCCATTTTCCTGATCCTCTGCGGACTCTGCCCGAAGATTGCAGCATTTGTATCCATTATGCCGCAGTCCGTACTCGGCGGTGCAGCCGTTATGATGTTTGCGTCAATTCTGGTTTCCGGTATCCAGCTCATCACAAAAGAGCCGATTACGAGCCGTGAGATCACGATCGTTTCTGTTGCACTGGGTCTTGGCTACGGCCTTGGTTCCACAGCGGGAGCAACTTCTGAGCTTCCTTATTATATCCAGCTGATTTTCGGCGGCTCCGGTATTGTTCCGGCAGCTGTTGCGGCGATTGTACTGAATATTATTATTCCAAAAGAGAAGAAAAAAGCAGAATAAAGAACAAAAAAAGAAAAAGAACCTCTTATGTTTCCGGAAAGAAGTATTCCCGGGGAGAGATAAGAGGTTCTTTTTTATTGTGCTGCCCGGCATTCGGAGGGAACTGCCGGTAGAAGGCTCTGCAGGTAAAATGTCTGAAAATACGAGGAATATACAAAATGACGGAAAAAGCACAAAAAATCCGTCAATAGATAAAAGAATAACGAAAAAGAAAAAGTCAAGATTGACTATAAATTTTAAAATAGTGTACAAAATCGACAATATGAATTAAAAAAACGAAATAAATTGTGAAAAATACATAAAAAATGCTTGTCAAAACGGGTGGAAGAGAGGTATAATCATTGCATAAAAAGTGTGACGAAAATGTGAAAGTTTTAGGCAAAACGTATGATTAAAAACAATGGATTCTTCGTAAGCCTGGACAAAAGCAACAACGGAGCACGCAAAAAGAACGTAAATCACAAGGAGGACACCAAATGAAAAAGAAAGTAATTTCTGCATTACTGGCAAGCACCATGATCGTAAGCCTGGTAGCATGTGGCAGCACTGGAGGAGACAGTTCTGACACAAACAGCAAGAGCAGCGGCACAACAGCATCAAGTACGGCAGGCGGCGATGAAGCAAAGGATACCTCATCGGACAGCGGCTCCGGCGATGCAGCAGGTTCTGGTGACTGGGTTGCAGCAGCTGATGAAGCAGATGATGCAGTACCGGGTGAAAATGACGATCGTGCGTTTGCAAAATTTGATCATGTCGTAGAAGTACATTATGGATATCAGATCGACCCGAAGGATACCACACTTCCGGACGGCGATTCCGTAGATAACAACCAGTACACCAGATACCTTCTGGATAACTACAACATCAAAGTTGTCTGCGACTGGACTGCAGGTAATGCATCTGACTTCCAGCAGAAAGTATCTCTGGCAATCGCATCTGCTTCCCTTCCGGATGCAGTCGTTGCACCAACCCGTAACTACCTGGTACAGGCAGCAAGAGCAGATCTTCTTGCAGACCTCTGGCCGGAGTTCAACCAGTACGCATCCAAACAGGTAAAAGAAATCATCGAGACTACCGAAGGACGTGCGATCAACAATGCAACCGTAGACGGAACCTTCTGTGCACTGCCAAACATATCGGTAGATACCGATGGTGTTTACCTGTACTTTATCCGTCAGGACTGGCTGGATCAGTTAGGACTGGAAGTTCCGAAGACCGTAGATGAACTCGGCGAAGTAGCTCAGAAATTTAAAGACGCAGGTCTCAGCCCGGATTATGCAATCGCAGGTATTGATAACGGCGGAAGAACCTACTCCAACTTCCTGAACTCCTCCAACAACGGATACGGTTTCGATGCTGTATATCAGGCATTCAATGCAACACCGGGGTATTTTCTGAAAGATGATTCCGGCGAACTGTACTGGGGAACTACAACAGATGAAATGAAAGAAGCCCTTACCACCTTACATGACTGGTATGAAAAAGGCCTCATCAACCCGGAGGTTGGAACCACAACCAACGGCGACAATGCAAACAATGTTAAGAACGGAACCTGCGGTATCTTCATGGGACCATGGTGGAGCCTTGGATACGGAAACCCGGATTCCTTCCGTAACGATAACAATGCAAACTGGCAGGCATATCCGCTGTACACCAAAGACGGTGAGTGGAATATTCATATGAAAGACGTTGGAACCACTTATACTATGGTAAACAAAAACGCATCGGATGATGTGAAGAAAGCCATTGTTATCATGAACAACGTACTCGTTCGTGATGAGTCTACCTTCGATACTTCTGTAGCAATCGGCTGGTATCCGCTGCGTAACACCATGGCAGCTACTGACGAGTGCGAGTATGAGTATGATGCACTGATGGGAATCATCAAAGGCGAAGCAAGCGCAGATGATTATCAGCAGGGCGGAAGCAAATTCAACGGTCTGTACAAGAACCTGGCAAACGATGCCGCAACTCTGAAAGACGTTATCTCTGAGGACTATGACGGATCCAGAGATCTGACAGTAACCGATATGGATGTCAACACCAACAACGGACAGTTCAACAGATTCTATGCACTGCTGATTGGTGATCGTCCATACGCAACACTTGAGCCGGATCACAAGATCTATTCTGAACTGTACTACACCATCGACGGAATGGATACCTACTGGACCCAGATTTCTGACCTGGAAGACAAGAGTATCCTTCAGTTCATCACTGGTGCGAAGAGCCTTGACGAGTGGGATCAGTTCTGCACCGACTGGCATGTACAGGGTGGTGATCAGATCCTTGAGCTGGTAAAAGATTACCTGGCTGAGTAACTAATGTAAATGTATGATGTGGAGGGTGGGGTACAGGAAAGCCTGTACCCCACTACTTTAAAAAAATGACATCAAAGGAGGAGCTTGCCGTGAAGAAGAAAAAAGGCCATCTTGGGCTGTCAAATTCCTTTCACTATACGTTAATGGTTCTGCCGGGTTATATCTGGCTGTTTATGTTTTCTATCGTTCCGATGGTTGGTATTGTAATGGCATTCCAGGATTACAATCCGAGCAAAGGATGGTTCGGCTCTCCGTGGGTAGGTTTGAAATGGTTTAAATACCTGACCGTTATCCCGGATGCAAAACGGGCACTTGTCAATACTCTGATTATTGCAATCGCAAAGGTTATCCTGAATATCATCATTCCGCTGGTGTTCGCACTGCTGCTGAATGAGGTAAAGAATATGAAGTTCAAAAAGACGGTTCAGACGATCGTATATCTGCCGCACTTCGTATCCTGGGTTATCCTTGCAAACATCATCACCAATATCCTTGGCGCAAACGGAATTTTCAACACGGTCCGCAGCGCAATGGGTGCAACGGATACCGTTCTTCCGATGACCATGCCTGGCATCTTCCGTCAGTTACTGATCGGAACTGATGTATGGAAAGAGTTCGGTTACAACGCAGTTATTTATCTTGCAGCGCTGACCGGCATCAGCCCGAGCCTTTACGAGGCAGCTGCAATCGACGGCGCAAGCCGCTGGAAACGTGTATGGCACATCACCATCCCGGGACTGGTTCCGACCATCGTTCTTCTGACCACACTGGCAATGGGCAACGTTCTGAATGCAGGTTTCGACCAGGTATTCAACATGTACAACCAGCTGGTTATTGAAACTGGTGATATCATCGATACATACGTATACCGTATTGGTATTACAAACATGCAGTTCTCGCTGGCTACTGCAGCAGGTCTCTTTAAATCTGTTGTCAGCTTCGTGCTGGTTGTTACTTCTTATGTTTGTGCTTACAAGTTTGCTGATTACAAGATTTTCTAAGGAGGGCAGAAATTATGATAGAAAGCAAGAGTTTTGGCAGCAAAGCGTTTAAAGTCATAAATGCTATCATCCTGATTCTCCTGGCATTCAGCTGTTTTTATCCGTTATGGTATACGTTCTGCGTATCTATTTCTTCAAAAGCAGCCGCTGAGGGCGGTCTTGTAACGATTTACCCGATCGGATCAAACGTAAAATCCTACAGCCTGATTATGGGTGATTCCGCATTCTGGAATTCCTTCTGGATTTCCATCAAGCGAGTTGTGATTGGAACCATATGGACCATGGTTGTCCTGATTATGATGTCCTATCCGCTGGCAAAGAGCAAAACAGAGTACAAACCGAGAAACGTCCTGATGTGGATCCTGGTATTCTGTATGCTGTTCAATGGTGGTACCATTCCGTGGTTCATCACCGTTAAAAATTATGGTATGATCGATACGATGGCAGCACTGGTTCTGGCTGGTTCTGTTCCGGTATTCAACGTACTCCTGATGATGAACTTCTTCCGCGGCATCCCGGGAGACCTCGAGGAGGCAGCCCGTGTAGACGGCGCCGGCCCGTGGCGTATCCTGTGGCAGATTGTAGTTCCGTGTTCCAAACCGGTTATCGCAACCATCGTCCTGTTTACATCCGTTGGTTACTGGAACGAGTATTTCCAGGGCCTGGTATTAATGAACAAGGAGACAAACTATCCGTTACAGACCTACATCCGTCAGATCTCCGTTCAGATCCCGGTAGGCGTAACCCTGACTGCAGAGCAGTATCAGCAGTTAGCACAGAACTCCAACAAATCACTGGAGGCAGCAAAGGTATTTATCGCCCTTGTTCCTATGCTGATTGTATATCCGTTCCTGCAGAAATACTTCGTAACCGGTATTACACTGGGAGCAGTAAAAGAATAAGAGAAAACGCAGAAAAAGCGGCTTCTGAATCGAAACAGGAAGCCGCTTTTTTGCGCTTTTTTTCTTGCGTCCGGGGAGAAAACAGCGTAAGATAAAAAGGTATTGAGGTGAAAAACAAAATGTTTCTGGAGGGGATTTTATCATGAAAATACTTACATTCGGAGAACTGATGCTGCGTTTAAAAACACCGGAGCATCTGAAAATACTGCAGGCAGATACCTTTGAAGCCAGTTACGGCGGCGCGGAGGCGAACGTCGCAGTTTCTCTGGCAACACTCGGGAACGATGTTTCCTACGTGACAAAAGTGCCGGAGCACCAGGTCGGACAGGCGGCCATCAATGAAATCCGCCGGTTCGGTGTGGATACGACCCGTGTTCTGCGGGGCGGCGGCCGCGTCGGTATTTACTATTTTGAAAAGGGAACCAACATCCGACCGACGAGCGTGGTTTATGACCGCGCCTACAGCGCGATCGCGATGGCAGAAGCGGAGGAGTTTGACTGGGAAAAACTGCTCGAGGGCGTGGATCTCTTTTATTTCTCCGGTATCACGCCGGCCATCAGCTGCGAGATCGAAAAGACGCTGGAGAGCGCTCTTATGCTCTGCAAAGAGAAAAAAATTCAGGTGGTATGTGATCTCAACTACCGCGGAAAAATGTGGTCAGCAAAGGACGCACAGCGCGTCATGCGCCGTCTGATGTCTTACGTGGATGTCTGCATTGCAAATGATGAGGACTTTGAATCATCGCTTGGCATTCCGGCGTATGATGGAGATATGTCGCGCGGCATTGAACAGATCGAGTCTTACAAAGAGGGCATGCTGGAAATTCAGAAACAGTTCCCGAACTGTAAAGCAGTTGCGAGCGTGCTGCGCAATCTCTACACCGTGGAGGACGGCGACTGGATGGGAATTTACCTGAAAGACGGAAAATTCTATGAGAGCCCGGTTCACAAAGTACACAGCTTTGAGGCAGTCGGAGCCGGTGATGCGTTTGGTGCAGGACTGATTCACGCGATGGCGCATGATTTTGCGCCGCAGAGAACCATCGATTTTGCGATTTCCGCAAGCGTCTTAAAGCTGATGATTCAGCACGATGCCAACGTGGTCAGCGAAAAAGAGATTGAGCAGATCATGAAGCAGGGCGGAACAAATCTGCAGAGATAGAGGAAACAAAAAGATTCCGAGAGTACATACAGGACAGCAGGAGGAATAAAACTTGAAGAAACGGAATATTATATTAATAGGAATGCCGGGAGCCGGCAAAAGCAGCGTTGGCGTTATACTTGCAAAGGCTTTGGGGTATGAGTTTATTGATACGGATCTTGTGATTCAGCATCGGGAGAAACGTCTTCTGCGCGAGATTATTGCCGATGAGGGAAATGAAGGCTTTCTTGCGATTGAGAATGAGGTCAATGCGACTCTGGAAGCCGATGAAAGCGTCATTGCACCGGGCGGCAGCGCCATTTACGGAAAAGAGGCGATGGAGCATTTTAAAGAAATTGGAACCATCGTTTACCTGAAGCTGTCGTATGAGGATCTGGCGAAACGTCTCGGAAACCTGAAGGGACGCGGCGTCGTGCTGAAAGAGGGCCAGACGCTGAAGGATCTCTACGATGAGAGAAGTAAATTATATGAGCAGTATGCCGAGATTACAGTTGACGAGAGCGGAAGGGATATCCAGGGCACGATCCTGGCGCTCCGCGAGCAGATCGGCATGTAAAACAGAATTGGTGGAATATTCAGGGAAATTTTGAAAACATACGATTATATCATAATAAGGGAAATGTTCTGATAGTTAGAAATTACATATAACGTTTCTCTGAATATTCCTGACCGGAAACGATGGAAAAAGACGGAAATAGCACAGAATGTATTAAAATTGATTTACAAAGTATTAGATTTGAGTTAAGATAAGGGGAGACTGAAAAATAACTGCGGGGAGCAGTGCGTTTCAGCGTATCTGGAGTGTGTAAAAAAACAGGAAAAAGACTTTGATTCGTTAGATATTGGATAAAACACACTCGTTAAGTATGAGAAAGAAAATTTGAGGTGAATATATGGAACAGTATGTCATCAGAGGTGGAAATCCTCTTGTGGGCGAAGTGGAAATCGGGGGAGCAAAAAACGCGGCGCTTGCAATTCTTACGGCAGCAACGATGACCGATGAGACGGTCCTGATCGAAAACCTGCCGGATGTCAGTGATATTAATGTACTTCTGGAAGCAATCGCAGAGATCGGAGCCACCGTGGACCGCATCGACCGCCATACCGTGCGGATCAATGCAGCAACCATCGGAGATCTGAGCGTTGATTATGAATATATCAAAAAAATCCGTGCGTCTTATTATCTTTTAGGCGCGCTGCTTGGAAAATACAAAAGAGCGGAAGTTCCGCTTCCGGGCGGATGTAACATTGGAAGCCGTCCGATCGACCAGCATTTAAAGGGATTCCGCGCACTCGGTGCTGAGGTAAGCATCCGTCATGGCGCAATCGTGGCAAGTGCGGCAGATCTGCATGGAAGCCACATTTTCCTGGATATGGTTTCCGTTGGAGCCACCATCAACATCATGATGGCAGCTTCGATGGCAAGAGGAAATACAACGATTGAGAATGCAGCGAAAGAGCCGCACGTTGTCGATGTGGCGAACTTCCTGAACAGCATGGGAGCAAACATCAAAGGAGCAGGAACCGACGTGATCCGGATCAAGGGTGTCGATACCCTGCACGGAACCAGCTATGCGGTCGTACCGGATATGATCGAGGCAGGTACGTATATGTTTGCAGCAGCAGCCACAAAGGGCGATGTGCTGATTAAAAACGTGATTCCAAAGCATCTGGAAGCAACAACCGCAAAGCTCGAGGAGATTGGCTGCGACGTAGAAGAGTTTGACGATTCCATCCGTGTGAGCGCAAGCAAACGTCTGGGCAGAACACACGTAAAGACACAGCCGTATCCGGGCTATCCGACCGATATGCAGCCGCAGATCGCGGTTACACTGGCATTGGCAAACGGTACGAGTATTGTAACAGAGAGTATTTTTGAAAATCGTTTTAAATATGCGGATGAGCTGGCACGTATGGGCGCCTGTATTAAAGTAGAAGGCAACACGGCGATCATTGACGGCGTAGAAAAATTTACCGGAGCAGAGGTTTCCGCACCGGATCTTCGCGCCGGAGCAGCACTTGTTATTGCAGGTCTTGCAGCAGAGGGTGTTACCGTGGTGGATGATATTGTATACATTCTGCGCGGATACGAGGACTTCGACGGAAAGCTCCGTGGACTCGGCGCTGAAATTGAGCGTGTGAATAATGCAAAGGACATCCAGAAATTCCGGTTAAGAGCGTAAAAACAGTATAAAACAAATGTTGACAAAAAGGACGGTGCAATAAAAGGTACCGTTCTTTTATTTTACCTTATTGCGAAGAAATTGGCTTAAATTTTACTACTATTATTTTCAAAGCTGAGGCGGTCAGTATTGGTAAAAAAAGATATTTAAAAATATACAAATTTATGATATGTTGAATACGAAAACGTTACCGATTATACATTTTGACTAAAAATAATAAAAACCAGAGAGGGACAATATATGTCTAATAAAGCAGAAACACAATATAATCCACAATGTGGGGTGCGAAGAACAATTTTTTCAGATGAGTATGATTTTCTCACAAAAATTGAATCAGTGTGTGCCAAAGAAGATGGAATACATTTTTTGGTACGTACATGGAAAGACCGTATAGCCACAGTTCGTATTACATTTTTGACACCATCGGTATTCAGATTTGTGATGGTGCCGGAGATGACTGCAAAAAGCCACAGACAGACGGTAGTCGAAGATGTACCTGAATCGGAGTTTGAAACAAAAAATGCAGAATTTACAGAAAATGAAGATCTGTATATATATGAAACAAATCAGTTAAGTCTTCATTTTTCAAAAAACTACTGGGAAATGTCCATATATCAGAATGGAAAATTATTGACGAAAGAACAGGCTTTTGATACTAATGTCGATAACCGTTGGAAACAGCTTCCAACAGGATTTAGAGTAGATGCATCTGGAAAAAGTATAGCCTCATTTGAACAGTTTGTATTATTCTCCGATGAGCAATTTTGGGGATTTGGAGAGAAGTTTACACATTTTAATAAACGTGGACAAAGAATAGAGTGTTGGCAAAAAGATGCATTGTCTACTAATACGGAAGATTCATATAAAAGTCATCCGTATTTTACAAGCAGCCGGGGATATTCAGTATTGTTAAATACATTTACGCGTTCATCATTTGATATGGGTGCTTCATCATGGATCAGTTATCAGATGGGCAGTGACGATCCTATTCTGGATTATATTTTCCTGGCAGAAGAAAGCAAAGACTATAAGAAGCTATTGCAGCAGTATTTGCAGATTACAGGGCAGATACCTATGATTCCAAAGTGGGCTTTTGGTTTCTGGATGTCAAAATGCTCTTATATGAGCCGTAAAGAAGTCGAGGATGTTGTTGCTGATGCTGAAAAATTTGGAATAGGTATCGATGTAATTCATATCGACGGCTGGCAGAGGCAGGATATGTCTGGTGTATGGGAATGGGATACAGAACGTTTCCCTGAACCGGAAGAAATGATTAAAGAATTAAATAAAAAGAACATACATTTAAGTCTTTGGAATTATCCGTACTTGCAGGAAGATTCGCCGGCATTTAAGGAACTGGCAGAACGTGGATTTTTTATAAAAAATAAAGAAGGGCATCCTGCAATGTTTAAAGCGACTGCAGATTCAGAGTTTTTGTGTGCCTGCTTTGATTTCACAAATCCGGAATTTCTGGCATGGTATGAGGAACGTGTGAAAAAAATCGTCAGAATGGGTGTATCAGTGATAAAAACAGATTTCTCTGAAGCAGTACCTGAAGATGTTGTATTTTACAATGGCATGAGCGGGCGAGAAGGACATAATCTTCTGACGTATCTGTATGCAAAAAATATTTACACATGGATGAAAGAAATTTGCGACGAACGTGGGGAATTGCCAATGCTTTGGGGACGCAGTGGGTATGTGGGTTCTCATACGATTCCGGCAGCATGGGCAGGAGATTCTTCCAGTGATAAAGCAAGTCACAGTGCAATTCTTCAGGCCGGACTTGGGATGGCTATGTCTGGTGTATCTTTCTGGGGTTATGATCTTGGCGGATTTTATAACACAGGTTATATCGGAAATGAGGAACGTCCGAATATAGAAGATTACCTTTCCTCTGTGCAGATGGGATTGTGGATGCCATTATCCAGAGCGCACGGTAAAACACCGCGGGAACCATGGCAGTATGGAGATATGGCATTAAAAGAAGTAAAAAAATGGATTAACTTCAGACATCGACTTGTGCCATATCTTTATCACACCGCCTGCCAGAGTCATCAGTCTGGTATTCCAATGATTCGTCCGCTTGTGATGGAATATCCGAAAGATCCAATCGCAAAGACACAGAATCTGTCTTATATGCTTGGTGATGCATTGCTTATTTCACCCGGATTTGACAGAGATGAATATGAACTGTATCTTCCGGAAGGCCGGTGGCAGGATATTGAAAGTAAAGAAGTATATGAGGGAATGACATTTGTTCATATAGAAAACAAAGCTTTTGCTGATGGTGGTACATCTCTTCGGGTTTTCCAGAAAGAAGGAACAAGTATACCATTGTTTGCTCAAAAAGAAGTATTGCATGTGCCTGCACAACTATGGAAACAGGAAGATCTTGAATTTATGATATTTCAGAAAAAAGATGTTGATTAGCTATTGTGCACAAAATAGATGCATAAAAATATGAAAAGTGGGTAAAAATAAAAAGCTGAAATAATAAGAACTGACTTGACAAAAGAAATTTATCTGTGCTATATTCAACTACAGTTGTAGTGTGTAACTCGATTTTTGGAGGCATTAACTATACATAACAGGAATTGTTTATGTGGGTTAGTGTCTCTTTTTTGTACTCTGTTTCAGAAAAAAGAGTACAGACCGGCTAAAAAGATGCAAAACCGCAGAAACTTTTCTTGTAAAAAGTATAAACTACACAAGGAGTAAAAAAATGAAGGACAAAATTTTTAGTGTTCTGCAGCGAGTGGGAAGAAGCTTTATGCTCCCGATCGCAATCCTTCCGGTAGCCGGACTTTTGCTGGGAATCGGAAGCTCATTTACCAATGCAACCACGATTGAAACGTACGGGCTGACAAGCTTGCTCGGCAACGGCACAATTCTTCATGCACTGCTGGTGATCATGAACAAAGTAGGAAGTGCAGTGTTTGATAACCTGCCGCTGATTTTTGCGGTAGGTGTTGCAATTGGTATGGCAAAGAAGGAAAAAGAGGTTTCTGCCCTGTCAGCCGTTATTGCGTATTTTGTTATGAATACAGCGATTAACGCAATGCTGACCATTACGGGTCAGATTCTGGAAAACGGAGAAATTGCAGAATCCGTTCTGGAAGGAACCATCACTTCTGTCTGCGGTATTCAGTCACTGCAGATGGGTGTGTTTGGCGGTATTATTGTCGGTCTTGGAGTAGCAGCACTTCATAATCGATTTTACCGGATCCAGCTTCCGAACGCACTTTCTTTCTTTGGAGGTACTCGTTTTGTACCAATTATTTCTACGATCGTCTATATGTTTGTGGGAATTATAATGTATTTTGTATGGCCGGTTGTACAGAACGGCATTTATGCGCTGGGTGGCCTGGTAACCGGCTCCGGTTATGTCGGAACGCTGATTTTCGGTCTGATTAAGCGAGCACTGATTCCATTTGGTCTGCATCACGTATTCTATATGCCGTTCTGGCAGACGGCAGTCGGAGGTACCATGGAAGTGGCAGGACAGATGGTGCAGGGCGGACAGAATATTTTCTTCGCACAGCTTGCGGATTCTGCGAATGTCGCACATTTCAGTGCAGATGCAACGAGATATTTCTCCGGAGAATTTATTTTTATGATTTTCGGACTTCCGGGAGCGGCACTTGCCATGTACCATTGTGCGAAACCGGAGAAGAAAAAAGCAGCAGGCGGTTTGCTTCTTTCCGCAGCACTTGCGTGTATGGCAACCGGTATCACAGAACCGTTGGAATTCTCGTTCCTGTTTGTTGCACCGGCGTTGTTTGTCGTGCAGGTTATTCTTGCGGGAACAGCTTATATGATCGCACACATCCTGAATATCGCAGTAGGTCTTACCTTTTCCGGCGGACTTCTGGACTTCTTCCTGTTCGGTATTTTGCAGGGAAATGAAAAGACAAGCTGGATGAGGGTGATTCCGGTCGGCATTCTTTATTTCTTCCTGTACTATTTTATCTTCAAATTCATGATTAAAAAGTTTGATTTTAAGACACCGGGTCGTGAGGATGATGATGTAGAAACCAAGCTTTATACGAAAGCAGATGTAAATGCAAGAAAAGAGGCGCAAAACGATGGGGTGGCATCGGAAGATGCCATGAGTGAAGCGATCACAAAAGGTCTTGGCGGAAAGAAAAATATTTCGGATGTGGACTGCTGTGCAACAAGACTGCGCTGTACGGTTCACGATGCGGCGAAAGTCAGCGATAGTATTTTAAAGACGACAGGAGCATCTGGTGTTGTGCATAAAGGAAATGGCGTACAGGTTATTTACGGACCAAATGTAACTGTGATAAAATCAAATTTAGAGGATTATCTGGAAAAAGCTCCGAATACGTATGCGGAAGCAGAAAATGCAGAAGCAGAAAATGCACCAGCCCAAAAAGAGGCGGAGCCAGCGCAGGAAACAAAAGAACAGAAGGTTGTGGATACGATTACTGTCTGCAGCCCGATGAGCGGACTGGCTGCCGATCTTTCTACTGCGCCGGACGAAGCATTTGCGGAAAAGATGATGGGAGACGGCGCTGTTGTAACACCGGAAGATCCTTATGTGCGTGCTCCGGAGGACGGAGAAGTTGCGTTTGTTTTTGACACAAAACATGCAATTGGATTTGTAACCGATTCCGGGGTCAGCCTTCTGATTCATGTCGGAATTGATACAGTAAAACTGAACGGAGAGGGATTTGAGGCACTGGTAGAAAGCGGTCAGACCGTGAAAAAAGGTGATCCGATGCTGAAGCTGGATCTGGAATATCTGAAAACACATGCGCCGTCGGTTACGTCACCGGTTCTTTGCACAGAGCTGGAGGAGAACCAGAGAATCCGTCTTTTGACAGACGGACCGGTAAAAGCAGGAGATCCTTTATTTGCGATTGAGATTCTCGCGTAAGCTGTGCCTTAAAAACGGGTGAGAAGAATGTACAGGATAGCAAAAACACTGAACCACAATTCATTTATTGGTGTGGAAGAAGGAAATAACCGGGAATATCTGGTCATGGGGAAAGGAATTGCATTTGGGAAAAAAACGGGACAGCGTGTACAGCCGGGAGACGATACCCGCATTTATTCCCTGACGGAGATGACGGAGAGAGGAAATGCCAGAACCATTGTACAGGGCGTTTCTCCGCTCAGCCTGGAGCTGGCGAGTGCCGTGCTTGACGAGGCAGAAAAGGAATTTGGAAAAATTGACCGTTCCATCGTCTTTCCAATGGCAGATCATCTGGATTTTGCTGTCCGGCGGATTCAGAACGGTGAGCAGATCAGCAATCCGCTCACCGACGATATCCGTGTGATGTTTTACAAAGAGTATAAAGTTGCTTCCTGTATCAGGGAGCTTTTAAAAGAACGGCTTCAGATCGAAATTGATGAACATGAAATCGGCTATCTTGCACTTCATGTTCATTCGGCAATTGTGGAGGAAAATGTTTCACAGGCCATGGAAGTGGCAAGAGCAGTCCGGGAGAGCATTTCTTTGGTGGAGCATATCACCGGGCATACCATCGATGTGATGTCGTTGTCGTATAACCGTATGATGAACCATATCCGCTATATGGTTGCAAGAGCGGTCAGTGGGGAAAAACTGAAAGTAAATATGAATGACTACATGTCCGTAAAGTTTCCGAAAGCCTTTCAGGCGGCGAAACGAATCTGTGAGGAGATGGAAAAGAGGCTGAAACTTCCGATGGAGGAGATCGAAATTGGATATCTCGCTATGCACATAGAACGGATTATGGACAGAGAAGAAGGAGAATAAAAGCATGAAATCATTTGAATATACCATTAAAGATGAACTGGGAATCCACGCAAGACCGGCAGGAATGCTGGTAAAGGAGGCAAAAAATTTTGCATCGGAATGCACCATCACAAAAGATGGGAAAACGAAAAAACTGACTCAGCTGATGATGCTAATGTCACTTGGCGTAAAGCAGGGAGATACCGTAACCGTTGCAGCAAACGGAGAGGACGAAGATGCAGCGATTGAGACGCTGAAAGCGTTTTTTGAAGCAAATCTGTAAAAAATACGCTCGGAGGATAAAAAATGCAGTATTTTCAGGGGAAATCCGTATATAAAGGAATTGTTATGGGACCGGTTGCGGTTCTGAAGAAAAATGATTACCAGGTTAAAAGAGCCCGGATTGAAGATCCGGAAGCAGAAGTGAAGCGTGTGGAAGAAGCCGTGGAGGTTTCGAAAAAACAGCTTGGCAGACTGTATGACAAGGCAGTCCGGGAAGTTGGAGAGGCAAGTGCGGCGATCTTTGAAGTCCATCAGATGATGCTGGAGGATGAGGACTATCTGGAATCAATGGAGAACATGATCCGGACAGAGCTGGTAAATGCAGAATATGCAGCAGCAGCAACCGGCGATAATTTTGCAGAGATGTTTGCAGCTATGGATGATGAATATATGAAGGCACGTTCCGCAGATGTAAAAGATATTTCCGAACGTCTGGTCCGCAATTTAAGCGGTGAGGGAGATAACGACCTGAGTTCTATGGAACCATCTGTTATAGTGGCAGACGATTTAAGTCCGAGTGAAACTGTACAGATGGACAAAGAAAAAATACTTGCGTTTGTGACTGTGCATGGATCTACCAATTCTCATACTGCGATTCTTGCGCGAATGATGAATATTCCGGCATTAATCGGCGTCCCGATGGATTTAAACGGTCTGAAAACAGGCATGACGGCCGTTGTAGACGGTTTTTCAGGTCAGGTTATCTTTGAGCCGGAGGAGGATGTGCGGAAGGAAACCGAAAAAAGAATGCAGGAAGAAGCAGAAAAACAGAAGCTTCTTGAGGAGCTGAAAGGAAAAGAAAATATTACGCCGGATGGCCGTAAGATCAACATCTATGCAAATATCGGCAGTGTTGGTGACCTTGGCTATGTGATGGAAAATGATGCCGGCGGAATCGGACTTTTCCGAAGTGAATTTCTCTATCTTGGAAGAAATGATTTCCCAACGGAGGAAGAACAGTTTCAGGCATATAAACAGGCCGTGCAGACCATGGCAGGCAAAAAAGTGATTATCCGTACGCTGGATATCGGGGCAGATAAGCAGGTAGAATACTTTAATCTTGGAAAAGAAGAAAATCCGGCGCTTGGGTACCGTGCAATCCGGATTTGTCTGAAACAGCCGGAAATTTTTAAAGCGCAGCTTCGCGCATTGTTCCGCGCAGCCGTTTACGGAAACCTTTCTGTCATGTATCCGATGATCACATCAACAGAAGAGGTAGAAAAAATCTACGCAATTGTTGCAGAAGTAGAGGAAGAGCTGAAAAAACAGGAAGTGCAGTATAAAATTCCGGAGCAGGGCATTATGATCGAGACACCGGCTGCCGTGATGATCAGCGACCGTCTGGCGGAAATGGTGGATTTCTTCAGCATCGGAACGAATGACCTGACTCAGTATACCCTGGCGATTGACCGTCAGAATGAGCAGCTGGATGATTTTTACAACCCACACCATGAAGCAGTTCTTCGGATGATTCGCATGGTGGTGGAAAATGCACACAAATGCGGAAAATGGGCAGGAATCTGCGGGGAGCTCGGTGCAGACCTGACATTGACGGAGCAGTTTGTACGAATGGGAGTGGATGAGCTTTCTGTTGCTCCGTCCATGATTCTGAAGCTGCGGAAGGTTGTCCGCGAGATGAAAGCAGAAGAGTAGAAAAAACGATACAGCAGATAAGAAAACTCTCTGTTTTGGAGAGTTTTCTTATCTGTTCACAAATAACAGAAGATACAGCCGAAAAATCAGAAAAAAAGAAAGGATGTTTGGGACAACAGTAAGAAAATGTCTCAAATCCTTTTATTTCCTCTTGACGAATGGCGTATTTTGCGATAGTGTATCAGAGTAGCAAAAAACAAAATCAAAAATTCAGTTGCTTTTCTCTTATTCAGAGTGGTGGAGATACATAGGATCTGTGAAACCACGGCAACCCCCAGACAGAATGGTCTGTACGGGAAGGTGCCAGCCTGAGCGAAATTTTCGAACAATAAGGGGATTTGAACATTACTATTCAGGTCCGCTAAAAATTGCGGATCTTTTTTTACGAAAAAATGTTCAGGGAAAGCCAAAGCCCACGAACGAAAAGCAAAAGAGAAGAGAAGAAAAAAAGGAGAAAAAGAATGGAAAAAAGACTGTTTACTTCTGAGTCTGTAACCGAAGGACATCCGGACAAAATCTGTGATGCCATTTCTGATGCGATTCTGGATGCGCTGCTTGAGCAGGATCCGATGAGCCGCGTAGCTTGCGAAACCTGTACTACAACAGGATACGTTATGGTAATGGGTGAGATTACATCCAACGCACACATTGATTTCCAGCAGGTTGTACGTGATACCGTTCGCGAAATCGGCTACGACCGTGCAAAATACGGATTTGACGCAGATACCTGCGCTGTTGTAACTGCAATTGACAAACAGTCCACCGATATCGCTATGGGTGTAGACAAAGCGCTCGAAGCAAAAGAGAACAATATGAGCGATGAGGAGATCGATGCCATTGGAGCAGGAGATCAGGGAATGATGTTCGGATTCGCAACCAACGAGACCGAAGAGTACATGCCATACCCGATCTACATGGCACACAAACTGGCTCGCCAGCTGACCAAAGTCCGCAAAGACGGTACTTTAACATACCTGCGTCCGGATGGAAAAACACAGGTAACCGTAGAGTACGATGAGAACGGCAAACCGTTCCGTCTTGATGCGGTTGTTCTTTCCACTCAGCATGATCCGGAAGTATCCCAGGAGCAGATTCATGAGGATATCAAAAAATACGTATTCGACGAAATCATTCCGGCAGACATGGTAGATGAGCACACCAAGTTCTTCATCAACCCGACCGGCCGTTTCGTAATCGGCGGACCTCACGGAGATTCCGGTCTGACCGGCCGTAAGATCATCGTAGACACCTACGGCGGATACGCTCGTCACGGCGGCGGAGCTTTCTCTGGAAAAGACTGCACAAAAGTAGACCGTTCTGCAGCTTATGCAGCACGTTACGTAGCAAAGAACATCGTAGCAGCAGGTCTTGCTGATAAATGCGAGGTTCAGCTTTCCTACGCAATCGGTGTCGCTCATCCGACCTCTATCATGATCGACAGCTACGGCACAGGAAAACTGTCCGACAACAAACTGACCGATATCGTTCGCGAGAACTTTGATCTTCGCCCGGCTGGAATCATCAAAATGCTGGATCTGCGCCGTCCGATCTACAAACAGACTTCCGCTTACGGCCACTTCGGAAGAAACGATCTGGATCTGCCGTGGGAGAAACTGGACAAGGTAGAAGACCTGAAAAAATACCTTTAAAACACGGTTGTTCGTACGAACCTTGTGTTTATAGAAAGTTTAGAAAGATTCATCTAAGTTAATGAAAAATCCTCAGGCGTTGTGCTATAATAAATTTAGACTGCGTACTGAGGATTTTTTTCTGTCCTGCGGGCGCGGAAAATACGAAATATGTGTTGGAAAACAGGTGAATTTTATATGGAAAAAAAGAAAAAAAGCATGAAATTACGGACGAGAGTCATCATTTCTTTTTTCATCATCATACTGGTTCCGATTGTGATGTGCGCCTTAACGTTTTACTTTTTTGTAGGGTATAAGACGAAGAGCATTGGTGAAAAATATGGTCTCGCAAACGCAACGTATCGAACCATTTCGAACAATACGCTGCTTTTGAATGCGATGACAGCAGAAGAGTACGACGAGGTGGAGAAGACCGCAAAATCGGATACCTCGATGCTGGAAGAAACGGATTATCTCGCCATTCTGAATGCGAGACTGAAGAAAAAACAGTCGTTTATTGCGGTGTGTGAAAACGGAACCATCATTTACAACGGATCGGCAGAGCTGTCGTCGGAGGAACTGGAAAATGAGCTGCCGAAATACGGCGATCCAGGCGCCAATTCCCAAGGCGGTGTTTATTTCCGAAATGAAAAACAGTGGATGGTCAAACAGGTGGACTATGAGAACGTGGACGGAAAAGAATGCAGTGCGTTTATCGTAACCAAGACAGATCAGATTGCGCCGCAGATTACGGGTATGGCAAGAGAACTTGCTGTTGTGACGGTTCTGATTCTGGTGTTCACCAGCCTTGGCCTGAGCCTTTGGATTTACCGCGGTGTGATCGGCCCGCTCGGACAGCTGAAGAAGGCGACGCAGAACATCAAAGACGGAAATCTTGACTTTACCGTGGAGCCGTGTGGTGTGGCAGAGATCAATGATCTCTGCGAGGACTTCGAGGAGATGCGCATCCGGCTGAAAGAGACGGCGGAGGAAAAGGTTGAGTTCGACAAAGAGAATAAAGAGCTGATCAGCAACATTTCGCATGACCTGAAAACGCCGATTACCGCGGTCAAAGGATATGTGGAGGGCATCATGGACGGTGTGGCGAATACGCCGGAGAAGATGGACCGTTACATCCGCACGATTTACAATAAGGCAAATGAGATGGATCGTCTGATTAATGAGCTGACGTTTTATTCCAAGATTGACACGAACCGCATTCCGTATACGTTTTCCAAGATTCACATTGCGGATTATTTTGATGACTGCGTGGAGGAGCTGAATCTGGAACTTGACGCGCAGCATGTGGATCTGACATACTTTAATTACCTCGAGGACGACCCGGTCGTCATTGCGGATGCGGAGCAGATCAAGCGTGTCATCAATAATATTGTAAGCAATTCCATCAAATATATGGACAAGAGCCATAAGGTCATCAACATCCGTCTGCGCGATGTCGGAGATTTTGTGCAGGTGGAGATTGAGGATAACGGAAAGGGAATTGCGACGAAGGATCTGACGAAGATTTTCGATCGCTTTTATCGCACCGATGCGTCCCGCAACAGCACGAGGGGCGGCAGCGGAATTGGCCTTTCGATTGTGAAGAAAATTCTCGAAGACCACGGCGGAAAAGTGTGGGCCACCAGCAAAGAAGGGGTGGGCACCACGATGTACTTTGTATTAAGAAAATATCAGGAGGTACCTGTTTCATGAGTAAAATACTGATTGTTGAGGATGAGGAATCCATTGCAGATCTGGAGAAAGATTATCTGGAGCTTTCGGGCTTTGAGGTGGAGATTGAAAACCAGGGAGACACCGGTCTTGTACGGGCGATCAAGGAGGATTTTGATCTGCTGATCCTGGATCTGATGCTGCCGGAGGTGGATGGCTTTGAGATCTGCCGCGAAGTGCGTGAAAAGAAGGATATTCCGATTATCATGGTTTCTGCAAAGAAGGATGATATTGATAAAATCCGCGGACTGGGCCTTGGTGCGGATGACTATATGACAAAACCATTTGTCCCGGAAGAACTTCTTGCAAGGATCCGTGCCCTCTCAAGACGTCAGGGTGAGGTGATTCTGGAAGAACTGACGTTTGATGATCTGACGCTCAATCTCTCCAGCAACGACCTTTCCTGCAAAAACAAATCCATTCATCTTGGATATAAGGAATTTGAAATCCTCAAAATCCTGATGTCTAATCCGAAGATCCTGATTTCAAAGGAAACGCTGATCGTCAAAGTCTGGGGTGCAGAGTCTGCTGCCGAAAGCAACAATGTGGAGGCTTATATTTCGTTCTTACGCAAGAAATTCCACTATCTGGATTCGAAAGTCACGATTGGAACCGTCCGCAAAGTCGGCTACCGGCTGGAAAGTGAGGAAACATCATGATCAAAAAACTGCGTCGCAAATTTGTGATCATCAACATGTCCCTGGTTGCCGTGATTCTCTGTGTGGTGCTTGGCATGTTCTGTTTCACCCGTGTACACGCTTTTCGTGCAGAAAGTGAAATAGCAATGCGGCAGATGCTGGACAGCCCACGCTCAAAGGAGCCGCCGGAAAATGACACGAAACCGCATTCTCCAAGTCTTGATTTCGGTCCAGGCGGACGCAATCCGGCATTTAACTCGACCCCGGTTTTTCTGGTCACTCTTGATGAAAACAACGAGATCACGGACACCAACTCCAGCGGCTCCTATACCGTAACGGATACGCTTTCCGAAGCTGCCGTAAGTGCCGCATTTGCTGTTTCCGAAGATCAGGGGTATCTTTCAAATCTGAAGCTGCGTTTTATCCTGGATCGAAGCTCCATAGAGCTTTTTATCAATGATGGAAGCAAAACTGCGACTACCGTGATCCCAACACCAGTGGAAGCAGATGAGATCCTGTTTCACAGTGACGGAAATGCTGTGATCCAGGTTGAGAAATATGATATTGTGTTGTAGAAGCCTCTCAAATATTGACAATTTCTCTATTTTTGTATAACATAGGGGAAGTTGCTTACGCCGGATCAGGAGTTATTCGTATCTCCTGATCCGGCATATATTTACAGGAGAGGAACACAGGAATGTTTTATCAGTTAAAAATCACAAGAAAAGGAACGAAACCGCCGGTATGGAGACGCTGTACTGTTGCGGCTGACGTTACATTTGCAAATATGGCAGCCATGCTTGAAAAACTGGTTCAGTATCCGGCAGGCAGCCTATATGAGATTGAATTTTTTCAGAAAAAAGTACAGATCCGTGAGAATGGTGACGGAGAAGCGAAGAATAATTTCACATTATTAAATGCAGGCGAGACAGAGACTGCAGAGCTTATGGATTCCGAGAAATGGTTTACCTTCCGTCAGTATGGTGCGGATAAGGAAGCTCCGGAATACAGAGTTGATATTGAGAAGAAAGACGAGGGAACAGCAGAAGCTCCTTCTATTGTAAAAGAAGTAAAGGGTGAGGATGATCCGTACTGGACAGAGGCACCAGAGCTGGGATGCACTGCAGCAGTTGAAACTGAGGCGGAAACAGCCAAAGCATCGGAAGACATTGCTGCAACAGTAGCGGCAGTAGAGGCAGCAGCCAGAGCTGCAAAAGCAGATGAGGCAGCCACAGGCAGCAGAAGAAATCCTACAGTAAAAGATTTCCTCATGTCCTATCGTAAAGAAGACCTTCTCAGCATTGCAGGTGAGCTTGGACTTCACTGCAAGGGAATGAATCAGGAAGAGATCGCCGCAAAGGTTGCCGCAGAGGTTCTTAAACCGGAGGTTATGAAAGCAAGCTTCCTCGTAGCAGACGATCAGGAGGTACTGGCTTTTGAGGCGGCTATTCAGAGAAAATGCTTCCATGTTGCAGAGGATGAGTGGAATACATTAGAATGGCTGAACGATATGGGCTACCTTGTTTCCTAAAGTGATGATTACGCAGAAGTTCCGGCAGAGGTTGCAGCTGTTTACGACCAGATCAATACACCGGAATTCCGGACACTTCGCAGCCAGGTAAACTGGCTGAAGGATTGCCTCATTATGGTAAGCTATCTGTATGTATCTGCACCGGCAAAGACCGTATATGAGATGTTTAAGCAGAGAAAAGGCTTTGACATCGGATATGACAGATTCATCGAGCTGTATCATACCATTCCGGAGAAGGCCTGTATCTGTGAGCTTGCGGAGGATCAGCTGATCCTGAAATCCGCACTGGTCAATAACATTTACAAGGATATCGAGAGACGTCAGGGTGGACGGAAATTCTATATTCCGTCTGTAGATGAGATCCTGGATTATTCCGAAAACGGGTATCCGACAAAATCTGCTTCTTACCAGAGACTGGGCAGATTCCTGCTGGTTGAGATAAAGGTTTCCGATGCAGTGAAGGATCAGGTACTGTTCTTTATTTACAAAGAATGCTCCATGGATGGCAGAATGTCAGCGATCATGGAAAACCTGAACCAGAAGGGGATCCAGTTTAACGATGAGCAGCTTGAGAAATTTACAAAGCTGATCATGGAGGCAAACAATAACACAAGAATGCTGGAATTCCGCGGTTACACACCGAATGAGATCTCAGGAGCAGTATGGCCGTTTGCCACAGGCAAGCCGCACACTGCAATGCCGAACAGCTTTGTGCCGACAGCAATGCCGATGCAGCCGGCATCTGCAAGAAAAATCTATCCCAACGATCCGTGTCCGTGCGGAAGCGGTAAGAAATATAAGAAGTGCTGCGGAAGAAGATAATTCTGCAGAAAATTTACCGTAATTCCGGAGCTGAAAGTTCCCATAGATCGTTGCGGAGCGACTGCGCTCATGAGTGAGCAGCGAACGCGGATGATCTGGTCCGATTTATCGTTTGATGCAGTATCTCCGGAAATACCATACAAATTAATATAAGACAGTTCGTTTGTACCATCCTGTCTATAAATAAAACCAGGGCTGAAGAAGATGTGAGAATCAGGGCAGACTCGTGGCGGGTCTGCCCTTTTTTTACTTTAACTGGATCAAGGCCGGGAATCCCGGCTTTTTTTATTTATGGAAATATTCGGGTGGTGTGACAGATCCAGAAGGAGGAAAAATTTATGTATCAGTTAAAAACAGAAGCAGATTTCGATTCGGCACACTTTCTGTCCGGTTACACCGGCAAATGTTCCAACATCCATGGTCATCGCTGGCATGTGGAGATTGAGATCGAAAGCCGGAAGCTGGAGAAAAACGGTCAGGGGCGAGGGATGCTGGTAGACTTCGGAGATCTGAAAAAGGATCTTCGGGAGCTGGCAGATTCCATGGATCACACGCTGATCTATGAAGAAAATACATTACGTCCGAAAACGCTGGAAGCACTGGATGAGGAAGGCTTTCATCTGGTGAAGGTTCCCTTTCGCCCTACAGCAGAGAATTTTTCAGAGTATTTTTTCAGGAAAATGGAAGAAAAGGGCTATCCTGTAAAAAGAGCTGTTGTTTACGAAACACCAAATAACTGTGCAGCTTACCGGGAAACGGAAGAAGAAACGGAGGCGGTATGGCTATGAGTACCTATCAGGTTGTAGAGAAATTTGTCAGCATCAACGGAGAGGGCAGACGGGCAGGAGAGCTTGCCGCTTTTATCCGGTTTAAGGGCTGTAATCTTCAGTGCAGCTATTGTGATACCAGCTGGGCAAATGAGCCGGGGTGTGAGAGTGAAAGGCTGACAAAAGAAGAGATTCTTTCCTGGATCCGTGAAACAGGCGTAAAAAATGTGACACTTACAGGCGGGGAACCACTTTTACGGAAAGGCATGGAGGAGCTGATCGAGGCAATCCTGGAGGATCCATTCCGGCGGGTGGAGATTGAGACCAATGGAAGCGTAGATCTGAAGCCTTATCATATATTAAAAAAACGTCCGTCCTTTACCATGGATTATAAAGCACCGGACAGCGGCATGGAAAAAGAGATGCTCCTTTCCAATCTGGAGCTTCTGGGCAGTGAGGATACGCTGAAATTCGTGGTCAGCAGCCGCAGAGATATGGAAAAAGCTCTGGAAATCTTGGAAAAGTACAGGCTGGTCGGAAAAACGGCAGTTT